>Ga0209829_10001302_pt1 | contig 20631 bp, 11 predicted proteins | sample C_140205_EF_Meta_FD_187311 | JGI IMG/M metagenome (GOLD analysis project Ga0209829, IMG submission 187311) | Freshwater microbial communities from Lake Croche, Canada to study carbon cycling - C_140205_EF_MetaG (SPAdes) (version 2) | ecosystem: Environmental > Aquatic > Freshwater > Lake...
CCCGAATACTTTATTGATGGATAATAGGTGTGTATTGCTTGTCTTCATTTCTTTCCCTTAAAAAACCAATGGCCCCGTTATCCCGCGATTGTCGACGCCCTGCTTAAAGGGGGGGTGTCCTCGTCGTAGACTTGCCGCATTCGCTCGATAGGGATGGCAGTGATCACTTTGCCAACATCGCGGCTACTGGGTTGTATCAAGGTCGCTCCACTGCCGTTGAACCGGGATCGAATCATCGGCGGCGTGGAGCGTGGCTGGCAGTGCTAAAAAACACCAGGAAGCAACGGCCAGGGAAGCCAAGTATCTGCTCTTCCTTGTTCTCTTCCTGTCGAATGCATTACTTGCTTTCCTTTACTTTGGCGCTTGGATTGACCAATCCCAGATCCATGAGTTGCAGCATCAAATCGGAAACCATCTCACTGGTGTAGGGATTCCCCCGCCATTCAAATCCCTGATGGCGTTCCAACCAGGGATCGGAAATCGCCTCGGTCATGGCTCCCTTGTACGGGCCGTCAGTCACCTGGACGTAGAAGTTGAGTTGCATCACACGATCCTTGAGCTGTTTAAACAGCGGATTGCCAGTCTTCTTGAACAAGCGATCCAGGCATTGAATCTTGCGATTGCCGTAGCTATAGACGGAATACTGATTGAAGTGCTGCTGCTCGCTGTGGGCGCCTTGTGTGGGATTCTTAACCCAACTGAGCTGTTTGGGGCACCAGTAAAGCAAGCCGTAATAGGCATTGGCCACTGCTCGATCCAAGCTTTCCTTGTCCCCCGTCCGGTCGTGCTTGTTCAGCCAGTATTCCACAACAGCATAGATGCTATCCTGCTCGAAATCGCCGGGCGGCAGATCCGGATGCATTCCGGTATACCAGAAACGGCCTTCAACACCGCTGCGCAGAAATTTCTCCATGTCGGCGCTTAATTTCAGATAGCTCTGATCCCCGGTGATCTTTGCAATGATTGGCAATCCTACCAACGCCCGGCCACAGACTACGGAGAAGGATTTTTCGCCGGTCTTGGTGTCGACGCACTGCGGTAATCCGCCATCCGGATTCTGCTGGGACTTCACCCATTCGAGCGAGGCGATGGCGGCCTTATACCAGTCCTGGCGGTCAATTCCTTCCTTTTCCTTCACCAGCTGCCAGGTCTGCAAAATGTAGCGCGCCATCCAGACGTTGATGTCCACCTTGTAGCCGTCATGGGACCAATCCCGGCTGCAGAACTCCGGAACCGCCCGGTTGAAATACCAGCTCGTATGGAACACGCCACTCGGCTGCTGCCCCTTGATGGCAAAGTCGATCTGCTCGAAGGCGCGGTCCCGCCAGAGTTTGTCGCCGGTGATCTCATACTGGCGATACTCGTAGTAGGCAACGAACGGATTGTTGCCGACATAAACAAACGGCGTTCCCTTGTGATGCTCGTAACCGATGCCCGGTTTCCAATTCTCCATGTTCCGCCTGCCTTCAAGGGCGAGACCAAATGCCTCCTGCGGCGTGCGCACCTTGAGCGAATCGTCCACCTTGTAGTTGTTGACCTTGATCCATGCCTCCATGATCCCCGTGATGGCGCCGGCGAATTCACCCGCATCACTCAAGAACAATTGGACAGGCATTTCATACTCTGTACCGACGGTCAGTTTCCCTCCACCTATACGGAATTGCGGCGCGATCGAGCGGTTGGCGAAATGGAAACCCGTTTTTCCGGTCCATGTGGTAGGGTTGAGGTAATCGGACCGGCTGTCGAGGGCGAACAGGGCGACCAACGACTGATCGGGCCGATATACCAGCACTCCGGGAACGCCGCAGTAGCCCATCGGAGACATGGCCAACTTTTCGCTATTGCCGGCCCACGGATAGCTCTGCACACGCCAGTCGTTCGCAAAGCCATCATGATAGGCCAAGCAAACCTCCCAACCGTTCAGATCCTTGTCCACCGACCACTTCGGAGTGAAGCTCACCACCGGCAGGTCTTCGTTCAGTCCCACATCCATCGACCATGAAAGATTTACACCGTCAATCTCCTGCCGGCCGGAGAACCTGGCTCTTAGCGCGCCGACTTTCTCTCCCTGCGAGGCCGCCAGCCAGCGGACTTCTCCGCTCTTCACATTGCGCATGAGCAGCAGGCCCTTGGTGGCCGCTTGTTCCACGGGCTTGCCATGGAGCGACAGCGTTCCCAGTACCCAGCCGGCAGGCGTCCGCTGCAATTCCCACCTTACGCCGCTGCGGTTCTCAAGCACCATTGACGCGTCGACAGGCTTACTGTTGGTTTGCGCGGACGCCGAGAGTGCCAGCCCTATCGCGGCAATGCCGCACATCATTAAAAATTGGTGTTTCACAGCTATCGTAAATAGCTAAAGGGTTCAGGAAGTCCACTAAGAAATAATTCAGAATTCCCCGCCATCTTCCTGCACGGGCAATCATAAGCTAAGGAACCGCTGATTTAATCCCGCAACGGCCTCTATGCGATTAAATCAGCGGTTCCTTAATCAAAAAACACCAACCTGCCGGAATGGGTTGGCGTTCGATCCCCGGTCCAGAAATGAGAAGCGCAGGGGTGTTGTCATCCCAGATGGTGTTTTCCCTCATCTCCGGGTGATTGAAGCGCTCGGCGGCATCGGTGCGGTAGTCGACAAAGATCGCCTTGAAGGGATGCAGGCCTTTTTTGAGCGCCACGCTCCAGATGCCGTAGCCGTGCCGGGTTGTGGACGGATACCATTCGTTGAGGCTTCCGGTCGGAGGGTTGCCCGGAGGATTCCTGGCCGACAAAGAGCCGAAGGGCGTATCCCGGCTCGGCAGTTACAGTTCACGCTCCCACCGCCAAAGACATGATCGCCAGGGACAGCGACATTGACGCTACCAACATTATTTTTGACATACTCATTTTCACTGATTTTCACTTCAATCCGGCGTAGTTCACGAGAGAGAGCCAGAGGTCCCACCATTGGCCGGTGTTATTTTGCAGCAGGTCGGCATTGTGGTCCGGCGCCGGATTGGTGGTCAGAGGCAAAGCAACCGGAGAGCCGTCGGCACGGTGGAAAGTCTTGGCGTTGTCGTCGGAATAGGCGTAAACGCTCGAGAACCGGACATACCCGTCCCCGTCGAGTCCTTCGATCCTCATTTTTATGTGCAGGCGACCGGTCTTATCGAATTTAGCACCCCAGTCATCCCGGCAGTAATTGTAGAAGTTAGGCTGCCAGGCCCAGACCAGCGGGCGCTCGGCGGTGGGAGCTTTAGGGGCGGAGCCGCGGGCGGGATCGTGCAGATAGTTCAGCCAGTTGGCGTCATGGTGCCGCGCCGACTCGATCAGATCGAACGGGTCGGCCCCGACCGTCGTCCAGCGCTTGGTATTAGCATCGTATCTGAACATGCCCCAGGACTGCCAGCCACAGGCATTGGCCCGGCCGTAGAGGTAGGTCTTGCTGGCGGGGCTCTGCAGGAAGACCATGTAATTCAAATAGCCGGCGGGGATGGCGCGGGGATCGGACTTGCGGCCGACGAACTCGAAGGTCTCAATGTTTCCGGGCTCCTTCGTGACCCAATACATCTGGGCCGGGAAGTCCGCATGGTTGCGATCCCGGGGAACCCCCATCTCTTCCCAACTGCCAGGGATGTAGTTGTCGGGGTTCGGGACGTTGTGCTGCCCCCCAATGAGATGGATATAGCCGGCCTCATCAATGAAGAGGGACCACCCGAGCATTTTCGCATCGGAGCCGTCGATGACAAAATCTTCACCTCCCAGATAGACTTTCTGCTGGGTGCCGTCGGGGTTGATTTTGGTGATCGGGATACGATAGAGGCGAGGGAAGTCGGATGAGCGCCAGCCCTTGGCCTGGGGATACTTCCCGTCCAGCTTGCCGACGATCTTCTCGTAGTCGTCCTTGGAAACCTGCTCCCCACCCTGCCATGCGATGCCGCTGCCTACTTTGTAAGTGACTCCCTTGTCGTGGATAATCGAGGTGTAATCCCGTTTGCCGGGTTCCCGATAGCTGAAAAAGGGCTCGCCGTTCTCCACCGGCGGCAGCTTGGTGAACGCATCAAGAGCATCCATGAAGCGATGCTCGTCCACCAGGCGCCGCACCGCATCGAAGCGCGTCCCGGTCAGATCCATGAGTGCAAACACGGGTTTGGCCAGGGCCAGTCCCAGGACGTCGCGCGCTTGCGGGTCGCTGGGCGAGATGTCCAGCAACGCCCGGATCAGGGCATTGCGCAGCAGATCCTCGACGCGCGGCAGGCGCTCGCCCTCTTGCTTCAGCAATTCGTTCAGGGTCCGGGCGAGTGCCGCACTGGAGCTGGCGGCGTCCTGTTTCATGGCGGCCAGTGCTAGGGCCGCATCGGCACGTTCGCCCTGTGCCTTGTCGGCGGCCTGAACGACCGCGACCATTTGCGGCATGGCGGCGCGCAGGGCGGCGCGGGCCGGATCACTGTTGAGTTTGACGAGCAGTTGCGCCGCCAGCAACCGGCAGTCGGCCTCCTGGAGGGCTTCGATCAGCACCGGCAGAAGGGACTTGGACAAGGGCTGCAGGGTGGCGGCATCCTTCTTACCGAAGAGCTGCAGCGCCGCACGGCGCTGCGGCGCGGGGAGGTCTTTCAAATCCCCTGCGGCAATGCCGCGGCCATTGAGCACAACCATGTCCTCGCCATAAAACCTCGGCTGTGCCGACGGCCTGGTCACCGCGTGAAGCCGGGCGACCTCTTCTGCGGACAAGGCCCGGTCGAACCAGACCATGTCCCGCACCGATCCGTCTAGCGATCCGGATTTTCCAGTCATCTGATGCCACCAGTAGGCATCGTTGCCGATCTGGAGACTCCGGTTCTCGCTCTTGTAAGGGATGTCCTCGTTGGTCGCAAGCAGGTGTCCGTCGAGATAGAGCGAGCCTTTGCCGTGTAGGTCTGCGGCATCATCCCATCGAGTCGCCTCGAAGGTATAGAGAAGATGGTGCCACTCACCCAGGGAGAGCGACGGCTTGCCTTCACCCAGGCGCTTCTCCGTTGACCAAAGCCACGTCCTAAACACATCCGACTTACCTTTGCTCACCACATCTATCAATTCCTGCCTGCGCACGCAAAGCTGCACACCGACAGCGTTCACCCCGTCCTTGTTGCCGATGAGCAGCATCCCCATGCGGCCTGTCGAGTCTGAACCTTCGACCTTTGAGCGGATGAATACCCAGCCCCCGATGGTGAGCGACTTGCTTTGATACTTCGTGCTCGCCGGGATCTCGGCCCATTGGTAGGCGCCGGTGAAGTCAAGCAGGCCCTTGTCCCATGGGACGTGGAAGATGCGACCATGGTTTTTATTCCCGGAACGGTCGTTCAGCGTCTCGCCGCTCCCCTCGTCCGCCGGCCAGTAGCCAACCGGCTTCAATGCGAGCACGGCCAGATAGCGTTCATCAATGATCTTGTCCGCCGCCGCTTTCTGGGCCGCGGCGGCGGCGCCGTTCGTGGGCTCGTTCTGGGATTTGACCTGGGCGTTGAGCAGCACGGCGGAGGCAAGAAGGAGGAGGAGTGGTTTCATGGTCATTACTTGGGAAGAGCATCGGCCATCACGGTTGCGCACGCGGGGTGATCATAAAGCTGCGTTCGACCATGCGGGCGGACTGCACTGCGGGCTCAATGGAGCGGCCGAACTGGGCGGCGCGGATTGTGACTTTGATCGGGAAACGGCTGCGGGGCGGGATGTCGGTGAAGGTCAGCGTGTTACCGGAAACCCGCGCCGGCCCCACGATCACGCCATACTCCACAGGCAACCCGGCATCGGAAACGGCTTTCAATTCAAGCTGCGTGGTTCCGGCAGGTTGATCAGGAATTTCCGGGAAGGTGATGGTCTGGGGCTTGCCGGTTTTGGTACTCGGGAATCCCAAGTTGAAGGGCTGGATTGACGGGCGGTATTCGCCGTCGCCCGGATGCCGGACATAGATCATTGAACCCCAGAGTCGGTCGACGATCGGGCGGATGGTGCCGGGTCCGGTCACCATAGCATTCCCGGAGAGCCAGCCGATTTGGATTTGGCCCTTGTCTGAATGTCCGAGCTCCTGGCCCGGGCCCGTGGTGAAGTTGTTGGGAATCTTGTCGAGGAACGCTGGCTTGAGCGTGAAGGTGACACCGTCCTCTCCGGCAACAGGGGTGGCCCCTTCAAACAGGCCACTGTCTTGAACGGCCGGGACTGAACCGTCGTTACGGAGGATTACCGGAATCTGGGTCTTGCGGGTCCAGTTGACATTCATGAGTTTTTCGACCGCCTTGGCCATTTCCTCATCGAAGAACCAGACCCCGTTTTTGGCGCTGTCCGTTGCCGACTTCGCAGGTTGCGCCGGGGAACGCTTGGGGTTGCCCATGTCCAAGTCAACGACCCAACCGCTGTCAATGTCCACCGGTTTGAGGACGCCGCCGCCGGTCGGCAGGCGGGCTGGAACGACTTTGCGGATATACATCGCGATCATGTCCGCTTCGGCGTCGGTCATGACGAAATGGCTGCTGCCGCATTCCATCAAATAACTCACGGGCCGCTGAGTCGTGGCCCGGTCTTTGCCGATGGCGGCCGGCCCCCAGGGGTACCCTCCGTTTTTCGTCCAATCTTTCTTCTGCTGGCTCCATTCCGTGAAGTTGCCGGCAACTTCAAACAGAGGGACTTGCCGATTGTTCGGAAGGGTGAAGTCCGTCGGGGCCTTGAAGACGATCTGGGCGATGCAACGCTCCGGTTTCCAGTTTGCCAACCGCTGCGCGAAAAACCCCGTGGTGGAGTGCCCGAACGGCAACCACGGCGCACTGGCGATCTCCGCGTAGCCGGACACGGTCGCCAGTTCGTCCAGCGCTTGCTGCAGGACCGCCCCATCCTGGTCAGGATGCTCAAAGGGCTGGTCAAAATAAGGATAGAACCAGACCATGGCCATGTCCGTGTCGCGGCATGCCTGGCGGATGACCGCATTTTCCGCAAAGCCTTGTTCCCCCACATTCTGCTGAGCGAGGACTACGCCACGGATGTTCCGGCATTTCTCCGGAATCCACAGGTATGCGTTAGTGGTCTGCGGCTTGCCTTTGGAATCTGTAAACGGCACGGAGGCCACGAACTGAAACTCCGAACAGCGCGTATTGCGGACAACGGGTTCCGAGCTTGCGGATGCGGGAGCGGGAGTGGCGGCCAGCAGAATGGCCAGCACCGCAACGCCGAAGACCCGTTTTAGGACACTCATTTGAGTCGACTAATGCCTGTCTGCAAAAATGGCGTGTATTTTTTTCATGTCGAACTTGGATGAGCGGTCGTAGTTGTATAAGCCGTTCTGCTCCTGCTCCACGTCAGTAAGCTGGGTGTAGCACCAGCCGGAGATGTAGGGCTGCGAATAAACCGCACCAACCAGCCCCTCCAGGCGCACATAAAACTCGTCGAGGGTTTTTGGCGCATCACCGTAGCCCCAGGAATTGTCGGCAAACGGGCGGTTCTCGGGGGCGATCCACTTGATGCCGCCGAACTCAGCTACTAAGTATGGCTGCCCCGTGTAATCGCATTCCAGTTCGGGCATATTGCGGAAGACAGGTTCGCCCTCCGTTGGCGCAAGTCGTTTCAGGAGTTCTTCGGGGTCCTGCGTGTAATCGTGGCTTGTCCACAGGTCGGTCTTTACGTGGATAAAGCCGCTGGCGTCGTTCACGGGACGCGTCGGATCAAGCATTTTGCATAGCTTGTAGCTGTCGAGGTGCAGCCGGTTGTGAACACGCAAATCCGAAGACTGATGGGTCTCGTTGAGCGGGGTCCAGGCGATTATCGACGGATGGTTGCGGTCGCGGACGATTGCCTCGGCCCATTCGGGGAGGAAGTTGCGCGCTGTAAGAGGCTGGCTTGAATTCGCGCCCCAGCTCGCTGATTCGCCCCAGGTCAAATAGCCCAGCTTGTCGGCCCAGTAGTGAAAACGCTCCTCAAAGACTTTCTGGTGGAGGCGGGCCCCGTTGAAGCCGGCCTTCATGGAAAGCTCGATATCGCGCTTAAGATCTCCATCGCTTGGGGCTGTCCAGACACCGTCAGGATAGAAACCCTGGTCGAGGACAAACCTGAGGAAGACAGGTTTGTTGTTTAGGAACATCCTGTTTCCTTCGACATGGACCTTGCGTAGTCCGGCATAGCTTTTAACGCTGTCTACAATTTTTCCTTTTGCATCTAGCACTGAAAGTTCCACGTCGTAGAGGAACGGCGATTCAGGACTCCACGCCTTCGAGGACTTCAGGACGGTCTCACAGGAGATATTGTCCAAGGCGCTGGCTTCTGCGCGGCCCACAACCTTGGAACCGTCCTTGACTAAGGCCCTGAATTTGAATCCCTGCCTCACTTCGTGATACTTGGGCGTAAAGATGAATTTCGAGCCGTCGAGATCCGGAACAATCTGACAGGACTCCAACCCGCATTTTCCGGCGGCTTCGAGCCAGACTGTCTGCCAGATGCCGGTGGTGCGCGTGTAGGCGGCGCCATACGACTCGTATCTTACACACTGCTTTCCGGCAGGCTGTGTGAGAGTGCCTCCCGCAGGGTTGCCGCTAATGCGCGTGTCATCATAGGCCCTGACCACAAGGTTATGGGAGGTTCCGGCCTTCACAAGATGCGTGATATCGAACTCAAATGAGCCCATCCCGCCCCAGTGGCGTCCGGCAAGCTTGCCGTCCACAAAGACATCCGTCTCATAGTCCACGCCGCCGAAGTGGAGGATGACGCGCCTGCCGTCCCATGCCAACGGTATGTCAATGGTGCGTTGATACCATACGCAGCGCATGAAATCGGTGTATGCGATTCCCGAAAGTTTGCTCTCCGGGCAGAACGGGACATTGATTTGCTTGGTGAAACCAACCGACTTCTGAAAATCCCGTTCGAGTCCCGACACACCGAAATCAAAATCGAAACTCCATTTGCCGTTAAGGTTAATCCAGTCTTCGCGTTCGAACTGCGGACGCGGATGCTCAGGCCTCGGTATCTTTGGCGCTTTTGCCTTCATCTTGAAATGTCTCCCTTGCTTAATCATTTGGTTGGTTATTTTTGGATGGAATATCGCTCAATTCATGCTGGTTCTCATAACTGCGGCAGCCATCGAAAAGATTTCCGAGCTCGCGCGGAAGAACTTTCATTGATTTTTCTTAAGGGACTTTCCCGGCCATGCTGCCAAGGACCTGAACCTCGGTGAGAGCGGCCGCTTTTCCCGGCGGCACACCCGTGAACCTGATGCGCATAAAGCGTCCGGATTCTTTGGCGGCGACCACATGCGTGCGATCTTGCTCACTCCCGCTATAGCCGGTTTGGTCAGAGATCAGCTTCCAATCGCCGGTGCCGGATTGGGATATTTCAATGAGATAACGCCAATTGCCCGGCGCTGGAAAATGCAGTTCCGTCTTGCTGACCGCCACAATTTTTTCCAGATCCACACATAACCAGGCATTCTGGTCGCCCGCGTCCGCCTGCCAGAACGTAGCGATGTCTCCGTCATTGGCCATGCTTCCACTATGTCCGGCAGTTTCGCTGCTGACGCGGGTCGGATTCTGCAAGCCTAAACGCATCGGGGCATTGGCCGCCATCGTCCCCTTGAATCTCACATAGGGCCGCTCCTTTACCGGCGCCGTCATGCCCGCCCTGTAAACCGGTTCGCCCAGCGAGGTGATTTCAAGGGTTGCATCCTCCAACCCGGGTGACGTGGCGCGGATGACCGTTTTGCCCGCGTGGTAGGAACGAAATTCCATGGCCGCCTGTCCGTCCCGAATCGCGATGTCGGAGTCCGGCGCAAAGGTGATGGCGCGGCCGGTGGGAAATTCACCCGGACCGGATTCAACCGCGAGCGTCACCGGCGGACAGTTGCTGACCGCTTTGCCGCTCCGGTCAACCACCGTGACGATGATTTGCGCATCATCCGTCCCGTCAACGCTCGCCAGGATGGTTTTGTCCGCCGCCAGCTTCAATCCGGCAGGAATTCCATTTTCCGGCCACTCCGGCGGCGGGATGTTTTTATAAGCGTTGCGATACCAATACCACATCCGTTTCGGCAACCGGAAGTAATCCACCATGCCCATGGCCCCGAAATTCCGTCCCGCGATGCTGCCGTGGTCGAACGCGCACCAGATGGCTTCACCGCTCCGCCACGGCAGGCGCCACGAACCAATCTTGTTTTTGTCCGCGCCGGGCGTGCTGGTCAAATCCCCCCAACCCGCCTCGTATTTTCCAGGCCGGTCGGCAGTGGTTGAACCGTATTCGCTCACCACGCTGGCCACGCCGGGATTCACAAACAACCGGGCACCGTCGCCGTTGTAGCCCGCCACGTCGCCCAATTTATCTATCTCGCCGCGCTGACAGCCCCCAATGGCTGCGGCACGCGTGGGGTCGAGTTCATGGGCATAGGCCACCAGTTCGGCAAGGAACTTTTGCACCTTCGGCATTGTTTCCTTCGTGGTCATGAAGGGCTCGTTACTCATGCTCCAGACGATGACACTGGGATGGTTACGGTGAATGCGAACCATGTCGCGAAGGCTGTCCTTGACGCTGGCCTCAAATCCCGCCTCGTCCGCACCGTTCGTCGGATACGCGCTGGAATTCCAAGTGCCGTCACCTTTAAACCCGCCCATTCCCCAAAAACAATTCTCCGACCAGAGCAACATTCCCAGTTGATCGCACGCCGCCGTAAATGCTGGCGCGTGCGGATAGTGCGAGCCGCGGATGAAATCCATGCCTGCGTTTTTCACCATGCTCACGTCACGGAAAAACCCGCTGTCAGCCACGGCATCCCCCCAGCCGGCATGATCCTGATGCACATTCGCGCCCTTGAAATAGTAGTGCTCCCCGTTGAGGAGAAACCCTTCGTCGGCGGTGAACTTGAACCACCGGAAACCCAGCGGGGAAGTGAAACTGTCTGCCGGTTGTTCGCCATCGAGAACGGTGGTTTTCACCGAGTAAAGATTGGGGCTGTCGGGAGACCATAACCGCGGGTTTTTCACGGCATCGCTGGTCTGGTCAAAAAACGCCGTGGAATGGGCCGCGACCCGTTGCGTGGATTTCATCTCGGCCGCCAGCTTTCCATCGGCATCCAGAACCCGCGTTTGAACCGTGACTGGCTTTTCCTGACCCGAGTCATTGACCACCTCGGTCTTGACGTTCACCGTGCCGGATTCTTTCGATACCTGCGGCGTGGTGACACAGGTGCCATACCAAGCCACATGCAGCGGCGAGGTTGCGACCAGTCTCACGTTGCGGTAAATACCCCCGGAGAAAACATGTTCGCCCGCCCGCGGCGCGAGGCGCGCATCCCAAAGATTGTTGACCCGGACCGCCACGACGTTGTCGCCGGCCTTCACTGCGTCCGTGATGTCCAAGGTAAATCCGGTATAACCACCCCGGTGTTCACCGGCGCGCTTGCCGTTCACGAAAATCTCCGCAACCTGAAACACGCCATCAAATTCCAGATAAATTCGTTTTCCCGACCATTCCGCCGGCACATGAAAATGTTTCCGATACCATCCGTAGCCGACATAAAATTCATTAGCCGCAAAATACGGCATGGAGAATGAGTGCGGCAGACCGACGTCATCCCACTGCAGATCATCAAACGCCACCGAACTGGCGGATGCCGGATCACCCTGTTGAAACTTCCATTCGCGATTGAAGTTTAAGGTTTGGCGTAAATCGTCAGCAGGCGCTGCGGCAACTGAAAAGGCAACGCCCAACATAGCGATGAGTTTTAAAATGTTTGATTGATTGATCATTAGTTGTAATTCCTGTTTTCACGCCTTCCTCGCCTGATCACTGAGATGCCTTCTCCTCAATAACCCGCCCGCTCAGCGCTTCGATGGCGATCGATAATTCCACATCCACGCTCAACTTGTCCAGTCTCGGTGTGCTCGCTGGATCCACCTTGGCAAAGTCCTCCAGCCATACCGGAGCATCGGCGCGGAGCGGGGTAATGAGCAGTATCAGCCTGCGATCCTGCGGCTTTTTCAGAAACCGTTTGAGCCCGATGGTCCAGGGTGTGCCATCGTAGTAGGCATCAGTAATTAGTCGGCCGTCCAGGTAGGCCTCGATCTTGTCACCGGCGAACGATATTCGAAGAAAGACGTCGTTGGCTTCCGACATGACGTTGGCCGGGATATCGACCGCCCACGCCTTCGCCCCTTCCGGCAGCCAGCGTTCACGGGCCAACTCGAGCGATGGAGCCGACTGCATGATCGGCGGGAGAAGTTCTTCGCGGGGCAACTCCCTTGCCTGCAGGGTCAGCCGCCGCGGAACCACGGCGATGGGCAGGGAGCGGAACTCCCCTTCCCTGCGGCTTGGCCCCACACTCGCGGCCGCATCCTCCGTGCTTTTTAACGCCAAGCCATCGTCAGGATACCATGCCAGGTCAATTCCCGCAGGGTCCGTGCCTGTGACATGGATCCGCCGGCCATCAAAGTATAACTTTGCCGCCGAACGGAACAGGTAATCCCTGCCGTCGATCGTGAATTTATACGAGCGCAGCGCTTCTTCACGGGAGAGCAGGAGCAGGTCGACCGCTGCGCCCTGCGGCGGAGTGATCGTCCGTGTTGAACCCGATCCAGGCCGCAGATCGTCAAGGACCTCACCGTGGGCGAAACGGAATTCCGGAGCAATTCCCGGCGTGTCGAAAAACACGACCGTATCGCGCGGGTGTCCCCGCAGAATGCAAAGCGGTTGCGCCGTCGCCCATTCGAGAACCGCCCCGCCCATCGGCATGCGGAACGGCCAGAAAAAGTAACTGCCCGCCGGAACGGTCAACGGTTTGCCGGTGAGTTCGAGCAGGGTGTCGGCGAGCGCCACCCGGATGCGAACCGGCCCGATCTCGCACTCGGGGTAATGCCGGATGTGGTTGTTGACAAACACAAACCCGGTCTGTCCGTCCGTCCGCGCGGCCATCCGCAGCGTGTGACAATCGTCCCATGCGGCAGGGATGCGATCCGGGGCGACCGGCGGAAGCGGAGCCAGTCGGTCCCCGAAATCATTCAGGAACAAGTTCAGGAGGCGCAACTCATGGTATGTTCCGTTCGCCTCGCCGAACTCGCCCAGCGGCGCGCGGAAGTCGTAGCCGATCCGCGGCAGATCGCACCACATGCCGGTGTCGATCGTCTCGTTGAAAAAACTGAGTTTCCCGACGGGATTGGATACGCCATGGAACACGAAATACCCGACCAAGTTGCTACCACAGCCGATTTTGGTCAGGTTCAACGCGGCGATGTCGGCCGGTCTGACCACCGGGCGGCGGCGGCCGGTATTATGGATCCCCGCTCCCATTTCGCAGGCGGCGAACGGGTAGCGGTCTTTGTCGTAGGTGAGATGGTCCAGGTCGGAGGAACTCCTGATATCGGAGCCGATATCGTGATCATTGCGTTCGTCGGTCCGGAAAAAGTAATGCGGATTCGGAGGGAGTCTGTCGTCGATCTGCGCCCAGGGTTGGTCAGGGTATCCGCCGTAGAACGGGATGAACTCGTCTTCCGGTAAGGCGACCATCCCCCACCCGGTAATGCTGTAGAGAGGCACGTCAATCCCGACGTCCCTCGCCATGGATTTCAGCGCCAGGATGTATTCCGTCCCTCCCCCCGGCCCGTCATACCAATACTCATTGTCGACTTGCAGCCCGATCACGGGGCCGCCGTCCTTGAACAGTTGCCCTTCCAACTGCTTCGCAACTTCCCGGTAATAACGCCTGACATATTCCATGAAGCGCGGTTCATTGCGCCGCGTGGATCTCGTGATGTCGCAGCGACGGAAGATCCAATCCGGCAATCCGCCGTTTCTCGCCTCGGCATGGACATGCGGCCCCGGGCGGGGAAAGAAAGACAAACCCAGTTTCCCGCACAGTCGTGAGAACTTTCCGAGATCGAGGTTGCCACTCCAGTCGAATTTCCCCTCCAGTTCCTCGTGGTGCAACCAGAAGACATAGCTCGACACAATCTGCACGCCGCAGGCCCGCATCTTCAGGAGTTCCTCCTCCCAGTATTCGGCCGGATAGCGCGAGAAGTGGAACTCGGCCATGACGGGAAGAACCGGCTCTCCCCCGATCGTGAAGAAACGATTATTGGCGGCGATCTCGACGCCGCCGGGATTACGCCCTCCCATCTTTAAGTGGCCGGCGAGAACCGGAGGAAGGGGCCTGGTCGCGTCAAGGGTGTAGGTGGTGGATTCAGATCTCACGGTCTTGACCGTAATCGGGGTCATCTTCTTATTGGCTCCTTATTCCATGCAACGCCGCGGCCAGGTTGGCTCCCATCTCGATGTGCCCGTAGTCGCCCGGATGGATCAGATCCTTGGTAATTCCTCTGTAGTCTCGAAGAATCTCGCGGCCTTCCACCAGATGGAGCGAAGGCTGACCAAGGCTTCGGACCAGTTCGCGTAAAATTTCGTCGAAAGCCGACTGGTTCGCCTGAACGGCATCAGCCTCCCGCGCGTTTTGCGGACTCTGCCCGTTGGGAAAAATGGTGACTAGCACAACCGGTTTACCCGGATGACGCCGGATGATCTTTTCCACCAGCGACCGGCTGCGGAGCCGGAATTCATCGGGGGTAAAACCGCCACGCATGTTAACGCCCAACTCCAGGACAATCATGTCCCAATCGTCACGTGCGGCCAGATAATCTGCCACCTCCTTCTCACAGTGACAGGAACCGGAAAGTCCAAGGTTGAGGGCGTCGGCATTCAACAGCCGCGCCGTCTGCTGCACATAGCAAAGATGGTAGACGCTTGGTGATGCCCCGTTGGTGATCGAGGAACCATAAAACAGGATGCGACACCGAGGCACCTCGTCCGGGTGCGGCGGACGCACCGGATAACCATAGGTATCCACGTCGTGCAACACGGCCGCATAGCGACCGAACATGACGCGCCAAACGTTGTGCGAAAAATATTCCGTATCCCTCACTTCCGGCTTCAGCCCGAGAAATCCGTTACAAACCCCGCCTCCGACATCGGCCAGATGGATGTGGTTCACCTTGCCCGGTTCGAGTCGGATATGCGAATGAAAGAAGGCGCCCTTGAACACAATCAGGTCCTGATTGTGCAATTCCCACGGGGCAAGACTGGAGGGAACCGAGGAAATGGCGAGCCGGACGCTCTCGGCCTCCGTCACGAAGCGCAGTTCACATCCGGCCGATTCCTGCGCCACCATCCGCCCCAACGGACTCAACGCATTGCGCACCTCACGTGGAAACCGCCTAAGATACTGCCCTCCGCCTTCGGCCAACTCGAGTTCAACCGTGTTGTGCAGTTCAATGGAATGACTGATCATTTATGCCCTCCTCGCCTGATTACTGAGATGCCTTCTCCTGAATGACCCGCACCCCGAAGCCTTCCAACGTCAAGGCGCCGGATACGGCTTCACCTGTCATCATATCCGTGAATGAGCCATCGGGTGGCAGGTTCACGCACTGGGGCTGCTCGTTAAAGTTCATGACGAAGATAAAATCCCGTTCCCCATCAGAGCGCCGCTGGGCGGTAACCCCTGCGGGCAGGTCCACCGGGAGCGCCCGGACAAGCTTCAGGTCGTTTGCCAGAACCCCATAGAAATCATCCAGGAAGCGCTCCCCCATCCGGGCGGCGTGATAATAGGCCCGCCCTTTTCCGAAAGCGTTGACCGTCACAGCCGGTCGGCCGGCATAGAAATCCCCGGCATAGGTGGCGAGGGTTTCCGCGCCCTCGGCGTGGATGAGGTCGCAGAAGATGTGCGCGGGATACTCGCCCGAGAGCCCCATCGGATTCCCGGGTCCGAACCGCACGGCATTGGTCTCGCCAATGGCGAGGGCATCAATCTCCTCGGACCAGAGCCCCAGCACCCGTCGCAACGGACCGGGGAATCCGCCCAGGAAACAGAGGTCATTCTCGTCCACCCACCCGCTAAGATAGGTGGCCACGACCACGCCACCGGCCTTCACGAACGCTTCGATCCGATCCGCCACGCCCGGACGCAAGAGGTAAAGCATCGGGGCGATCACGAGTTTGTAGCGCGACAGATCCTGATCCATATCGATGACATCGAAGGGGATCCCCCGCGTCCAGAACGGGGCGGCATGCGCGATGCAGGTGCCCAGATAACGCTTCTCGCCGTCATTGCGGGGCCCCTTCGCATCCTCCAGCGCCCAGCGGTTTTCCCAGTCGAACACCACAGCCACCTCCACGGGCGTCGCCGAACCGGCCACGGGCGCGAGCCGGCGCAAGTCCTGGCCCAATTCCGCCACATCGCGGAACACACGGGTGTGTTCATGTCCGACATGATCCACCACCGCCCCGTGGAATTTTTCCGAGGCCCCTCGGCTCTTGCGCCACTGGAAATACATCACCGAATCGGACCCGTGCGCCACGGCCTGCAGGGACGAAAGCCGGTGCATTCCGGGTCGTTTCAACTTCGACACCGACTGCCAGTTGGTCACGCTCGGGGTCGACTCCATCAACAGGAACGGCTGCCCGCCGCGCAAGCTGCGGTTGATGTTGTGCATGAAGGCGACGAACAGCCCCCAGTGCGCCTCCAACCGGTCCGGCCAGAGTGGTTGCGCGCCATCCAGCACGCTGTTGAGCGTGGAGTATCCCGCAGGACCAACATGCCAAAAGGGATAGCTGTCCCACGAAATCACATCCAGGTGGGGCGCCAGTTTCCAGTAATTGAGGGCCGGGTAGTCTCCCATGAGATTGGTGGTGACCGGCACCCCGGGTGCCCCTTGCCGAAGGGGTTCAATCTCGTGACACATGAAGTCAACCGTCTGGTCGGTGACAAACCGCTTCCAGTCGAGGTTATGACCATGCACCCGGGTTTCGCCATGAGGTGCAGGTGATTCGATCTGCTCCCACGTCGTGTAGGTGTGGCTCCAGAAGCTGGTGTTCCACGCCTCATTCACCCGTTGCAGGTCATCGGCGTAGCGGCGGCGCAGCCAGAGTCGAAACGCCTCCTGGCAAAGCGGGCAATGGCACTCGCCTTCGTATTCGTTGGAGACATGCCAGAGCAACAAGGCGGGGTGTTTCCCGTAACGTTCCGCAAGCCGGGCATTGATCAGGCGCACCTTATCCCGGTAAACCGGCGACGTGTAGCAATGGTTGTGGCGCACGCCATACAGATTACGGACCCGGTTCGGCCCCACGCGCAGAACTTCGGGATACTTTGCCGCCATCCAGGCGGGCCGGGCTCCACTCGGGGTTGCCAACACCACCCGGATGTCATGCGCCGCAAGGTCATCGATTATCCGGTCCAGCCAATCAAATGTGAACACACCCTCCTCGGGTTCCAGGGCGGTCCAGGCAAAGATGCCCACGCTCATGACATTGCAGTTCGCCAGGGGCATCATCCGCAAATCTTCACGAATGATATCCGGCCGGTTCAACCACTGGTCGGGATTATAGTCGCCACCGTGCAAAAGCTGGGTAAAGCGGGAGCCTGTCGCCTGAGCAGAACGTATTGTCATCATGGTGTGGGGTTGGTTTTGGCAATTAATTTTGAGCGGCAGCCTGTCGCCTGAGCAGAACGTATTGTCATACTCGTTCATCTTGGTTCTTCGCCGCGCGTGCGGCCTTGCGTTTGTAGAGAGTCCAGAGCAGCAGCCCCAGCGCGAAGAGCACCCCGCCGACAAACAAGAAGGCCAATCGTCCATGCAGGGGGTTGGGGATGGCCATGCAGACCAGCAGGAAGGCGCCCAGGATCAGGAACAGGGCTCCGACCACGCGGAGCTGCATGGTATCCTGATCCTCGCCCCCCTCGGCAATATGATCAACGGGGCGCCGCATGTCGTCAAACAGGGCGTCGACGCGCTGATGTTGGGCCTCCGAACTCATCCGCCAGAGCGGGATGGTTCCGCAGAACCAGAGTACGGACCCAACCATAGTAACGAAGCTCACGACGACGAACTCCGAGTCATTGATCTCCCGCACGGACAGTACCCGCGTAAGGCCCAACAGGTGCTGCACAGCTTCCGGTGAATAAGCCCACCGGGCTAGTAACCCGACGATCAGGCCGAAAATCACGGTGCTCCAGCCCGCCCATGCCGGCGTGCGGTGGATGAGCACCCCCAGCACCATCGGCACGATCATAGGCGGCAACAGGACGGAATTGAGCACCTGGAACAGATCAAAGAGGTTCATCGTCCGCATGGCATTGACGCCCAGTCCCAGTCCGATGATCAGGAACCCGAAGCAGACTGTGGTGATCTTGCCGACGATGACCTGGTGTTTATCGGAGGCGTCCGGGCGGATGTAACTGATGTAAACGTTGCGAACAAAAAAGCCGGCATTGGCGTTCAGCGCCGCGTCGGCACTGTCGATGGTGGCGCTGAACATGGCGCACACCATCAGGCCCAAGAGGCCCTGAGGCAGAACCTTGAAGGCCATTGCCACCCAGGCCCCCTCTGCCGGTTGTGAGAGATTTGGGAAGATCGCGTGCATGTCTGGGAAGACCGTCGCGGCACAGAGCGAGGGGAGTTGGTAGAAGACTGGCGCCAGTAGCAGGAAGGTAGGCGCGGTCATCAAGAGCACCATCTGGCGGGCGCTGCGATCATTCTTGACGCGCACGTACTTGCCGCAATTACGGATATCCAATCCGGCAAGCGTGGTGTTCACCAAATTCCACCCGATCCAGAGCCAGACGATGGCAAACGAGCAATCCGAGTCGAAGCGAAAGTGACGCTCCGGCAGAGCTGCGGCCAGGTGGGTGATTCCGCCGATCTCCGGCAGGTTCACGGAGAAGAACGCCACGACCATCACCACCAGCACCAGCAGCACAGCCTGGACTACGCCACCGATGGCCACAGCCCACTGGCCCCCCAGCGACGCGATAAAGGTGACAATGCAGCCGACCGCAAGGATCGTGGCTGTCAGGTCCATGCGGAACGCCGAGGCCATGAAGACACCCACGGCATTGAGGCCGACACCGCCCCAGAAGAGCCCCATGGGCAGGGCGAACCAGGTGAAGAATTGCTCGGTGCCAAAGCCAAAGCGGCGAAAAATCGCTTCCATGGCGGTGATGACCCGCATGCGGCGGAAACGCGGAGCCATCCACAGTCCGACGACCAGAGCCGGCACCGCAGATAGCAGACCAGTCAGCGGATAGACGAAGCCGTCATTGTAGCATTTGGCCGCGGCACCGGTGAAGCTCCAGACGCTGATCCCCGCACCCATGGCGCTCAAGCCTCCGACCCACCAGGTCATGTTGCCTCCGCTACGGAAGTAGTCGCTGGCGTTGCGGTTCAACCGCCGACAGATCACGCCGATGGACAAGGTGAACACCAAGTAAGCGACGATGACCGTGTAGTCCCATCCTGAGAGATCGTGGATCAGAGATTCGGGAGCGGCAATGGTGGTCATAGAAGGGACTCCTGTTCGGGTTGGGTTGAAGCCAGAAGCACCTCCGTGCCGATGTCCGGCTTTTGATTGTTGCTCATCCAGTCAGCGGTTTCTGCCAGTCGCTGATAGACCACATCCGGCAGTTCGCCATCGGGACGCGGGCTGACATTGATCAGAAGGTTCCCGCCCCACTGGCGCAGGCGCGCCAGCGTCTCGAGCATCCAGGCAGTGGACTTGTATTGCTCGGCCTTGAGGTAGCCCCACACATCGACGGTGCCGGCGCCCGTTCGGTCGGGAATTTCCGCAGCCTGCCAGCAGTGGCAGGTTTCAAACCAGCCGGTGAACTGCTGGGTCGGCAGCGCACACTCCGTGCAATCATAATCCCCATCGCAACTGCGGCTGTTGATCACAATGTGGGGTTGAAGCTCCCGGGCCCGGTCGCGGATGGCATTGTCATGCGTGCCTCCATCAAACCAGAGCAAATCAATCCTGCCATAGCGGGTGAGCAGTTCTTCCACGCGGCCATGGAACATGGCCCGGAGCCGGGCATCGTGCGCCGGCGTGCGCAGCGGGGGCGCGATGGGTTGATGGCGCTGGTCAAACCAGGGATGCCCTGCGGCATTCGGCCGGGGTTTACCGGGATCCATGGAGGCCGTGTAGTAATTGAAGCTCATCACCTGGCGGTCAAAGTGCCAGTCCGGCGGAGAGAGATACAGGCCCACCTTCAGGCCATGGCGGCGGCAGGCTTCGACAAACGGCCCTACCAGATCGCGGCCGGCCAGATGGCTCTGCACGCCAAAAACCCCATACCCGCTGGGCCAGAGGGTATAGCCGTCATGGTGCATGGCCGTGAGCACCGCGTATTTGAAGCCGGCCTTGGCCGCTGCGGCGAGCCACTTATCCGGGTCGTAGGACGTGGGGTTATACCGGTCCGCCAGGCGCCAGTATTCCTCCGGCGTCACCTTGTTGGCTCCTTTGGCAGCAGCGTCCCAAGGGGTGTCGGCGATCATTCCCCAGGAGAGATCCATGTTGCCATGCACACTGGCGATACCCATGTGCACAAAGAGTCCCAGGCCGGCGCGGGGGAACCACTGGGCTTCGGGATGTTGGGTGTGCCGGGACGTTTTGGCGGAATGATCCATGCCCAACGCCGCATGCTGGGCAGCAGCGGCAGTCGAGGTAGTTGGGACAGTGGCGACTTCAGACATGGTTCAGGTTCTCCAGGATTCTCACATTCAATGGCACATCCACGCCGCGGGTATCGGCTGTTTTTCCAGTCCCGGGCCGGAGATACGCAAGTCCGGCGTGACTCCCGTCCAGACATAATCCTTGATGCCCGGCAGGTTCAGCCGC
>Ga0209829_10001303_pt1 | contig 20629 bp, 26 predicted proteins | sample C_140205_EF_Meta_FD_187311 | JGI IMG/M metagenome (GOLD analysis project Ga0209829, IMG submission 187311) | Freshwater microbial communities from Lake Croche, Canada to study carbon cycling - C_140205_EF_MetaG (SPAdes) (version 2) | ecosystem: Environmental > Aquatic > Freshwater > Lake...
AAGAAATATACAAGCGATGAACTGTTTAATGTAAGATAGTTTTCTGCTTTTGTGTAGATTTGATAAGAAGCATTTGCAGATGATTGTTGTACCAATACTTGTAAAGTTGTAGTATCCAGATTTGTTTCTGGTATATTAAACTTGTATTTTGGATTTGATGTAGAATTGACCGTGAACGATAATGTTGACGGAATACCCTGTTTGATACTTACAGAAGGAAATGTTGCTGTATTAGCAGAAACCGCAACTGTCGTTGAGTCGGTTGTAACAAAGTTATAGTTAATACCATCAATAGCTTCTGACATAAAAGTTGTGAACTTTGGAAGTGTCAATGATGCAGCAGATACTTGATTTACAACAAATCTGATTGTGGCTGCTGGAGACAATGATGATTGTGGTATATAATTTAGTAACTTGGCCTGAGAAACAACTGAACTTCTTTGAATTGCTGAGTCCAAGAACATTTCATTGGCAACCATGTTCAAATAATAGGCATTGTATTGTGTATTATAGGCCAAAACGTCTAACAATGTAGAAAGCGCAGAGCCTTCATAGTTATAATCTTTTAGTGTATCTTGACTTTGTAAGTAAGTTTTCAGATTGTTTTTAATTGTATTAAAATCTAAATCTGTCATCAGAATTTGTGAATTAGCACCAGCCATTTTATCTGTTTCTCTCTAAAAGAATTGTTGTTGTTGTTGGTAGCGTTGCATTTTCTATGTAAAATGTTATCGAAACATTATAGGCATTTAAATCTGGTTGTGATGACACTTTGACACTTTGTATTTTAGCTCTAGGTTCATAATTAGTAATCAGATTTGTTATAATAGTTTCCATCGTAGATGCCACAATAGGAGATATGTTTTCAAATAATAGACCAGTAATCTGAGAACCTAGGTCTGGATTGAATAACCTGTCATAGTTCTGAGTATTTAACAGATTTCTAATGGAACGAGAAACCGCCTGAGCATCATAACTTAACGCAACATCTGCCGTCACAGGTTTCTTGGTAAAAGCGAAATCTATGTCGGAATATATCTTGTTTATGGTTGCCATCTTTTATTTATGAGTTAATCCTGGTCTTTAACTTGTCGGTACCAATATAATTATTTAATATATACAACTCGGTTTGACCTGGACTTGAGAATTGTTTGAGTTGGTTATAATTTGATACAATAGCTTGTGAGTTATAATAGAAGTTCACATCACCGTTTCTACGATTATTCATAAGATTTACTATAACATTTATATTATTAGCAATTGTTGATATTTGATTTGATGTCAAATTACTTGAATATGTTATTGTAGGTGGTTCTCCTCCACCTGAAGAAGAAGATATACTGTTTGCAATTGTATTTGCGTATGCAATTATTGTATTATATGAAGCATTTAAACTATTAGCTATTGTTAAACTAGTAAAATTACCCATCATAGGAGCATTATTTTGTATGTTATCAGATTTGGTTACAATCAACATAACAATTTTACTCACACCAATGACTGAATTGTATGTTGGTAAAGTAGGTTGATCCAAATCCATACCCGAAACACCAGAAATTCTATTTGTATGAGAGTAAAAACTATTACAAGAAGCTACCAAAGAATTAGCCGAACTCATAACATTAGACAAATTTGCTACATTATAAGCTCCTGTTATTATAATAATATTATTTGCAATATTCCATATATTTTTTGTAACATTACCAACAGGATTTTGAAAATAACCACCAACAGTATTACTGGAAACATCTTCAGTTTGCCAAGTATTTAACAATGATGGCATAGAATTCATTGTATACGCCACATTTGCGGATAAAGGAGTCACAACATTTGCTGTGTTTGCGGAATCATAACCTAATCTACCAAAAATACTCATATTATATCCTTTAAATCATTGGACTTAGTGGTGAACTTGTTGGAAAACCTTTATTTCCAATATGTGCATGAACATCAAATATTGTTGTATTCACCAAATCGGTCATCAAACCGGCACTCATCAAACCAAAATTACCAATTGGTGCGTTCACTGAAACGCCGGCATTAATTAAAAGACCAGCATTAATAGTACCTACACAAATAATATTTCCTGGTACAGGTATAGGAAAACCTACTGCGACTCCACCGAGCATCGTAACAAATCCATCTTTACCTGCACTTATACCACCCAAAGGTGATGTATCAACTCTATTATCAGAATATATATTTCCAGCCATAATTTGGCCACGAACCCTCAAGTTTCCATCCGTATTAACACTTCCGCTCTTGATGTGTAAACCACCAGGTCCAGCGCCAGTAGTGAGTGTCATACCAACTTGAGCAGTTACATCAGAATATCCTTCAACCACTTGTGTGAAGTTTCCTTTAATGTGTTGAGTTACATCACCTTCAATATTTTCAATTTTATTGCCCATCACTTGCATGTTAATGTCACCAAAAACTGTAATATTTAATTTTTTGGCAAGATTTCCATCATCTACACCAATAGAAATGTTATGGTCACCAAGTGTGATTGTATAACCATCACCAAATATTTTATGTACCTCATCACCATTTGGATGCATCTCAATGAATGTATTAGCACGATGTTGTAAACGTACCCTCTCACGACCTTTAGTATCATCCAATTCAAACATATGACCAGACCTGGTCTGTGTCACATTATTGTATGGATATTTTGGTTGATAATCTGTATTGGCTGCTGATTCCGGTTCATTCCAGCCCCAAAATGCGTCAGGTTTGTTCATGCCCATTGTACCTTATTAGGATCAAAATTACTTGCCTCTACCGTTGCCATTATAGTATTTGCATTTCCATATGTATTCGAAACATATTGAATAATTGTATTACTGTGGTCTAAATGTGGATCTGTAAATATACCTTTTAAATTATCTGGTATAACTATTGAATCAAGTTCGCTTTGTTGTTTACCAAGTAACTCATCAGCACCAGCCTGAATAGATTTACCCAATGTATCTATTGTAGCACCAATTTGACCTGGCACTGCTGCTACTTGTGCAACAAATGCTTTAGCACCATTCAAGAATCTCGTTATACAATCTTGTACCATTGCTAAGAATCTTGCTGGTAAACTTTGTAAATATGTAATAATATCATTGATATTTTTAACCAAATAATATATAGTTGCTGCTATCTCAACATATTCAGCAATATCTTTTATGAAGTCATTGATATCCTGAAGTGTGGCAGTAACTTTGGCGTAAATAATTGATGATACTCCGGTTGGATCAAAACTTATTGCTGCTATTATTCCTTTTATAGCTAATGTAATAGTATCGTTTAATTTTTTAATTAAGAAAGCAATAAAGTTAGCAGCATTATTTTTACCTTTTTTAATAGCTTGAGTGATTGCCGTTACTGGATTGATAAGACCACCTAATCCAATATCAAATTGAAATTGATATCTAAAATCACAAACATGACTTAGTGCTGAGTTTGTTAATGATATACCTGTACCAGCAACAATACCTCTTGAAATATATGAGTTGGTTGTTGGATTCTTTTTGGCCGTTTCAGCAATTGCATCTGGCATAGCAGGCGCATCTGGTTCAGCTTCTTTACCTGGAAACAAAGGTTGTGGTGAGAAACCTATGTTTGTGTTCCATGGATTTTCTGCCAAGTTTCTAATTCCAGGTAATATTGAAACAATATATGGATTCTGTGTAGATTCACCGTCACTAAAATAACCAGTAACATAAGCACCTGGTTCAGGTACATTAAATGAACCTGACATATTTGGTCCTGTCATTAATGTAGACCAAGGCAAGGCCGCTGTAGGTAAAGAAATCAAATCTTCAGTATGATAACCAAAGATACGAACTTTCACACGACCGAGTTGTAATGGATCATCAATGTTTTCTACAACACCGATCCATGATTTACCAATAAAATTATTCATTTTTTGCTGTTGAACTGTTTGTTGAACCTATTGGAGTTTCGTAACTCTCTTTTGCTAATTCCATAATTGTCTGATAAGCACCTTGTGATTGTAATACATGACGTACAGCATTCACCAAATACTTACCTGAGTAGTATGGATCTAATTCTTTTTTATCACCAGATGATGATAAATTATATATGTTAAAGACCACAGTCTTACCGACAGTAAGTCCTGGATCACCAGGAACAACCACCTTCAACAATGTAAAGTTGGCTAAGCCAATCTGTGCTGTTCTATTTGGAACGTAATTCTCAACATATACATCATTTGCAACAGAACCTGGTGAATCCTTTATGTATGGTACTTTATATTGTTCCGAATTACCAACCATAACTTTTACCACACTCTTTGAATTCTGAGTTGTTTTAAGACCAAATCTATTTGTATCGTTTATTGAAATACCATTACCTGCACCATTCATTGGTGTTGCGGTGTTTTTTTTGTATGTATCATAGTTAAAATCTGTAATCTTAAATGACCGAGTTAGTGGGTCAACTGATATCAATCTGTTTGCATATGTACCAGAAGATATGTCATTTAAAACATCAAAAGATTTAACAAATTCATAATCCAAAACTGTTCTTATCTTCTCTTCCATTGGCATTTCATGGTTTATCTGCTGAACTTTGTAAGTATTATATGGATCTGCTGCCATCAAAGTTCTTAATGACTTGAAGTTGAAACCTTCTTTGTTTTCAAAGAATAACATATCAGCGCCAGCAGGCTTCTGTGTCTCAGGTCTTGCATAGGTAGACAACCAACTTATTGCTTCAAATGGTTTTAATGTGTTGAGGTTGAAATTATAGAGTCCTCTAGTGTTCTCAATATTGAGTTTCTTTTTGATTTTTAAATCAGTTTGTAATATTCTTGTTACAGTCTTGTATATTTCTTCACCACCATCTGGTGCACCTTTTTGTAACTTAATAGATTCAGATAACATTAATTCTTCAGAACAGAAATGTAATGTTATTTCTTCCGCTCTGTGATTACCAACCTGTTTTCTACTACTTGTATATATTCTAAAGGTTCTTGATATGTTTTCTGTGGATGATTTAACTCTACCAAAATTCATTCGTAAATATTCATAACCTAAGAGTTGAAATTTTTGTAATAGACCTTGGCCGTCATATAATGTAGCAGAGCCAGACACAGAGAAACTATATAAATCTTCAAAATAAGAAATTTCTGTAACCAACTTTTGAACTAATATTTCTTGGCCTGTATGTGAAATGATAGTTAAATCATTTATACTTGCACTTTGTGAATAAAATAAACCACTCTCTGGTGGTGTAGTTGTTGTTTCAGCCATCTTACCTCATCAAAGTTCGTAGTTCTATCTCAAATTCATTAACATAATTTTTATTCAATAACTGAATATTTCTTTTTGATTCATTCAATTCTAATTCATACGTGTAATAATCAACGGCTCTACCACTTGTTTTCACTGATACTTTTCCTGTTGGTAATGTGTATGTTGATGTGGCAGATACAAGACTATTGTATGTGTTTTGACTTATCACAATCGTGTTTTTAGATATTGTATTAGTTGATACATCAGTTTGTTCAACTATTTTTTCGTAATGATGTGCTGTTGAATATGGATTAAATGCCGTATACTTATCAACAATATATTTCTGAAAATTATTTCCACTTAGTGGCCAATCCCATTGTGGATCAATTATTCGATTTGCAAACAGAACAATCCAGTAACGATAAGAGTCGTTGTAATACTTATGTGCAACGATTTCTGGTGTATCACCTTCTTGTATGTCATATGTGTAGTATAACAAAGGACTTTTTAATGCTTCTGGTAGAATGTTGGCACGTGCCAGAAGATTTGTCAGAACTATGGTACCACCATTATAATTTGTGGATAATATCTTTGGTAATGTATTAAAGTATTTCATTTTAATAACCTTGTTCTATCTTAGCTCTATCAACAAGCACAGTTTCTTTGAAGCTCAAGTCCATTGTAGTTTGTGTTGGTTGTCCATCTTTATATGATGACCATCCGTTTGGTGCATAATTTACAGTCACATTTTGTAATACACAATCTGTTAACTTGTTGATGTTTGGATTTACTCTACCATCTTTTCTGAAAGATAAATTAAAAACACCAGGTGGTGTATAGAAGAATCCAGCAGCACCTGTAACGATAGTTGGTGCAGCATATGACCTGAATAGTTTAATTATTTTCTGAACCTGTTGTGCTTCCCGAGCAGACTTTGGTGAAAATGTAAAAGACATTTCAAATGTTCTGAAATCTATACCCTGAAATAAGACCTGTGATTGTGGATTAAAAGCATAACCCATTTTGTTTAATGCTAACTTTGCCGCCGGATTATCCATCACACTTTGCACAAATCCAGGAACCTTTCCGAGTATTCCAGGCAAAGAAGAGGCCGCACCCATTATTGTTTCTTCATTATAATCGGCAACATACTGGAAACTCAAAGAATCTGGCATATACAAGGACACAACTGCTTTCAATTCTTTCTGTACACTCATCAACTCAGCTGCTGTTGTTCCAAAAGCGTTACCGTTCAAAAGACTTGTTACACCATTTTTAACATCTGTTCCTAATTGAGTGAGTGCTGCTTCCGCTTGAGCATCAGTCATAGCATTGAGTTCTTTTACTTTATTACCTACAGCGGTTCCTACTTCTGTTGCAGTTTTAACTGAATAGTCTATAACATCTTGTATAGATTTAGATTTTGGTTGAGATATTTCAAAAATAATAGCATGACCTTTACCCACAGAATTCAAATCTGCCGGATATTGTATAGAATTATAGTTATATATGGATTGAAATAATGATCCTAGGGGTCCACTAGCAAAATCTGATGCTGATTTTGCGGCATCACTTTGTATATCTGATCCGTTTACATAATTAACCGATTGTGGGTCGTTTGGTTCTGCCATGTTCTGTCTTTATGAAGAAGTTATATATACTATTTATGGCGTATTCAGGAACATTTAGACCTACAAATCCTCACAAATATGTTGGGGACCATACAAAAATCATATACCGCTCTTCATGGGAATGTAGAGTGATGAACTGGCTCGACAAAAATCCAAACATTATATCTTGGGCTTCAGAAGAGGTAATCATTCCTTACAGGTCTCCAGTAGATGGTAGAATGCACAGATATTTTCCTGATTTCGTAGTTAAATCCCGTGGAAAAGATGGTTCAACCAAGACTATGATGATTGAGGTCAAGCCAAAGAAACAAACTATGGAACCAGAAAAAAAGAAACGAGTTACCAAACAATACATCAACGAGGTGGTTACATGGGGTGTCAATCAATCTAAATGGAAAGCTGCCACAGAATACTGCCTTGACCGTGGTTGGCAGTTCATGTTAATGACAGAAGACCATCTAGGCCTCTAACTAAATAGTCCATGACAATAAGACCTTCAATACTCACTACATTATCCGAACAAAAAGCCGAACTCAGCTATCAAACAAATAGTCGAGAGTCTTACAAATGGCTCATGCAGAAGATTGGTAACTTGAGAAATCCAACAGTATCATCTGCCTTGATGACTAAAGAGAAACATCGCTATGTAAGACCAAGCGACCGACAAAAGTTTTTGATGGGTGGTTTATACTTTTTTGTGTATGATCCAAAAGGTAAGGCAGAATTGCCGTATTATGACAGATTTCCATTGGTTATACCACTTAAACGAACACCTGATGGTTTTATAGGCCTTAACCTACATTACTTACCACTTAGATATCGTATCAATTTCCTCAAAAAATTGTTACCACTTGCTATCTATAATGACGAGGATGAGATTAAGAGAATCCGAATCACTTATCCGATACTGGATGCGTCATCCAAGTACAAGGAATTTAGGCCTTGTATCAAACAGTACCTTTACAGTCATGTGAAGTCCAGGATTCTTTCGGTTGAACATAATGAATGGGATATTGCGGTATTCTTACCAATACAACAATTTAAGAAAGCCAAGCCACAAGAAGTGTGGAAAGATTCAGTTAACGAAATAAGGAACTCATAATGGCCGGATCAATTAGTGCCTTTAAATCCAGTTTTAGAACCGACTTAGCAAGACCTAACAAGTTTGATATTATCATTCCTTTACCTGTTGTCTTGTTTGCTGCACCTTTGGTTACCAGTAGAACACTCTCATATCGTTGTGAGGCTACTACTCTACCAGGAAAAACATTTGAGATGCATGAACAAAAGACCTATGGTCCAATAGAAAAGCATCCACATTTAGTGTCATATACAGACATTGATGTAACAATATTGATGGACGATGATATGAAACAGAAGTATGCCTTTGATGCATGGTTTAATTATATCAACTCTAGATTTGACAATAACTACAATTACAAAGACGAATATTCAACAATAATTACAATCAATCAATATAATGTGACAAACAAATTGTCCTATTCTGTTGATTTATATGAGGCATTTCCTACATCTATGAACCAGATGGATTTGGATTGGAGTAATGACGGCGTACATAAACTGTCCGTTACATTTGCATATACTTATTGGAGAAACAATTCTCTATTTTGATTTAATTAAGGAGTTATTATGGCTTTACCAAAAATTGATGTACCAACATACGATATTACATTACCAGTTTCAAAGAAAGAGATTCGATACAGACCTTTTCTTGTGAAAGAACAAAGAAATCTATTGATGGCCATGGAATCAGATGATTCTTCGGCCGCTCATTCGGCTATTCGTGACATTCTTTATAATTGTACCTTGACTGAAGGTATTGATATTGAAAAGTTACCTATTGTTGACGTTGAATTCTATTTTATTAACCTCAGAGCAAAATCTGTTGGTGAAGTTATTGATTCAAAGTATCGTTGTAATAATGTTGTAGATGAAAAAGAATGTAACAATCTGATGGAGTCAAATCTGAATTTGCTAAATGTCAAGGTTGAAATTGATGAAAAAATTTCACCGGAGATTCAACTGACCGACAAATTAATGATTAAGATGAAATACCCTGAGTTTGGTATCGTTAAAGATTCTATTAATATGGAAAGTGATACTGATATTACTTTTAATATGCTGGCTCAAAGTATTGAATACATCTATGATGGTGAACAATTCTACTATGGACATGAAACACCAATTGCTGAGATGGTACAGTTTGTTGAAGGCATGAACCAAGAACAATTTATGAAGATTGAAGAATTCTTTAATAACTTACCAAAGTTAAAAGAGAAAGTTGAAATGACTTGTTCCAAATGTGGTTTTCATCATGTGATTAATGTGGAGGGTCTAGAAAGTTTTTTCGGATAACCTTTCGCCATGATGATTTAAAGAATTATTATAAAACTAATTTTTCTTTGATGCAACACCATAAGTACAGTTTGACAGAACTAGACAATATGATGCCATGGGAAAGGGACATATATGTTGCAATGCTGATACAGTATATTGAGGAAGAGAACCAGAAGATAAAAGAAAAACTAAGAAAGTAAAATGGCAAAACCTTCAGACGATACAAAGAAAACAGCCAGCTCGATGTTTAGTCGTGTTGGTAAATCTGCTTTTGGTGGTGCCAAGAAGGTGGCTTCCTCTGTCGGAAAATTATTCACTAAGAAACCAGAAAATGTTATACCACATCTTTCAGGTCCGACCGAAACTCTAGGTGAAATCTTCAAGATGATGAAGCTTATGGATGAGGATCGTAAAGCCGCACAAGAAATGGCAAGTTCTCATGTTGAAGAACAGAAACACGAAAAAGACAGACGCAATAATGAAATCATTAAGGCGTTAACCGCTCGCAAGCCACCAAAACCACCAAAAGTAAAAAAAGAAAAGAAGGTTGAGGAGAAGAAGGTTGAAGAAAAGAAGCCTGAAGAAAAGAAGGTTGAGGAAAAGAAACCACCAGAGAAAAAGGTTGAAGAAAAGAAACCAAAAGAATCAGCTGAAAAAGTAAAAGAAGAAAAGAAGTCAAAAGAAACAGTTGACAAGGTCAAAAAAGAAGAAGATAAAAAGGCAAAAGAAACCGCTGATAAGGCCAAACAAGAAGAAGCTAAAAAACCAAAAGAACCAGCAAAACCAACTGCAAAAAAAGAAGAAAGGCCTACGCCAGTAATACCATCAGGTGGTAATGTAGCAAAGGCCACATTAATTGCTGCATTGGCATCAGAAGGTTATTCTCAAACAGCACAGGCAAATATTCTTGCGAATGTAAAAGAAGAAAGTAACTTTATACCACAAACTGAAAATTTGGGAAGATATACAGGTAAAAATTTATTTTCGATGTATGGTGGACCAGAAGTTAAACAAACTAAAAGTGGCAGACCATTAAATGCTGCAGGTAATATTATTAGATTTCAATCAATTGAAGAAGCTAATGCTTTGGTGAAACAAGGTCCCGCAGCCGTAGCAGAAGTGATATATGGCGGCAGAATGGGTAACAAAGAACCTGGAGATGCTTACAAATATATTGGTCGTGGTTTTATACAGTTAACAGGTAGAGAAAATTACGAAAAAGTCGGTAAGCTGATTGGTGTGGATTTAGTTAATAATCCAGAATTGGCAAACGATCCAAAAATTGCAGCAAAAATTGTACCGGCTTTCTTTAAAGTTGGTGGTAAAAAACCAAAAGATTTGGAAGATATTGATAAAGCAATATCTGCTGTTGGTTCTGCTAGTGAAAAATCTAGAATAGAAAGAAGAAAATTATCTCAAGACTATCAGAAGAATGGTTTTGGAGACCAATTAGATGAATCATCAAAAACAAATGCTGATGGCAAAAAAGAACTTAATGCTCAACAAGCACAAAGTCAACAGAACATAAATGTGATTAATCAGAATACAAATCAAACTGAACAAAAAATGCCAGACAAACCAACTGACACAAATCCATTACTTGCAAAAGTTAAAGGTCAAGCAAAATGAATGATAAATTAACGTATCAACAAGCCAAGAGATTAAGAGAACAATCTCTTACATCTGTTTTCTCTGACCAACTCATTATGGGTGAAGGTTATGGTTCTGCCATTGGTAAAGCCATATCATTAAAGACAAAAGCAAAGATAACTGGTATCAAACAGAAATTTGATCCACTCAATATTGCTAAGATTCTTACTGGTGGTTCTCGTTTAGGTCCTGCTATTGTTGGTAAGATGTTAGGTCGTTCCAGAAAAGATATTGAATTCTTTGCCGGTCGTGCTAGACCTGTAACAAGCCGACAAAAAAGAATTGGTGCATTACCGGGTAGTGGTGAAGATACTACAGGAATGTCAGTAGTTCTGGATGATATATTAACATTCTTACGCAAGAGCCATGATGATGATATGATTCTGAGAGAGAAGGAGAACAATCTACGAGAAGGCGAAAAACATGAAGATGAAAGACGCCACAAGAAATTAATAAAGGCCTTAGAAAAGGTTGGACTAGGCGGTACTGCCAGTAAGGTTAAATCTGATAAACCAGGTTTCTTTGATGGTATATTTGATTCTATCAAAAAGTTTGTTCAAGACATGATAGATAAAGCCATGTTAGCACTTGATTGGATAAAGGATTTGAAAGCATTTGCTGGTAGTGGATTGTTTAAGATTATGTCCGGTTTATTAAGATTAGCAGGACCAGTTGCTATTGCTGCACTTATTGCTTTTGCTGCCAAAGAAGCTGTTGAAGCTATTGGCCAAAAACAAATTGACACAGCAAAAGACCTATTAGAACGAAACAAGAACCGAGAATCATTAACTGAAGATGAAAAGATAATACTGGATGCTGAGATTAAGGCTGCAGGTGGTTTAAAGAAATTAAACCAAGTTATGGAAACAGCAAACGCTGTGCCTATAGAACAAAGACAGATAGAAGCTAGACCAGATACTACTGGTGGTAAAAATGCTCAACGGGCAAAAAATTGGGATATGAAGTTTGGTGCAACACATAATCCAGATGGAACACCAAAGGCATTAGGTTATGTGAGTGATGCTGAGCAAATTGCCAGTATGAATAAAGCTAGTAATGATACGAGTGTTAATGATGCTGAGATGAAAAAACTTCAGCGACAAAATGTTACAACACCTCCGCCACCAGCAGCAACACCACCTGCTTCGGCTGCCGTTTCTTCAATGTCTACCGAAAATCAAAATCTGAATATGCAGGCGGCTTCAAAATCTATGACAGTACCAAAAACAAATACAAATGTTGTCAATAACAATAATAAGGTTGCACCAAAGCCAAGAGCACCTATTATTGCTGTTCGTAATACCGAACCTACCTTTATGCAGGCAATATACAATTCAACGAGAGTTGTTTAGCGCAAGAAAAACCCCACACTAGGTGGGGCAAAACACTTCAGGAAAAGTGAAAATGTTTTAATCTTCAGCTAACTTAGAGAAGTAAGCCAAATCTTCATCTGTCTCATCTTCTGAGATATCTGCTGTTACTGCCTTCTTAGGTGCAGCCTTCAGAGTTTCCACAGTAGTCTTAGGTACATCAGTAGCACCCAACACTTTATCTAGACGAGCCTTCAAGTCATCATATGATTTGAATTCTTTGTCAGCAGTCAACGCTGTAAGCGAATGCTGTGATTTCCAAATCTTTTCTAATTCATCATCATCTTCCAACAATGCAGTAGATGACATGAACTCTGACTTATCATAGTTCTGATAACCAGCAACTTTAGTAATCTTCAATTTGAAGTTAGCACCTTTCCACATATCAAATGGATTGATTGCTACTTCATCTTCAAAAGATGGATTCATTGCACCAGTAACCTTTTCGAAAATCTTGGCACCAAACTTGAACAATTTAACTTGTCCTTCGTTCTCTGGATGCTTAGGATCACTTACGATATACACGTTAGCAATGTATGAGAGTTTACGCTTTTGTTTGCGTACAATCTCTTTGTTGGCTTCGATGCCAGAGTTCCACAATTTGTTGTTGTGTTCACATACTGGACATTGTTGACCTTTAGTAGTCAAACAATTATCGATTAACCAACCACCTGGACCCTGAAATCCATGACCAAAGATTTTAGCCCAAGGAAGACCATCATCACCATCAACTGCAGCTGCAGGTAGAAAACGAATAACGGCAAGGCCATTACCAGCTTTATCTACTTCTGGTTTCCAGTAATTGTCTTTGTCGGATTTACCACCTTCTGATGAGCTTGAGAGTTGCTCGATGGCTTTAGTGAGTTTGTCCAGATTGCCTGAACTCTTTTTTAGTTTTGAAAAATCTGTCATGATTTTTACCTTTCTAGTATAAACGGAATATAACGGAGTATTAACGGATTGTCCACATTATTCATAATATGGATTATTTAGGCGTGTTCTTTCAAACACTCCTTCAGTATTGTGGTAAACTTTGGTTTATCATAATCAATAAATGGTGTATACTTTATAAACTTTAATCTCATGGAAGGCCATACGATTGTGTCAGCAATCTTTTTGTCCCACATAGGAAAGAAATTCATAATGTCATTCAAAATAACCAAGGTTTCTACCGCAACACTACTATACATTACTTCTTTCAACAACGATGGATATTGTCCATCTTCAACCATCAACATTTGATTTGGTGATTGTGCATCATTAAGTAGGTGTATTATATCTTGTTCAAAGCGATATGTCAAGCTCTGGTTTCTTTTTTGCCACTTCTTATAGGTTTCTTCACCATCTAGGTTATTAATGTCACCAATCCAGTTGACATCTTTTTCTAGGAGGTTTGACACATAGAAGTTCTTTAATTCTTCCAGTCGGTACTTACGGGATAATTTATAGAAAGAATATTTGTCCTTTCTGTTGGCAAAATTATCGGCAGTAACATTGGACTTTCCGTGGTAACGAATATAATCGTAAGAATCAGTAGTAAAATGAAGTTTAAGCGCATTGAACATGGCAAAGGCCGAGAAGCCAGAGCCTTCCTCAAAGTTGAAAATCATATGGGTAGTTTAGAACTCTTTTTCAATAAGTTGAGTTCTTGTGCTTCTTCACGCAGTTTAGCCTTTAAGGCAGATGAAACTAATGTAGATGCTACATCAATCTCCATACCTGTTTGTTCACAGTAACCAACAATAGCATCCATGATTGAAAGATTTTCTTCTTCAGCCAGTTCCGCTATCTTGGTACTAAATTCACTTATTTCATTTTTTGTCGGCATTTTAACTTCTTGTATAGAATAGATGGTTTCCAATTTTAGCAACATACTTCAGTTTCCATGCCGGATTTACCGAGGTGTTATGATAGTACATTGAATTTGTTTTGTGTATTATATCATGTAATACACCTTCTGTCAAGGCCTTTCTGGCAACAATCATACACTCTTCCCATGCATATTTGTTTCTGACAGGACCAACACGTTCACCAACCCAACTGAATTGATACGTTTGATTTATTTTTTGATATACAACTTCACAGACTGATTTTGGAAATTGTACCGAGTTGGCACGGTTCATAGTTACCTGTGCTACCGCCAATTTACCTTCAAAAGATTCACTTGCGGCTTCATAATATAGATTCTTAGCCATGCATAGAATTTGTTGACCTAGTTCACCTGATACTTCTTGTACCTCTGATACTGGTTGTTGATGACCAACTACAGGTATTAAAGCAAATAATGTAATGAGAATGAATTTCTTCATTAATTCTCCTTGTGTGTGTTAGGGGCCGAAGCCCCAACCCTCAAGTAGTTTTTCTACTGACCTTTACTTCAGGTGCAGTAATAATATTAGACACAAAACCATTCAAGGTTTGAGCCTTGTTGATAATGTCTGATTCTGAGGGGATTGTTGGCAATCCTGGATGTTCAGGTGGTGTCTCACCTTTATTCCTTGCCGTTTCACATTGCATATGCCAAGTCTCTTGTATTCGATTGGTTTCTGCGTGATATACATCATATAACATATCTCTAGCCATTTTTAAAAGTTCGAGACGGATTTCAAAGGGTGTCATGTTTGACATAGTTTTCTCCTGTGTTGTGATAAGTGTGTTAGTGGATTATTTGAATGGGTCCCACCGAACCCATATACTTATTTAGGCTATTAGAAACCTACTGTGTATGCTACAGCAACAACTTTCTGATTGCTGTCACCTTGAACACGGTCATACTTCACTGCAATAGCATCGTTCTTATTCAAAGCATAAGACACAGCATAACGCATTGTATGTGTTTGGTCGCCATTTGTACTTTGAAATGCACTACGGAAACGGTAACCAACCTTAGCAGTCAAACCAGCACCGATTGGTGCAGTAAAACCTGGTTCTACTGAGTAGTAGTTGAAGTCGGCTGTATTACTATATTTTTGACCAATAGCAGTACGAGCATACAATCCAACTGGACCTGATACTGTTGCGCCAGCTTCTAAGCGAGTGCTCAAAGCATTTGTGCCTTCAGTTTGTGCATTTGCGAAAGATACATCACCAGCAAAATTGCCGAAATCTTTCTTAACACCCAAAACATATTGTTGTTGTGCAGCTGCACCTGCGTTGTTGATACGTTGACCTTCAACAGTAACGGTATCACCAGCATATGCTGATACACTTAATGCAACCAAAGTTGCGATTGCTAATTTCTTCATTAAAACTCCTTTTTATTTAAATAAAATGTGGTTTGATTCTGTTACGAGGTACAAACCACAAAACCCTAGTCAGCGTTTAGGCTGCCAATGCGAACTGTGAGTCGTTTGCGTTTACTTTGATTTAGTTTTTACACCTACTCTGGTGAGTTGTCCACTTCTATACTTGTTACCCTGTCGAATCTAGGTCATCCCCATCAGAAGCATACACTCACATATGCTTTTGGTGGAGATGGAGGGATTTGCACCCTCTTCCAGAATACTTTTCTAGTTGCTTCATACAACAATTCAGTCACCCATTTTATTGTAGTACCATATTAACCATCCTATGGTCATCAGGCAAACTATTAATATGATGGGTTCGAAGTAGTCCATTATACTATATTTATTTACGTTTGGCGATAGCTATCAAGCCATTAAAGAGGTACTTGGTTTTGTCTTACTGTAAAAATTACTTAAACTTATTGCACCACTAGTTGGAATACCAGTAACACTTGTATCGACAATACCACCATTTTTATAATATTTACCCAATCTTACTAATCTAGATGCATCCATGTAAACTGTTTTTGTAAAAGTTCCGTTGCCTTGGCCGCCTTGTGCAGCTACAAACGTATTATTACCATAACCTACTGCTTGCCAATATGCATAACCATTATTTGGATTAGATATCCAATTTATTCCATCGGAACTTAATGCAGTTGAAGCAATTCCTCCACCATTAGAGGCAACTGCACAAAAGTAACCGTTACCATATGTCATACTCATATAAGCTTGTGTAGTCGGCATCTCACCAGCAGTCCAAGTAACACCATTATCTGTTGAATATAAAAATTCTGAACCTGTAACACCTGAAGTATTAGGACCCGAAGAAACAAATGTACCATTACCATAAGCAATTGAAGACCAAAATGATGTTTTAGGTAATGTTCTTTGTGTCCAAGTAACACCATCAGTTGATGTTGCTGCTATACTTGAATTATAAGCGACAGCAACAAAATATCCATTACCAAATGCGAGGCATGTTGTCCATTGAGCGTTAATTGGCCATGAAGTTGATGACCAAGTTGCACCATTATCTGTTGATATATTCAATTTGGTTGGTCCCATCGCCACAAATCTTCCGTTTCCGTAGGCTATTGACCTCCAGCTATCATTATCAACCAAGGTCCTTTGTGTCCAAGTTATACCATCAGGTGATGTCGCAGCAATATTCAAACCCAATACAACTGCACAAAAATAACCATTACCAAATGTTATTGCTCTCCATTGTCGTGCAGATGGCATTGCTCTGAGTGTCCATGTTCGGCCATAATCAGTTGAAGTTATTACATCAGTTGTGGGCGCTCCAGGATTTGTTCCGTAAGCAATAGCTACAAATGTACCGTTGCCATAAGCAACACCTGTGTAACTTTGACCTGGACATGTAGCAGATGACCAGTTACCAAATTCTGTTGTGATATTCGATAATTTTATACTACCTGATACTGGTAAAGTCATTTATTTTTCCTTTTTAATTCATATAATGGTTACAGCACATACAAGAGTTAAAATAGGTTCTATGTAGTCCATTATACTATATTTATTTTAGTTTGGCAATAGATTATACAAAATTTATTGCAAGAGATATTCTTTCTTCATCACTTTGACTTGGTTCAACACCGTGTCGTAGAAAGGCAGGAAAGGCAATCAATAGATTTTTTTGTGGAGTAATAAACCAATCAGGATAATTATATTCCGATTGTTCATCAAAATCATTAAATTCATTTAAAAGATCCGGTCTTTCAAAAATTATATTTCCACAATTCTCTGGAGTCTTAAAATAAAAAACCACAGAAAAGGTTGACCTAGAATGCCTATGTGCAATATTATAGTTATCACGTTTATTTATGTTAAACCAATAACTTCCAATTTCTGCAGGTCGGAGTATTCCATATTTTGTATACAGTTCTTGTACTCTTGGCTTGATTATATTCAAAAGAGGAGATAAAAAATCATTAGAAGATTCTACATAACTATCACTTTGCCAACCACCTATGTTACTTACATTTCTACCTTCAGACAATCGTTGTAAATTTTTAATATTATCTAAGTTGTTATCTGAATTATAATCAAGTACTTCAAAAAATATTGGAGTAAAAAACGGACGCATTTCGTTCATAGAACTATTTCCTACCAAAACCAAACGGACACTTTTTAGGTTTTCTGAATGATAGAGTTTTCATAAACGATTCTGCCATCACATACAAATTTTTCAAAGGTACATTTTTTATGGCCAACTTTAACTTGAAACAAGTTTTTTCAGCAGACTTCAATTCTTCCGTCATTTGAACACGTTCTAACTCTACTTTAGAATCATCCTTTGTTCTAAATTTAACATAAAAAAGAACATCACCTCTGGTCATTTTAACTTTCTTGGTATCATCTTTTACTTCAAAACTAAAATCTATTGACCTAATCCATTTTGAAATGTTGTATGTTCCTGGTATCAACATAGTATTTGATATACTATCATTTAGTTCCATAAAAGGATGAATAGATTCAATTGACATATCATCATTTGAATAAAATAGATAAGCCGGAAATGTTGACATAACATATGGATTTGTAGGCTCAACTTGGTCAATTCTATTAATTATAAATTGACTATACTCTTGTGGTACTCCAATAATATCAAGTGTGCCTTTTTTCCTATTAACTGTTATCTCACAATCGAAAGGTGCTTTAATAACAAATGTATTTTTAGTGTATTCTTGAAAGGCAGGGCATTTTAAATATTGTGTGCCTTTTCTTGTTTCTTGTAGGTGTTTAAATAAACTCTCGGGTTCAAAGAATACAATTTGTAATTCAGGTGAACCACAATCTGGTATTGTCCAATAAACTTTCTGCATAATTATTCCTTTTCAATTCATATATTATATACCAGAAATTAAACCTTGTCAATCCCAAGTTGCTTCATTTTCACCAAATGTACCATCTTCTTCTCTTATAGAATTTACTATACTTTCAGTAACTTCATCAGAAGTAAAAGTTAAATTTAACCACTCTTCGGTTATTTCAATAATCTCTTTATCATTAGTCTCAATAAACTTAGCAAGATTTTTAATTTTTGTTGGATGTGTGAAGGATTGTGTATTACCATTGGAATCAACATATGTGATTTCCCATTTATCTTCTTTTAATGTATATTTCATTAATAACCCCACCAAATAAAGACGGCACCGGTTGCGCCAGCAGCTGCAATCCAAGTACCATTTTGTTGACCACCTTGGTCTGATTGAGAACATCCTCCGCCACCGCCTCCTGCACCATATCCAGTTCCAGTTTGTCCTGGTCCTCCGCCTCGACCTTGGCCGCCTAGACCAACACTACCAACACTAACAATGCTTCCTATTGAATATCCAACTGTGGTATTAATATTAATACCACTAGAACCATTACCACCATAAGTTGCTGCAGGATATGATGTAGAATAATCGTTATATATTGCTTGGGTTCCAGTTGATATTGAACCAGTTCCACCTCGACTTCCGTCTGGAGATTGTATACCGCCATTACCTCCATTCGCATAAGCATAAGTTGTGCCATTTACAGTAAAACTAGTTGCGCCACCGGTGCCGCCACTTGAACCTACATTACCTTGGTTTCCGTATATACCATCACGACCCAAACCGGCAGAACCACCGCCGCCAATAGAGAAACTAACAGATTGTCCTGGTGTTACGGGTATGCTAAGTGTATATGCGTTAGCACCTGAACCACCACCGCCTCCACCAACAACGTATCCTGATAATGTACGATATGAGCCACCGCCGCCACCTGCACCGCCAGCTACAACAAGAACACTAATTGTTTTGCCTGAAGTTCTTGGTAATGTATATGATGATCCGTCGGTAATGACACCACTATTTCCTGGAATTGTATATGCTTTGTCGTGGCCAGTGTTCATATCAATCTGACCACTTGATACACCAAAAATATTTCTAACAACCGAATCATTGAGTGAAGCTGCCGCAGTACTGGATGATCCATAGATTTCTTGATTAATATCTGCGAATGAAATTGCACCTGATACAGGTAAAGTCATTTAATTTTCCCTATAAAACTTTATGTACTCCAATAATGTATTTAGGTGGTCTGCCGTTTTCTCTATAAAAATCAGCGGTTCTTCATTATCAACTGCCATAATAATGACAATTTGGTCAATTCCTGTACCAATCAGTTCTTCGTACATGCAGGCATACGCCACACATTGTGCAAAGTAATTGTCAATATCTTCCCTTTTCTTGATTCTTTTTGATGTTTTGAAGTCAATTACAGACAAAACACCATCAAATTCACCAATACAGTCTACACGACCTGCCATTCCAAGGTTGACAGACCAAAGTGTACATTCCTGGTAATGAATGTTATTGATTCGATTTAATAATGGTTTAAGTGGTAGAAACATTGCCTTTGCATCAGGCATAATGTCACCAAGTGCTTCATTATTAAGATATCGTTCACAGAGCGTATGAACATTTGTACCACGGGACGATGCTTTCCGTGATATCTTATTTGCCTCTTCTTCACCAACACGTTTACGCCATTTCATAATGGCTTCTTTGCCTTTTGCACCTATGACCGTGGTGACTGACGGCAACTTCGTACCATCGGGTAGAGTATAGTATCTCTTACCATCAGGAAATGTGGTTGCTTTTAGGTCTTGTAAATCTTTAGGTGGGCAATAATTGAACATAATGTATTCATGGTTAAATTTTTATTTAGTAGTCCATACCACGATACAAACTGTCTCTATATCGTTCCATCTCTTTCAAATTCTTAGCATACTCCGCTAATTCTTGTTCCAAACGTTTCTTCTTCATCTGTTCGTAGTAGATACGAATACTGCGTGGCATCATTCTTTTTTTGCTCATGAACACTTCCTTTTTTGTTGTTACACTTTTTCTTGGAAGTATTAGGTTTCACGGAGGCTTTTTTAACATGCACACTCCTTGTTGGTGGTAAAAATAAAGCGGGAACTTGTGCCATTACCATTCTCTCTGCATCTTAGTCTTATGGCCACCCATAGTGTTTCCTGGAATGGTATCTTTCATACGTTGTATGACATACTTTTCAAATGTGGAGTC
>Ga0209829_10001304_pt1 | contig 20627 bp, 23 predicted proteins | sample C_140205_EF_Meta_FD_187311 | JGI IMG/M metagenome (GOLD analysis project Ga0209829, IMG submission 187311) | Freshwater microbial communities from Lake Croche, Canada to study carbon cycling - C_140205_EF_MetaG (SPAdes) (version 2) | ecosystem: Environmental > Aquatic > Freshwater > Lake...
CGCCCATGGTCAGCGTGGTGGAGCTGATGCGCTGGGCGAATCCTTCGGCCTCACCGCGCTGGCGATCCTGCTTTGCGGCTCGGGAGGCGATCCCTGAAGCGACCTGCGAAGCGGCCCCGCCGATGGCTGGGATCGCCAACCCATTGGCGAAGAGGAAGTTTTTGGCGTACCCCCCGGCGACCTCTTTCTGGTCCCCGGCCTTGCCGAGCTTGGGCACATTGGCGGTCAAGATCACCTTCATCAGTTGGGCTCCTTCTTCTGTGGCTGGGGGGCTGGGCGCCCTCCGTTGGAGCACGATTCTCGCACAGGTCCCCCCCTTGACACAGAACGGATGTTCTATGACACTACGAACAGATGTTCTAACGCAGGCCCCCATGAGGGGAGGAGGTTCAGGATGGCAATGCAACCGATCAGCCCAGTCTCGGTAGCCGTGACGGCGCACTGGCGCACCGGCGCCCCAACCGCGGTCGCCTTCGAGGGGATCAGCCGCAAGGTGACCCAGGTCTTGGCCCTGCGCCGTGAATACGGCGTCTTTAGCGCCAGCGAAGGTCCTCGCACCCTCTGGGAGATCGAGACCGAAGACGCCTCCCTCGTGCTGAGCTTTTCGCGCCGCACCAGCGCCTGGTCCATCCAGGCGTTCGACGATGCATGGGCGACCCTCCCGTTCGCTTCGGGGATCCCAGAGATGGAGCCGGTGCTCGTTCACGCATAGGCACCTGCCATACTGCAGGGCATGAAACGGTCATCGCGTGCCAAGGTGTTGTCTCCAAGTGATCGTGGCCTCGGTCCGGTACTTGCTGGAGTAGTCGCCAACACCCGTGGTGTGCTGCGCGGCCTCGAGATTACGCTCGACATCCTGCTCGCCGCAGTCTTGGTTGTTGCAATCGCCCTGATCGGTGTTGACACGATCGGTCTGGTGGCCGATGGGATTCGAGCGGGTGGCATTGATGCGGCGCTCTTGATCCTTGACCGTGTGCTCCTGGTCTTCATCATTGCCGAGCTGCTCTATACCTTGCGCCTTTCGCTTGCGCGCACCCAGCTCATCCTTGAGCCGTTCCTGATCATCGGCCTCGTTGCCGTGGTTCGACGGGTCTTGGTCGTTACCGCGCAAGCGGAGCGCCTGCTCAGCTCTGGCGGAAACATTGAACCAATCCTGTGGGAGCTCGGTGCACTCGCTGGGCTGGTTGTCTCCCTTGCGGTTGCACTCTCGCTTGCGCGAAAGCACGGCGACGGTCCGCGCGATCTACAGGCTGACTAGCCGACGCGCAGCTGCTCCCGTGCGGCTCCCGCGATAGGATGCGCCAATGACACCATTTGCACAGCAAACCATTGATGACTTTCTTCATGCACTTGCTGCGCCAACGCCCGCGCCTGGTGGAGGAGCGGCCGCAGCGGTGAGCGGCGCAACCGCAGCCGCTCTTGTAGAGATGGTGGCAGGACTCTCGTTGAAAAAGAGCTCCGACAGCGCCGACGCCGCACTACAGCAACGAACGGCTGCGCAGATGGCAACAGTCCGCAGCGAGCTGCTCACACTCGCTGACGATGATGCAACCGCATACGACGCATTCATTCAGGCGATGCGGCTTCCGAAAGCTGACGAGCACGAGCGTGAGGCCCGCGGTCGCGCAATGTCCACAGCGGCCGAACAGGCCGCAACGATTCCCTTGCGCACGCTGCGCGCGATAACCTCAATTGCAGAAGCCGCGCGGCTCCTTACCGGTCGCAGCCTGGTGAGCGCCGCGAGTGATCTGGAAGTCGCGCTCCGATTTGCGCGGGCCGCAGGGCTTAGTGCGGCGGAGAATGTTGAGGTGAACCTCCCGTTTATTGACGACCCAGAAACACGCGCATCGTTGGCAAATCAGACCGCTGCATCTATAGCCGCGCTCGATCGCAGCACACAGTCGTAGCTCGCGATGACGCAACGCCTTGCAGCGCAACCATTTGCAAAGCAGATCACGGCGCGCGCCACTGAGATTGCAGCAGCAGCGATTGCTGCAGCGCACGGTAGTACCCCAGAGATCGCTGTCGTTATTGCTACGAACGAGCCCGACTCACTCCTTTACGTCGACCGACTGCTGAAGCAGGTGAGTGCGACCGGGCTCGTTGGCCGTCGCGTCGAGCTTGGCGCAACTGCGACCGAAGCCGAGATCTTTGCCTCGCTGACCTCGCTCTCCGCCGACCAGAACGTTGCGGGGATCATTCTGCAATCACCACTCCCGGGCGGTGTGTCACGAGAGATCGTTGCGGCGGCCATTGCGCCAGGAAAAGATATTGACGGCATCACCCTTGTGAACGCCGAACGGCTTGCGGATGGCACGCACGACACCTCGCTCCTCCCCGCCACGGCAGCGGCGGTGATGGAGCTGCTGCGGGCGTACGAGATTCCGCTGCAAGGGCGAGCCGCGGTTGTTGTGGGGCGCAGCTCCATCGTTGGCCGGCCCGTGGCGCAACTCCTAGAGGCGGCGGGGGCACATGTTGAGGTCGCCCACTCCAAGACGCCCGATCTCGGCGTGGTTACCCGTACCGCCGCCGTGCTCGTGGTCGCCGCCGGCGTGCGCGGACTCGTGCGCGGAGAGCATGTGTCGCCAGGGACCGTCGTGATCGACGTGGGGATTCACCCGAGCGGCGAGACGATTGTGGGCGATGTCGATGCCCCCAGCGTTGAAGCTGCCCTTGGCGAGGCGGGCGGCCTCAGCCCAGTGCCTGGTGGTGTCGGCCCGATGACGAGTGCGATCCTGGCGCTCCATGCTGCGCAGGCCGCCGAGCGCCTCGTGCGCGGGCGAGCGTAGACTCACGGCATGGGATTCCCTTCAGATCTTGAGATTGCACGTGGCGTGACGCCGAAGCCGATTGGCGAGGTGGCGGCCGCCCTCGGCTTTCGCGACGACGAGGTTGAGCCCTACGGCCGCACGAAGGCGAAGCTCTCTATTGAGGGGATCGAACGGTTAGAGAAGAGCGGCGCGCGCGGCAAGTACGTCGTGGTCACCGCAATCAGCCCAACGCCGCTCGGCGAAGGGAAGACCACCACCACGGTTGGACTCGCGCAGGGCCTCAACAAAATTGGCCGTCGCGCCGCTGTTGCCATTCGACAACCAAGCCTTGGGCCGGTCTTCGGCATCAAGGGCGGCGCCGCGGGCGGCGGATACAGCCAAGTGATCCCGATGGAGGAGTTCAACTTACATCTCACTGGTGACGTGCACGCTATCGGCGCAGCACACAACCTCGCGGCCGCGTTCCTCGACAACCATCTCCATCACGGCAACGCGCTGAACATTGATCTGCGCAGCATCACCTGGCCGCGCGTTGTTGACATTAGCGATCGCGCGATTCGTAAGACGATCATCGGCCTTGGCGGACGTGAGAACGGCGTCGTACGCGAATCAGAGACGGTGATTACCGTGGCAAGCGAAGTGATGGCGGTGCTCGCGCTTGCCTCAGATCTTGCCGACCTGCGCGCGCGACTCGGTCGCATTGTTGTTGCAGAAACCGCTGACGGCAAGCCGGTTACGACCGAAGATTTGAAAGTTGCTGGCTCTATGGCGGCACTCCTGCGCGATGCGATAAAGCCAAACTTGTTGCAGACACTTGAGGGCGGCCCTGCGTTTGTGCACGCCGGTCCGTTCGCCAACATTGCGCATGGCAACAACTCCATCATTGCCGATCGCGCCGCACTTGCAACAAGCGAGATCGTGGTGACCGAGGCAGGTTTCGGCGCCGACATGGGCGCCGAGAAGTTCTTCGACATTAAGTGTCGTGCCTCTGGGCTTGCCCCTGATGCCGCGGTGATTGTGGCAACCGTTCGCGCGCTGAAGATGCATGGTGGCGTGGGCAAGATTATTGCCGGCAAGCCGCTCGACCCAGCACTCAGCACCGAAAACGTTGCGGCGGTTACGGCTGGCGCACAGAACCTTGTGAAGCAGATTGAAAACGTTCGCGCCTTCGGTATTCCAGTAGTGGTTGCGGTGAACGCCTTCCCAACAGACACCGCCGCCGAACACGAGGCAATCCAAACCGTGGCGCTCGCCGCAGGGGCACGGGCTGCGGTGGTCACCACGCACTTCACCGATGGCGGCGCTGGTGCGGCCACGTTGGCCGAAGCGGTGTGGGCCGCCGCGAGCTCAGGCGAGGCGAAGTTTGCGCCGATCTACGCCGACGATATGCCACTCGCGCAGAAGATTGAGACGATCGCCACGCGCATTTATGGGGCCGACGGCGTGGATATGGCGCCGGCTGCGGCGAAGCGACTCGCGCGCCTCGAGGAGCTTGGCTACGGCCACCTGCCGATCTGCATGGCGAAGACGCAGTACTCGCTCTCGCACGACGCGAGCAAGCTCGGGCGCCCAACAGGGTTTCGCGTGCCGGTCAAGGCGGTCACCCTGGCCGCAGGCGCCGGCTTCATCACCGCCGTGTGCGGCGACATGCGCCTGATGCCAGGCCTCAACAAGTCGCCTGGTGGTGAGCGCATCGACCTGGATCTTGAGCACGGCGGGGAGATCGTCGGTCTCTTCTAGTCGTGATCCGTGCCCAGGAACTTGAAGCACCCGGAGAACGTTAGGGTGATGAGGCGTTCCCTTGTGAGCGCTCAAGTTGAGGTGCGCACCATGAAGTTCGGATCACTCTCCCTCCCGTCGTTTAGTACGCCAGCGAAGATTGGCGTGGTGGTGGCACTCGTGCTGGCCCTCTCCGCCAGCGGTGGGATTAGCGCCCTCTTCTCTGGCGCGAGCACCGGCGCAGCGCCTATTGAGAAGGGCGATACGGGCGGCACTCCGACCGCAACCCCAGGCGACGGCGCAATCACCGGCGACCGCATTGATCTGGTGCGCACCGGCACCTTCAGCCTTGAGGTTGAAGAAGTTGACGCCAGCCTGACCAAGTTGACGAACCTGATGAAGAGCCAGGGCGGCTACGTCTCTGGCAGCTATCGGTACACCGACACCTCAACCCCGTATCTCACCGTGACGTTCCGCGTCCCTGCGGCCTCATTTGACGCAGCGGTGCTCGCGCTGCGAGCGGAAGGTACCGTTCTTTCGGAGCAGATCAGCACGTACGAGGTAACGATGCAGCTCGTTGACCTTGAGGCACGCCTGCGCAATCTGCGCGCCTCAGAGACCGCGCTGCTCGAACTTATGGCGCGAGCGACGACCGTTTCAGATGTGCTCGCGGTGCAGACGCAGCTCACCGCCGTGCGTAGTGACATTGAGTCATATGACGCGCAGCGCGCGGCGCTCGCCGATCAGGTCGCCATGACCACGATCTCGGTGACGATCAGCCCAATCGGATCGTCGATTGGAAACGCAACCAACGGATTTGATCTCGGCAAAGAGGTGTCGCGCGCGGTTGCGAACCTGATCGCTGTCGGCCGAACGGTGATTGTTGCCGCGATCAACCTTGTCATCGTGGTCTTGCCAATTGCCGTAATCGGCGCACTTGCCGGCGGCCTTCTTGGCCGAACGATCACGCCGCTCTTCGCGCTGTTGCGACGACTGATGGGCGTTGGGGTGGCAACGAAGCGAACGGCACGTCGCCGCTAACGGCGAGGTACGTCGCGGGTCTGAGCTAGAGGGCGCCTGCGGCGATCGCGATGACGGCGGCTGTTAGCAAGCCGATCGCGATGCCAAGGGCACCGGCCCCCCATGCAGCAAGGTTGATGGCGCCCAGCGGGGCGTCTTCGGCCTCGCCGTGTGAACCGTGCCCAGGAGACGCGTGATCGCTCATGCGGCGTAGTATCCCAGACGATGAGAATCAACATCGGTGACGGGTTCGAGCTGGTCGGCGTGGAGAGCGCCGAAGAGTTGCTGCTCGTGCCCCCATGCGCCAACGCCAGCGCCGACCATGCCACCTGCACCTGGTGGGAGGACGCGGATCGCGGCAGTAAGGCGGCGGTCAGCGGCGGCGTAGCACCGAACCCCACGGCGCGCGCCAGCACTCCGGCAGGAGGGAAGAGCGCGCTCGCAGCATTCCTCGGCGCCGATGTGGAGCAGGCGCCAGCATTTAATCCATTCGCTCCAGAGCCGCCGACGCGCGAAGAGGCGCTGCGCGACGCCGCCGCCGCGCCTGGACAACCACCAAAGTTGCGCCTACTTACACGGCAACTTCCAGTGAGTGGACCGATGGGCTGGGTACTGCTTGCGAACGGTGAGCCGGTCGCCTACTGCCAAGCGGGACCCCTCTCCGCATTTCCGCGCGCGCAACGCTTGCGGGATCGCTACCCCGACCTTCCTGACAGCCCGCCGCCCGCGATCATCACCTGCATCTCTGTGGTGCCTGCGGCGCGCGGGAGTGCGCTCGGCAGCGCGCTGGTGGCTGGCGTGCTCGCTCGACTCGGCACCGCCGGATTCGCCGCCGCTGAGGCCTACCCAGAAGAGCCATCTGACGTCGCCGACCCAGAGCACACCTCTGCCGCTACGCAGCGCTTCTGGGAGCGACTCGGCTTCATCGTTGCGGCAACAGGCCCCGATGGCCGCTGGCCCGTCATGCGCCGTACGCTTGACTAATGAGCCCCACCAACGCGAACTTCGAAATTGTCGCGAACATCAGCGAAGGGCGTGACCCTGAAATCTTGCAGCAGGCAGCTGCGGCGATACGTGCCGTTTCCGGCGTGACGCTCCGTGACATACACACTGATGCGGATCACGATCGCAGCGTCTTCACGTATGTCGCCGCTGGTGGCGCTGAACTAGTCACAGCAACGCTCGCCCTTGCGCGGGTCGCTGTTGCGCGGATTGACCTCACCAGTCCAGAAAAATCGGGAGTCGGCCGCGGGGTGCACCCGCGCATCGGCGCGCTCGACGTGGTGCCGGTTGTGCCCATCTCTCCAAAAGCAACACTTGAGCAGGCCGCCGAGATCGCCCGTGTGGTTGGCGCTGCGCTTGCGTCAACGCTCGACCTCTCCGTGCATCTCTATGGCGCTGCGGCGCGCAACGAAGAGCGCCGCTCCCTGCCAACGTTGCGGCGCGGTGGGTTTGAACAGCTTGCGGCACACCAGGCGGCGGAGGGTGGTGCGCCAGATTGCGGTCCACTCGAGCCACACCCAACTGCTGGCGCAACCGCTGTTGGCGCGCGCACGTTGATGGCAGCGTGGAATATTGCACTCACCGGCGCCGACGCCGAACAGCTCCTAGCAGTTTCGAAAGAGATCGCACGAGAGATCCGCGGCACATCACCTGGTGGGGTCCGCGGATTGCAAGCGCTCGGATTCCCACTCGCAAGCAAGGGGATCGCACAGGTGTCGATGAATCTCCACGACCTGCTTGACGCCTCTGATCGCGGCGATACGTTGCATGCGATTCGTGAACGCATTCATGTTGCAGCGAGGAGCCGCGGTGTACAGGTTGGTGAGACAGAGATCGTTGGGCTACTCCCAGAACGAGCGCTGTATGCAGGCGGCAACCCAGCAGCGCTGCAGATCAGTGGCGGCTGGGAGCGCGTCGTTCTAGATCGCTAGGAGCGCGAGGAGCACGAGCGCAAGGAGAGCGGCGGGGATCAGGCAGCCAGAACGTTTTGCTGGTCCGCCACCCGACGCTCGTGGTGCGCCGTCGCTATCAGTGATCGCTGCAAAGAGGATGAACTCGTCGGCCGAAGTACCGTTGTGGTTGAGGTCAAACGCCCCACCATCATGACCGCCATCATCTCCGCCACCACCATCGCCACCGAAGTCGCCATCACTCATCTTTGCCACCTCCAAAGGGATTCATCGGCGATTGATACCAGAGCATCGCGCGCAGCTTGCTCTCCTCTTCTTTCTTGTGCCGACACTTCTCTGAGCAGGCGACACCGCCAGGCGGCAGGGGATCAAGAAAGGTTCGAATCTCGTACGTCGGCTCGTCGGGGGCGATGTCGCGCTTGCAGGTGATGCAGCGAAGGTTGCTCATAGATAAAGTTGAGCAGCTGGCTGTGCCAACGGCCTGTCGCGCGGATCAGCCGAGGCCGAGCGTTCCACTGGCCGCTGTCTCGGCGCCGCCGAGTCCTTCGACGCGTGCCTCGATGATAATGGTCGTCGTCTCTTCAGGGAGCGCCGAGATGGTGATGGCGAGCTTCTGCTGCGCGGGTGGTGGCGTTGCCAGGCCCTGCTCCTTGCAGAATGCCTTGATTGCCGCGGCGGCCTTGCCGGCGTCGTCGACCATCGACATTGGGATGACAATCTTCGGCTCCATCTGGCTGATGAGGCGCGATGCCGCTTGCGGGGAGAGCTCGCCGCCTACGGGGACGAGGGCAATGTCGCAGCCGGGCAGCTCGCCGATCTGTTCGGCGGTGAGTCCATCGGCGTAATCACCGAGGTGTACGACGTGCATGCCGTCGAGTTCGGCGGCGAAGACGGTGTTGTGGCGTGCGGCAGGACCGCGATGCTCGTCGCGGTAGCTGCGAATTCCGGTGATGAGCACCGACTTCACCTCGTACTCGCCTGGCCCTTCAAGGATGACGGCGCTATCGAGGCTGGTGGCAATAGGGGTGCGGTTGTCGCGGGGGGCGAGGCGCCCCTTTACGCGCGACAGCGGAGCATCATCGGGGTGGCTCAAGGTCACGATGTCGGCGCTCATGCCGCGCCCGGTCGGCCCCACGATCGAGGTGTACGGGTCGTAGGCGATGGTCGCCTCGCGACTGCGGATGCGGACACAGGTTCGACCGTAATAGGTGAGTTCCATGCCCCTATTCTCCCACGCGCCGCGGCACGCCGTCGCATCGTGGTGGTTGGAGGGGGAGGTATGCCAGGAGGGTCGATGCCCGTCGGCCCTCCTGGCTTGGAGGTCGGATCACGGGAGGGAGGTCCAGTGAGCCGAACCCAATCATCTGCCCGCTAGGTGAATCTCCAACGAGGGATCGGGTAAAGAGTTCGCAATGAATCCCCCTCCAGGGGCGCGATCGCCAGGAGTGCCGCTACATCTCCTCGGGGGCCGAGATGCCGAGCAGGCGGAGCGCGGCGGAGAGGCTCGCCGCTGCTGCCGCCACGAGGCGCAGTCGGCCGGCCGAACGCTCAGCCGCCGCAGGGTCGATCACCTTCGCGTCGCGGTAGAAGGCTGAGAAAGCGGTCGCAAGCTCCGTCGCATAGGTCGTCACCCCTTGCGTCTCGTGATGAGCGGCGGAGTCCTCGACGACCTCAGGTAGGCGCACAATCGCGCGCGCCAATTTTGCCTCTGGGGAGGTGTGGTCATCCAGAAGGTTGCCGATCGCCGTCGCAGGGACGAGCGATTCAGTGGCCGCCTTGCGTAGGATGGAGCGCATTCGTGCATGTGCATACTGGGCGTAGTAAACAGGATTATCGCTGTTCTTCGCCTTCGCAGCCTCAATATCAAAATCAATCGCTGTCGTGGCGCTGCGCGAGGCAAAGTACCAGCGCGCAGCATCAACGCCAATCTCCTCCAGTAGTTCGTCGAGCGTAATAAATGTTCCAGCCCGTTTCGACATGCTCATCTCGACACCATCGCGAACGAATCGCACCCATGCAACGAGGAGCATCTCAATGGACTCCTTGTCGAAGCCCAGCGCCTCACCGGCGTTGCGAAGTCGTGCGACGGTGCCGTGATGATCTTGCCCCCAGACGTAGATCACGCGATCGTGTCCGCGCGAAAATTTTTCTACGATGTAGCCAATGTCTGATCCAAAGTAGGTATACGCACCACTCGACTTTCGGATCACGCGGTCCTTGTCATCGCCGAAGGCGGTGCTCTTGAACCAGAGCGCACCCTCTCGCTCCTCGAGCCATTTTCCCTCACGTAGTTTGCCAATTGCGCGATCTACGAAGCCTTCGGTGTAGAGCGATCCCTCAGAACGCCATACATCGAACTCGACACCAAGGACCGCCAGCGACGATTCGATGCCAGCGCGAATACGCTCTGATGCCCACCGCCCAATGACGGCGACGTCGTCATCAGCAATGGTTCCGTCGTACCCCTCCGCATCAATCTCGCCACTTCGTTTTGGTGCGGTTGCAGCGCGCGCTGCAACGTCAGGCGGAATGAGCGCCGCAAGCTCGCCAACGTAGTCGCCCTTATAGCCGTTCTCGGCAACCGGGACTCCGTCGCGCAGGGCAATGACGCTCTCGCCGAGTCGCCGAACCTGCTCACCAAAGTCATTGAAGTAGTACTCGCGGGTAACGCTCTGCCCCGCCGCCTCAAGGACGCGCGACAGCAGGTCGCCGACGAATGCGCCGCGCGCGTTTCCAACAGTCAGCGGGCCGGTTGGGTTTGCGCTGACAAACTCAATGTTGACGCGATATGCCGGCGTACCTGCGGCAACAGCAAGGTGACCCCACGCGAGCGGCGATGTGACGATCGCATCGAGATGATCGGCGAGCAGCCCAGCGCGGAGTCGCAGGTTCAAGAAACCAGGCCCGGCAACTTCGGCGTGCGCGATTGGCCCGAGTGCACCACTCCCGCCGTGCATGCGCTCCGACGCCTCGGCGGTGAGCTCTGCCGCGATGGCGGCGGCGATCTGTGCGGGGGCGCGCTTTAGGACCTTGCTCCCCTTCATGGCGATGTTGGAGGCGTAGTCGCCGTGATCGCGATTTCCAGGGATCTCGACCTCAATGCCAGCGACGAGCGCATCCAGCGCGGCGGTCTCTTCGGGGGCTGGTAGGGCGCCGTTCGCGACTGCTCGGCGCAGGGCACGCGCCACTGCATCGCGCACGATATGGCGGAGCGGGAGCCCGAGCAGGGGGTCGCGCGGCAGCGCTGCGGAACGAGTGGTTGGTGCGGGCGATGTGCTCATGGCTGAATCGTAGCCGCGAACTCTGGCACGATGGCGGCATGACATCTGAGTCGGCTCCAGCAGGCACCCCGCCAACTCGCCCACCCGAGGGGGCGGTGCTAGCGACCCCAGTCACCCGGGGGCAGATTGCGCGCGTCGGGCTCCTCCTCTTTGCCACCTTCCTGGTAGGCGCCCTTCTTCTTCGCACGCAGGCGGATCGCATTCGCGCCCTCGACTTACCGCTCCCCGCCGGCTGGGAGGCGGTGAGCGCCGACACCATCCTGGCGGGCATCTCACCGCAGAGCGCCGTCCGCGCAGCCCGTTTGGCCGATGCGCCGGTTGGCGCAACGCCGCGGGTACGACTCATCACCCTGAGCAGTGGCGGCACCGATGCTCCAGGACTGTCGGGGACCTTCTGGCTCATCGTCACAGACGACATTCGCCCATCAATGGAGATTCCGGCAGGTGATGCGACGGATGTGATCCGGGCGTATGTGCTGATTGACCAGCGTGGCGGCTTGGCCCTTGCCGTAGAGCGTGGGTTTGCCGCTACCGATCCCACCTTGCCACCAGACTGATCGCCGCACCCTACAGGTTGAAACGATCTCCTTCGCGTACCGCGACGATCTCGCCAGCAAACTCAATCGCAGCGGCGCGCACGGCGTCGGCCGGATCAACCTCGGCGCCGAAGTGTGTGAGGAGCAGCCTCGCAGCGCCAGCCGATGTCGCAGCCTTTCCCGCTCCATTCGCCGTGATGTGTGTGTCGCCTTCTTCCCACGTCGCTGCGCCACCTGCCGCTTCACAGAGCAGCGTGTCACCACGTCGCACGATCGCCGCAAGATCTTCCCAATGCGACACATCTCCTGAGTAGGTCAGCCCGGGCCGGTCGCCGACGGCAACTCGCAGCGCATACGACTCGCCAGTGTGACGTACACGCGCACTCTGTAGCGTGAGATCGCCAACGGTGACAACGCGTCCGCCACCCAGTGGAGGCAACGCCAACTCAAGCCGCCACGTCGAAAAGGCAAATGGCTGCGCGGCCTCGTAGGTCCCGGCATCCTGCTCCTCTGGCGTGCGAGCATCAAGCAGCGTTGCGATTCGTGGCGCGAGGCCACTCGGACCGATCACGGAAACGCTACGCGCATCGCTCCCCATCTTGTTGCCATGCACCAGGGCGTGCCGTAGCGCGGCAAGGTCAGCCCAGTGGTCGGGATGCAGATGTGAAATTGCTACGGCGCTGATCTGCGGCAACCCGTTGATGCCAAGGTGTGCAGCGAGCGGCGCGTAGGCACCATGCCCCAGGTCAAGAAGGAGCGTGGTCAGCCCGTGCTGCACGAGGTATCCAGACGCGCGAGATCCATCATGCGTGCGGTACGCGCCGGCCGAACCGAGGACCGTGAGCGTTAGCGCGCTGGAATTGGCCACTGCTCACCCGCGGACTTCCAACGCTTCGTTGCCAGCTCTTCGAAGCCTGCATCAAGAAGCAACTCTCGTGCGCGATCAAAGTTCATCGCAAACCACTCTGGCTGGTGGGCGTCGGAGCCGGTCACGATGTACTCGCCGCCAAGTTCGCGGTAGCGATGCACCGCTTGTGGGAGTGGATACGGAATTCCAGTTCGCTGGCGCCACCCTGACGAGTTGATCTCTAAGGCGGTCCCAGTTTCGATGAGCGCCTTCAGTACGGGCTCGTACAGGTCAGGTGCCGCCTCGAATGCGGGTGTGTCGATATGTGGGTGCACATATTTCCGTACGTAGTCCATGTGCCCCACGATGTCGAAGAGTCCACTCTGAATCCCCGCCTGCACCTCGGCAAAATACGGGGCTGTTTCGTGCACGTCATGTCCGGCCCAGTTCGCCGCGAGCGAACGCTTGAAGGGCGAGTCGATTCCTGGGTGCACGCTGCAGATGGTCAGGTCGTACTGGTTGGTGCGCAGGTGTTCGCGGATCTCCGCCTCGTATTGCCGCTCATACGAGATCTCCACGCCGAGTAGGATCTCCAGCTGATCTCCAAACTCTCGGCGCAGCGCCTCGACCGCCTCGACGCGCTGGCGATGTGGGGCGAGGGTCGCCCCCTCCTCGCGCGGGTCAAAGTCGAGGTGGTCGGTAAGGGCAATGCGTTGCATCCCCAAGGCAATCGCCAGGGCGGGATAGACGTCGAGCGGCACCTCGGAGTCGGGGGAGAGGAGGGTGTGCAGGTGCACGTCGAGTGGAGAGCTGAAGGTCCCCGCGAGCGCAAGGTCTGGCCGGCGGTCGCGATCGCCGACCCGGCGAATCGGAGCGGAGCTCACTGTTCGTTCAGCCAGGCGCGGGCAGGGGCGCCGCGTAAGCCCCGAATCAAGAGAAGGGCGAGGGCGACCGGGGGGAGGCCAGGGAGCCAGTTCCCCAGGGTGAGGGCGATCAGTGGGCCAGCAGGGATCAACATGGTGCTGAGGCCCACCGCGAATCCGCGCCCAGCCTCCTTGCGCTGCCAGACGAGGGTAATGGTGAAGATGCAGGCCGCGATGAGCGCCATCCAGACCACGCCTTGGAGGGTGACGGGGGCGGCGGTTGCCTGCTCCACGATCTTGCCGAGCGTGAGTCCGAGCCCTGCGAGCAGGAGGAGGGCGTAGGTGAGGAAGGCGACGACGGCAATCGGCATGACTTCAGGATGCCACGGGTGCCACTTCTGCACCCGACGCCCCGACGTACGGATCCTCGTGGCATCCCATGCGTGCGGGGGGTTGCGCGGTGGGGTGGTACCCCCGACGGGATTCGAACCCGTGATCTCCACCTTGAAAGGGTGGCGTCCTAGGCCTCTAGACGACAGGGGCGCGCGGCTCGCAGCGTAGCACCGCTCCTAGGGCGCCGCCCCTAGGAGGCGAGCTTGCCGAGGATGTTCGACGCGCCGAGGGCGATTCCCGCGGCGATGGCGAAGCCACCAGCCAAGAGGGCGGCGAGCATCGCCCGCCCATCGCGGGCGCCGCGAATCGCGCGGATCATGCTGATCGTGAGCATGAGCGACGCAAATGCGCAGGAGAGGCCAACGACGAAGGTGCCCACCGAGAGCTCACCGATCTGGTCAGCATTGCGAATGGTGGCGACCCAGGCGAGGTAGAGGAGGGAGACGCCAACCGCGACGACCACGGCAACGAAGGTGCCGAGGGAGACCACGCCGCGAAGGCGGCTTCGTAGTTTGGCGGGCGCACTCATCTCGTCAGCATCCTCATGGCTCTAGGGTACGACCTTCTCGGCGTTTGTGGTGAGCTACGGCTCGTCGGCCTCCGTAGCCGGGTCACCGACGGGGCTGCGCTCGGCGCCAGGTCGGCGCAGCCTCAGGTACGATCAGATTCCTATGGAAGTGAATGGCATCCGCATCCCCACCATCATCGCCGAGAATAGTGCCGCGCGATGCGACGGCTGCTCGGCGCAGATTGCTGGCACCCCGTTTCGCATCAGCGTGCTCGACACCACCGCAACGGAAGTTGCCCCATCGTTCGGCGAGCCATCGCCGATAAATCCTGGACCATTTCAGTTCTGCACCGATCCCGCCTGCCCGTCGCGCTGGATGACAGAGCGTGGCTGGCTCCGTTGCGAACGCAGTGGTGTGCGCGAGATCATGCGACCGATCCGTCTGCCACACGGCGCTGGCGCCGAGTTTGGACTCTGTGATGGTCTGCATCACGATGCACACGAGTTTCAGCCGGCGTAGGCCGGACCTGGCGTGACCACGCTCCTACCAACACTCACCGCACTCTTCGCCCTGCTGTTCGCAGCACTGCTCTTTGATCAGTATCGATCCCGTCGGGGCGCGTATCAGTTGGCGTGGGGTATTGGTGCGCTTGCCTTTGCGATTGCCGCTGGAGCTGAGGCACTCGCGGCCGTCGTAGGTTGGAGCGAGCCGATCTATCGCGTTTGGTATCTCTTTGGTGCGGTATGGACTGCAGGATGGCTTGGCGCTGGAACCATTCTGCTGCTCGCGAAAACGCGCTTCGGTTACTGGTATGCGCTCTGCTTAGCACTCTCTGGCCTCTTTACGATTCTGGTCGCACGCCGACTCGAAGATCCATCGGCTGGACCAACGGCGCTGCTCTACTCACTGACCGCGTGGGGCGCTGCAATTGCCATTGGCTGGCTCTCGTACATGGGTAATGTGCGCTGGGCGCGTGTTGCGATCTCGTTAACCGCAGTGTTGAGCGCCGCCGCAGTGCCACTCATGGTGGTCGCACGACTCCCGCCACCGGGCTGGGCGACCGACCCGGCGACTGGTGCGCCGATTGCCCTCTTGCTTCCGCCTGCACTGCGCCTGCTCACACCGATCTTGAATGTGAGTGGTGGACTCGCGCTCCTGACTGGCGCCCTCTTTTCGATCTACGTTTTCATGCCGAAGCGCCGCGTGCTCCCCTACTCGAGTGATCCTGATCAGCGTGGCGACGAGCTGCTCTTCAACCTTGCGATTGCCCCAGTAGCCCTTGCCGTGAACTTCGTGCGCAGCGTTCCCGATGCCTGGCGAGCATGGCGCGCTGGCACCCTAAACCGCCGCGTACCGGCAACGGCGCTCATTGCCCTCGGCGCCTTTGTGCCAAGCCTCACCGATACCTTGAATCGTGCCGGTTCGACTGAGGGGTATCAGGCCGGAAAGCTCCTCGGGGCACTGCTCTTGCTCTGCGGCTTCCTCGCCAGCGTTGAAGCGCCAAGCGAGGTGCGCCTGCCACTCGTTGGCACGCCAATCCGTGCACTCTTGAGGTGGGTTCGCCACGAGGGGTGACTGGTATCCTGGACCCCAGCACCGCACGGAGGCCCCAATGAAGATCCGCACCGCAGTTCTCCCAGTAGCCGGATGGGGCACCCGATTCCTTCCTGCGACGAAGGCCGTGCCCAAGGAGCTGCTCCCGATCGTTGATCGGCCGGCCATTCAGTACGCCATTGAAGAGGCGGTTGCCGCGGGAATCGAGCGGGTCATTCTGGTGACGAGTGAACATAAACGGGCGATCGAAGATCACTTCGACATCTCGGCCGACCTCGAGGCGATCCTGGAGCAGCGTGGCGACATTGAGCACCTTCGTGCGGTGCGCGCGGTTGCCGACATGGTGCACCTTGTGACGATCCGTCAGAAAGAGCAGCTCGGCCTTGGCCACGCCGTGCTGATGGCGCAAGACGCCGTAGGTCATGAGCCTTTTGCGGTCATGCTCCCCGACGACCTGATCTTTGGCGAAACCCCCGCGCTTGCCGAGCTGATCGAGGCGTATGTAGCGACACAGGCGTCGGTACTCGGCGTAATGCGTGTCGCGCCATCAGAGACACACCGCTACGGCATTGTTGACCCCGACACCACGCTGCCAACCAGCGATCAGGGCCGAACCATTCCGCTCCGCGGCGTCGTTGAGAAGCCCGACGCAGCGCACGCCCCATCCGATCTTGCGGTGGTTGGTCGCTACATTCTTGGCCCAAAGATTTTCGAGCGACTGGAGCAAACGCCCCACGGCCTGAACGGTGAGATCCAACTCACCGACGCAATCCATACCCTGGCCCAAGAGCAGCCAGTGGTTGGACGCCACTTCACCGGAACGCGATACGACGTCGGATCGCCAGAGGGGTGGCTTCGCGCCAACATCCACGTTGCGCTCGACCATCCGATGTACGGACCTATTGTGCGCAAGGCGATCGAAGATGAGCGTGAGCGCCTGTCATGACACCATCAGAGCGCGATGAGGGAACGCTGAAGCCCGGTGACCTGGTTGCCGGTCGATATCGCCTACAAGAGCTGATCGGTGAAGGGGCCGCTGCACTCGTCTTTCGCGCAACCGATGAGGCGCTCGGCCGCGACGTAGCCGTAAAGGTGCTGCGTGCGCCGCTCGCAACATCGCGTGCCGCCGCTGATCGATTCCGCGCCGAGGGACGTGCCGCCGCAATCGTCGCACACCCGAATGTTGCCGCCGTCTTCGACGTTGCGCCGGATGGCGAAACCCCAGCCATCGTCATGGAGTTCGTCGACGGCGAGGACCTGGCCTCCATGTTGCGCCGAGTGGGTCCGCTTGTCCCGCGTCGTGCAGCAGCCGTTGCCGCGCAAGTCGCTCGTGGACTTGCCGCTGCACATGTGCGCGGCATCATCCATCGCGACGTCTCGTCGCGCAACATCTTGATCAATCGAGAAGGTCGTGCGCAGATCGCCGACTTCGGTATTGCACAGGCAATGCACGAGGTTGACGGAAGTGAAGCGGCCGCGCGGAGCGGGCAGCGGCCCGAAGGTTCAGTTGGGTACCTAGCGCCCGAGGTGTTGGCGGGCGGACCACAGACGGCAGCATCAGACGTCTTCGGCCTCGGCGTTGTGCTCTTTGAGCTCCTAACGGGGCATCGCCCATTTGACCGCTTGAGTGGCGCAGAGCTGAAGGAGCGCCGCGGCCAATCACCCGCCCCATCGCCTCGCGAGCTGCGACCCGATATCTCGCAGGAGCTTGACCTGATCACGATGCGACTGCTGGCGCCGAAACCGAACGAGCGCTACGTCAACGCTACCGCCGCCGCAGACGCGCTCGAAACCTATGTCGTGCAGGCGAATCGCACCGCCGTTCCGTCGCGACCGGTTGGGCCCGCCGCCGGAGCACCACGTGCCCTTGCGGGAACACGTGTCGCACGAGTTGCAGCAGAGGCTGGACCGGGTGAGCCCGAGACACTGCCAGACCCGAACGATGTGGGCGGTGAGGATCCCTCTGGCGCGGGTGACACGATGTCGCTGCGCACGATGCTCTTGGCGATCGGCGGCGTCGCACTTACCGCGCTCCTCCTTGTGGGGGGCGTGATCTTGGCGCTGCGGGTGTTCTCCGCCGGAATCGGCCCGGATAACAACGTGAAGGTGCCGAGCCTCACCACGCTCACGCTGGCTGAGGCGATCCCGATCGCTGAGGGGCTTGGCCTGCGCGTGCAGGTTGTTGAGCGGGTCATCTCAAATGATCAGCCGGTGGACACGATCCTCTCGCAGTCGCCAGGCAGCGAAACCCTGGTGCCGCTGAACACCATCATTGAGGTTCGGGTTGTGGCCGGTACCGGTTTTGTGGTGGTCCCCGATCTTCGTGGTAAGAGTGAGGTAGATGCCGCCGCAGCACTGACTGGGGCACGGCTGGTCCGCGGCGCGACCTTTACGGAATACTCCGACACGGTGCCAGTCGGTGAGGTGATCCAACAGAATCCACGTCCAGGGGTGCAGGTATCGGGTGGAACGGCGATCGATATCGTCATCTCCCTTGGTGTGGAGCCATCGCCAAGCCCTTCGGCAAGCTCGAGCGGGGCCGACTGGCCACAGGTTCCGGATCTCCGCTGCTCGAGCGTCGGCGACGCGAAGGCGATCCTGACGGCGCTCGGCCTCTCGTTGAGCACTGCCTCAGCGGCGCTGGCCGATACTGATCGCATCGACACGTTCACGCCGCTCGTCGGAGTCTTCGTGGAACCTGGGAGTGAGATTACGATCGTGACGAGTGCGCCAGCAGGTACGCCGATCACCGGTTGTCCGTAGCGCGGCTAGGCCTCTAGGCCCTCCCAGAGTCCGCCACTCACCCAACTCAACCGAGGACGTTCCGCGAGCGTTCCATCTACTCCACGCTCTCGCTGCGCTGCGGCCTGCAAGGGCACAGGGGCGGTCCAACACTCCTTCACGTCGCTCTCCGCGACAAGTCGACGCTTCTTATCGATGCCGCAGTACGAGATCTTGCCAATGACCGATCGACGCATGTGTCGGCAACTTCCGCACGACGCAGTTGGTGTCTTGCAGACCCAGCACTGCCCAGACTCCTCTTGGATGGCGTTACACGTTGGACAGCGCCAGGTGAGGGCTGGCGCAGCACTCACGGTTTTACCAGGTAGGAGTGAAAACTCTGCGTCCCCAAGATCGGATCTCCAACCGCAAGCTCATAGCTCACCGTCACCAACCCGCGCCCCTCATCGACGTAGCTGTCGGGGAACACATAATCCCATGCCGCTCGTCCATTGACGTCAGAGATGACGCAGACCGGAGTGCTTGGGTCTAACGCATATGGAGTCACATACATACACACCCGCACATTCGCCGCTGGTGCGCCGCTTGCATCTGTAGCCGTTGAGGTGATGCGGAATGCGATTGGCTTCTTGCTCAAAATGATCGTCCCTGGATTCAAGACAATGGAGATTCGACCGACCGATGCGCTGGTTGAAATCTCGACGCTCTTTGAAGTCTGGTTTCCTGCGCCATCTGTTGCGGTGATCGTCAGCACGTTGGCGCCATTGCGCAGTGTGATGTCGATGGCGAAGGCACCCTTCGTCGTGGTGCGACCACTCTCGATTGTCCCAGTTGTTTCGTTGCGGACCTGAACGTCAATATCCTTGTCCGTCTTTCCCGTCACGGTGACAGAGTCGCCGTTCATGATCTCGCCAGGGGTGGGTGCCGTGATGGTGAGCGCCGGTGCACTGGTATCGCGCACGACGGTGATGGGAGCGGAGCGCGTCCCCTCAACACCATTGATGACCACGGCCGCCTCAATGACGTTCTTGCCCGAGGAGAGCGGAATCTGGGCAACGTCAAACCCTGCTGTCTTCGGCATCTTGATTTCGGCCGCGGTAATCACCGAGCCATCGTCACGGGTAATGAGGATGCGAATGGTTGCATCACCTTTGTCGAGAAGGTCTTGTGGGAGCGTGCCACTGACGGTAATCGTTGATGCGGAAGTGATTGGATCGCTCGGCGCTGTCAGGGTTGGCCGTCCCGGCTCAAGTGAGGCGGGTGGCGGCGTTGGCGACGCGTTGCCGCCGAACGAGGTGATGAGCGGAAGCGCAACAACTGCGAGGCCGATGGCCCCGACAATGACGAAGAGCGTGATGAACGCAGAGAGGGTCGTTGCGATCGTTCCTCCGATGCTGCGTGAGGAGGTAGATCGCTGCGAGGTGGACTCAACACGGTAGGGGGGTGTGTACCCCTCGGAACGGCCCGGAAGGCCGCGCCGTGGTGGCTTCGAACTCGATCGACGGAAGAGTCCCATGGGGCGATTCTCGCACGCAGCGCGCCGAGACCGCTACGCTCCAACGATGCCCGATCAGCCGAGTGACCCACAGTTGATCCTCGAGATGCGCGATCGCGTTGCGCGTGCTCGCGCCGAGGTCGTTCTTGCCGCAGGAGAGGGGCGAGGTGCCGACGCGTGGCGTGCCGCACTCGTAGCGCTCGAGTCGCGAGGACGCTTCGGCATTCGCATGGGACTCGGGCGATCAAATGCCCTCCTGCGCGCACTCGGATCGCCTGAAGCGGGGGTTCGTGGCGCACTCGTCGCCGGAACCAACGGCAAGGGGAGTGTCGTCGCCCTCGTCTCGGCGGCCCTCCGCGCGGCGGGGATTCGCCACGCCACCACGCCGAAGCCGCACCTCGTTAGCTACCGCGAGCGGGTGCAGATCGACGGACAGCCACTCGCCCCGCTGCCGTTTGCGCAGGCGGTTGCGCGCGCCCTCGATGCCGCCGACCAGATTGAGGCGCGCGTCGGGCCAGCGACCGAGTTCGAGATCCTCGTCGGCGCCATCTTTGCGGCGCTGCACCAGGCTGAGGTCACTACGGCGATCGTTGAGGTTGGGCTTGGCGGCCGGCTCGATGCGACGCATGCCTGGGATGGCGGTGTTGCGGTCGTGACGAATGTGGGCTTGGACCATCAGCAATACCTGGGCGACACCATTGAGGCGATTGCCAAAGAGAAGGCGGCGATCATCGTGCGCGGAGATCGTGCAGTGATTGGCGCGAGCGAGCGCGGTGGTGCCCTGGATGTGATTCGCCATCGTGCGCAACGCGTTGGCGCGCCATTCACGATTGCTCGTGCTGGCGCAATTCATTCGCTTGGACGTGATGGCATAGAGGTAGAGCTTGAGGGTCGCGGGGCGGTGCACGTTGGTTTGCTCGGACGACACCAAGGGGCGAACGCGGCGGTCGCAGCAGCGACACTCGACGCACTTCGTGATGCAGG
>Ga0209829_10001309_pt1 | contig 20585 bp, 19 predicted proteins | sample C_140205_EF_Meta_FD_187311 | JGI IMG/M metagenome (GOLD analysis project Ga0209829, IMG submission 187311) | Freshwater microbial communities from Lake Croche, Canada to study carbon cycling - C_140205_EF_MetaG (SPAdes) (version 2) | ecosystem: Environmental > Aquatic > Freshwater > Lake...
GAGCGTTCGCTTGGCCAGCTCGCATTGGAAGCAGACCAGGTAGGCCAGCTCTGGGGCTGCCTTGGGGTTGTAGCTGAGGACGTGTACTGGCCGCGCCGCCGTGGCGATCTGGATTCGGGCCAGATTGGGCAGGCTGGCGTCCTCCTGAAGGACCACGGGCTTGCCGCCAAGTTCTTCGAGCTCGTTGAGGGCGTGCTGCTGGGCCTGAGCAGGGGTCATTCGGGAAGTGCCTACAGCTTGGTGTACTTGGTTGATCGGCCCCGACTCTTTTCGACAGGGTAGCGTTCCTCGTTCTTCTTGAGCTTGGCTTCGATCAACTTCGCCGGATCGAGGCCGAGGTCGTGGGTGAGAAGAAGAGCGAACGACAGCACATCGGCCAGCTCGTCACCGACCTCGACCATGAAGTCGGTGTTCCCCAAGGCGACATCGACCTCGGCGTCGGTCTTCCAGAGCATTGTCTGCTGAAGTTCACTGGCCTCGATTGCCAACGCAGCGGCCACCTGCCGTGGGGTGTGGAATTGCTTCCACTCCCGGGCATTCCGGAAGGCGAGCAGGGCCGCCGTCGAGTCGGCGAATGAGGTAGCAGGAAGGGTGGTCATGTTGGGGTGAATCAGGCGAGTTCGGAGAGGGAAATCGGACTCGGGTCCCCTGCGTACCAGGGCGTCGGTCTCTGGGTGAGTTAGGAGCCTCCCGTGCAGCATCTTAGCTGCAATGTTGCGAATCAAGGGCGGAGATTCAGGCACTCCGCCGGGCTCATGCCCGACCTGCAGATCCCACTCTAGCTGCCTGCACCCGGTCTTAGGCTCTCTCGCCCGAGGAACGCTGCGTAGTCGGCTGGCATGGCCTCCAGGAGTGCGGGGCTGCCGGCCACGATCACCTTCGAGCGGGCTCGACTGATGGCGTCGTTGAGTCGATTGGGGAAAATAAGGAAGCCCGCCGGTCGCCCGCCGCCAGCAAGATGGCGACCAAGTCCACCGTGAGTCCCTCGCCCCGCTCGACGTTGTTGACGATCGGCATCGGCAGAGAGGAGTCCCTGACTACTCGGGCGGATCGGGATTCCCAAGGCAGGCCAGTCGCATCCACATCGGTTGTGCCGCTTTTGGGATTGCGGACCATATTCGACCGTCGCTCGTGTCTGTTGGCCGCGGCTCCACAGCGGCCGTTTCGGGAGTAGCTGGTAGTTCCCCGCTCTAGGGGGTAGCCTCAACTGGTGGGGAGGCTGCAGCCCGGATTGCGTCGTCGTTGACGCATGGCGATGGCGCCGGACCAACGCCGGCTCCTGGATCACCGGCCGGCCAGCGTACGTCAACGCAGCATCGCCAACCGATCGCACTTGTTCGGTCCGGACACGCCGAGGGAAGCATTTTGATCGCCATTGCAGCCACTCGACCATGAGCAACACCAACTTTGAGCAATGGTTCGAATCCGTCACAGGCCACGCTGCGCCGCGCTCTTGGCAGAGCGATTTGGCGGAACAGTCGGCCTGCCGCACTCGCCTGATCCGCATTCCCACCGGACTTGGCAAGACCGAAGGAGTGCTCGCTGCCTGGAGCTTTCACCGCCTCCGAAAGGAGAAAAGCGACTGGCCACGCCGGTTGGTCTGGTGCCTGCCGATGCGGGTGCTCGTCGATCAGACGGTTGAAGTGGCCCAGCAACTTGCATCGCGAATGGATGTGTCGATCCGACCGACGATCCACATCGCGATGGGTGGCGAGGACAGTTCCGAGTGGTTCCTCTACCCGGAACGCCCTGCGGTCATCGTCGGCACCCAGGACATGCTGCTGTCGCGGGCCTTGAACCGAGGTTATGCCAGTGGACGTGCCCGTTGGCCGATGGAGTTCGGCCTGCTGAACCAAGATGCTCTCTGGGTGATGGACGAGGTTCAGCTCATGGACGTCGGCCTAGCGACATCAGCACAACTCCAGGGTTTCCGGGATGACGACAGCGGGAAGCACCTACGGCCGTGCCACACGTGGTGGATGAGCGCGACGCTCCAACCCGATTGGTTACGGAGCGTTGACACAGCCAGCCACCATCCCGCGTGGACCAAGAGCCAATGCACGGTACCGAAAGCTGCACGCTCAGGTGGTCTTTGGGACATCCCAAAAACGGTCCGGAGTTGTGCAATCAAACATGATGATCACCCGGAGTTCGTGAGGCGCATCCTCGAGCAGCATGGTCATCTGAGCGACGGTGAGTTCGGAAAAGTGACGCTCGTCGTCTGCAACACTGTCCAGCGGGCGTGCAAGACGTTCGATGCGTTGCGGGCCGCCGGGCGATCCGAGGGCCTAGAGTTGGTGCACAGCCGCTTTCGCCCCGCGGAGCGAGAAGGCTGGCGTTCTCGATTCCTTTCACGAGAGGCCTGTGCTCCTGGCGTCGACCGCATCATCGTCGCCACTCAGGTGGTGGAAGCCGGAGTCGATATCTCGGCCGGATGCCTCGTGACAGAAGTCGCGCCGTGGCCTAGCTTGGTGCAGCGGTTCGGTCGCTGCGCGAGGTATGGGGGAAGTGGAAGCGTTCTTGTCGTCGATCGGGGTCGAGATGACAAGCAAACGGCGCCCTACGAGCCTGGAGAGCTTGGCAGTGCATGGGACGCAATCCAAAGAATGAGCGACGTCGGAATACGTACCCTCGATGGCCATGAAGAGGGTCTCGATGCCTCTGCGAGGGATCGTCTTTTTCCGTACACCCCAGTTCACTTGATCGTGCGTAAGGAGTTCGACGAACTTTTTGACACGACACCAGATCTGACGGGTGCGGATCTGGACGTCAGCCGGTTCATTCGCTCAGGCGATGAGCGCGATGTGCAGGTGTTCTGGGATGCAGTCGAGAAAGTCTCGATACCCTCGCCCCGACGGCAGCCGCATCGGCGTGAGCTGTGCCCGGTCCCATTTCTGATCGCCCGAGACTGGCTCTGCGGCCAGGAAACCAAGACCGCCAAAAAGCCGAAGCTTCGCCGCGGGATGCGGGCGTGGGTGTGGGATTGGCTGGATGGAAAGTGGATTGAGGCCACCAGATCGTCACTTCTGCCAGGTCGAGTGGTTTGTGTCGCCGCCGAGTGCGGCGGATATCGCCAAGACCGCGGGTTCGATCCGGAAGCGTATGCCGCTGTGCCAGCTGTGGTCGATGCGCCGCCATCTCCGGAGGCGGTGGCACTCGGAGCGAATGACGATAAGCAAGATGGCGAGCAACTGAGTTGGAACCCTTGGAAAACGATTGCGTGCCATTCGCGAGAGGTTGCCGAATGCGTGCAGGAAATCGCTGAACGAATTGGATTGCCAGCCGAGCTTCGCGATCAATTGGACCTAGCAGCTTCCTGGCACGATTGGGGTAAATCGCACCCGGCGTTCCAAGGCGCGATGCGAGGATCGGAGCGACCAATGCGGAGAGATCTCGCCAAAGGGCCCGGCGACGCGTGGCGATCGCCCCCCGACATGTACCGGTTCCTCGATGACAGCGAGTCTCGTCCAGCGTTTCGCCATGAACTCGCGAGCATGCTCGGACTGTTTGCGATCCTCCAAGCCTTCGCACCGAAGCATGCCGCTCTGCTCGGTCCGTGGATCTCCGTGCTCAAACAGATGAATCAACCGGTGCCTGGCAACGATCCGCCTGAGCCATCGTCGCCGCTTATTCGACGGACCGTGGAATGCAGCGCAGAGGCATTCGATCTGATGGCTTATTTGGTCGCAAGCCATCATGGGAAGGTGAGAGTCGGTCTGCACCCGGCTCCCAAAGATCAGGACTACAGAGATCGAGACGGTCGCGGACTGCCGATACGGGGTGTTCGCGAGGGGGATGTGTTGCCGAGCGTTGAGTTGGTGCCCGGCGAGCCCCCGATTCCGGAAGTCACGCTGACGCTGGATCCGGCTTTCCTGGGTCTGTCCTTCCGAACTGGGATCAGTTGGCGGGAACGTTGTATCGGGGTGCTCGACCGGTACGGTCCAGCCGCCCTCGGGTTTTTCGAGGCGATTTTGCGAGCCGCTGACGTACGCGCCTCGCGCCTGATGACCGACGACCCGGCGTTCGCTGAAAAGGTCAGGCCATGACATTTCACCGGCATGTTCTCAAGGGTTGCTCGCCGGCTCCGCTGGCGAACTATCTGAAGGCTCTTGGAGTCCTGCGTGTGGTTGGCGAGCAGGCCGACTCGCAGGTTCGGGGGTGGTGGGAAGGCGAACGGTTCTGCTTGCTGAGCACGGAGTCAAAGGAGGAGCTTGAAACGTTCTTCCTTGAAGCATACGAGCCGACCCCGCTTCTCTCCCCCTGGAACAAGGGGTGTGGGTTTTTCAAGCAGAACGACCCGGGGCTCGGCCCGCTCGAGGTCTCTCAAGCATTTCGATTCAAGCGATTCCGCGATGGGATTCAGGCAGGGCGAGCGTTGTTGGATGAAATCAGCTTGGCGGACGCCGCGATTCGGGCCATTAAGTCCCGCACGAAAACAAATAAGAGCTTTCAATCCGAGGAGCAACGGGCACTTCTTGGCAAAGACCCGACGATTCTGAGTACGGTGCAGGAGCTTCAGAGCAGAATACTGCAAGCAGTGCCCAACCAAGATCGCCTGCAGGAAGACATCGATACGATCAATTCTCTCACGCAATACGCGTCGGTTCCCCCTACGAAGGCACAGGCACAGTCGCTGAAGAGTAGTCAAGGGTACAAGGTGGTGCTCGCCGCTGCAGATCGTCGCTTCAAGGCCTTGAAAGCGACGTTGATCCCTGACTGTCGTCGAGCCTGGCGTGGACCTCACGCAGAGTGGCTAGCTGCGGCCGTTGTGCTGGGCGACGACGGTAATCCTGAGTGGCCGTCATTGCTGGGGACCGGCGGCAACGATGGGAACTTAGATTTCACAAACAACTTCATGCAGCAACTCGGGGCTCTTTTCGACATCAGCAGCGATGCCGGTGATGCAAGAGAAGCAACTCCGGGATTACTAAAGAACGCGATGTGGTCTGCGTCTACGAACCACTTGCAGCAAGCCGCTATCGGGCAGTACCAGCCCGGAGCGGCTGGTGGTGCCAACAGTTCAACAGGGTTCGACGGAGGAAATCTCGTAAACCCCTGGGATTTCGTGTTGATGATGGAGGGGGCTGTGCTGTTCGCAGCAAGGGCGACTCGTCAACTCGAACCCAATGCGATGAGCAAAGCCAGCGCGCCGTTCGCGATCCGCCCCCACGGTGCGGGTTGTGCAACACCAGGAGCCGAAAAATCCCAGCGTGGCGAACAGTGGATGCCGCTGTGGCGGCAACCCGCAAAGCTATCTGACGTTTCAGCCATGCTCGGCGAGGCACGTATTCAACTGGATCGGCAAGTGGTGAGTCGTTCTGTCGATGCTGCTCGTGCCATCAGTCGATTGGGGGTAGCACGTGGGGTCGAGGCCTTCATACGCTACGGTTATTTGGAAAGGAATGGGCAGTCCACGCTGGCAGTTCCGTTGGGCCGAATCAGTGTTCAGAATCATCCGCGATCCTATCTGGTCGATGACATAGCAGTTTGGATGGATCGAGTACACCACCGCAGCCGCGACAGCAACTCTCCATCTCGCTTAGTTCACGCAGAGCAGCGACTCGCTGACGCCGGTTTCGCCGTGCTCACCCACGACGACACCCCGGCCCGTTGGCAAGCCGTGCTCCTAGCGGCGGCGGACATCGAAAGGCTTCAGGCGACAGGCACGGGGGTAGAGGCTGGGCCGATTCCTCCCCTCCGGCCCAAGTGGGTGGCGGCGGCCGCGGAGGATTCACCCGAGTTTAGGCTTGCTTTATCTCTCGGTAGCGCTGCTGCGAGCTATTTCGACGGCAAGCCTACGGATCCTGTTCGGCACCACTTGCTGCCGTTAGAGCCAGGGGCTCGAAGGTTCAAGACGACAGAGAAGAGGCTCGTCAACGACCCGCGAGTTGTGGTGTCCGGTCGGGATGCCCTTCGTGACCTGGCCTCTATCGTAGAGCGGCGTCTGATCGAATCCTCTCAGAAGGGGCAACGGCGGTCGCGGCTCGTTCCGGCGGCGGGGTGTGGAGCACGACTCGCAGACCTCGCTCGCTTCCTCAATGGCTTGGTGGATGTCGAGCGGGTATTCAATCTCGCTCGGGCCTTCATGGCCATCAAATGGGATCAATGGTCGTGGGAACAGCGGCCGTCCACCCCCTCTTCAAAAAATGTACCCGAGGAGAGTTGGCTCGCGCTTAGGCTGTGTTGCACGCCTTGGCCATTGGGAGGGGATCGGGACATTCCTGCTGATCAGCGCATCGTGCGTCTAATGGAGGCAGGCGATGTTGGTCGCTCGATTGATATCGCAAGACAGCGACTCCTGTCCGCCGGTATCCGTCCGCCCGTCTACGCCGCCACGACCGATCCTGTCTCGGCACGCCGCTGGGCTGCTGCATTAGCCTTTCCAATTCACCGTAACACAGCTCTCGAAGCCTGCGCTATTCTTGACCCCTCGATGAAAGGACATGTCCATGCTTGACTTGAGCCCGCTTGATCCGGCGAGCCGACTACTGATGACTGTGCCGCTCAAGCCGGTACAGGGCGATCGATTTCAGCCCACGGGGTTTCCAAGCCTTGGAGCAGCTACGTACCAAACCAAGGATGGAACGAAACTGCTGGTGGAGAGTGCGCAGAGCATGGCAAATCGGTTGGAAGCGACGTGCTGGGATACCTCAACGAACAAGCCAGTTGGTCCACTCGATGGCTTGAGCCATGTAACGGTGAAACGCAAAGGGGAATTCCTGACCGATTCGATGCTTGAATCACATCGACTCAACAGTCCGTATCTGTTGGAAGGTAGCGACAAGACGTTTATCAACCGTATCAAAGAGGAACTCGGTGGGCTCGCCGAAGGGCCGGTGAACCGGAAGGTACTTGCCGAAGTTCTACTAAAGTACGATATCGGAAGCCTCGTTCATGGCGTATTTCTTGCGAAGAAGGAACTCGCGGGAGGCCGCTTAAGAGTCGCAAGGGCGTTGGCGGCGTTCATCGAGGCGACGGGTGCGTCAGTCGCGGCATCAGGCGGCGTGAAGAACGATCACGTTAACCCTTCGGGCGACACCAAGAGCGGCTTCGGCAACGTGCCGTTTGCTCGCGACGAATACGTCGCGGACCGGATTGATTGCCACATCAATCTCGACTTAGCCCAGATCCGAGGTTACGGCTTACCGAAAGAGGCCGAAAGGCTCTTGATCATTCTTTCGCTGTACCGGATTCGGAAGCTTCTCGACGGTGATCTGCGTCTCCGGACTGCGTGCGATCTTGAGCCGGTTGACCGAGACGGTCTTGTGGCCGTCCGGCCCGCTGGATTTGTTCTCCCACCGCTTGCCGTGCTCGAGTCGGCGGTTAAGGCGGCCATTGCCGATTGCAAGAAGCTCATGGTCCACACGACGGTCACGTTCGAAGACGACCTGAAGAAGGCCAAGGACGAGAACAAGTTGAAGCCGTCGGAAGACGGCGAGTCGGATGATGATGGCGAGAACGACCCTGAAAACGATGGCGAGTGAGGTACACGCCATGCCGACGATGAAACTCCGGTTTCCAGGCGGACGCTACCATGCCACGCCGTGGGGCCACCACGTCAACGAAGGGCTCATCGAGTGGCCCCCAAGCCCATGGAGGCTGCTGCGAGCTCTGCTTGCCGTTGGTTTTGCGCATCAGGGATGGGTGGAGGTTCCCCCGATCGCGCGCACCCTTGTCGGGAGTTTGGCATCGGCGTTGCCGTCTTTCCGATTGCCCGCCGCCAGTGCGGCCCACAGTCGGCATTTCATGCCGGTCGGTACGCTGGGCAAAGGGAGGGAAAAAACCACTCTCGTCTTCGATACGTGGGCCAACGTCGGCGATGGTGAGCTTGTGGTTCGGTGGCCGTGCGAAATCGACACACCGGAGTGTGAACTGCTCGCTCGGCTAGTAGAGACGCTCGGCTATTTGGGGCGAAGCGAGAGTTGGGTCGAAGCGAAGCTTATCGACGACTCGCCGGAGCAATGGGACGCGGAGCCATGTAACGAAGGCGAAGTGCGCGGCCCCGGCTGGGAACAAGTATCGCTAATGGCGGCGTTGTCGCCGGAGACCTATGCCGCATGGCAAGGCCAGCAAGTGGAAGTCGCCCTCGCACCGTTCCCGCTGCCGGAGGGCAAGAAGAAGCCAGCCGCAAAGCTGTTGAAGGATAGAGAAAAAGCCACCGTCCCCTACCCGCCAGACCTGCTGTCGTGCCTCACCAAGGACACAGCGTGGTGGAAAGGACATGGCTGGTCACAGCCCCCCGGATCTACGCGTATTCTTTACTGGCGACGGAGCGATTCATTGCAGGTTGGTGTACCGGTGGTATCGCGATCTCCTTCGATCCAGCCCGTGACGACCATGTTATTGGCGATCACCACGGCGAGTGGAAATCGATCAGCATTGCCCTCAGTGTGTCGTACGCTCCCGCAAGCGGAGTTGCTTCACCGGGCAGTCGTGGGCCGACTCGGGGACGGCCTGCAGGTTGATTGCCCTGAATTGACTGGTAAGGACGAGTCGAATCTTCCTCTGCGGTGCGGACACTCCCACGCACATGTCATTCCTCTCGATCTCGATCAAGACGGTCGACTGGATCACGTACTTGTTCACGCTGCTATGGGTCTTCGCGGAGCCGCGCAGCATGCTGTCCGTTCGCTCCGGCGGACATGGACGAAGGGCGGATCGGGCGAGCTTCAGTTGGCAGTCGCGGCCGCAGGAGAGGTTGAGCTTCTACGGGGGTTGCCGCCTCCCATGGGCACCTCCATCACGGGAGTGATCGGTCCAGCCTGCGGCTCGACGGCGTGGGAAAGCGTGACTCCCTTCATCGCACCGAAGTCGATTGATCGACGGAGCAGCCGAAGTATTTTTGCCCAAGTCAACGCCGAACTCCGCTCGCGGTCACTGCCGGAGGCGGTTGAGGTTGAGATTGATTCGGAGCTGACAAAATCTTTTCGGCATTACGTGCGACGTCGCGGAAGAGGGGGTATCCAGCCGAAAAACGACATCGGATTGGGGCTCCGTATTCGCTTGCCGGCGCGGGTTCAAGGTCCGTTGCTGTTGGGCTACGCGTCGCACTATGGCTTGGGTTTGTTTCGTGCCGTCCCCGAGGGCGGGGAAGCCCCGTCGTCGGCTGGATGATGAGTCGGTGACCGAATCGGCCCCGCCCCGGCCGGGCACCGAAGAACCGCAGCAACCGGAACCGGCAGTCTGGGCAGCGTCGAGGTGGCGGTTAGTGCGGCGCGTTGGAAAGAATTGATTTCACGATCGTGGAGGCTTATCCATCTGATGCAACTCCTCCGTCCGCGTGGCCGGGTTGATGATCCAGACCAACTGCGTCCCGGCATGGGGTAGTCGTTCATCTTTCGCTCCATCTCGGTCGGAAGTATTCCCGGTGATAGCACCTCGGCCGCCAGGCCGGGGACGACCGGCCAAACACGGCGCCGGCAGCGTGCTTCTGGAAAACCGCTCCCAACTGATGAAGACATATCGGGTCCGCGCAAGAGTTTCGGCACGATCTGGAGCAAGCCGTCGGCACCGAGAACTACGCCCAGCGGATTGTCCTCAAGACCCCTACGTATTGAGAAGGCCGCCTCTACCGCAACCAGCGTTTTGAGCGTCCCCATCGGCTTCTCCACGGGACGCCGTCCACGAGCTCGCACAGCCGGTTTCCGTTCTGCTGAACCGCCTCGGTGTCGTTGGCCGTCCCAGTTCCTGGCGAAGGAACGAGCCGGACACGATCCTGAGGAAGGTTGCCCAAGTGCCGCCGGAGATCGCCCAGCGTCCACGAATGGCGAGCGTTTTGGTAATCCCGCTCGGGCATGAAACGGTTGCCGTAGTCAGGATTCGACGCGAAACGTGTCCGTGACCTATCGGAATCGGTGGCCTCGGCGGTGGCCGGCCGCTCGCTGCGGCGGCAACGGCTCCTTCCGGCTCGCAGTCATTATCCACGGGACCACGTCCAGCCAAGCAGCCCCGAATTGCATCACGTCCCCTCCGAATTAGGATCGACACGCCCCTCGGGGGGCGCCCGTCATCCCGGAGAGACCCATGCGCCAGACCTTTCTCGTCTGCTACGACATCCGCGACGACAAGCGGCTCCGCCGCGTTTTTCGCACGATGCGTGACTTTGGCGACCACCTCCAATACTCGATCTTCGAGTGCCAGTTCAACGCCATCGATCTCGCCCGTTGCCGACACGCATTGAGCGAGATCATCAAACATAACGAAGACCAGGTCCTCTTTGTCGATCTCGGCCCAACGGAAGGTCGCGGCGAACGCGTGATTTCCGCCCTCGGCCAGGCCTACGTTCCCTTCAACTCCCCCTGTATCGTCGTCTGATCATCGCCAGAAAGGGACCCGGCCATGTCGATCGCCGCCATACCAGGCATCCTCCCCGATTATCTTCCCGCCCGGATGCTCAATGAGTTTGTTTATTGCCCACGGTTATTTTGGTATGAGCATGTCGAGGCCGTGTTTGTTCACAACCGCGAGACGGTCGAAGGGGCGATCCGGCATGCCAGGGTGGATGGCGGCAGCGGGGAGATCACCCCCGCCGCGGAACTTGACCCGGAAGACATTCTCCATGTCCGGAGTGTGACCCTCTCGAGCGAACCGGCCGGCCTGATCGCCAAGCTCGACCTGATCGAAGTGGCCGATGGCTCCGTGACGCCGGTCGACTACAAGCGCGGTAAGCCGTTTGTGAAGGCCGACGGCACGCTCGATGTCTGGGATGCCGATCGGGTGCAGATGGTCGCCCAGGCGATCGTGCTGCGCGACAACGGCTACAGCTGCACCGAGGCGATCCTCTACTACTGCACCACGAAGCAGCGCGTGCGGATCGTCATCGACGACGCCGCCATCGCCTGGGCGCTGGCGCAGTTGAAGGCCGCCCGAGCACTGGCTGCCGGCGATCGTATGCCTGCTCCCCTTGTCGATAGCCCCAAATGTCCGCGCTGTTCACTTGTTGGGATTTGCCTCCCGGACGAAACGCGTTCGATGTCGGCGATTGACGCCGATCGGCCCGAATGGCAGCGGACACTCTTCGGCGAGCCTAGGGCGGTGGTGCTCGAACCGGCGACCGACGAGAAGGAGCAAGAGATCCGCAGGCTGGTGCCGTCGCGCGACGACCTCCGGCCGCTCTATCTGAATACCCAAGGCTTGCGCGTGGGGAAGAGCGGGAATGTGCTGAAGGTGCAGGAGAAGGATCGGACTGTCGAGGAGGTGCGGATCAATGACATCTGCCAGTTGAATCTCTTTGGCAACATCCAGATCACGACGCAGGCGATCCAGACGCTCTGTGAGAATGAAGTCCCCATCGCCTATTTCTCGATGGGCGGGTGGTTTTATGGAATCACCCAGGGGCTGGGGCCGAAGAACGCCGTGCTGCGGAGGGAGCAGTTTCGCCGGGCTGATTCGCCGTCTTTTTGCCTGGCGGTGGCCCGGGCGATTGTGGCGGGAAAAATCCGCAATCAGCGGACGCTCCTCCAGCGGAATCACATCGAGCCGTCGCCGACGATGCTCGGGCAGATGAAGTGGGCGATCGAGGAGGCGGAGCGGGCGGAATCGCTACCAGAGTTGCTTGGGATCGAGGGAAACGCCGCCCGGATCTACTTCGGTCATCTGTCGGGGATGATCAAGCCGGACGATGAACCCTGGAGCGAGAACAGCGGCAAGCCGTTGCTGACGTTTGACTTCACGACGCGCAATCGCCGGCCCCCACGTGATCCGGTCAACGCGCTGCTGTCGCTGGCTTACAGCGTGCTGGCTAAGGATCTGACGATCGTCTGCCAAGCGGTGGGGTTTGATCCGTTTCTGGGCTTCTATCATCAGCCGCGGTTTGGCCGCGCGCCGATGGCACTGGATCTGATGGAGCCATTCCGGCCGTTGATTGCCGATTCGGCGGTCTTGACCGCCATCAATACGCGGATGGTGCAGCCGACCGATTTCGTTCAGGCTGGGCACTCGGTGGCGCTGACGCCGGCGGGCCGGAAGGGCTTCTTCCGGGCCTATGAACAGCGGATGGACACGCTCGTCACCCATCCGATTTTCGGCTATCGTGTCAGCTACCGGCGGATGCTGGAGATCCAGACCCGTCTTCTGGCGCGGGTGGTGACCGGCGAACTGTCGACCTATCCGGTCTTCACGACGCGGTGAGCCTTCGGCGGCTCGTCGAACCTTGGCAATTCGGCTTTTTCGAATGCCCGCAGCGAGCGGCGACATGGTGTGAAAAACCCGGGGGTCGCTCGCGACGAGCTAATTGGCTGCTGTGTAACGGTTTACGGAGACCGTGATGATGCGAAAGGTTGGAAGAAGTCTGAGGAACGCCGGGGTGCTCGCAAACGGCACCCTTGGCCCTTGGTATGAAATGACTTCGGAAGACCCCCCTTCCGTGGCTGCAAAGCCACGGCCCCATTGAAGCGCACAAGCCCGAATGAGAGCCTGATAGCCTCGGTGCCTTCCGTGGCTGCAAAGCCACGGCCCCATTGAAGCGGACATACACCCGGCGGGCCTCGTCGGCACCGGCATCCCTTCCGTGGCTGCAAAGCCACGGCCCCATTGAAGCATCGCCCTGATCGCCCTTGTGCTCGGGGCGGTCGACCCTTCCGTGGCTGCAAAGCCACGGCCCCATTGAAGCCCGGCCTGGAGCATCCGGCCATGCCGGAGGCGTGCGCCCCTTCCGTGGCTGCAAAGCCACGGCCCCATTGAAGCTCGAATGACCCCGTTTTTCTCACCTTGCCAACTGTCCCCTTCCGTGGCTGCAAAGCCACGGCCCCATTGAAGCGGCATCTTCCGCAAGCTGTTCCAGGCCCCCGAAGTCGCCTTCCGTGGCTGCAAAGCCACGGCCCCATTGAAGCCCGAGTTTTGGATTCGGTCCCTCGTCAAGTCTGGCCCCTTCCGTGGCTGCAAAGCCACGGCCCCATTGAAGCCCGGTAGGGGAAAGTACGGCGACCGCCCGAAGTGCGTCCTTCCGTGGCTGCAAAGCCACGGCCCCATTGAAGCCCGTTGTCGAGGGGGCGATGACCGAGGCCACCGACCCTTCCGTGGCTGCAAAGCCACGGCCCCATTGAAGCTTCCACCACGTGCGGAGCGCTGGCCAGCTTTATCACCCTTCCGTGGCTGCAAAGCCACGGCCCCATTGAAGCGGCACGGCGGCAACCCGGCCCTGGCGGCGCAGGTGGCCTTCCGTGGCTGCAAAGCCACGGCCCCATTGAAGCAGTGATCCATATGGTCTTGTTCACTTGAGGCATGACCTTCCGTGGCTGCAAAGCCACGGCCCCATTGAAGCCTCCTGGGTCCAGCCCATTAGGGCCTCGACGGCGTCCTTCCGTGGCTGCAAAGCCACGGCCCCATTGAAGCCCCACGCCCCGGTGAACGTCGTTCGGCGAAACACGCCTTCCGTGGCTGCAAAGCCACGGCCCCATTGAAGCGTGTCCTCGGTGGTCGGTGACGAGGCCAACCCGGACCTTCCGTGGCTGCAAAGCCACGGCCCCATTGAAGCGTTGTTCGGTTGTCGAAAGTCCCGCCGGCGGCTCCACCTTCCGTGGCTGCAAAGCCACGGCCCCATTGAAGCTGGTCGCAGCAGTCCAGGACTCAGACGGGTTTTCGGCCTTCCGTGGCTGCAAAGCCACGGCCCCATTGAAGCACGGGGGGGGAGCCATGCTGCCACGGGTGGTATGGGCCTTCCGTGGCTGCAAAGCCACGGCCCCATTGAAGCCTGTCATGGCGTGCCAGGACAAGATCGACGAGTTCCCTTCCGTGGCTGCAAAGCCACGGCCCCATTGAAGCCCCCACCCTTTGCCGATGCTGCGGCGGTATCGGCCTCCTTCCGTGGCTGCAAAGCCACGGCCCCATTGAAGCGCGTGGAACGCTTGCGAGTGCCCGCCATGACAGACCCCCCTTCCGTGGCTGCAAAGCCACGGCCCCATTGAAGCTGAGGACCAACGCCCATCTCCTGCGCCATGGCAGAAACCTTCCGTGGCTGCAAAGCCACGGCCCCATTGAAGCCATTGCTTCACCGCCTTGGGTTCGACCTTGAGCCGCCTTCCGTGGCTGCAAAGCCACGGCCCCATTGAAGCTACTGTGGGTGTGCTTTTGCCACAACGGGGGAGGGTCCTTCCGTGGCTGCAAAGCCACGGCCCCATTGAAGCGTTGAAGGCAGGCATGTCTTCAAGTTCGTCAGATACCTTCCGTGGCTGCAAAGCCACGGCCCCATTGAAGCACGAGGGCCCCGTCGATGTCGTCGAACCATGCCACCCCTTCCGTGGCTGCAAAGCCACGGCCCCATTGAAGCGTTGCTGGTCGATCGGCTGGCGGGCACGTTGCCCGCCTTCCGTGGCTGCAAAGCCACGGCCCCATTGAAGCACGACGATCTTCACCACGGGGTCGCCCTGGAAGCCCTCGACCTTCCGTGGCTGCAAAGCCACGGCCCCATTGAAGCACAAGGCCAGCAACTCGTTCTACCGGGTGCTCTCGCCTTCCGTGGCTGCAAAGCCACGGCCCCATTGAAGCTCATCCACGACGAGGTCGCGGCGGCAGGCCATCTCACCTTCCGTGGCTGCAAAGCCACGGCCCCATTGAAGCGATGTGCGATCCGTCACTATCACGCGGGCAGATTACCCTTCCGTGGCTGCAAAGCCACGGCCCCATTGAAGCAGGTCGGAGACAGCACCGGCACCGAATCTCTGCTGAACCTTCCGTGGCTGCAAAGCCACGGCCCCATTGAAGCCATCACGATGGACTCGGCCCGGCGGCTTGTGGCCGCCTTCCGTGGCTGCAAAGCCACGGCCCCATTGAAGCTTGTCCACAGCCTTCGAGGCGACCGCGTGAGATTGCCTTCCGTGGCTGCAAAGCCACGGCCCCATTGAAGCAGGAAGACGGCGGTTCGATTCCGCCCTCGCGCCCTCCTTCCGTGGCTGCAAAGCCACGGCCCCATTGAAGCCCCTACCCGTCGGCGTATCCCTCGGTGACCGATCCGCCTTCCGTGGCTGCAAAGCCACGGCCCCATTGAAGCTCGCTCGATTTCGCCTTGTCGGGGCGGATGTTCAGCCTTCCGTGGCTGCAAAGCCACGGCCCCATTGAAGCAGCACGTCAGGGTTTCCGAGGTTGTGGTTTGCGGCGCCTTCCGTGGCTGCAAAGCCACGGCCCCATTGAAGCTATCGGAAAAAAGTCTGGGTCCACTCGGTCGAGGAAACCTTCCGTGGCTGCAAAGCCACGGCCCCATTGAAGCGTGTCCTCGGTGGTCGGTGACGAGGCCAACCCGGAGCCTTCCGTGGCTGCAAAGCCACGGCCCCATTGAAGCGACTTCTTCGACCGTGCATCCGGCCTTGAGGGCCGCCTTCCGTGGCTGCAAAGCCACGGCCCCATTGAAGCTGACAAACACTTCGACTTCAGGATCGTTGCGATTTCCTTCCGTGGCTGCAAAGCCACGGCCCCATTGAAGCGCCTGCTGTCGCTGATGCAGCCCATCGGCCAGGTGCTCCTTCCGTGGCTGCAAAGCCACGGCCCCATTGAAGCTGGCTGGAGTTTGGTACGTCGGATCGGTTTGCCGGCACCTTCCGTGGCTGCAAAGCCACGGCCCCATTGAAGCGAGAAGATCTTGCGCCACAGCAAGGGCGGGCAGGCCGGCCTTCCGTGGCTGCAAAGCCACGGCCCCATTGAAGCAAGGCCGCGGTGATCGCCGCTGCCGGCAAGCGGTTCCCTTCCGTGGCTGCAAAGCCACGGCCCCATTGAAGCTTGTAGGCGGCAGCAAATTGCTCGCGTGATGGCCTGCCTTCCGTGGCTGCAAGGCCACGGCCCCATTGAAGCGCCATGCAGCTCCGTCCCATCCTCCGGCAGCGTGATACCCTTCCGTGGCTGCAAAGCCACGGCCCCATTGAAGCGCCACGGTGTGGGCCAACGTGGAGCCGCTCAGCGCCCTTCCGTGGCTGCAAAGCCACGGCCCCATTGAAGCTTCGCGGCGGCCACGCCACGGCGGATGTCGTCGGTCCCTTCCGTGGCTGCAAAGCCACGGCCCCATTGAAGCCAGCCGGCCCTCTTGTATCCCATCGACGACCCGCCCCTTCCGTGGCTGCAAAGCCACGGCCCCATTGAAGCGCCCGATGCCCCACACACAAAGGAACCCCCGACGATCCTTCCGTGGCTGCAAAGCCACGGCCCCATTGAAGCGTCGGACAATGCCGCTGCGACGGCGCGATCGGCATTTCCTTCCGTGGCTGCAAAGCCACGGCCCCATTGAAGCTGGGTGTCGGCATCGCACTCCCGTTGGACGCGGGCAACCTTCCGTGGCTGCAAAGCCACGGCCCCATTGAAGCACGAGGAAGAGGCCCTGCGGTCGACGGTATTCCTGGCCCTTCCGTGGCTGCAAAGCCACGGCCCCATTGAAGCTGGGAACAGCACGACCAACACTTCAACCGGCACCTGCCTTCCGTGGCTGCAAAGCCACGGCCCCATTGAAGCAGTGATTGTTTCCGTTTCCGACTCATTCCCGCGGGCCTTCCGTGGCTGCAAAGCCACGGCCCCATTGAAGCTCGACCTTGCATTTCACCCCGGCGTACTGCGGGCCCCTTCCGTGGCTGCAAAGCCACGGCCCCATTGAAGCTTGGCGGCGATTCCCCGGAGAAATGTTCCCCCCCTGCCCTTCCGTGGCTGCAAAGCCACGGCCCCATTGAAGCCGGCTCGTGTTCGGCGACCCGTCAGGCGGCATGGGCCTTCCGTGGCTGCAAAGCCACGGCCCCATTGAAGCTCGTGCGGCTGGAGCCCTTCCCACTCAAGCACCCGCCTTCCGTGGCTGCAAAGCCACGGCCCCATTGAAGCCCCACATGACGCGGCGGACACCGCGGTTGGGAAACGCCTTCCGTGGCTGCAAAGCCACGGCCCCATTGAAGCGGCCTGAATACCCTGGAGCGCAGCAAACTGCTTGCGCCTTCCGTGGCTGCAAAGCCACGGCCCCATTGAAGCTCGTTCACGAAGACGAAGTCGATCGAGTTCGCCGCCCTTCCGTGGCTGCAAAGCCACGGCCCCATTGAAGCTCGGCCAACGCCGTCGCGGCCATCCCGAAGGGCTCGTCCTTCCGTGGCTGCAAAGCCACGGCCCCATTGAAGCGGCTCGCCGCGACTTGCGCGGAGAAGTGCTGACCGCCCTTCCGTGGCTGCAAAGCCACGGCCCCATTGAAGCGGCCCACACAGGATCAGGGCCGAGAGGATTTGGAACCCTTCCGTGGCTGCAAAGCCACGGCCCCATTGAAGCTTGTTGGCGTCGGCCACCGCCTGAGCGCGAATACCGCCTTCCGTGGCTGCAAAGCCACGGCCCCATTGAAGCGGAACGTCGGTGAGGACCGAGTAGCAGGGCAGATCGACCTTCCGTGGCTGCAAAGCCACGGCCCCATTGAAGCTCGCGGAGGGCCGTCAATCCGGCCTCCACCCGAGAACCTTCCGTGGCTGCAAAGCCACGGCCCCATTGAAGCACCATCTGGTCCTGCTCCCACCACCCAAGGGCAAAGCCTTCCGTGGCTGCAAAGCCACGGCCCCATTGAAGCCGCCAGCGGAGCTGCATCAACTCGCCAATGCGTGCGCCCTTCCGTGGCTGCAAAGCCACGGCCCCATTGAAGCGCCAGCAGATGAGTGATCTCTACGGCGGGCCCGACACCTTCCGTGGCTGCAAAGCCACGGCCCCATTGAAGCGGTGACATTTCCAAGGCGGCAGCCCGCGCGGCTAGAAGGCCTTTCGTGGCTGCAAAAAGCCACGGCCTAGGATGCAGATCCTTGGAGGTTATGATTGGTAAGCATGTTACGTGTTACATGGGGGGTCTTTGGTTGTGGCCTATACCTGGGCTCTCTGCTTGTGGTCACCTGATCTACCCTGGGGATGATGTCTCGGTTAAACGTCAGGTCTTCGGTCTAGTGATTCTCCCTTAGTAATCGGTATAGGGATGTGGCATCGCCAAGGTCCGTCGGCCAAGTCACGTGGGTCAAGTCCTTTACCTGCGAGGGCTTGGAACGCCTGCATGGCAATGCGTTTGGTTCAGACCTCCCAGAACCGTCGTCCCCGGGGCTGTCTGGACAAGGGCCACCACCACGTCTCCTGGGAACCCGGGTAGGATACGGAAGAGGAGTCACCCCCCATGATCCACGTCCCCGAAAAACGCCATCGGTTCAGCCTGTCGAAGGCGCAGGCGGAACTTCTCCAGGACTCACTGATCCTTGGGGCGGAGGTCTTGGACAACGGGATCGAGCAGCCGAACGGAACGGTGCAGTTCGACCTGAGCCACGTCGAACTCGAGGATTTGATCGAGAGCCTTGCCGCTGCCGTCAACCACGCCGACAGCAAAGAACTGGAAGCCGGGCTCGACAAGATCTACCAGAAGCTGGAGAAGGTGCTGGGGTGATGCATCGCCCGCCCCAGAAATGACTAGTCGTTCTGGGATTAATCTAGGTAGAGTGTTCGGGTTTCCCTGGAAAGCGGTGCACTGACCTTCTGGGCGATTCTTGCAAAGGCGTTTACCATAATCGGTTTCATATTCTTTACGTCCGTCGCGGCATTCCTGCTCAGCACAGTTTGCGGGGGCGGTGCGGGGGTGATTTTGATCCCTATTCTGAGCCGCGTTCTCCCCGTCAGTTCCGTTCCAGCAGCGCTCTCGATTGGCACGGCCACAAACTCGGTTTCTAGGCTGATTGCGTTTCGCCGAAGTATCCGCTGGGACATCGTGAGAAACTTTGTCCCCGCTTCCATACCAGCGGTGTGGCTGGGGGCGTGGTTGCTCCAGTACTGTAACCCGATGTACTTGGAGCTGATTATGGGTTTGTTTCTGGTCAGCAACCTCACCCAGCTACTGAGGAGAAGCGAGGTGCGCAGCGACGCCATCCCTTCGAAATACCGTCTAGCATTGATAGGATTTTCGGTGGGCTTTGTGTCCGGTCTGGCTGGAGCTGTGGGCTTACTCTTCAATAAGTTCTATCTCAACTGCGGCATGTCGAAGGAGGAGATCGTGGCGACCAGAGCCACCAACGAACTCCTCCTCCACGTCATCAAGCTGGTACTCTACAGCGTCTACGGGCTCATGACATATCAGGCGATATCCATCGGCGCAGTTGTTGCGGCTGCAGCCATTCTTGCTGCATGGTCCGCAAAATGGGTCATCAGCAAGATCAGCGTTGATGCATTCAGACGGATCGGCTACTCCGCGATGGTGCTGTCCGGGATTGGCCTGCTGTCTTCAGCGGCGACGACAATTGCAGCGCACCACAACGCAGACATCGACTGGATTCCGATTTCGAACGGCTATGAGGCAAAGCTGAAGTGGGCAAACAGAGGCTTGGCCATCGAATACGTCTGGCACGAAGGCTTTGAGATCGAAAACGTCATCTCGCTTGACGACGTGCCAGCCGAAAAGAGGGAGTGGGTCGAGTCGCAGATCCGATCGGCGGACAGCTACCTAATCGAAGAAGTCTTTGGTCTGCATGAACACGCTTACGAGCTGTATGTTGAAAAAGATGGTCGCGTAGAGAAGATCGATTTCTGACCAAGCACCCTTGACCGCCTATGGCCTGCCTTGGGATTCCTGATCCAGTCGGTGTGAAGGTCTATGCCCCTGGGGGGAAGGAGACTTTCGATGGCACCAAGGCGACGGAAGCAGCACAGGCCAGGCAGGTCGTCGCCAAGCTGCTTCATGCGGACGCGATACTGACCGCCGCGAAGTCACTGCCGGTTGCAACTCTTGCGATGCGTGCGTCCGCTCTTGTGTGTGCGCCCACCACACCCATCCCCTTGCCGGGGCCAGAAAGGCCTGGGTGAGGCCTGGGTGAGACCGGGGCTTGAGGCCGTGGGACCTACTTCCGCCCCAGTCGGCGCTTGGCTCGTTTGATCGACTTCGCCTCGGCACGGTGCCGCCTCTCGTCCTGGCGGTACATGCGGACCGCCTCGGGATGCGACTCCTTCCAGACGTCGGGGCGCAGCGAGTGGTAGTCGCTGCATCCGGCGAGAAGCTTGTCGAGGACGTCCTTCACATAGATGAAGACGTCGAGATCACATCGCAGCGCACTGCTCACGAGCGTGAAGAGATCGGCAGCGCGATAGCCAGCCGCGACGCTGCCGATAAACATCCAATTCTTCCTTCCCAAGGCCACCTGCTTCATAAGCTGCTCGGCGAGGTTGTTGTCGATCGGCATCAGGCCGTCATCGAGATAGACCAGCAGGTGCTCGAATTGGTTGTTGATGTACCGAATCGCCTCTCCGAAGGGCTCTTTCGGCATCACGTTGGCCACGGCGTCACTGGCCAGATAGGCCCGCATCTGCTCCCAGATCGGCTTCGATTCCAGTTGCCGGATCTCACGCCGCGCCTCCGGCGTGAAATCACGGGCACGCGCCTCGATGTCGTAGAGATCGTGAAACCACTCCAGGAGCATGTGGGAATGCACCGGGTGATTCGACTCTGCTTCAAGCACCTTCCTTCGCGCGTGGGCCGCGCACGCGGCGCGGATGATCCGCCCGTCGCTCCTCGTCCGCACCGCCTCGTAGCCTGAGTAGCAATCGGCCATCAGGCTGCCGCTGAAGCCTTCCAAAAACAGCTCCGGACCGTCGCGATGCCGGCTGACGGTGAAGTCGAAGAGGTTGAT
>Ga0209829_10001310_pt1 | contig 20580 bp, 14 predicted proteins | sample C_140205_EF_Meta_FD_187311 | JGI IMG/M metagenome (GOLD analysis project Ga0209829, IMG submission 187311) | Freshwater microbial communities from Lake Croche, Canada to study carbon cycling - C_140205_EF_MetaG (SPAdes) (version 2) | ecosystem: Environmental > Aquatic > Freshwater > Lake...
TCTAAGAAACGAAGAAAGTATATACAATATAAAAACAGTAGTAAAAAATTTACTCAAAGGCAATGGTGTTAAAGGATACAGCACATCTGACGCAGACTACCCTTACACAAAAAATGTCATTACAGATAAAGCGCAACTTTATATTGAATTAAATAAAAAATGTCCTGAAATTTGTAAAAAATACATGGCAGAATCTTGGTTGTTGAGCGATGAAAAGCGAACGTCTGAATATAGTGAAAAGGAAGGCGTTTTGATAATAAAACCGCTGGGTGTTGGTGCTGGAGGTGGAGAAGGAATTGAATACATTTCAAGCAAAGAAGACTTGAAGGAATTTATAGCGACGCATAAAAAGAAACAATACTTGGTTTCAAAATATATTAGAAATCCCATGCTAATCGAAGGTAAAAAATTCCATTTGCGCATGTATTTTATGGTTTGCATGAGACCGAATAAAAAATCGGACTGGTTTTTGTTTGATGAGGGTAAAATAATTACAGCCGAGTTGCCCTATAAAGATGCAGATTATAAGAATAAAAAAATCCACGACACACATTTCAAGTCAACGAAAAAGAATCGACTGTTTCCGGAATCAAGAGAATTGGGATTAGATGACAAGGAATCAAAAAAAATAATGCAACAGATGCGCGAAGTATTGCGGTGTGCTTATGATGTTTATAAACCCCACATTGCAACTACTGCTGAGTCGAAATATGGATTTGAAGTGTTTGGGTGCGATTTTATGGTTACAAGTGATGGCGGCGTCAAACTCTTGGAAATTAATGCAAGACATGATTACGGAGTAAATGACATTGAAAAGGAAAATCCGGAAATTTATGAGCGATTTTGCGGGGATTTTAGTGAATGGATTTATAAAAATGCTGTTGAACCCATGTTTTTGAGTAATGTCGAACAAGCTGAAAAATATGAGTCTGAACATGAACGCGTGGTTGCAGTAATCGAAAAGGGATTTCCTTTTGTAGAGCGGTTTTGGACAAAAGATGATGTTGAAGCCGCATACGCGCTCATTAAAACAAAAGTGGCCGATGTTCCTTTGTCAGCTCTTAAGAAAGAAAATTATATTGACGAAACTTCTTATAACATTTTGACAGGAAATAAAGAAACGGAAGAAGTTAATAAATTTATTAGAGAATACGTGGGTGCAAATGATAATCTTAAATTTAAAAATGGTGAATTTGTATCAATCAAGAGTCCTGATGAAACATTGTTAGATAAGGATTATTTGCTGGTTGATTATTTTACAGAACCTTCAAAAATAACTGTTCGATTGGCAAAAGGCGAGCCGTCGTTGGAAGACCATTTCAAGAATGGCACGCTTGTTGAAAAGGCGCTGCGTTTATTGAAACGAAAATCAATAGAAGCAACAGATGAGTCACTGCACGATATTATTGTGCACCAATCGGACGAGCGAGCTGAAAGCCAAGAATCAAGAATAAATATGAAGATGTCACTGGTGGACGGCAAAGATAAAAAAGTGTACTTGTCAAGCGCAGAGAATGCGTATGTGTATGTTATTATGTGGAAATTGTTATTCCCTGAAATGTCGTCCGATGATTTTTCCAGTGTGAAGATTCTTGATGGAGCTGGAGGATACGGCAGTCGTTTGATGGCAGCAATCATGCTGAATGCCAGTTATGTTGGCGTGGAACCGAATCCGCTTTCTACTCCGGGGTTTTCTAAAATGATTGAAATGTTTGGTTCATCAGAAAAACAGAAAATGTTGGAAGACGGACTTCCGAGTGCAGTCGGTGTAGAAAATTTACCTTTTGGCTGGGCAGACATTGTAATGTTTAGTCCTCCTATGTGGGGGAAAGAAGTGTACAATGATGAAACGGTCAAGGGTCAGTCCATCAATATGTTTAATAATGAAAAGGTGTGGCTGAAAGAATTTTTACAAGCATCCATTGAAGTTCTGTGGAGCCGTCTTCGTGTTGGAGGATTCATTGTGTTTCAGAGTGTAAGATACGATTACATTGGTGAACACATGATAAAAGAACATGTGGAAAAACAAAAGGATGCCGAATTTAAAGGTATCTTGTCGCGTGTGACTACAGGCGGAAGATATAAACCGAATTGGGTTTGGCAAAAAACAAATGGTGCATCGGCATTATTGGAAACCAAAAGTGTAGAAAAATCGGAAAAGGCGGAAAAAGCGGAAAAGGCGGAAAAAGCGGAAAAAGTGGAAGTCGAAAATGTCGTTGATGAAACAAAAGTTCCAGAAAAAAGTAAAATTCCAATTCCAAAAAAGAAAATAGTATTTGAAAAAAATAAAACAGTTAAAAAAAAACCATAGGAATAAAATAAATTATAAAATAGTTTATATCCAAAATATAAAACTTATGAAAACAATTTAGATATTTAATTGGATACAAATTAGTCTGAATAAATAGATTAGATATAGTTAACTATATGAGTATTTTTTTGTTACCAAAAATTGCATATGTAATTAAAAGTGAAGACATTGGGTTTAAAATGGTTGACTCGACTCCAGATACATTCATTTCAAATTCACTGTGTGAAATGTTGAGTAAAACAAAACTTCAAATTGAGCCGATAGAGAATAGTTGGGACAATTACAAAAAACTAACAAATCCATATGAGTTTATTCACACAATTGTTCCAGGTTGTAAAACCCAAGTGAGTCGAATGAAACCACTTTCACGTTCATTTTATAAAATGGTTGAAATTTGTACTCAGTTCAACTTGTGCAATCATGAAAAAAGTAATGGCAATGGAAACAATGGCAATAATGATAATGATATTTTTAGCATTGGAAATTTTGGAAACAGTCACAATCATAATGCATTTATGCAGTTTGCTATAACTCCCGAAGCATCATTTCCTACACATTCCGAATCGACGATGATGTCATCATTTCATCTTGCCGAAGGTCCGGGAGGATTTATTGAAGCGGTTTGTCACATGAGAAAAAATCCCAACGACGTGTATTATGGAATGACGCTTGTCAATAATGATTCAAAGTGTCCTGGATGGAAAAAAAGCAAGAATTTTTTAGAAGAAAATCGAAATGTAATCATTGAAAAAGGAATAGATGAGACTGGAAATTTATTATCGGTGGAAAATTTTGAATATTGTTATAAAACATATGGCGGAACAATGGATTTGATTACGGCAGATGGAGGAGTCGACTTTTCTGAAAATTTCAATAACCAAGAACACACTGCAACAAAATTAATTATTGCCCAAGTTATTTATGCAATTTCAATGCAGTCAAGTGGTGGAAATTTTGTACTGAAAGTTTTTGATATTTTTTCTAATGCTACAGTCGATGTATTGTATTTGCTTTCATCATTGTACAAGGAAGTATACATTATGAAACCCAAAACAAGCCGATATGCTAATTCGGAAAAATATATTGTATGCAAAGACTTCAGTGTCAACAAAAATGAAACCAACATTAAAAGTTTGATTCATAAATTTCATGAAAATTTTCACAATTTGATTTCAGAATTTAATATTGAATCATTTTTTAAATTTAAACATGACCGTATGTATTTAACAAGAATTGAAGAAATTAATGCAATATTTGGAGAGAATCAAATAGAAAATATTATAAATACATTAAATTTGATTATGAATAAAAGTACAGAGAAAAATGAAAATTTGAAAAAGTCAAATGTACAAAAGTGTATACAATGGTGTGACAAGCACAGTATTTCACATTATAAAGTGATTCAAACGGTTAATATTTTCTTACCGTTTGGTTGATTTTGGTTGATTTTGGTTGATTTTTTTAGAGAGAATAATTTTCACTCACATTATATAGATTATTATAAAATCTATATAATTATAATTTAAATATATATGATGAATATAATTAGCATGCAAACAACAATACAATTATTATATAAAACAATAAGTGGAAGTAAAAAAAAAGAAAGGTTTGAAACAATTCTTGAACCTTTACAAGCACTTATTCAAATTGGATTTCTATCGTATTATCCAATTGGAACGAAACTGACAATTCAGAATAATATTTTATATATACAGGCGCCTACATACAGTCAATCTGTAACGCGATGGTATAATAATGATACTCAAGAAGATTTATTTTACTTGTTCAATATATTTTGCAGATTTAAAAAGTTTTACACAGATGAAAAAACGGAGTATAGCGAATTATTTTTATTATTGATTGAGCTAGCAAAAAATGGAATTAATAATTTAATCCGAACTTATAATCAGACTGAAAAAACGCATGTTTTACACACGCTTCAAATGTATAAAAATATGTTGGATGGAAATAACAACCATCATATTGTTCCGCCAAATGCGCCAATTCATTTAACAGCAACTTCTTCACCTTCTTCATCTTTGTCTTCATCTACTGCATCATCTGAAATTGACATGGATGACATATTTGTTAAAATTTCTGAATTATACACGGATGAAATATTCAAAATAATCCATCACACACTTCTTGCAATGAAAAATGATGAAAATAATTACATGCACTATGCAGACGGATTGAATATGATATTACAACCGGTAAATATACGAATCAAAAAATGGATTGATGAAAATATTGTTTTCTAAAAGGGGAACCTGAGTTCCCCTCCCTATAAATTTTTAACGTCAGTTCGAGTTGAATTATTGAAAAACTTATTTGCGATGTTGTGTTCGTTTGGATTATGAGGACAAAACTGCTGACGATTGAAAAGGTCCGGAAACGGTTGTTTCACATAATTTTCTGGAACACGCACATTGTACAAGTCGCTTTTTGAAGATGGCACATATTCGGCTTGCTCGCAATTTTGAAGTGCAAAGAATTGATTGCGCAAAGTGGATTCCGTGTTGATATTTGAAGAAAAACCGGACCACGGTGCTTGTGCATTTCCTGGATTAAATGTGGTTTCAGGATTGAACCGCGGATACTCACCCATGGTGACAGTGGGAGTTGCGCGCTGGTCTAAAATGGGCATGATTGAATATTTGCTTAGAACCGGTCGCATACTGTATTGAGGCTGAAGAGGTGCAGATGGTATATTGCGAACGGTGATTCGGTCATTCAGTTCTCTAGACCTTTCTTGATTGCATAAATATAATTTGTTTACAACGCCAAACATTATATAACTGTGATATACGTGTGTATTTGTATTTATATATGTATAAGAAAATATTTATTATTTATTATTAATAAATATATTTTTTAATCATTTTGAAAACTTAAAAAATAAATTGAAAAAATAAATATGTATACATACATTTACACATTATCGCGCAACATCACGCATACATCGAATAAATGTTCAACACTCGCGGCGGCACCATTATTACTAAATCGGCAAGGGCTGTTATCGCTGCAGGAAAAAAATTCTGCAGCAGCTATAGCATACACAACCCAAATGACATGGCAAACATTGCAAATGCCAGGCGAAATATGGATGACTACATGAGACGAATTGAAATTGAAAGTGACCTTAATAAAAAAGAAGAAGACAAAAAAAAATATTGTGCCGGAAATTTTGAATGCGAAATTACAAGAAAATCCAAGCGAGGTGGCGAAGTAGACTGCAACTGCGAACTAGTGTGCATGGCAAAGGTTTCAGAAACAATGCTGATTCACGAACAAGCAAAAAAGTAAAACAAAATGAAAATGTCTCTTGAATATGGTTAATGGTTAATATTAATTTGTTAAACCAACATAGATAGAAAATGTAATATATAGTTATGATTCGACGATTTAACAAGAACCCATAACATAATATAAAAATGTGCGGAATTTTCTACTATGAGAACCGGTTGACAAGGTATATGGAAATGACAAAACTTAAAGCGATGCAAAATTCATTTTATAAAACAAGTCATCGTGGACCTGATAACTCTATTTTTTTGAATGAAAAAACGAAGAACAATTCACACAGGTGTTTTGGGTTTCATCGTTTGGCAATCAATGGTTTAAGCAGTGCTGGGAACCAGCCACTAAAGTTGAAAAATTGTACACTGGTGTGCAATGGTGAAATTTACAATTACAAACAACTTATTGAAGAATTCGGGTTGAAACATGAATATAGTGTTGGTGGGTCAGATTGCGAGATTGTTATTCATTTGTTTCGGAAATTTGGAATGGAAGAAACATTGAAACGACTTGATGGAGTGTTTGCGCTGGTTTTAGTGGACCATGACAGTGAAAAGCTGTACATTGGAAGAGACCCGTTTGGAATTCGGTCTTTATTTTATGGGTCAACACAGGGATACGCGGCAGATATTACGGTGTCGAGTGAAATAAAATCAATGGAGAATTGTTTGGGCACATACGTTAAACAATTTCCGTCAGGATGTTGGGGCGAATACGAACTGGGACATTTATCTATTCGACCTTACTATAGCGCGCTAACAGTTCGCACCGTGTGTGATGTTAATTTGGAGTACTATGCTCCATATGACTACGTGTTTAAAACGGTGCAAGACACCGAGGCAAATATTTGCGCAAATATTAAAACATTGTTGGAATCGGCGGTGAAAAAACGATTAATGTCGGAGCGCGCCGTCGGGTCACTGCTTTCTGGCGGTTTGGATAGCACGCTCGTAACTGCAATTCTGTGTAAAAATATGGACCCGTCAAAACTGAACACATACAGCATAGGACTGAGCGGGTCAGTGGATTTAATGTGGGCAAAGCGCGCGGCAAAATTCTTGGGAACGCGCCATCATGAAGTTTGTTTGACCGAACGCGAATTTCTGGATGCAATTGAAGACACAATATATCAAATTGAAAGCTATGACACAACATCGATTCGCGCATCTCTGCCGAATTTTTTGATTAGCAAATATATATCACGAACATCAAACGATGTGGTTATATTTTGTGGTGACATGTCGGATGAAATGTTTGGGTCTTACCGCGGGTTTACAAAAGCTCCCACAGATGAAGAGTTCAAACTGGAAAATGAGCGAATGATTCGAGACGTGCGTTATTTTGATTTGTTGCGTTCAGATAAGACGATTTCAGGAGCTGGTTTGGAAGCTCGCGTTCCCTTTGCAGATAAGGCGCTCCTGAAATATGTGATGGAAATTCCGCCGCGTTACAAGCGATTCAACGATGAAAGAATTGAGAAATACTTGTTGAGAAAAGCGTTTGACGGATGTGGATATTTGCCGGATGACCTGCTTTGGAGACGAAAAGAAGCATTTAGTGACGGTGTCTCGGGGAGCACTGGAAGAACGTGGGTTCAGATGATAAAAGAATACGTTGACACAAAAGTGTCGGATGTGGAATATGACGCATATATAAAAACCATTACCAATTTAAAAAATGTTGCACAAAATGAACTCAACCTGCCATATGATAAAGAGAGCTATTATTATCGAAAAGTATTTGAGAACTTTTTCCCGGATAAGAGTGACAATGCAATTCCATATTATTGGCGTCATCCATTTTGTTCAAACTTGGACCCGTCTGCAAGGCTGTTGGAATTCTACAAACATTGAACTACCCTACCACCACAATACAAGAACATGTTTAAAATAAAAAATTAATTATAATATATAATTAACTTAAATGCATTTATGTACTGTTAATTATATTTTATTATATTTAAATGGCGGCAAATAATAATAATACTGTCACGTTTGTAACAGCATATTTGAAAACTTATGAATCTGATTATGATGAAACCAAGTCATTTGAAAAAAGATTAGAATTGTTTATGAAAATTGTTGAACTAAATGTAAATATATGTTTGTTTATTAGTAACGAATACAAAGAAATATTTGATTTAATTTCCAATAAACATAAAAATGTAATTATTATTGAAGTTCTCTCTATCGAAGACTTGGAATTTACAAAAATTGGAAAAAAAAATCCTGATAGACTGAATCCGCCGGCAAGAAGAAGTCATATAAAAGATTTGCCCAACTATATGTTTCTTATGAACTCAAAAATTGAATTTATTAAAAAAACAATCAACGTTAATCCATTTAACAATGATTATTTTTGTTGGTTTGATTTTAGTTTACCATATGTATTTAAAAATGTAGAAAGTTGTTTGACTAAATTGAAATGGTATTCCGAATCTAGATTCATTTCTGAGCCATTTATTTCAATGCCGGGATGTTGTAACAAATGTTCCAATGTGGAAGTTTTAAAAGATTCTATTTGTTGGAGATTTTGTGGAGGGTTTTTTATTGGAGACAAGAATAGTTTGTTATCATTTTATGATATTAGTATAGCTCGCTTTGAAGAATTTTTAAATTTAACCAAAAAACTTGTTTGGGAAGTAAATTATTGGGCGTGGCTTGAATTAATGGGATATATATCAGTCACGTGGTACCTTGCAGACCATAATGACACCATTATTAATATTCCAACACATGTTATACGAAAATAATTTAATTTAAATTTTTAATTCACCAATCACATTTTACATATACTTCAGAATTATCACTGAATCCGTCTCTCTGTTTTCCTAATCTATTTCTAAAACAATACCAAGTATCTTGAGTCTGTAGTTTTTTCCATATTTGGTCATTTGCATAAATCCAATGGATTCCAGTTGACTCTAATAAAGGTATGGCTTCTTCATATAATTTTATTAGAGTATCATAATAATTTTCATTCACTAAATATCCAGACGCTGTTTGTCCTTCCAATACTCGTAGTAGAAATGAATATTCACATGGTTCAGTTTTTTGAAGATTATATGAAAACATACATACATCAAATTTTTTTACATTTTCAAAAAATAATGTTAAATTAGATTCAAATTCGTCTTTTGATACAACAAAATAAAAATCATCTTCTAATATTAAAATATTTTTGTATCTTCTTTCTTTGGCCATTTTCAACACACTTAAATGAGATTTCCCACATCCTACAATTCCACTTGAATGATATATTGCCGAAAATCTCTCTGCCTTTTCATACAAGTTATAACTTTTCAATTCATTATTTATTTCTTCTAACCTATCCCTTCTTTTATCCAAGTTGATATAAATAATTTTATCTACATTTTCACTCATATTAATAATTATTTCACAATAATTTTACACCTTTTTACATTATAAATGTTTATTTTTATATAGTATTTATAATTTGATATTAATTGTATTTTTTAACTTCAAACTTATATTATTCTATAAATGTATTTATAAAGTAATTATTATATTAATGTAACAAACAAACAAATAAACGATAAAAACTCAAAATATGAATGCAAATAATCGCAACTACTTGGTAAATATAGATTCAGAAAAAGAGCCATTATTACCACCAGAAGATGATAAGATAGACACCGCTGAACATGTTTTATCTGAGATTGAGATTGTTGACACAATAATAAAAGCATCACATGATATATCGTTGCGTTATATAAATAGAGACGAATTAATAAAGATTATTTCAAAACTTCACAATCATGAGCAATACGCATTTTCGTCGAATGAATTTATCATTTTGAAAAAATACGAAGATTATAATGATGAAAATAATGAAAATGAAGAAAGAAAATCAAATCACGAATCTAAATATGATTATGGTGTATTCAAACACAGGCACATGGATTTGATTTTTAGAATTGATAGTGTGGATGGTCAGGTGGAGTATGAAGACAAAATAGCGCGAATACTTTTGAATAAATACAATAATAATTATAAGGATGTTGTGCAAATGGGAATCTTGTTGCCCATGTATGTTCACATTCAAAATCCATCAAAAATACAACCACAATCACAGTCACATTCACAACATTTTCCTCTTTATTACAGCGTACAGCCGTACATTAATGGAGTTACACTAGACTGCTGGATGGAATTAAACAAACGCAAAGGCAACATTGTTGAAATGGTTTATGATTTGTTTATACAGTTGTGCGCAATAATAAAAGAGTTGCACGAGTTGGATTGCGTTCACGGCGATTTGAAACCGACGAATATAATGGTAATGACGAAGCATTCACAAAATTGTGTTTTTTTAATCGACTTTGGGTTATCTGGAATACACTTGAAAACAAAGCACGCAAGCGGTGGAACGTTACCTTACTGCGCACCGGAAACCGAAAATACATGTGCACTGAACGCGCATAACAGGCGTAATGAAAATAATGCAGTTTTCAACTCGAAAGAATATAAATACAATTGGACCACTCATAACAAATCACATGACATTTGGTCAATCGGAATCATTTTCATGTCAATATATGCATTCAATAAAACATACCATTATTATAAAGACTATCCTTATGACTTTTTCAATAATTCGGGTTACATTCCTCTAAAATACTTTCAACTGATAAAACACGAATATATTCGCGAAGTTTTGAGTAAACACGTGCTTGTTGAACCGGAGCGTCGCTGCGATATTCATAAATTAAGTGAACTGCTTTCAAATTTGTCATTCATGTAGTTGGTGAAGTTTGGGTATTATTCTGTTAAAGAAAGCGTGATGGCATTTTCATGCTGGTTACTGTTCGCCGCCTGTCCAGAAACATCTTCATTGTTGTGTGCATCGGCGCGTGCATCGGCGTCTGCATGTGTTGTTGGCGGCGTCTCATCGGGTAAAATAGAGGCTGCTTCCAAGGATGAGTGTGCATTAGTGGCAGCAACAGGTGTAGGTGTAGTAGGTATGTCTTTTATTTCTTTTATTCCTTTCATTCTCGAGCCATTGTTGTTATTGTTGCTAGGAGGTTTTGGCATATATTTTTTTGAGGCATCAGCATCAGCAAGATTCTTAGAAAATCGGACCTTTTTTACAATTTCTCTCTTTGTATTCTGTCTCTGAAGCGTTTTCATGCAGAGCTTTGGAAGTATGGCAACCGTGTTCATGTATGTGCGATATTTAAACACACAAACAGACGTTAGCGGTTCCATAAATTTAACACTGTACCACCAGTATGCCGGAATATAAATAATTTTACCCGGAGTCAATTCGATTTCAAGCGTTTTTATTTTATCAAAATCTGCTTTATACTGGCGCTGTATTTCCCACGGATTCAAAGGCGACCTGAATTCAAAATTCTCATAATCGTCTGTCGGGTACAAGTAACGAGCCGACTTGGGAGGAATTAGTTTAATTTTAATTTTTCCGTGGGTTACCAAGTAGAAATTTCTATAATTGACATTGTATTGAAGGGGGGTTTCTGTGTTTTGTGATGCAGACACCAGGTCATAAAAACAATTTGAAACCATAGGTGGTCGTAAAAATGCGTCATTATATTTGAAATTCTTTATTAAACCGGTTTCTTCTAAAAAATCATTATTTTTCTCGATTACATATTTAGAATCTTTATCACTGTTAAATAGTGATAGCGCAACCTTTAATGTGATTGGAATGTGCAAATCTGTATTTTCATCCAGCTCTTTCACATTTCGCAACTTCACATCAAATGCGCTATAATGTTCTGCAACCGTGTTGATTTTGCAACTTTCAAGCAAGGAGTCATTTTGATAATCAAATATTACAGGCTGTCTTAAATCGCATATTTCTTCCAGTTTGTCCTTTGAAGGCTGTTCTATTTCATATACTTCTAAATCATTTGATGTTTTCAATTGGAAATAAATGTGCAAATACAAAAAAAGAACGATGCAAAATATAAGTATGGCAATAAATTGTTGCATTTTTATGTTATTTATTTATTTGTATTTTGTAACCTATTATTAAAAAATACAAATAATGTCAAGTTTTTACTCATATTTTAATATATTTATAAACTCTAAATAAGGTAAATAAGGCATTTTATTTAGGTTTGATATGGAAAATAATGATAATGATAAAAAATATTACGTGTATATTTTAGAATCTAGCGATAAAGCATCAACATATGTTGGCGCAACCATAAATTTGGACCACCGACTGAGACAGCACAATAAAGACCTTGCAGGTGGTGCACATGCAACAAGCATTAAAGTGGCACAGGGACACATTTGGCGGCGTGTGTGTCATGTTGAAGGATTTCCGGATTGGTCGGCTGCACTTCAATTTGAATGGCGACTTAAACAACTATCTCGAAAACTTTTTCAAATAAAAAATGCAAAATCTGATTTAGGTTCATATTTACATTTAAAACCAATTGACCGACGAATTCAGGCACTGCATCAGCTCTTGGCTTTAGAGCGTCCAACAAGTAAAGCAAAAGCATTTTCGGAATGGAATGCCCCTCCTGAAATTGTGTGGGAAAACGTCTAGAATTTTCATGTTTACATGTTTTCTCATCAAAATTATTTTACATGAAACCTTAGTTGTGGCTTTACGATTTAAATAGAATATAAATAGAATATAAATAGAACATAAATATAAAAATAAATATAAAAATAAATAAAATGCAATTAATAATGAAACCTTCTTTTTTATTTGACAAGACCAATACATTTTGTATATCTTTAAAATCGTCAACGGATAGGTGGAGAAAAATGGAAGACCAATTTAAAAAGGCAGGGTTGCACTCAGTTACACGATGGACAGCATCCGAACCACTCAATTTAACTGATACATTTTTTGGTTGTCTAAACCCACTTCAGTGTGCGTGCGCGCAATCGCATATTAATATATATAAACATATGATTGAATATAATATAGATTATGCATTGATAATGGAGGATGATGCAAGGTTTGATAAAGAATGGACCGTAAAATTACAAAGATTTTATGAACAATTTGGACCAATTGATGAGCAAAATCAATGGGAAGCTATTTTTTTGAATAGTTCTGAACCAGAATATGAACTGAATAAATGGAACGTGTGCAAAGAGCAGTATTTAACAGGAGCATATGTATTGCATATATCAGGTGCAAAATGTATATTATCAAGATTCCTAAATTGTTATGGTTCATCAGATTGGATGACGAGCCGTCTGCAAGAAAATGGAAAATGTTATACATATTACCCTTGGTTAGTAATACAAGAAGGTAAAGAAAGCCTTATTGGTAGTGGAGTTGAAGCAGACCATGCAAAAGTTGTTCGATGTTTGGGTGAGATTAATTATTCATTGGACCATTACTATATGGAAACCGAGGTTATCACACAAATCAATTAGTGATGAACTCGTTGATTTAATTCGTCAAGTAACTCAAATAATTAAATTAATGGATTAAATTATTATTAAATTATTATTAAATTATTATACAATTTCATAAATTTAATTTAAAACATATAAAAACATATAACAATAAAATATATAATTAAATATATATTATTATTATATCAAGTAAATAGTAATTAATTAATGTCAACTGGAAGTTCGAATACTAATGCAACAATAAAGTGGTTACCTGCGTATGCAACTTTAACTTATCCGATTATTTCATATGAGTTGCAGCAGAATTCGTGTGACTATCAAATGTGTTCAAATACATGGACTGCATGTTATAATCCAGACCCAAACTTAGATTCTGCAAATATTTCACCAAATCCACCATTATCTTTCACTGTATACAATCTTGCACCCATTACACAATATTTTTTCAGGATTCGTGCAAAAACTAGCGCAGGAAATGGTCCGTGGTCAGCAATTAAATCATCTACAATTTGGGGGCAGACGGGACCAACTGGGCCGCATGGAGGTCCCGTAGGTCCATCTGGACAAACAGGTCACATCGGTGCAACCGGGCCCACTGGTGCAACAGGACATACAGGTGCTGCAAGCACAGCTCCAAGCACGGTTACAGGACCCACCGGTCCAACCGGACTCCCTGGAACCGCCGGATCCGCTGGTACTGCAAGCACCGGACCCCCTGGACCCCCTGGACAACCTGGGCAACCTGGGCAACGTGGGCAATCTGGTTCGACTGGTTATACTGGATTCACAGGTCCTACTGGAGTAACAGGTGCATCTGGAACCAATGGCGTAACTGGACCCACCGGTTTTACTGGACAAAATGGGTCGATATATAATGCAGGCGCATATATTTCGGGTGGTTATAATATCACACTTTACAATTGTTGTATTGTAATGGATTTTGTTTCATCGATAAATCCCACCCCACCACCTCCTTATTTATTAAGCAATACTTGTTATTCTTTCAGTCCGGGTGATACTGTAACTGTAAGCCAGGCAACATCATCTGCATTCCCCAATGACCTTTCGGCAAGTCCTACCAATTATTTTGTGGCAACAGTAACTAATTACACGTGTTCTACGTCGTGTTCGCCGTCATGCATTGTAAATCAAATAATTCTGCACACAACCGGTGTGTACTCAGGTACTGGTACATTTAATAATTTTGTTATTAATTTGTCAGGAAGTGTAGGTCCAACAGGTCTAACTGGTCCAACTGGACACATTGGTTTAAGTTTTACTGGTCATACTGGTGCTGCGAGTAATGTTACAGGACCTACCGGTTTTACAGGTTCAACTGGTCACACTGGTCACACTGGTCATACTGGTACTGCGAGCACAGTTACAGGACCTACCGGTTTTACTGGTCACACTGGTCATACTGGTACTGCGAGCACAGTAACAGGACCAACAGGTTTTACAGGACCAACTGGTCACACTGGTGCAACTGGGTTTACAGGTGTAACAGGACCAACGGGTGCAACTGGACCGACGGGTGCAACTGGACCGACGGGTGCAACTGGACCGACGGGACAAACTGGACCAACGGGACAAACTGGACCAACAGGCGTAACTGGACCAACAGGTGCAACTGGGCCGACAGGCGTAACTGGACCAACAGGCGCTGCAAGTACTGTTACAGGACCGACAGGAACAGGAGGAGGAGGACAAACAAGCATTCCAATAAATATTAGTACATTAGACCCCACATTATCTAAACAATCTATTAATTTTAGTAAAACGGTAACGACAGTTATTAGTGAAAATGGTGTTAATGCGGAAATTGATGCTTGGTCTGAGTATGAACAAGTTTATACATTTGGTCAAAGCATTCCAAATCGATGGGTTGCAGTTGGATTTGATACAACTTCACCTACTACAACGAATACAATTGTGTATTCATCAGATGGAATAACTTGGACAGGTCTTGGAAAATTAATATTTACCACCGGCGGATATGGTGTGGCATGGAACGGTTCATTGTGGGTTGCAGTTGGAACTGGAACGAATTCAATTGCATATTCATCAGATGGAATAAGATGGTCAGGTGTTGTTGTTGGTAGCACGATTTTAACCACAGGACATGGTTTGGCATGGAACGGTTCGTTGTGGGTTGCAGTTGGAGCAGGGACTAACGCAATTGCAACTTCAATAATTGGAAAAACTTGGGCAGGTGTTTCTAGTACCTTAGGCGTAGGATATGGTGTGGCATGGAACGGTTCAATATGGGTCGTAGTTGGAGACTTAATTGTAACTTCATCAGATGCAAACACTTGGACATCTACTACTTCTTCTCCTTTTACGGTAGTTGGACGTGGTGTAGCTTGGAACGGTTCAATATGGGTCGCAGTTGGAGAAGGAACGACGCATACAATTGCATATTCTACGAATGGAACAAGTTGGATAGGTCTTGGCAACTCAATATTTACCACCGGCGGATATGGTGTGGCATGGAACGGTTCATTGTGGGTTGCAGTTGGAGAAGGAACATCTTATTCAATTGCATATTCATCAAATGGAATAAATTGGACAGGTGTTGCTAACAGCTCCACTGTAATTCTTGACCCTGGAGAATCTGTAGCATGGAATGGTTCATTTTGGATTGTAGTTGGACAGGTGTTATCACCATCACCACCAAATAGTTATTCAATTGTAACTTCACCAGATGGAATAAATTGGACAGGTGTTATCAACACCGGCACATTGTTTGGAACAGCGCTATGTGTTGGAAATGGCGTAGCATATAATTCATTGAGACCCAACACAATTACTTTTCCAACAAATAGAATTGTTGCTGTTGGAGAAGGAATATCAGTAGGAGAAATAGTATATTCATCAGATGGAATTAATTGGACTGTTGTTACAATATCAGTACCACCACCACCGCTGTTCACAGCACGAGGATATGGTGTGGCATGGAATGGCTTGATGTGGGTTGCTGTAGGAGAAGGAACAAGTAAAATAGCTTTTTCATTTGACGGAATTAGCTGGTCTACTACACTTACATCTTGGTCTATTCCATTCTCATTTTCAGGAAATGGAATTGCATGGAATGGTTCCATGTGGGTTGCTGTGGGAGGAAATTCAACACATAATATAGCATATTCTTCAGATGGACTTGCCTGGACTTCGGTTACGTCGCCATTCACCGCAAATATTGTAAATGGAGTTGCGTGGGGTAGAACAAAGTGGATTGCAGTCGGACAAGGAACAACAACAATCGCATCATCTCCAGATGGAATTAATTGGACTCATGTTACATCGTCGCCGTTCACAATTCAAGGAAACGGTGTGGCATGGAATGGTTCAATATGGGTTGCTGTAGGAGAAGGAACAACAAATAAAATAGCATATTCAAATGATGATGGAGTTACTTGGAATCCTGTAACTTGGACAGCTAATCAATTCACATCACAAGGAAATTGTGTGGCATGGAATGGTTCAATGTGGGTCGCAGGTGGTGGCGGCTTATTAAGCAATAACATCATTGCATATTCGACAGATGGAATTACTTGGACTACTGCAACAACATCAGTATTAGGAATAGCACCGGTAACAAGCTTGGCATGGATTGGGACAGAATGGGTCGCAATGGGTGGAAGTGATATAATATATTCACCTGATGGAATTACTTGGACTAATCCTGTTTCATCGCCATTCACATCTGGAAATGGTATCGCGTGGAACTCTGGCAAAGGGTCTGTTAAAATAAATGGTGGAGGTGGAACATTGTCATTGAATGCTTATGGTCCTGGATTAAGTAATAAATTAGATGTTGTTAGTGGTCAGTATTATAATAAAGGTTTCAATAATTTTTCTGTAAGCTTTACACCAAATTAAAGTTGATTGAATTGTAAAATAAGTTTTAAATAATTATTATTATAAAAAAATAAATAGAAGTTAAAATTATATTCCTATTTATTTTTTATATTTTTTATATTATTCAATATTTTGAATTATTCGATTTATTACTTGAACATAATGCCATCTGTTCCGTCTTTCAAAACTTTCAAATAAGATTTGAGTTCGCGCGTAGAAAGGCGACAGTTGTCATACCCGAAAAGTTCTGAGCGGAATTTAGACCGGCAGTTATGAATGCTGTGAAAATTCGGAATCGCATTGGGCGTTGAAATAATATGAAGCACATTGCGAGAAATGGAATACATTGTAATACTCAAATCATGTCGCCACGCGTACGTGGATTTTCGCAAATAAAATGTTAGAGAAGTGCGCGATTTAAACTTCATGTGAATGTCGGGATGAAATGTCTTTGATTCGCCCCTGCGTCTGCGCGTTCCATTCAAAACGTAAGATTTGGTAGTCGTATCATAAAAAATGTATACTCGCCAGTCGGTCTTTGTGTATTGACACTGAGACCAAGGTTGCGGTGGAACAAACTCCTCAATAAATAAAACGGGCATTGCGGGCATTGGTGGTTCAACTCCATGAGGATACATATATTTATTTTGATTTTTGTCAGCATTTACAACACTAAACCAAGTGTCACTTGCTTGCTTTGCTTGGGTCTCCAATGCTTTTACTTCCGCTAGTGCCTTTTCTTCTGCCAGCGCCTTTTGCGAATGTGTTTGTGCCAATTTCGCTAGCGCATAATTCTTCTCGTATAACTCCTCATCAAAATAAAACTGAGCGTCGTATTTAATATTATTATATGATTGTTGCTGCTTCGCGTATGCGTGAACAACATTGTCCGAAACTTCTGCATCTTCTGCATCTTCTGCATCTTCTTGTTGAACATTTGAAATGATTACTTCCTCATCATTACTGTTGTTACAGTAATTGTATTCAGTTTCAATCGTCGGAATCTTCATAGTCATATAATGTATAATATAATTAATATATTTATATATAATAAATAAAACTCTCTCTAAATATTTATTATTATTATTATATTATTATTTATTCTATGAATTTATGAATTGAACAATAAATTCATAAAATAAAAATTGATTAAATAATATTGAATAATATACTTAGAAGCATTGGTTTGTACTTAAGTAATCAAACTTTACCTTTGTTTATTCCTTCAAAATGAAAATCGAACGACAGTTGAAACAAACAACAACAACAATTCCAAAATCAAAACCAGCAACATCTAATCACATGAACGATATTGATAATGATTGGAATGATTTTTTAATGGTTCGAGGTTGCAACTGGGAATCATCGACGGAAGATGACGTAAATAAGTGTAGTAAGCAAAAAAATAATAATGGAAGCAATGAAAGTAATTATAGTAATGATAAAAACTACAACAAAAAATATAATAATGCAAATAATACAAATAATAGAAACGGAGTAAATGGAAGTGGAGATTCAGAATCAGATGAGGTGCAGCCACAGCTATTTGAAGGGCAGCAACAGCAACAGAAACTCTTACATTCTCATGATGATGCGAATGATTCAAATAAACAAATTCCGGTGTGTTCTCCGATATACATTTCAACCAAAACAAAAATATCATATTTGAATACTGAAATCGATATAAAAAAGGTGTTTTGGGATATTCCGGTAATGCCATATTCAAGCCAGACAAAAGGAATTGTTAAAAAACAGATTAAATTTTCGTCCATAACAAAAGAGGAACTTGCTGAAATTGAGGGACATGTTCAAACCGAGGTTGAAAAAAAAACGGGGTTTGTCGAAACACAAATTATTGAACATATTGATAACCCTGAAGGAAGAATAAAATTCAAAGACCAACGTAAAATAAATGTCGGTCTTTGTAAAAAGGATATATTGAATTGCAGATGCAAGAAGAAGCGCGCATTTTTCAACTGTTTTGTTCTTATAGTGAGAGTCGAAGATGAAATGTCACCACCAGGTGCACGCACATTTAAAGAAATGCACATTAAAGTTTTCAATACGGGAAAATTGGAGGTTCCTGGAATACAAAATGATGCATCCCTTCAAAATGTAATTGACATTCTAATAAGTATATTAAAAAATATAATTGGAGAACACGTTGATTATCAAAGAAACAAATGCGAAACCGTGTTGATTAATTCCAACTTTAATTGTGGTTACTACATTGACCGAGATAAATTATATGACATACTTAAATATAAATATAGAATCAACAGCAATTATGATTCTTGCTCTTATCCAGGTATTCAGTGTAAATTCTTCTATTGTGTCGGAGGAACAGAAACGGCAGAAACAGTTATTCAAACCCAAACCATTCAAACAGGACAACAGCCGACGCCAACTATAATCACAACCAATTCAGAACATGTTGACTCAAAAAAGTACATTGAAATTTCATTCATGGTATTTCGAACTGGAAGTGTTCTCATTGTTGGGAAATGCGAAGACTATGTTTTGCATGATATTTATGCATTTATTAAAGAGTTATTGCGTGTTGAATTTTCAAATGTGGGTTCTCACATTATTAATCATGAAGATACCGTTAAAAAACACGTTCCAAAATTGAGAACACGAGTCATTGTAAATGATATTTAAAATATTTAAAATATATAACAATAACCAGAAATAAGTAAATTTTTTTATTCGGCTTGTGGAGAAAAAATCCAATTTATAAATTTCAATGCATTGCACGTTTTCATTTTTTCATCAAAATCATGTGAAAAATATTTTGTTGTGAATAATGAATTCAGTGCTTCAAGTCTATTCATATCAACGTGTCCAACCTTTCTAATTTTTTTTATAAAGTATTCTATTACTTTAGTGTGGTCTTTGTAATAATCGCAATCACCATTTGCTGAATTTTCATATTTTTCCACATTTTCCACATTTTCCACATTTTCCAAGTTTGTATTGACAACACCGCCAATGTATATGTTTTTTTTCGAAATGATAATGTCACAAAATTGTTTTATAAAAGTCAATTTCTTATACAACAGTTCGCGACCATCTATATCAAAATTTATTGCATTTGTATGCTGCTGCTCATGCTCTTGGTGTTCGTCAAGTAAAGATAATGAACAAGAATAATATAATTTGTATAGTTTATCATTTATGTGTCCAACAACGGTATGAATTTTATTTATAATGGTACCATTTTTTTGTTGCAATTGTTGACATGTTAAATGTGTTAATTCAGTTTCAATTAATTTATTATACGTGTCTATAAATATTGAAATAATTTTATTTTTTTTCTCTTCAGATTTTGTTTCATAATAATTTTTTTTATACTCGTGATTAATGTCAAAAATTGTTTTTTTATATACAAAAAGAGCTGCATCTTTTGAATTTAGTTGCAAGTATGTCACTGCATCATCTCCAATTTGTCCAATAAACTCAATGTAGTAAGAATACGATTTTTGACAATGGTAATACGTTAAATCTAAATTGCGTGTGAATAGCAATAACATTTTAAAAACATGTGAAATTGTAAATAATCCTTTTATCAAAATGTATTTCAAATATTCCGAATTTTTATTTTTTATTGTTTCAATTCCAAATAATAAATATTGGTTGACTACATTTACATATTTCATATATGTGTCCATTTCATTATGATTTTCAGGCGTTGCATTATTATTATTATTATTATTACTGTTTATGTAAATA
>Ga0209829_10001311_pt1 | contig 20569 bp, 20 predicted proteins | sample C_140205_EF_Meta_FD_187311 | JGI IMG/M metagenome (GOLD analysis project Ga0209829, IMG submission 187311) | Freshwater microbial communities from Lake Croche, Canada to study carbon cycling - C_140205_EF_MetaG (SPAdes) (version 2) | ecosystem: Environmental > Aquatic > Freshwater > Lake...
GCGATGGTGGTGGTCATAAACGCGTTGGCGGCGATGCCGTCAGCGGCCACGGCAGAACCCGCATTGAATCCATACCAGCCGACCCAAAGCATTCCTGTGCCAATCGCGCAGAGAACCATGCTGTGAGGGGCCATGTTTTCCTTGCCGAAACCACGGCGCTTTCCAAGGATCATGCACAGGATCAGCGCGCTCCATCCGGAGGACATGTGCACCACCGTGCCGCCGGCAAAATCAATCGCCTTGATCGGAGCGGCGGCATTCCAAACACCATTCATCGCACCGTTGATGCCCCACACCATGTGAGCCAGCGGGAAATACACCACCACCATCCACAAAGTCACGAACAGGAGGATCGCGGAGAACTTCATGCGCTCGGCTATGGCACCTAGGATCAGCGCCGGGGTAATGATGGCAAACATCAACTGATACATTGAGAATACATTGTGGGAAACCCAATAGGCGTAATTGGTGTTGGGAAGCGAGTCGACCCCGTTGAGCATCGCAAACTTGAAGTTGCCCAACACGCCTTTGATAAGGTCGGTGCCATCGGCAAAGACCATGCTGTAGCCAAAGACGACCCACAGAATGGTAACCAAACCGGCAATTCCAAAACACTGGGCCACCACGGACAGAATGTTCTTGCGACGAACCAATCCGCCGTAGAAGAGAAACAGGCCGGGCAGCGTCATGAAAAGCACCAGCGCGGAACTGGTCATCATCCACGCATTGTGGCCAGGACCGGCAGACGCGGAAGTCGGAGTGACCAGACCGTCGGGAATCTTTCCGTCCTTGTCCTTGAGCGCTGTGGTCGGATCTCCGTTGTTCACATAGGCCTCAAGGGAGGAAAGCCTCTGCTCCAGCGTCGGCGCAGGAGGAGGCGTCTTGGCCGGAGCATCAGCTCCTTGAAGGGTTGCGACTCCCATCGACGTGGCTGCAATCAGAATAAAAGTTGAAAGAATTTTTTTCATGCTTCAGGAATTGGTTTAATCAATCGTTGCGTTGAACTCAAACCGCACTCTCCCCTTTTTCGTCCGTGCGGATCCGGATGGCGTCATCAATCGTGGAGACAAAGATTTTCCCATCGCCGATCTTTCCGGTCTTGGCTGCCTTAATAATGGCAGCCACAGCGGCTTCCACATTCTCATCGGACAGGACGATTTCGATTTTGATCTTGGGCAGAAAATCCACGGTGTATTCGCTGCCACGGTAGATTTCGGTGTGCCCCTTCTGGCGGCCAAAGCCTTTCACTTCAGTGACCGTCATGCCCACAACCCCGATCTCTCCCAGAGTGTCTTTGACCTCCTCAAGTTTGAAGGGCTTAATAATCGCTTCAATTTTTTTCATAGTTTCATTGTTCCAACAGCCTGCTTCCAACCACCCGGCCAACCGCACCCTCCGGAGATGCAACCGGTGCGAACGCTCGATTCGCACTCAGGACTTGGTTCAACACGCCCTGCGCCTGATTTGGACTGATATTCTCCAAGCAGGGGGGATGCCATCCTGAAAATAAAACTCGGACACACCATTAAAAGCCTGCCATCATTGGGTATTCTTCATTTTATTTTTTCGGACTTCCGCCCCCCGCGGGCCGTCGCTGTTTTTTTTTAACCACCCAGCCTTCAATTCATCAGCCCCCCGCCCCGCTCCCGCCTCACCACCAAAACCGGACTTAATTCCTTGAAAAAACGGCGGCGGCTGAAAGACTATCCCCCGTCTTATCCGGCTCCGGCATATAATGGAACAAACTGCTCTGCAACCGCACTGGATCTCAATGCTCCCCTTTGCCACTTTGCTGGCAATGATCGCCTTGGCCCCGCTCCTCTTTGCCGGTTGGTGGGCCAAACACTATTCCAAAGTCGCACTGACCCTGGCAACCTCGGTAATCCTTTACTACTGCTTCGGCCTACATGCCGCCCAAGACGTCCTCCACACCGCCGGGGACTACTTCAGTTTTATCACGCTGATTGGCTCGCTCTTCGTCGTCTCAAGCGGAATCCATATCCGTGTCAAAGGCGAGGCAACCCCGCTGCGAAACACCCTCTTCCTGGCGACCGGTGCCGTGCTCGCCAACCTGCTCGGCACCACCGGCGCCTCCATGCTCCTGATCCGCCCCTGGCTGCGCATGAACAAATACCGGGTCACGGCGCATCACGTGGTCTTTTTCATCTTCATCGTCTCCAATGTCGGCGGCTGCCTCACCCCGATCGGGGATCCGCCGCTGTTCCTGGGATTCCTCAAGGGCGTTCCTTTCTGGTGGGTGGCGGAGCATTGCCTGCCTATTTGGGGAGTGGGAGTGGGCACCCTGCTGGCGATGTTTTTCGCCGTCGACACCCTGAATTTCCGGCGCGCGCCAAAAAACATTCAGGACAAGGAAACCTCCCATGAGCAGTGGCTCTGCCAAGGCTTGGGCAACCTGTTCTTTCTGGCGATGATTCTCGCCGCCGTGTTTCTCAACCACCCGCCCTTCCTCAGAGAGGCATTGATGCTCGCGGCCGCGGCGGGTTCCTATTTCACCACCCGCAAACAAATCCACGAATCCAACCATTTCAACTTTCACCCCGTCAAAGAGGTGGCCGTTTTGTTCGCGGGGATCTTCGGCACAATGATGCCGGCCTTGGACTGGTTAAGGATTAACGCCTCCCACATCACCGGAAACGAGCCCCACGCCCAGTTCTTCTATTTCGGCTGCGGCATTCTCTCCAGTGTCCTCGACAATGCCCCAACCTACCTGGCCTTCTTGAGTTCCATCTTCGGCTCCTTCATCAATGCGGATCTCATCACCCAAGTGCAGCATCTGGTCACCACCGGGGGATCCGACTTGGGGACTTTTGTGCACGGACCACAAGCCGAACAAATCCGCCAGACCTTCGCCGCACTCCGGCATTATCGTGCCGACCAAATACTGGCACAGCGCGTCACCGTGGACCAAATCGAAGTCTGCTTCCTGCTGGGCAACCTCAAATTCAACACCTACCTTCTGGCCATCAGCATCGGTTCGGTGTTCTTTGGCGCCAATACCTACATCGGCAACGGCCCGAATTTCATGGTCAAAGCCATTGCCGACCAACACAAAATCCGCACCCCGAACTTCTTGGATTACGTGGTCCGCTTCACCCTTCCATTCATGGTGCCGATGATCCTGTTGGTCTGGTGGCTGTTTTTCCGAGGCTGAGGAACGCCCCGCCAAAGCCCGTCCCGAACCAAGTCCTTGCCGGAATAAACGACTCCCTCGCGCCCCCGCCGTGGCGGAAATGCCGGTCATCGCAGTGGTGGACATGTTCTGGCGCGAACGCGCCAGACCCTCAAGGTGAAAATGTTGGAGATTTTTGCCTGCGGAAGAGCAAGCATCCAAACCAAATTGAGGGAAAAAACCAGGAGAAACAAGGTCTTCGGGAACTTGGAAATCAGGAAAATTCGGGGGCTTGTGCCAACCTAATCTCAGCCATTGAAGTGGTGGTCAAGGAGTTGATGACTGAATAAAATCGGGGAGCGATGGGCACTCTTACATCGCTGGTTTCGGTTCATCTCCCGGGTGAAGGAAAGGATGCGATTTCCTCGGAACCGAAGACCGCATCAATGGTGCCTGCAACCTGATGATTGAGCTTTCAACCATTAGCCGGAACCTTGCAGTCCAAATGAACCTCCAAGGCACCCTGAACGCCACAGGGCAAGACCCGAGCCTGATTCATCCCGTAATTGAAGAAACCCCACTCACAAAACTAACCCGGCGCTATTTTTATCCCCCCTCCAAATTGATAGCCTAAAACCAGCAAACCGTCAGGGAATCCTGCCGGAATGCAGCAGGATTTCCCGCCCTCCTTTGGTTGCAGACCATGCTGCTGTTTGAGACCCAGCAAATACTGGTGCATCTTCGATGTTCAGTCGGATCAGTTGGTCTTTTTTGGTCATCCTTAACCCATACCCCTCGACGTATCTGCCCAAGTAGCATGCGTAGCCTCCCCAGCGTAGCCCTGAACATTTCTTCCCAGCTTGAGGGGGGGGAAGGGGTGTCAGATAAACTTTCAGGTAAAGTCTCTTTCTGGGCTGATTGTGAAAAACTTGGAATGAAACCTTGAGGCTGGTAATTTGCGGGTCAACAAGTCAGGAAACCCTCTGATTTTATAACGCAAACGAAGTGGCTGTCCGACATGGATTCGAACCATGAATAACGCCTCCAAAGGGCGCTGTGTTACCATTACACCATCGGACAAGCACGAGTTAAAAATACCCCGCCGCCCTCCCCGGCGCAAAGCAATTTTCCAGCGCCGTGCACTTTCCCCCGTCACCCGGCCACCCGACGCGGGGCTGCGGCGCAGGCTTGCAAGCGCCCGCACACCGTGAAACAATGCCACCTCGGTTGAACCAATTTTCAAATCAAGCAGACCATGGTTGACTCAGCAAACAAATCCGGCGCGATCGAGACCAGCGCACCGGTGGCAGAATTCCCTGGCTTCCTCAAGAGCCTGCGCCAACCGGCGTGGCTCACCCCTTTGCGCCAATCAGGCATCGCCGCCTTCACCGCCCAGGGCTTCCCCACCCTGCGCGACGAGGACTGGCGTTTCACGAATATCGCGCCCATCACCAAGCTTTCCTTTAAAAGGGCATCCGATCAGGCGAGCGACCCGGCAGCAGCCCATTTGCTGAACCGCTCGGAATTTGTCCACCTGCCCGGCATCCGGATGGTGTTCGTCAACGGCCATTTCCGGGCCGACCTTTCCCGCACCGGAACCCTGCCCGGTGGAGCCACTGCCACCAGCCTGACCGCCGCGCTGACAGAAGGCTCCGCGCTGCTGCAACAACACTTGGGACAGCATGCCGGCATCAATGCCAACGCGTTTGCGGCCCTGAATCAGGCTTTCTTCACCGACGGCGCGTTCATCCAGGTCCCGGCCGGAGTCACCCTGAATGAGCCCGTTCAGCTCATTTTCATCTCCTCCTCCCAGCAACCCGCCGCCACCAGCCACCCCCGCAATCTCATTGTGGCCGGCCCGCACAGCAGGTTGACGGTGGTGGAAAGCTATCTGGCCACGGACGGCGCCGCGCATTTCACCAATGCCGTGACCGAGTTGGTGGCGGGCGACCACGCCTTCGTCGAGCACATCAAGTTCCAAGATGAGGCTGCGACGGCTTTTCATATGGCCACAATCCACGGTCATTTTGGCCGGGCCAGCAACGTGAGCGTGCATTCCTTCGCGCTGGGTGCCCGGCTCTCCCGCAATAACATCCACACCAACCTGGCCGGCGAAGGCTTGGAATGCGTGTTAAACGGACTGTATCTAACCCGCGGCGAACAGCTCGCCGACCACCACATGGTCGTGGAACACGCTCAGCCCAACTGCGCCAGCCATGAATACTTCAACGGCATTCTGGACGACAAGTCGAAGGGGGTTTTCCATGGCCGCATCTACGTGCATCCTGTGGCGCAAAAAACCGACGCCAAACAGACGAACAAGAACCTGCTGCTTTCGGACGACGCGACAGCCGATACCAAGCCGCAGCTGGAGATCTATGCCGACGATGTGAAGTGCACGCATGGCGCCACCATCGGCCAGCTCAATGAGGAATCCATTTTTTACCTCCGCTCGCGCGGCTTGGGGCCGGACACCGCCCGGCGCATGCTGATTCATGCCTTTGCCGGCGAAATCATCGAACGGGTCAAATGCGATTCCGCCCGGGAAACATTGGACAAAATCATCTGGGACCGGCTCGAATCCAACCCGCATCTGGCGGAGCAAAAGTGATGTTTGAAGACCTGACAGAGCTCTATCAGCAGGTCATTCTGGACCACTGCAAGAAACCGCGCAATTTCCACGAACTGCCCGCCGCCACCTGCTCGGCTCAGGGTAAAAACCCGCTCTGCGGCGATCAATTGCGACTCTTTCTGATACTCGACGGAGAAACCATCACCGATGCGAGTTTTGTGGGATCGGGCTGCTGCATTTCCAAGGCATCGGCCTCGCTCCTAACCGACAACATCAAGGGCAAATCACGCGCGGAGGTCCAACAACTCTTCGGGCTGGTGCATGACATGGTGATGACCGGCCGGGTGCAGGGCGATGTGGGGAAACTGGCCGTGTTTGCCGGAGTTCATAAATTCCCGGCCAGGGTCAAGTGCGCCATTCTGGCTTGGCACGCCCTCACCGCCGCCCTGAAAGGGGGCGGAGAACCCGTTACGACCGAGTCCGAACAGGACTAACAGATGCTTGGCCGGAAAGCGAAATCTCACCGGTCGCGCTTCAGCAAAAATCCGGCTAATGCTTCCAAGGCCACCGCCTTGCCCTTGAAAATGTCCAGGGCTGCAAAGGCTTTTTTGGTGAGCTGGGCGGCAATTTTGCGCGACTTTTCCAGACCAACAATCGCCGGATAGGTTGCCTTTTGCACCGCCACATCCTTGCCCGCGGTCTTTCCCAACTGTTCGCTGGTCTGGGTCACGTCCAGAATGTCATCAATCACCTGAAAAGCCAGGCCGACATGGTAGCCAAAGTCGGTCAGGGCCTCGAGCTGTGCGGGGGTGCAGTTGGCGCTCATGCCGCCGAGCCTCACCGAGCAGCAAAGCAACGCGGAGGTTTTGCGCTCGTGGATATAGCGCAGTTCGGCGACGGAAAGCTTTTTGTTTTCCCCCTCCAGATCAGCCACTTGACCGCCGACGAGCTGAAGCGAACCGGACGCGCGGGCAATCTCCAAGATCAAGTCCCGGTGCGGATACCGGGGCCAACCCTTGGCCTGCGCCGCGATTTCAAAGGCCTGGGTCAGCAGCGCGTCACCGGCCAGCACGGCAATCCCCTCCCCGAACACCTTATGATTGGTGGGTTTACCGCGGCGGAAATCATCGTTATCCATCGCCGGCAAATCATCATGGATCAGGGAATAGGTATGGATGCACTCGACGACGCAGGCTAGGGGCATGGCATCGGCATGGGTTCCGCCGCAGGCCTCGGCGGCGGCAAGAAGCACCGCCGGACGCATCCGCTTGCCTCCCGCAAAGAGCGAGTAACGCATGGCCTGGTGGATTGTGGCCGGCTTGGTTTTCCCGGAGGGCAGGAAACGGTCCAGTGCGGCGTTAACCGAGGTGGTGGCGGCCGCCAAAAAAGGTTCCAGTTCAAAACCCGGTTCGGGAGCGGCGTTTTTTTTCTTCAACACAGACATGGCTGGGTGTTGTAGGAAAACAAAGCGCGGGGCGCAAGACGAATTCGCATTTTTATATTGCGTCTGCTGCGCCGCAGGTTACTGTGGGGGGCTAGTTTTAAACCTTGGGACTAACATTGAACGCTGAATTTGTAAAGAAAGCACTGGAGAAGGTTGGCAACCCCAACGTTCTGATCAACATGGTTTCACGACGCGTGCGCCAGCTCAACTCGGGCGCCGGACGGCTCAGCCGCCCCCTCGTGGATGCCGGCAGTCTGGGCGTGGCCGATATCGCCCTGCTGGAAATCATCGAAGAGAAGATGGGATTCGAGATGCCGGAGCTGGTCGAACTGACCCGGCCCACGGCCAAGAAACGGGCCAAGAAGCAGTAGCTCCGGCACGGCCAACGGCTTGATTTTCCCAGCCAGCCAGAGGGGCAACCTTCTGGCTTTTTTGCCATCCATACCCGGTCCGACCCGAACCGGCACAGCGGATAATCCCAGCACCCATGGCAGACATTGTCACCAACTCCAAAGCCAGGCGCGACTATCACATCCTCGAAACCTACGAGGCTGGCATCGTGCTGCACGGCACGGAGGTCAAGGCCCTACGCGCCGGCAAAGGGCAGATCGGCGACGCCTTTGCCCGCGTTGAAAACAACGAGGTGTTCCTCCACAACGCGCACATCGACGAATACAGCCACGGCAACCTGCAAAATCACCAGCCCAAGTCCGCCCGCAAACTGCTGCTGCACAAATCCGAGATCCGCAAACTCTCCGAGCGGGCCTCGGTCAAAGGCAACTCCCTCATTCCTCTCTCGTTCTATTGGAAAAACGGCAAGGTAAAAGTGGCCATCGGCGTGGGTCAGGGCAAAGCCCAATACGACAAACGCGAGGATTTGAAAAAACGCGAAGCCGACCGCGAGGTCAAACGGGCTGTCCAGCGCAGAGCCTGAATGCTGACACCTATTCTAACGATTGAAGCGGGAACGGGAGGCTCCGCGGATTGAACGCAAATGGGAACGGACTGTGGCAACTGATTTTCTGAGCCTCTTTTCAAGTTTAGGTTTCAAATTTCAGGTTTGACCGCCTGTTCCGCCCCTGCGGGACTGGGAAGTTTATTTTTTGTTCCTGTTTCTATCGACGGATCGCGCCTCCGGCGCTTGCAAAACAAAGCAGCAATTAGAAAGAAAAACGGACGGTAATGGAGTGATACAACTTTCCCGAATAAACGCGAACCCCGACAGAAAACGGGGTGTTTGCTCAATTCGGATATGACCTCCGGCCTCCGACAATTGTTTCTGAACCTCCGGAAGAGCGACCTGTGTGTAGCACCCACAGCCTGAAAGAAAATTCAAACTCCAGCGGAGCGGCACATCAGCAGATGCGCAATCCAGGCAGACCGGGTTTGCACGTGTACTCCGCTCTTGCCGCTGTCTCTTGCCGCTTTGCCGCCCCATGTCGCACCTGCGAGGCCGGGGAGTTTTTTGGTTCCTCCTATTGTTATGCCGCTCAAAAGGATAGACCTGTTATCTCCGCTTTTTTGCTTTTCCCCTTGCGGACCAGCCCGGTTCAAGGAGTTGCTTGGAAGGCCTCATCGATCTGCTCTTGCCAATACGGGGCGTTCCTTTCAAGATTTGCAGGATGAATTTCCGTTCCAAAATCATCCACTGGGATGCCCTACCCGCTTGGCGCAGCCAACTCCGCCAAGCCGGCCGCCAGCTGGTCGTCACCAACGGCTGCTTCGACATCCTGCATCTCGGACATGTGACCTATCTGGAATCCGCCCGAAACCAGGGCGATGCACTGCTCGTGGGCATCAACAGCGACGCGTCTGTCCAAGAACTCAAGGGTCCAAACCGTCCGGTGAACAGCGAAGGGGATCGTGCCGGAGTGCTCGCCGCGCTGGCCAGCATCGATGGGGTCTGCGTCTTCAGTGAAAAGCGGGCGGCGAAATTTCTCGCCCATGCCCAGCCCGACATCTACGTCAAGGGCGGCGATTACACCCTGAAAACACTGGATCAGGAGGAGCGGCGCATAGTCGAGCAGGCGGGCGGACGGATTGTCCTCATCCCCTTTGTGCCGGGAAAATCCACCACCGGACTGATTGATAAAATCTCCAAACTGTAAAACAAATTTCACAGAGCGAAGCGTGGAACGGGAAACGACGCGCATTCCGCAAGGGGCACACGAATTTCACCAATTTCTCGAATAGGGCCGGATATAATTTGGGGCGGCGCAGACTTGCCTGTGGCGCACGAAGTCAGGAGTCTCTCACCTATGGCTATGACAAGCGCAAGGCGTCAAGAGGCAAGGGCGTGACGAGAATTCTGCGAATTGGAACGGATTTATGATCCCGGTTCCTCAGGTCCCATCCCTCAGCCCTTTCCTCAGATCTCGTTTTGGCTTAGCACTTTCTCATACACCTTCTTGAATTCCTCTCCGATCTGGACCCAGGATTTCGGCCTGATATCCGGCTTCAAATCCGGTGCGGCATCGTAAAACTCCCGCAAATGTCTGGCGGTTCGAGTCACGGAGTCGATCGGACAATAGTGGACAGTGTCTTTGAAGGTGGTTCGGGCCCAAGGCAGATCACTCAGGAGCATAGGACATTGGCAGGCTGCCGCCTCAAAGGACGACAGGCTCAAAGTCTCCCGCGTGCTGATCAGCACAAAGCCCCGGGCCTGCCGGTAGGCCTGCGCCAGTTTCTCCCGATCCTGAATCGGCCCCTCATAACGTATTAGCTCGGGATGCTTGCGGGCCAATGCAATAAATTCCAGCGCATAGGGATCCCTCTCTGAATAAGGTTTCCCCACAATCCAAACCGGGGTTTGCGCCTGAACTGCTGCCCGGGCGAGCTCCAAAACCCGCTTCCTTTCGGTGATTGTAGCGGTGCAGATCAGCCAAGGCCCCCTGGCCACGGGCTGGCTCCGGGCAAACACCTCCTCGATGCCGTTGGGAACGACATGCACCTTTCGGGGCAGGACACCGAACATATAGGACATTAAATGCGCTTCCCACGGTGTGTTCGCAATGCAGGCGTCCGCCAAGCGGAAAGAATTCCAGCCAAACGGCGCCGTCAGCATCGACGGCAGCCCCCATAGCCCGCCCCGGGTGACCAACCGCTGAATCCACAGCAATCCCTTGGATCGTGATCCCATGGCACTGAGAAGCGGTGATATGACCACCCTGATCTGCTTTTTATGCGCGGACTCTATATAGCCCGGCCCGGGGCGACCAAAGTAGTGAATCACGTCAGCTCCTTGGGAATCATCCCACCACCGCAACGCTTCCACATCCACCCCATTCCCACGGATGGCGGTCTGGGTTTGTTCGATCTGAATCTGAAATCCACCATGGGTGAGAAGAAAGGGGTTGGGATGATCGATCAGTATTTTCACAATCCGATTATCCAATGGACACAATCTGCGGCAACTCCATTTTTGAGAAGATCAAGGGCGCGCGCCATGCTAAACCGGCGGGTTGGTCCACCAAAGAGACCATTCAAACCGGAAGCATCCGCAGATGCCGGGTTTAACGGCTGATCCACTGCCCCGACTTTCAATGGCTGAAGTGTTTTACACGGTGCATTCGCCTACCACACTTCAAATAAGGATTGCATTTACCCTGATGCTATTCTCTAATTTTAACGTTGAATGAACAATAGCAGCTTCCGCATCCCCAGAGCGCATCTGGTCATGGCCCTGTGCCTGACGGTTGCTGCCCTGCTCGGGTATGAGCTGGTGGATCCGCTCCAGCCCGGCAGCTTGGCGGTGGTGATGCTGGCACTCACTGTGCTGTCCATACCGCTGCTGATGAAATGGCATCATCCCCTTCTCATTGCCTCTTGGAATGCCTCCATCGCCCCCTCCTTTCTGCCCGGTCAACCGCCCTTGTGGATGCTTCTCTCCGGCGTCGGACTCTTCTTCGGCATCCTGAACCGGGCGGTGGACCCCAACCGCCGCTTCGTGGATGTCCCCTCCATCCGAAATTCCCTGCTCTGTCTGGGCGCGGTGGTCATAGTTACCACCTACGCCACAGGCGGGATCGGATTTGGCATTTTTGGTTCCTCCCTCTATGGCGGAAAGCGTGTTTTTTACGTGCTCGCTGCGCTGATGGGCTACTTTGCCCTAACCAGCCAGCCCATCCCCACTGACAAGGCCGAAAAACTGGTCGCCCTTTTCTTTCTATCTCAAATCACTCTGATCCTGCCGGAGCTGGCCCCACACTTGGGCGGTGCCGGGAAACTCATACTCCATTTCTTCCCTGAAAACCTCACCGAAGAGCAGCCAGATTTTGCAAGCCCCCTCAAAGGAATCTATCAGTGGGCCAATCTTTCAGCTCTTGCACTCGCGGTTTATTGTTTCGTGTCCTCCCGACATGGGCTCTCCGGCATGTTCGAACCCGGGAAACTTTGGCGCACAGGTATCCTGCTCCTGACATTTCTCGCCGTGGCTGCGTCAGGGAAAAGATCGGTGCTGATCGTTTTCCTGCTGGTTTTTGGGGCCCAGTTTTATTTTGAGCGCCTCTACCGAACTCGCGTGCTTTGGGTCCTGACGGGTTTGACTCTGGTCGCAGCGGGTTTAATTCCGACCTTTTCAGAAAAACTACCCCCCACCGCTCAACGCGCTTTGAGCTTCCTGCCGCTGCGCATCAATCCCGAAGTGAGAAAATCCGCCGATGACTCTTCCAACTGGCGGATGCAAATGTGGCAATCGGTCCTACCCGAATTACCACGCTACGTTGTGAAAGGCAGGGGCTTTAGAATCGACCCGGAATCGATGTATTTCTCCACCGACCCCACCAAAGTAAATTACGACTGGGCGGTTGTTTCCGGGGACTTTCATAGCGGCCCTCTCACTATTTTCATCCCGCTCGGTATCTGGGGGGTTTTCACCTTCAGCTGGTTTTGCTGGGCATCACTCAGCTATCTTTACCAACAACACCTCCATGCCCCCCCCGGTTTACAGTCCATCAACACCCTCCTGTTGAGCCTGTTCACCGCGCAATTAATCCTGTTCCTGCTGGTGTATGGATCTTTTTACTCCGATTTGTTTGGATTCACTGGACTGATCGGGCTGAGCGTCGGCTTAAACGGCCAACGACGATCCGAAAACCCTGCCGTCCGCCAATCCGAGTTGACTCAATTGCGGCTAAGACGATTGGCGGAGGAATTCAACCACAACCTGATTTTGTTAAAAACACGAACTGCCCCAGTCATAAACCATAATCAGTTTCTTATGGTGGCTGACAACTCACGCCATGATATGATGGATCCTGTTAAATCAAATAATCCAGCCGCGCTAGCATGATAGATTCGTCCTCTCGCATCCGAGCGATCATTATTTTTGCCTTGGTGATCCCGCTGGCTCTCATTCTGGGATACTCGCTGGCCACCCCGCTGGACTTCTCCACCTTGGGTATAGTCGGTTCGATTCTAGCACTCCTTTGCCTGCCTTTGATACTGCGGTGGCACCATTTCCTGCTCTTCCTGAGTTGGAATCTCGGCGCTCTGGTTTTCTTTCTGCCCGGGCGACCCGAATTTTGGATTTTCATGAGCCTGCTCAGTCTAACCATCACTCTCGGCCAGAGGGCAATATCCACAAGTCTGGAGATGGTGCCCCCCCCCATGGTTCTTTGGCCTTTGCTCTTTCTTCTGGCGGTGGTGGTTGCAACCGCCAAGCTGACCGGAGGTATTGGGCTTGGCTCGCTTGGCGGCGGGCTCGCCGGAGGTAGACACTACCTCTTAATCATCTGTGCCATCCTTGGATTTGTTGCCATGACCACGCACCAGATCCCTAAATCCAAGGTCTACGTTTACTCTGGCGCCTACCTGCTCGGAGGAATGACGACTCTGATCGGACTGATGGTCCCGTTACTCGGCAGTTCGGGTGCAGTATTGTTTGCGATCTTCCCGGTAGACATGGCAACCTACGAAAGTCAAATTCAATCAAACTCATTAACAGATCATATTGGCCGTTACTATGCCGTGAGTGCAGGACTTAACTGCATGTTCTACTACCTACTAGCCCGATATGGCGTTCGAAACCTCTTAACCGGTCGCAATTGGCTGCGACTCCTTGTCGCGACTGCCTGTTTTGGAGGGGGCCTAATGGGTGGATTCCGCACTTTCTTGATAGGAGCTATTCTTACAGTTTTTTTCATTTTTTGGCTGGATGGAATGTTACGATCGCGATACGTGATTATTCCTATTTTAGCGCTGACCTGCTGCCTCCTTGCTCTCCCCTTTGCCCGAAACCTACCCATTTCAATCCAAAGAAGCATCAGTTTCCTGCCGGTTGATGTGGATCCAATGGCCCGGATGGCAGCCGAAAGCACCACCACGTGGAGGATTGAGTTATGGAAATTACTGCTACCCGATATTCCGAAATATTTCTGGCTCGGAAAAGGCTTGGGCATCAAGGTATCCGAAATGGATCAAGGGGTTGATCTGGCTATGGGTGGTGAAACACGTGATCCTTATTCGTCCTTCATCTTGACGGGGGACTACCACAACGGCCCCTTATCAGTCATCATTCCGTTTGGCATCTGGGGTATGATCGGATGGATCTGGTTTATAGCGGGTGCTGGACGAGCACTCTACCTGAATTATCGATATGGGGATATCGAACTTCGTATCATCAACACCTATATATTCGCGACTTTTTGTAGTTCGACAGTGGTTTTTTTCACGATTTTTGGGGGCTTTTACGGAGGACTGGCGGGTTTTACCGGGTTGGTAGGGCTAAGCATCAGCCTGAACGGCGGAATCAAACGCGCCGCAAAAACGAACGAATCAGCCCTTACCAAAAACGAAAGGGTGCGAAAATTCGCCCGCTTTCAACCGCTACTAGTCGATCATTCAAAATTACAGTGATGATTTTCTGAACATCTCAGAGACCCAAAGTGTGAGAAGGCCAAAAAATTCGGAAATCTAACTATTTTCAGGCGTTTTGAAAGTTGAACATGTCAGCTAGAGTGCAGTGTGCGAATCAGTTGAATCTAGAAAGATGATAGCAGCTTTCGGCAACCTCATTTTGAGATACTGCATCTGGAGCGTTCAGACAACACACGCGACCCCTTCGAGTCATATGCAACCATGAAGTATTTTTTCCAAAGGATACACAATTCTGCAGAGGCATGGAGCTTCTTAGCAACCTTTCTGCGGGTAGGTGCGAATGTTTTCGTGCTGCCGTTTATACTGCGGAAAGTCCCGTCAGAGCAACTTGGGATCTGGTATATTTTCGGCACTATCGGCGGTTTGGCTGGTCTTTTGGATCTCGGATTTGAATTCACAATCACTCGGATGACCTCATATGCTTGGAGTGGTGCCACCCGTTTTATTGCTTTTGGGATTCATCAGGATGATCATCAAACCGATCGAAAACCCAACTTGGCACTCTTACGGGAGTTGATCGCTACGCTCAAAGCTTATTATTTTTATGTTGGTATGGGGGTGCTGGCGCTGCTGACCCTGGGCGGGGGGGGCTACATCTGGGTAATGACACAAAATCTTGATTCAGCTGCGTCCTTGCGTATGGCGTGGCTGATCTACGCAGGAGGTTGCTGCCTGAATTTTGTGATTGGCCGATGGCCCGCATTGCTCACGGGCGTTGGCGCGGTGCGGGAGGCTCAACTGGCATCCATCGTGTCACTTGTGTTTTATTACGCGATCGTCACGGCAGGACTGCTGGGAGGACTGGGCATCTGGGCATTAGTGATAGGTTTCCTAGGGATGGGCTTGGTCGCACGCCATCAGGGACGAAAGTTTTTTGAACAATCCGTTGCTCTTCCAGGAGGCCTACCGAAAGCCCGTTTCAACCGTTTGATTTTCCAATCGATCTGGCCAAATGCTTGGCGGATGGGGGTCGTCTGCGTCGGCGCCTTTCTAACGATTCAGGCGAACACACTAGTCTGCAGTTTTTTCCTCGGCCTCGCCGCTACTGCGTCCTACGGCCTGAGTTTTCAACTTGTTGCAATGCTAGTAGGCCTCTGCAATATTTGGGTCGCAGTGAAGCTTCCGCTTATAAACCAACTCAGACTGCAAGGCCGGCACACCGAGATTGCAAGTCTTTTTGCCCGCCGGATACGCCTGACCATCTTAAGCTATATCGCAGGGGCTTTAATAATCATCTTTGTGGCGCCCCACGCTATGCGATGGCTCGGATCCAAAACCACTTTAATCCCCACCGGACAACTGGCTTTTCTGGCTTTTATACGCCTGATGGAACTGCACCATTCTCTCTACGCAACGCTGGTGCTAACGGAAAACCATAACCCGTTTCTCAAGTCCACCCTCATTTTCGGCTCCGCCATTCTGCTCGCAAGCCTGACCCTAACCCCGTTGTACGGAATGTGGGGACTATTGTTGGCTATGGGAGGGGTGCCGGCATGTTACAATAATTGGTGGCCTGTGCTGCGCGCATTGCGTGGTTTGGAGTTAAGCCCAAGAATCTATTTCAGGCAACATTATTTACGGCCGAAAGCTTGGTCGGAATTATTTTAGCCGTTCGCGGGCTTAAAAATCATATCCGAAGACACAAAAGACTCATGGCAGAAAATCTGATTTTACAGTCGATTTGGCGAATCAATGGATTTCTTTCAAACTCTGTCCTCGTAATATACAACTACGATTGTCCTTCTCATCCACTAGGATAGTCTGAGCACTACAGATTCTCGACCAGATTTTAACCATTCAAAAAAATGATCGAACTGCTTAAAAAAATTTACCTCTCTCTCCCGGTGATCAGGGAACTTCGTCGCTTTGAATTTCATATGGCCCGCTCGCTTAAACTCCTTGAGGTTGCCAACGTCATTCAAACATTCGAAGCCCTCAAGGCAGGCAACGAGCGTTATCGCGATCCACGCAGGCTGCTGTCACACGGTGCACAATACTGGTCCCAGAATTATGAGGACGGAATGATCGCTGAGATATTCCGGCGGATCGGAATCAAGGCGAAAACATTCGTTGAAATCGGCGTCGGCGACGGCCGGGAAAACAACACCTCCGCTCTTTTGGCCCAAGGGTGGAGCGGCTGGTGGATTGATGGGGATCAAAAGGCCCATGAGACAATCATCACCAAGTTGCAAGATACCCCCACTGTGGCAGCCCGATTAAGAGTCAAACAATCCTTTGTCACGCCGGAGACAGTCAATGGCCTCCTTGAGGAATTAGGCATCCCGGGGGAGGTGGATTTCTTCTCTCTGGATATTGATCTTGACACTTATCATATCTGGGCGGCTTTGAAAAACTTCCGTCCCCGGGTTGTTGTTGTGGAATACAACGCCGCATTTCCAGCGAATTTCGCCTGGGTCCATCCTTACCGAAAAATGCGCGTTTGGGACGGGTCACAGGCATTCGGAGCCAGTCTCAAAGCTTTTGAAGAACTGGGGGCTAAATACGGCTATTCACTGGTAGGGTGTGACATCATTGGCGCAAACGCCTTTTTTGTCCGCAACGACCTGATGGGCCAGAATTTCGTCGCCCCATTTACGGCGGAAAACCATTATGAACCCCAGCGCTACCATCTGGTTAGCCGCACCGGTCACCCCCCATCCACTCCATTTTTTGAACCTTAAACTGCTTGTGCTCTCCCCAGGCAAGTAATGAACCAACCATGATTGCACGAAACAAAAGCCCTTTGGAGGTACGAGGGCAGAGGTGAAAAAACTATAATCTGCTTTAGGCCACTGAGTTCGGATCTGAGTTAAGTTGTAAATGGAATCTGAATAGACTTGCATAACGCACAAACAAACTAAACATTTTCAGTCATATGCCGCTCAATGTTTTTCACCATGTAAGAAATGCCGTGAACTGGACCTTAACCCCTCTTGGTATCGCCATAGAGCGGACAACTAAAATGAAATGGCGTTGGAAAAACTCTATTGTTGAGACTCAGGTAGGTCGTTACACCATTCAAATCCCAGGCATCAATCCCCTCTCCAGTTATTATCTGGCAATGCCGACACTCGCCAGTCAACTGGGAACACTGACCTCGATCGTCAGAGGCAAATATCCTTCAATGGGGGTTGTTGACGTCGGAGCAAATGTTGGAGACACAGCGTGCATCATCAAATCGGCAGAGGAGGTTCCCCTCCTCTGTATTGAAGGAGACGACAAGAGTTTTTCGTTTCTTGAAAAAAACATGAGGCAATTCCAAAACACGAAAGTTCACAAGCTTTTTCTGTCTGAAAAATCAGGAACACTCGCAGCTCGGTTTGAAAAAACTGGCTGGAATACCACCATCAATCCCTCCCAAACCGGGGCCACAGAATCCATCAAAGTGATCAGCTTTGACGATTTCATCCAAACGCAACCCGACAGGGACAACTACAAGCTGCTAAAAATCGACACAGAAGGGTTCGACTGCGCCATCATTCGGGGATCCTTAGGTTTCATTCAGCAGGTGCGCCCGGTGATTTTTTTCGAGTATAATAGGGAAAACATGGATGCCATTGGGGAACCTGGCTTGGAAACCCTCGCCATATTAGCAGAGCTGGGATATTCAAGAATAATGTTTCATGACTCCAGAGGAAGATTCATTGGCTCGATGACTTTAGCCGATCGGGATGGCCTTAAAGATTGGCACGACTATGTTGATGGAAAAAAAAGTGAAATTTACTACTTGGACATCACTGTATTTCATGAGCAGGACACGGATATTGCAATGCAATATCTCGAAACTGAGCGGACCACCCGTCGCTCCACAACTGAATAAAGGTCAACTTTCAGTATTTCTCCATTAATAAATTCACTTTAAATTTTTAATTACACGGTTAGCATTCCTTTAAAATGAGCTTATTTTGATATCAACTCACAAAATCTTATGAACGAAAGCTCAAAATCCAGACCTTATTGGGGTCCACTTGAACTAAAAGCCTTGGAAGGCAGGGGTATCGATATCGGATGCGGCCCGGACCCTGTAACTCCAACTGCCATACGGTTTGATTTGGAACAGGGTGACGCAAACGTAATCAGCCTATATGTCAAGGACCAGTTCGATTTCGTATATTCGTCGCACTGCCTGGAGCACATGCACAATCCGCAAGCTACTATTTTGGAATGGTGGAAACTCGTCAAACCAGGAGGTTATCTTTTTGTTGTAGTGCCCGATGAAGACCTCTACGAGCAAGGCGTCTTCCCAAGTCGCTTCAACAATGATCACAAGGCAACATTCACTATCTGCAAGAACCGCTCTTGGTCTTCCAGAAGCATTAATGTGCTCGAACTGGGACAAAGCCTGCCAGAAGGCACCATTGTGAGCCTCCAAATTCAGGACGCCAAATACGATCGTCGCATCATGTCTTTCGGGCCGACTTCTCCAAATCTGGCGTCAAAGCTGGCTGCAAAGTCTCAGTGTTTTATCACGACGCTATTAGGCCCCTCTTTTTCCATAGTGTTGCGGCGTCTTTTGACTGCTTATTACCCCGTAGATCAAACCTCAGCACCCTATGAAGCCCTTGCGCAAATACAGCTCATCGCCCGAAAAAAACAATCCTAAGAAATCTCTTTTCAGTAATCTATTTCAAATTCTCGCAAGACACTTTGTCACTTTTAAATTCGTCTGCAAAAGACTTTTACCAGCTATTATTTACCTGCGTAAAAGGCCGGTTCTCTTCTCAAAGTACAGCGGCATCGGAGATATCATCTGCACGTTTCCAACGGTATTAAAACTAAAGGAAAAACACCCCGAAGCCTTTTTTATCTACAACTGCCATCCTCACTATGCCTGCCTTCCAAGGATGGCCGGAATCACCGAAAGGGTGACCGGCCTTCGACACACCGGCCTACTCCGTCACTACTACGGCTGGCTGTTTTCAGCCTTCTACGAATTCCCCTGTGCCGACGAACTTCCGAACGATTCCTGTCGCGACTATGTAGTAAAGGAGTATGCCCGCGACCACGGCGTGGATGTCCCAGACGCGCACCCCGTACTGCAAATTGATTCGGCCCTGAAGCTAAAAGTGAGGCAACAGCTCAAGTCGGCATGCCGGAGTTCCGGTCCGATCGTTCTACTTCAAACCGGCCCGACCTGGGCCATTCGTGAATGGCCCACCACTTCCTGGGAAGCCCTAGTAAAGGAGCTGAATCGTGCAGGTTTTTTAAACATCCTGCAAATAGGAACCAGTAGCCACCTGAGCCTCGGAACCGTTAATTCGCCAGCTCTCACAGGAATAATATCGTTAATCGATCAATTCAGCCTTGAGGAAACCGCGGCCGTCATTGCATTGTCTAACTTGTTCATCGGCATCGATTCCGGCCTGCTGCACATGGCCTCAGCCTTGCGAATCCCGTGTGTGGGTATTTTCGGCCCAACGTCCCCTCAACTCCGCCTGCCGACCAAAGACACGAAACATTGTGTGACCAGCCCCGTGGAATGTCAGGGATGCCACCACCGGATTCCTCGGATTCACTGGGAATCGGGGTGCCCAAATAACGCTATGTGCATGAAGACCATTCAAGCATCCTCAGTGATCGCATCCTGCCTAGAATTGCTTTCAGATTCACACTTCTATTGAAATAACAGAATGAAATTTAGTGGTATTGCAAAAAGGATAAATCCCGTTCTCCAAAAGGTCTGTGGCTCACTGCCCTTAACCCCTTGGTCCTCGGTTCTTTCACGATTCGATCCTCGTGAACTTCAGGGCGTGCCACCACCAATGAATATCAAGCTGATCGCAGAAGCTGGGGAGCTCAAGCAATTACGCTTCAACAATAAGCATGATGCATGGTTCCCAGAAAAAACCCGGATTTCAGCAGACTTGTGGAATGAATACCTCTCCGTTTTCTGGCCACACCGCGCCAATGGTCACTACTATCTCAGGAATGGATCGGTGATTAATTCAGGGGACGTTTGCCTTGATTGCGGCTCCTGTGAAGGCTTTTTCGCCTTTCAAGCGCTCGAAGCCAAAGCCGCAAAGGTAATTCTTATTGAGCCCAGCGCCACCATGGCAAATTGCCTAAGGAAAACATTTGCCGCGGATATTGCGGCTGGACGCGTTGTGGTCGTCAATGCCGCTGTGGGAGCAGCGGAAGGCAGCACCACCTTTGCCTTTGATGATTTCGATCCATTCAGCGGAAAGCCAGCAGCAATCCCATCAGCTATTAAAATATCTGTCACAACGATCACAAAACTCTTTAGCGACCTTGAACTGAAAAGGTTAGATTTCATTAAAATGGATATTGAAGGAGCTGAAATACAAGCGTTGGAAGGTAGCCTGCCCTTATTAGAGCGGCTTCACCCTAAGCTTGCTATCACCACCTATCATCGTCCCTTTGATTATATAGCGCTACACGCCATAGCAAAGTCGGCTGGTTATCCCAAAATCACCCCAGTAGGTTTAGTGGATAGAGGTGTAGGTGTTTTTCGCCCGGTGATGCTGCATGCACATCTATGAATCACAGAATCGAAAATAATTTTGGTTCTTCAGTATTTATAATGGGT
>Ga0209829_10001314_pt1 | contig 20520 bp, 16 predicted proteins | sample C_140205_EF_Meta_FD_187311 | JGI IMG/M metagenome (GOLD analysis project Ga0209829, IMG submission 187311) | Freshwater microbial communities from Lake Croche, Canada to study carbon cycling - C_140205_EF_MetaG (SPAdes) (version 2) | ecosystem: Environmental > Aquatic > Freshwater > Lake...
GGTACTTGCGTTAATGCCTTTCTTTTTTTCTTGTTCAAGTAAAAAGAAAATGGCTGAATTGCAGTCACGTTTGACAGAATTACAAACTAGTAGCGATCAGGCTTTAGCTAAGGCAAAAGCAAATTTAGTTGATTGCCAATCATTAACTGCTAGCCTTCAAGGAGAAATCAAGAAAAGAGATTTAGATCTTGATGCAAAAAATAATCAGTTAAAATCCGTTCAGGAGCAGTTGGATTACATGAAAAAAACAAACACTAATTTATTGGATCGTCTATCTGATTTATCTGTGATTAACAAATCGGGTGCTGAGAGTATTCGTAAATCTTTGGAAGCCTTAAATGACCAAGGAAAATATATTAAAGATTTGAATTCATCTATGCAGCGCAAAGATTCAATCAATCTTTCATTGGTGATGAATTTAAAGCGTTCATTAGCTGACATTAACGATGAAGACGTAACGGTTGAAGTTAAAAAAGGAGTTGTTTACATTTCAATTTCTGACAAATTGATGTTTGCATCAGGAAGTGCGGTTGTTAACTCTAAGGCAGAAGCAGTTTTGGCTAAAGTAGCTAAAGTGGTTAATGACCATAAAGATTTAGACATCTTGGTAGAGGGTCACACAGATGCGGTGCCAATCTCCACAGATTGTATTAAAGATAACTGGGATTTAAGTGCTAAGCGTGCTACTTCAGTTGTGCGTTTATTACAAACTAAATTTTCTGTTGATCCTGAGCGTATGACAGCAGGCGGTCGCGGTGAATTTGAGCCTCAATCAGAAAACTCTAGCCGTACAGGACGTAAATTAAATCGCCGTACTGAAATTATTGTGACTCCTAAGTTGGATCAGTTCTTTAATTTACTTTCTGCTCCTAGTGGTAAGTAAATAAATCTTTTGGGTTGGAATAAAAAAGGGCCTTTGTTTAAAAGGCCCTTTTTTTATGATAATTTTTGCCTAACGTAAGCTAATTTTCGTCGTGATATTGGCAACTGGTTTCCCAATACGGTCGTTAGTTGAGTGAGATTTGATGATATACCAACGGTAGAGATATTATCTTGATTAACCAAATATGATTTATGAATCCGAATAAATTTATGCATTCTGAAATGGGATTCAAACTTTTTTAGCGTCTTAGCTATATAAACTTCATTTTTAGTAGCCAAATAAACCAAACTATAATTGCCCTTTCCCTCAATATACACGATATCTTTAATCGGACAATTTACAATACCAGGCAATTTTATTTCTGTTCTCATGTTGGTTTTTAAATTTATCATTAATCACCTAAACCTAAGAAATTGTAATTCAGAAACGCCAAATGAATTATTTAAAGGTAATTTATTTATTAAACGGTAGTTTATTTTGAAAAATTAGGGCATAAAAAAAGATCTTCATTGAAGATCTTTTTTCTGTAGCGGGGGCCAGACTCGAACTGACGACCTTTGGGTTATGAGCCCAACGAGCTACCAACTGCTCCACCCCGCGATATAATTGGAGTGCAAAGGTGCAGTGTTTTTCGCAGAAAAACAAGTATCTTTGTTAAAATTTAAAATCCCACCCTTTTTTGGGCAGTACAAAAAAATATGGCCCAGCAGCATAAAGCAGGTTTTATTAGTATTATTGGTAAACCCAATGTAGGCAAAAGCACTTTAATGAATGCTTTAGTTGGCGAGCGTTTGTCCATTGTGAGTTCTAAAGCTCAAACTACGCGACATAGGATTTTGGGTATGTTAAACGGGGTGTTGGGAGAAGATGAATATCAAATTGTTTATTCAGATACTCCTGGAGTTTTAGCGCCCAAATATGAGCTTCATAAGTCGATGATGGCATTTGTTAGAAGTTCATTGGAAGATGCTGATGTGGTTTTATATGTTACGGATGTTTTTGATACCTATGAAGATTTGGATTTTTTGACCAATTGGAAAGATCACACAGAAACGCCTATTTTAGTTTTAATTAATAAAATTGACTTGGTTGATTCTGAAAAACTTCAGATTTGTCTAGAATATTGGAAGGAAATTTTTCCAGGAAAGGTGATTTTACCTATTTCAGCATTAGAGGGGGTTCACTTAGATCAAATATTTACTCATATCGTTGACAAATTACCTGTTCACCCTCCATTTTTTGATAAGGATGAGTTAACTGATAAGCCTGAGCGGTTTTTTGCTTCAGAAATTATTCGAGAGAAGATTTTTTTAAATTATAAAAAAGAAATTCCTTATTCTTGCGAGGTGGTAGTTACCTCATTTAAGGAGGAAGAAAATATTATTCGAATTGCTTCTGAAATCTACGTTGAGCGCGTGTCACAGCGTGCCATTTTGATTGGTCACAAGGGGGAGAGTATTAAAAAAGTAGGTATTCAAGCTCGTGCAGAGTTGGAGAAGTTTTTTGGTAAACATGTATTTTTAGAGCAATTTGTTAAAGTTGAGCCAGATTGGCGGGGAAAGGCAGATAAATTGCGTTCATTCGGGTATGCACTCGATTAATTAAATAATAAAATGTCAAATATAATTGCAATTGTAGGTCGTCCAAATGTCGGTAAATCAACGCTCTTTAACCGGTTGATTGAGCAAAGAAAGGCAATCATGGATAACATGTCTGGGGTTACCCGAGATCGTCATTATGGCTATGGCCAATGGACGGGCAAGTTTTTTACTGTGATTGATACGGGTGGATACGTTCATGGATCTGAGGATATTTTTGAAGGTGCCATACGAGAACAAGTTGAAATGGCCATAGAAGAGTCCAATGTTTTATTGTTTGTGGTAGATTGTCAAACAGGATTAACTGATTTGGATAAGGACTTTGCGAAGGTTTTAAGGAAATCTAAAAAGCCTGTCATTTTAATCGCAAATAAGGCGGATACTCACGAAAAGGCATATGCAGCAGCGGAGTTTTATGAGTTAGGCCTAGGTGATCCTTTTCCTATTGCTGCAGAAAGTGGTAGTGGGACGGGAGATATGTTGGACGTTATGATTTCTCATTTTGAGGAAGAAGGGGAGGAGAATCCTGAAGCTGGCGTGCCTCGGGTCGCTATTTTGGGAAGACCCAATGTTGGTAAATCTTCATTTTTAAATGCTTTGTTGGGCAAAGATCGTTCAATTGTAACTGATTTAGCTGGGACGACTCGTGATGCCATCCAAAATCATTATACGCTTTATGGCAAAGATTTTATTATCACAGATACCGCTGGGATAAGGCGTAAAGCACGCGTAGATGATAATATAGAGTATTACTCTGTGTTAAGGTCGATTAAGGCTTTAGAAGAATGTGATATAGCAATTATATTGATTGACGCAACGACGATCGACCACAATACGGGCTTAGAGGCTCAAGATATGAACATTATCAGTATGGCTGATAAAGCTAAAAAGGGTATAGTATTAATGATTAACAAATGGGATTTAGTTGCTAAGGATACAAATACAGCTATTAAGCTTGAAACAGCATTGAAGGAACGTTTAGCCCCTTTAAACTATATGCCAGTTATTTTTACTTCAGTCTTAGAAAAAAAACGAATTTTCCAAGTTGTAGAGAAAATGTTGGAAGTATTTGAAAATAGATCACAAAAAGTGTCGACTTCTAAGTTGAATGACGTTATGTTAGAGGTCATTCAAAATTATCCTCCCCCTGCTTGGAAAGGAAAATACATTAAGATTAAATATTGTACACAGGTTTCTACTCCATATCCAACCTTTATTTTCTTTTGTAATTTACCTCAATATATTAAGGAGAGTTATGAAAGGTATTTGGAGAATCAAATGCGGAAAGCATTTAAATTGGAAGGCACCCCGATTTCCTTATTTTTTAGAAAGAAATAGTGCCTTTAAGTCCCTTTTAAGTAGGTAGCCAATTTGACCTTTTGCCCCTACGCCAATTATTTTTTCTTGGGTTGCAATGATATTATGAAAATGACTTTCTCCTAAGTTGGCCCATTTTTTCAACTTAGAATGAAAGGCATAACTTCCCGCGGGTCCTGATGTAATCCAATAAGGATTAGACCAAATAACTTTTTCAATGTAATAGTTTTTTGGTAAAGGGATTTCTAGAGATGTCCAATTTTCCCCTGCATTTTTACTTTCTAATATCGGGATTTCACTCGTGTTAAGTCGTAAGTAGTTTCCTCCTGCAACCCAAAAATGCCTTTTATTCTTCGCTGCTAGGGTAAAAAATCCACTACTTGTGTCGGCCTTAATTTCAGTATGTATTATTTTCCAAGTTGTGAGATTTGGATCCTTACTTTGAAATATTCTAGCTTTATTTCCCCCTCCACTTATGATATGTAGTTTATTATTTATCCATAAAATACTACTACCACTTGCCGCAAAGGCTGCTTCTCTAGGCAATAAAGGAGGAAAATCGATTAAGTTCATTTGATTAATGTCGTTTCCGTTTTGCCTTATTTTAAAAAGGACAAATTTTTGATCTATCGGATCAGATAATAAATAGCCTGTTCTTTTTTTATAATCCCATGTGATTGCGTCAAAGAAGTATTTGGGGTCCTTTATGTGTAGTATGATTTCCCACGTTTGACCTCCATCTCTTGTTTTAAATAGTTTGGCAGCTCCATTTTCTGACGGTCCGGCACTCATTAAAATAATTTCTTTTTTATTTAATACAATGAGGTCTCTAAAGTCTAAATTTTCGGCTCCTGGAACTTGTTTGACCTCCCAGCTACTTCCTGCATCTTTAGAATGAATATAGGTACCCTTTGTCCCACCGATCCAGATCTCATTTTGAAAAGATTTAAGTGCCCTAAAAGATGCTGAGGTAGGTAATGGAATTGAATTCCATTGAGCCGATGCGGCCAACGAGATTAAAAATAGAAAATAAAAGATTGCTGGCTTTTTCATAAAAAAAGCCATTCTGGTTTTCCAGAATGGCTTAATATTTGAATTGAATAGAAGATTATTTGTTTACAATAATCTTTCCAACATATGATTTATCAGCCGAGGCTTTCACTTGAAGAATATAGATCCCGTTTCCTAGTCCACCTACATTCAATGTGTTTCTTCCGTCAGTTCCATCTGAACTTGCAATTTTACCTTCAAATACAGGACGTCCAACCATATCGTAAATGGATACATCAGCTCCAGTCCAGTCTTCTAATATTTCGATGGTCACATTAGAACTTGTTATAGGGTTTGGATAAATCGCAACACCTTTGAATTCAGGATCGACCACATATGCATATTTAACTACATCCGTGAAACAAGTTAATGGCGTTCCATCTATCGTATAAAGATATTTTCTACGCGCAGTATAGTCTCCAGCCGTTTTAACTTTCGCTACATATGTTTTTGATATTAATACAGCTGAGCCAAATTTCCATTCATATTCTCCTGCACTTGTTGCATTAACCGTTGCTGCTGACGGGAAATTAAGGGCTTTAATTGTATAAACACCTTCTTTTGCAATTTTTGTATCTGTTGCAATTGCAGGATTTGTTTGTACGGTTACTTTAATTTCATTGGAGTTTTTAGAGATACATCCATTTAAATCAGTCGCTGTTGTAAAATAGGTGTCACTCGTTTTAATTCCAGCTAATACCTTTCCAGCTAACAATTTTGCAGAACTTAATTTACCATACCAGGTTACATCATTAACTGATGTAGCTGTTAAAGTGACTGAATTGAATGTACCAAAATCAGAGTCAGCACGTTGGCAGAAAATGGTTGGACCACCCGCAGCAATAACTGGTGCAGCTGGCAATGGTAATACTTTTACTTCGGTTGGCGCTGATGACAATGACGTACAACCATTAATGTCAATTACTTTAACCGTATAAAGACCTGCTTTAGTCACGTCAATTTCTCTTGTTGTCAATGCATTACTCCAAAGGAATTTTGTCGCTGCACCACTTAAACTATCTAAAGATGATTGTAATTTTGCTGCTATTGGCGTTCCTTCACAAAAACCTAGCTTGGTTAATGCAGTAATAGTAGGTGTCTTTGGTCTATCAAACATCGTAATTGAAACTTCATTCGACACATCTGACTTACATCCAATATTATTTGAGTCTGTATTTTTTGAAGTGTAGCCTACTTTTAATTTTAATGTTTCGCCTACTGTAGCTGTAGCTGCAGTTCCCAACGTTGTACTAAGTACACCATTCACATACCAATCATACGTGTTGCCATTGGTCGCATTTGTTGCCGTTAATACGGTTGTGCCACCATCTGGGCAGTATTGTGTAATACCAGCAATGCTTGCCGTAGTTAATGGTTCAACTCTCGATTTAGTATCATAAGATTCTCTAGATCCACAGAATTGATCTCTAGCTTTTACGGTCATCGTAAATATTCCATCATAGTTCGTCGTAATTGAGCTAACATTGCTGGCGATTACTTTTGTACCTCTACCCATATTGTTCCAATTCCATGTTATATCAAAATATTTTTGATATAAATCATAATTGATATTGGTGATAATTTTATAACCTGCTGAGTTTTTACACACTTTAATATCAAATTTTGTATTATCGGGTACATCAGGAAAATAAGTACTAAATGCTGCAGGAGGAGCATAATATTTACCGATTGTTATTGATTTTTTTCCCGAAAATGTATATTCATTTTGGCCAGTATTGTAATTATATCCCTCTAATGCGCAAGCTACTTGATAAGTCCCAGCCGCATAATCATTAGTAACAGCATATGCGGGTCCACCGACATCAATTGGATTAGCATTTGTATCATACCAACGAGTTTCTTGATAACAGCCAATTGCTTCCATGGTTACTCTACCTCCCGCGTTATTGTTAGTTAAATCTCCGCAACTTACACCTGTGATTCGAACTTCAGTCGGCACATATTGTTGTGGATATCTATAGCTTATAATATTTGCTGTGGTAGAGCTTCCTTGTACAACGCCAGCAATTGAACATTCGACCTTATATTGATAAGCTACTTCATTCTCAATGTTTGGAAAACTGCTTGTAAACGGGTTAGTTATCGCTGTAACTGAACTACCATCTCCAGCTCCACCATAAGCGATATCCCAATCCCCAGCCATATTTTGCCATTGACCATTATAATCTTTACGAGTAAAAGACCAATCATATTTTGATCCGGGCGCGCAACCTGATGCTACCAATGTCTTGCCCCAGCCAGCTGGAACTTGATATGTAACAGAGCCCGATCTACCATTTATACGTGGATTTTGAGCCTGAAGCTGATAAAATCCTAATACGGACAAGATTGCGATTAAACTGAGTTTTAAATTTTTAGCCATTATCTTAAAGATATAATTGTGTAGATTTTATGAAAAAAATGGTTAGTAGATTTTTTCAGAGAGCAAGTTAAAAATTATTTTGCAAATTAAATAAGAAATTTATTTTTAGGTATTATTTTTTACCTTTTGTTTAAATAAGCTTAATATAAGCTCTAATCTTATATTTTGTGTTGTTTTTATATGTAATTTTGAAATTGATTTCAATTAATTGAAAATTCAAAATTAATGCAAAGTTAAATTAGGCCCATAAACATTTACTAATGGACGACTCGAAACCCAAATCGCTTAACTTTTTAGAGGAAATTATACAGCAAAATTTGGCTTCGGGCCAATATGAAGATGGAATTTTTACTCGTTTCCCCCCTGAGCCAAATGGTTATTTGCACATAGGTCATGCCAAAAGTATTTGTTTGAATTTTGGTTTGGCTCTTAAGTTTGGTGGGAAAACGAACCTAAGATTTGATGATACTAATCCCATCACTGAGGAAACCGAATATGTTGAAGCTATAAAAAAGGATGTAAGTTGGTTGGGTTTTACTTGGGAAAATGAACTTTATGCGTCTAATTATTTTGAGCAATTGTATCAATTTGCCGTTGAATTAATAAAAAAATCTTTGGCTTATGTAGACGATTCTACTGCCGAACAAATTGCTTCACAAAAAGGAACACCTACGAGTGCAGGAACAGAAAGTCCGTTCAGAAATAGGTCGGTGGACGAAAATTTGACCTTATTTAAAGAAATGCGTGATGGAGTTCATGCGGATGGGGCCAAAGTTTTAAGGGCAAAAATTGATATGTCTCATGCGAACATGCACATGCGAGATCCATTAATGTATCGCATAAGGCATGTGGCTCATCATAGAACTGGAAATACATGGTGCATTTATCCTATGTACGATTTTGCCCATGGACAAAGTGATTCGATTGAAGGAATTACACATTCTATTTGTACCCTGGAATTTGACGTTCACAGGCCATTATATGATTGGTTTATCGAGAAATTAACCATTTTCCCTACGCATCAATATGAATTTGCTCGGCTTAATTTATCTCATACCGTAATGAGTAAACGTAAGCTTTTGCAACTGGTTAATGAGAAAATTGTGAACGGCTGGGATGATCCGCGAATGCCGACGATCTCTGGTTTAAGAAGACGCGGATATACCGCAGCCTCTATACGCAATTTTTGCGATCGAATTGGGGTGGCTAAAAGAGATAATTTAATTGATTTGAGTTTATTAGAATTTTGTATTCGCGAAGATTTGAATAAATCGGCGGACCGTGTAATGGCCGTTTTGGATCCAATAGAGCTAGTTATTTTAAATTACCCTGAGAATCAAGTTGAAGAATTATCGATCGAAAATAACCCCGAAGATCCGGAATCGGGTAAACGTTCTGTGCCATTTTCGAAAAATCTGTACATAGAAAAAGATGATTTTATGTTGGACCCACCTAAGAAATTTTTCCGACTGGGCCCTGATTTAATGGTCCGTTTAAAAGGTGCTTACATCATTAAATGTGAATCCTTTGAGTTAAATAAAGACGGGAGCGTCAAAACAATTTATGCGACGTATTTTCCAACTAGTAAATCAGGATCTGATACGTCAGAAATTCAGGTGAAAGGCACCATTCATTGGGTTTCAGTTCCACATGCTGTAGAGGCAGAAATAAGATCTTTTGATCGACTATTGATCATTGAAGATGCCTCAGAACTTGGAGATGATTTTATGAAATTCATCAATCCCGAGTCCATTCAAATTATCGAAAAGGCTTATGTAGAAAGAAATTTGCGTTCAGCTCAGACAAATAAAGCTGTTCAATTTATCAGAAAAGGGTATTATTGCCTAGATCCAGATGCAAGTCCAGAAAAGCTTGTATTTAATCGGACCGTAACTTTAAAAGATACGTGGGCAAAGGAACAAAATAAATAATTACTTTTTCGCGAAGATCGACTCTACAAAAGCAGTTTTGTTGAATACTTGCAAATCGGAAATTTTCTCGCCAACCCCAATGTATTTAACAGGAATCTTGAACTGATCCGAAATGCCAATCACCACTCCGCCTTTCGCGGTCCCATCTAATTTGGTGATAGCTAAGGAGGTAACCTCGGTCACTTTAGTAAACTCTTGGGCCTGTATAAATGCATTTTGGCCTGTCGATCCATCTAACACGAGCATTACCTCATGTGGTGCTTCAGGAATGAATTTTTGTATCACGCGTTTAATTTTACTCAATTCAGTCATTAAATTGACTTTGGTATGCAATCGGCCAGCGGTATCAATAATCACAATGTCTGCATTCATTTCTACCGCTTGTTTGACCGTATCAAACGCCACTGCCGCTGGATCCGTATTCATTCCATGATCAATCACTGGAATCCCCACGCGCTCGCCCCATAATTTCAACTGATCTACCGCCGCCGCTCTAAAGGTGTCAGCCGCGCCTAAAACTACTTTTAGCCCATTTTGATGAAATTGTGAGGCTAATTTTCCGATGGTTGTTGTTTTTCCTACGCCATTTACCCCCACCACTAAAATCACATAGGGTTTTTGTTTGGGCTCAGCAAACGCATTTTCTAAATCTGTCGATTGATTTTCCTCCAACAAACCCGCCACTTCCTCACGGAGTACTTGGTCTAACTCCTCAGTAGATACAAAACGATCCCGCTCAATTCTTCGCTCGATTCGTTCAATAATTTTTAATGTAGTCGCTACTCCCACATCCGAAGTGAGCAATACCTCTTCCAACTCGTCTAAGACATCTTCATCAACTTTAGATTTTCCAAGAACCGCACGGCTCATCTTAGTGATTAAGCCGGTTTTTGTCTTTTCTAACCCTTTGTCCAACGCAATGATTTCCTCTTGCTCCTGAACAGCGGGCTTCTTTTTTAAAAAATCGAATAATCCCATGAGTTTATATAGAAATTAAAGAGTAATGAAAAATAAAAAAGTCCCTTCGAAAAAAGGGACTTTCATGTAGCCTAATTAATAAATCCAAAAAAATCGAAAAACTAGTTTTTCAACGCAGCATTTACCTCATCCTGAAGAACAATTTCTTCTCTGAATGTGTATGCTCCTGTGGTTGGATTTTTAACCGCCTTTATGATTTTAGCGTATTTAACGCCTCCTTCTTTCTTTAGTGTTGCAACTACTTTCTTAGCCATAATTCCTGAATATTAAATCTATTTAATTTCTTTATGTAAAGTGACTTTTTTCAATACCGGATTGTATTTTTTCAATTCAATACGTGCTGTCGTGTTTTTACGATTCTTAGTAGTAATATAACGAGACATCCCTGGTACTCCAGACTCTTTGTGCTCAGTGCATTCCAAAATTACTTGAATGCGATTTCCTTTCTTTGCCATAATTTGTAAATCATTTTTTCGTCTCCTCTTGAAACGGATTGCAAAGGTAGAAGAATTATTTTTTTCAACAAACTGTTTTAATAAAATATATATGAAAATAAATTCAAGAACTTGATATTTGTATTAAAAAGATGTAAACGAGTTTTTTTTAAGCAATTCTTTCCGCATTTTTGTTTAATGAATTCCACTCAATACCAATTTCATCCGGAAAACTTCAATTTATCTGACCCGAATAGGTATAAGGAGGATGATTTGAAGTCGGAAGAAATGCTTATTTCTTTGGGTCCTCAGCATCCTTCCACGCATGGGGTACTTAGGTTAGAGGTAATTTCTGATGGAGAATGGGTGAAAGATGTAATTCCACATCTTGGGTATTTGCATCGATGTTTTGAAAAACATGCTGAATCTCTTCCATTTAATCAAATTATACCTTATGTAGACCGCCTTGACTATATGGCCTCCATGAACTCGGAACATGCGTATGTGATGGCGGTAGAAAAGATGATGGAATTAAGTGGAAAATTGCCCAAAAGGGTGGAATACATTCGGGTATTGGTGGCAGAATTAAATCGCATTGCATCTCATTTTGTGGCGATAGGCACATATGGTTTGGACATCGGGGCATACACACCATTTTTATGGTTGATGCGAGATCGTGAGCATATTCAGCGTCTTTTAGAGTGGCTTTCTGGTGCGCGGATGTTATACAATTATGTTTGGGTTGGGGGATTATTTTATGATTTACCTGTCGGTTTTGAAGAAAAGGTCAAAGAATTCATCCCCATAGTCAAAAACACTATCTCTGAGGTGGTCAAATTGGTCGAGGAAAATACTATTTTCATTAAAAGAACGGCAAATGTAGGAGTATTGCCCTTAGATATTGCGATAAACTATGGATGCACGGGCCCCGTCTTGCGAGGTTCTGGCTTGGCCTACGATTTAAGGAAAGTAGATGCTTATTCAATTTATCCAGAAGTTGAATTTGAGGTACCTGTGGGTGCAGGTGTAATGGGTCAAACGGGAGATTGCTGGGATCGAAATCATGTTCGAATTCAGGAATGTGTTGAATCGATTAAAATCGTGGAACAATGTTTGGATAAGCTGATGGGAGAATGTAAACGAACGAAAGATTTTAATCCGCAGGAATTAGTTCCTAAAAAAATAAGGCCTTCTGCGATGGATGTTTATGTCAGAGCTGAAAATCCTAAAGGTGAATTAGGTTTCTTCATTCGATCGGATGGAAAATCTGATATCCCACAGCGATTGAAAGTACGGGCTTGCTCATTTCACCACCTCTCGGTTATTCCTTTACTGGCAAAAGGAGCATATTTAGCAGATTTAGTTGCGATCATTGGGTCTATGGATTTGGTGATGGGAGAAGTAGATAGATAATTATGGCAAAAGAATTTTTAAAGGCCCTTGAGGCTGAAATTGCAAAACAAGACATGGGGAATCACCCCATCGAATTGTATGAGCCGATTCAATATTTAATGAGTTTGGGTGGAAAAAGAATTCGTCCTGTACTTTGCTTGCTCACTTATTCCTTGTTTAACGATCAATGGCAAAATGCCATTTCGCCTTCACTGAGTCTTGAAATTTTCCATAATTTCACTTTGATGCATGATGACATTATGGATAAGGCTCCGCTCCGTAGAGGTAAGCAAACGGTTCATGAAAAGTGGAATGACAATATCGCTATACTTTCCGGGGATGTGATGTTGGTGAATGCATATCAATACTTAAATAAAACTAAGGAATTGAGTTTATCTGAGTTCCAATTTGCCCTCGAGAGATTTAATAAAACGGCGGCGGAGGTTTGCGAAGGCCAACAAATGGACATGAATTTTGAAACGCGCTCCCAAGTGACTGTCGAAGAATATATTGAAATGATCCGCTTGAAAACATCTGTTTTGATAGGACTTTCGATGGAATTGGGGGCTATTTTGGCCCAACAATCCAATTTGATTTCTGAACAATGGTATAAGATTGGCGAATTAATCGGGATCGGTTTTCAGTTGAAAGATGATTTATTAGATGTTTACGGAGATCCAGAAAAGTTTGGAAAACAACCAGGAGGGGATATTTTGGCAAATAAAAAGACTTATTTATTAATTCGTGCCTTGGAATTGGCAGACGGGGAAACCGAAATAGCCTTATCAAAATGGTTATCGATGAAAGAACCAAATCCTGAATTAAAAATACGGGCGGTAACGGCTATTTACACAAGTCTTGGCGTGAAAGAGGAAACAGAAGCGTTAGTAAAAAAATATTTTGATGAAGCTTTTGTGCAGATGTCAGCCCTAAATATCGCAGATGAAAAAAAGAATGCATTATTGAAATTCATGAGTGGGTTGGTGGATAGGGAAGTTTAATGTAAATTTGTAAGTTTAAATGGCTTCGTCAAGAAGCTTTTTCTTTTATGGGGTATACGATTTCAATTAGTTTAATGATAATGGCTGTGACTGTTTTGGTTTCATTAGCCGCCTGGCAAAAGCCTAATTGGATGGAACTAATGACCATGAATCCTTACTTGATTGACCGTAAAAAACAATATTGGCGCTTCATTTCATCAGGATTTATTCATGCAGATTTCACGCATTTGTTTTTCAACTTGTTTTCATTTTATTTTTTTGGAACTCAATTGGAATATATTTTTTCAGTCATTTTTCCGGGTATGGGCCCTGAAATGTTTGTCATATTTTACTTGTTGGGAATATTGGTGGCAGATTTGCCTACGTACTTCAAACAAAAAAATAATGCGTATTTCAATTCATTGGGTGCATCAGGGGCAGTTTCTGCCGTGATTTTTGCAGGTATCATGTTTTTCCCAACTGAAAAAATTTACTTGTTTGGACTTTTAGGTATACCTGGAATTATTTATGCTGGTTTATTTACTTGGTATTCTATTGAAATGGACCGCAGAGGAAAAGATTATGTCAATCATTCTGCACATTTATACGGTGGACTATTTGGAATTTTATTTGTCTCACTAACTTACCCAAAGGTCTGGATCACATTTATTGAACAAATTAAGGCGATGATATGGTAAAAAGAATTGCCATATTGGGATCCACTGGATCTATTGGAACTCAAGCGCTAGAAGTCATTGATCAGCACCCTGCTATTTTTAATGTAGAGGTTTTGACCGCGATGAATCAAGCAGATTTACTCATTTCTCAAGCCATTAAATTCAAACCCTCTCATGTTGTTATTGGTGATGATTCAAAATATGAACTTGTAAAAACAGCACTTTCAGGATTGAATATAATGGTACATTCCGGAGCAAAAAGCTTAGAGGAAGTAGTTGCTATAGATTCGGTCGATATGGTATTAACGGCTTTAGTTGGATACGCAGGACTATTACCCACGGTGAAAGCAATTCAGGCGGGTAAACCTATTGCTTTGGCCAACAAAGAAACCTTAGTGGTGGCGGGTGGTCTTATTATGCCCCTTGCCAAAAAAATGGATGTTCCGATTTTACCTGTTGACTCAGAACATTCGGCAATTTTTCAGTGTTTGATGGGGGAATCTCATAACCCGATTGAAAAAATTATTTTGACAGCTTCTGGGGGGCCATTTAGAGGATTCACAAAAGATCAATTAGCGAACGTTACTAGGTCTCAAGCATTAAAACACCCTAATTGGGCCATGGGGGCAAAAATCACCATTGATTCAGCTAGTTTAATGAATAAGGGTTTGGAAGTCATTGAAGCTGCATGGCTTTTTGATGTAAATGCATCTCAAATAGAAGTGGTAGTTCATCCTCAATCTATTGTTCACTCCCTAGTTCAATTTGAAGATGGATCGATTAAAGCCCAATTAGGGTTACCTGATATGAAATTGCCTATTCAGTTTGCTTTGGGGTATCCAAATCGAATCAAATCCGATTTTCCAAGATTTGATTTTCGTCAATTTGGCTCCTTAACTTTTGAACAGGCGGATGTGGATACTTTTCGAAATTTAGGATTTGCTTTTAAAGCTTTAAATCAGGGAGGGAATATGGCTTGTATTTTAAATGCAGCCAACGAAATAGCCGTTGGCGCGTTTTTAAAGGAAGAAATAGGATTTTTGCAAATGTCAAATCTATTGGAGCATTGCATGTCACATGGAACTTTTTTACCGCATCCTACATTAGAAGATTATATTGAAACAGATTTAGTAACAAGAAAAATGGCCCAAAATTGGGTAGAAAAAAATAATAAGAAATAATATGGAAGGTTTGATCATGGCGGGACAGTTGATTTTAGGGCTGTCGATACTAGTAACGTTGCACGAGTTTGGTCATTATATTACGGCCAAATGGTTTAAGATGCGGGTAGATAAATTTTATTTATTTTTCGATTTTTTATTTCCAATTCCTTCGCTTTTAAATTTTGCTCTTTTTAAGAAAAAAATTGGCGATACCGAATACGGCTTAGGTTGGTTTCCATTAGGTGGCTACGTTTCAATTGCTGGCATGATCGACGAAACGCAGGACGCTGCCACCCTAGCAAAAGAACCCGAGCCATGGGAATTTAGAGCCAAACCCGCATATCAGCGTCTAATCGTTATGTTAGGTGGGGTCATTGTCAATATTATCACGGGTATCGTCATTTTTGTTTGTCTTACGTATTCCAATGGAAATAATTTTATTTCAAAAGCGGAATTAAATAAAAATGGAATCGTAGCTTTGGAATTGGCCCAACAAATTGGATTAAAAACGGGTGATAGAATTATAAAAGTGAATGGTGCAGATTATAAATCATTGACAGATTTAAGATCTTCAGAGGTTTTGTTAGGCGATAATTCTTCATATACAGTACAAAGAGGAGATCAAGTTGTAGAAATCAAAATCCCCTCCAATTTCATTGAAAAATTGAGCGATAAAAAAGCTGGGTTTATTGAACCTATGGCTAAATTTAAAGTAGCTGAAGTGACTAGTCCAAATCCTCCATCTGCTTTGGATAAATTATTTGGGAAAAAATCAGAGGAAATGTTGCCTGCTTTATCTGCAGGTTTAAAAACAGGAGACTATGTCACGTCTGTAAATAATAAGCCAATTACTTATTACCACGAAGTAAAGGAAGCACTAAAATTGGAAGCGGGAAAGTTGATTCGTTTAGGAATTTTAAGAAATGGGATTGCTGACACGCTTCAAATGACAGTTACTCAAAGTGGTCAAATCGGATTTTTCCCCGACTTATTAATTAAAGTTTCCCATCAGGAATATGGTTTGTTAGAGGCCACTGGCTTAGGTACTTCACGCGCTTTTTCAGTGATCACAGATAACATAAGAGGATTTAAAAAAATTGCGTCAGGTGATGTGTCCGCATCTAAAGCTTTGAGTGGTCCGATCGGTATTGCGCAAATGTTTGGGGGAGTTTGGGACTGGACCAGGTTTTGGATGTTGACAGGTCTGCTTTCTATGGCATTAGCATTCATGAATATTTTACCTATTCCTGCCTTAGATGGAGGTCATGCTGTTTTCTTGGTTTATGAAATGATTACAGGAAAGCCAGCTTCAGACAAAGTATTGGAAAGGGCCCAGCAAGTTGGGATGATTATATTGTTGGCTTTAATGGCTTATACGTTTGGAAACGATATTTTTAAAGCATTATTTTAAACCTTGAAAAAAGTCTTTTTTATCTTTTTTTTGTTGGCAAGCAGTCCTATTTTTGCTTTGCATAATCATCCATTTCACACGAGTGTCACCGAGATTGTTTTTAATGAAAAAGACCAACTTTGGGAAGTAAGTATTCGTTTATTTCAAGATGATTTAGAGGTTGGCTTATCGGCTTTTCAAGGTAAAAAGTTTCAGTTTCAGCCACAGGTAGAAGCGGATGAATTAATATCAAAATACATCAAAAACCATGTGGGTTTTCAAGTAAATCGCAAATTGCAAACACCCTATCGGTATATTGGATTTGAGCCTCAAAAGGATGTTATTTGGGTTTATTTAGAAATACCAACCCATCAAGAATTGAGGGGTGTATATTTTCAAAATAGCTTATTAGTTGATGTATTTCCTGATCAAACCAATTTGGTACAAGTAGTTAGACAAGACAATAAGCATTCTTATTTGTTTAAGAAGGACTCAAATGTAATATTAATTGATTAGTATTTTACTGCCAAGTTGTCTTATGGCATAATAGTTGATATAATCAGACTTCTTTTGATGTTAATCAAGAGGGTAGGGTATTTAAATTAATCGCATGAATAATCCAAATGATGTTTTTAAGCATTTGAGCGTTTCAGAAATTTCTGATTTCGAAAATATAGAGTTGATTCCCATTAATGGAGAGGGGATTGGGAGTGATGATAAAATGGGTGTTTTGTCAGATGAATTGCCGATCTTGCCTATTCGGAACATCGTTTTGTTTCCAGGAATGGTTATACCGATTACAGTAAGCCGACAAAAATCTGTTAGGCTTGTAAAAAAGGCTTATAAAGGTGACCGGATGCTTGGAGTTTTGGTGCAAGCAAGCAATTCAAAAGAAGAGCCCAAAATCGATGATTTATATAAGATAGGTACGGTTGGGCACATCATTAAGATGTTTGTACTTCCGGGAGGAAATACAACGATTATTGTTCAAGGAAGAAAGCGCTTTGAGGTAAAGGAATTTGTCAAAACAGAGCCTAACCTGATCGCAAAGGTTAATTACATCGAAGATACCTTTCCAAAAAAATTAAATAAAGAAAATAAAGCCTTGATTTCAACGTTAAAGGAGTCGGCTTTAAAGATATTAAACCTTAATCCGGAAATTCCTCGTGAAGCTCAAATTGCCTTGGATAATATTGAATCCTCTGCTTTTTTAATTCACTTTTTGTCTTCAAATATTAATGCGGATTTGAAAGAAAAGCAGGGCTTGTTAGAGACTCTGGATGGAATAGAACAAGCGACTCATTTGTTAGAATTTATGTTGAAAGACATTCAACACCTAGAACTTAAACGGGAAATTCAGAGTAAGGCTTCAAGTGATATTGATCAACAGCAAAGGGATTATTATATACGCCAGCAAATTAAAGTATTGCAAGAGGAGCTAGGCGTTGAAAGTCCTGAACAGGAATTAGACGGTCTTAGAGCTAAGGGAGCAAAGAAAAAATGGTCTAAGGAGGTTAATGATTTTTTCAACAAAGAGTTATCTAAGTTACAAAGAACTAATTCGATGTCACCAGAATATCCGATGTTGATGAATTTTGTCGAACTACTGACTGATTTACCTTGGGCGGAATACACAAAAGATAATTTTGATTTAGTTAAGGCTAAAAAGGTATTAGATTCGGATCATTTTGGTTTGGAAAAGGTGAAGGAAAGGATTTTGGAATATCTAGCAGTATTGAAGATGAAAGGGGATATGAAGGCGCCTATTTTATGTCTTTATGGCCCTCCAGGTGTAGGAAAAACATCTTTAGGGAAATCTATAGCCAAAGCATTAGGTCGGAAATATGTTCGGATGGCCTTAGGTGGATTACGTGATGAGGCAGAAATTCGGGGTCATCGTAAAACGTACATTGGGGCCATGCCGGGAAAGGTGATTCAAAATATAAAAAAGGCCGGTTCTTCTAACCCGGTGTTTATTTTGGACGAAATAGATAAAGTCGGTTCTGATCACCGAGGTGATCCTTCGTCTGCATTGCTTGAGGTGTTGGATCCTGAGCAAAATAGCAGCTTTATGGATAATTACTTAGAATGTGAATATGATTTATCTCGGGTCATGTTTGTGGCGACTGCCAATAATTTAGATACGATTCATCCTGCTTTACGTGACCGGATGGAGATTATCGAAGTGAGTGGCTACACGATGGAGGAAAAAGTTCAAATCGCCAAAAAACACTTGCTTCCAAAACAAAAAAAGGAACATGGATTAGAGAAGATATCGGTCAATATGTCTGATTTGGCGATACAAAAAGTCGTTGAAGGGTATACCCGGGAGTCTGGGGTTCGTAAATTAGAGCAAGAGATTGGGCGTGTGATTCGGAAAATAACAAAGTCCATAGCGATTGGAGAGGCTTATCCTGCTAAAATTCAAGCCTCGGACGTCGTGAAAATGTTAGGCCAAGAACATTTCGATAAAGATGCATATGAAAGTAATGAATATGCAGGTGTTGTTACAGGATTAGCTTGGACGCCTGTCGGCGGTGACATTTTATTTATCGAAACGCTTTTAAGTAGGGGCAAAGGGGTGTTGACACTTTCGGGCCAACTTGGAGATGTCATGAAAGAGTCGGCTATGGCTGCTTTAAGTTTTTTAAAAGCACATGCGGATCAATATGGTATCGACTATCGGATTTTTGATCAATATAATTTACACATTCACGTACCTGCTGGAGCTGTCCCTAAAGATGGTCCATCGGCAGGAATAACCATGCTGACAGCCATAGCCTCTGCTTTAACTCAAAGAAAGGTGCGTTCCAATCTAGCGATGACAGGTGAAATTACCTTGCGCGGGAAAGTGCTACCGGTAGGTGGAATTAAAGAGAAAATTTTAGCAGCCAAACGTGCAGGAATAAAAGAAATCATCATGTGCTCGAAAAACCGCAAGGATGTGGAGGAGATAGAAGCTCATTATATTTCAGACCTCACTTTCCATTATGTGGAGAATGCAATTGAAGTTTTGGCGTTAGCCTTATTGGATGAGAAAGTTAAAACGCCTGTATCTTTTGTATTTCAAGAGGATGCTAAGGCTAATGTTTCTGTATCAGCGTAAAAAACTTCCCCTCTTTCCAGGCTATACTGAATTAATTGGATAGCTGCTGATTTAGAAAGTGGTCTGAGGCAGTCTACTAAATCGCTTAGATTCATAGGCCCGTTCTTTAGGTATTGCAGTATCAATTTCCTTTCTTGGAGGTTGCCTTCTGGGTATGATTTTCCGGAATTTTCGCGTTTTTCTTGAATACAAATATCGCAAATTCCACAAGGGGTTTCGATGTTCTCTCCGAAATAAGCTGATATTTGGGTGGTTCTGCAAAATTGATTTTGCCTGACATAGGTTTCAATCGAATCTATTTTTGACTTGCTTGAATCTTTTTTTGCGACGTAGGTGTGCCAACTAATCGGCAAATTATGTATGGAGGCTCTTGGAGTTAAAAAGGTGATTTTGGGAAGCCCATTTTGTTTTTCGTAGTCAATAATCTCGAATTTCTCTAGTAATTGCAATGACCTTTCTATGTCCGCTATGGGTGCTTTAAATTGCTGACTTATTGTTGATTCAGAAATAGTTACAAATTGATTGTACAAATTTCCGCCATACTGCCTTAGCAAATACTTTAAAATAGATTCAAATTTTTCATTTCTGATTTGAAAGTCATAGAGTTCGGTTGGATTAACACTGATTTTTATTTTGGATGGATTTTGCATCGCATCACTCATTAAAATCAAGCCTTCAGACTCGAGTGTTTTTAGTGCGTAAAACGTTTCAGCAGAAGGTAATTGATACCGCAAAACCATTTCTTGCCAATCAAAATCATGTGTCGCTAATTCGCTGCTGCCTTCAGCGATTTGTAAATAATTACTAATGGATTGATAGGTCCGTTTGATTATATCTGCTGTGGGATAAGATTTTTGCCATTGCGCTTTTAATTCAATTAAGTCTTTTTCTTCAATTAAGATGACTCCAAAGGCTTTTTTCTCATCTCGTCCGGCGCGTCCTGCTTCTTGATAATAAGCTTCAATTGAATCTGGAAGGTCCATGTGAACGACAAGTCGAACATCTGATTTATCTATTCCCATCCCGAAGGCATTCGTCGCTACGATGCATTGAATTTTATTTTCAATCCACTCTTTTTGCCTTTTTGTTCTTTCTTCGGTCGGTAATCCGGCATGGTAGAAGTTTGCTTTGATTCCTTTATCCAGAAGTATTTTGGCAATTTCCTGTGTTTTTCTCCTATTTCTAGCATAGACAATGGATGAACCACCTACTTTTTGGATCATCTGCACTAATTTTAA
>Ga0209829_10001316_pt1 | contig 20506 bp, 21 predicted proteins | sample C_140205_EF_Meta_FD_187311 | JGI IMG/M metagenome (GOLD analysis project Ga0209829, IMG submission 187311) | Freshwater microbial communities from Lake Croche, Canada to study carbon cycling - C_140205_EF_MetaG (SPAdes) (version 2) | ecosystem: Environmental > Aquatic > Freshwater > Lake...
TTCCCGGGATCGCCCCCCCATCGGTGATCGGAACGCCGGGCTACATTGCTCCGGAAGTCCTGGCCGAAAAATCCATGGCAGACGGAAAGCCCGCCTTGCCGTGTATTGAGACGGATCGGCACGCTCTTGCGGTATTGATTTACGAAAACCTTCTCACACGGCACCCGCTTTATGGCCCGAAGGTCAACAGCAGCGCCTCCAGCGAGGAGGACGATAGGCTCACCTACGGTTCAAAAGCGCTTTTCGTTGAGCATTCCACGGATCGTTCCAACCACTTGCGGCCGGCACCGAAGCATCCGGTGTCCATTCTAGGCCCCTATCTGGAAGACTTATTCCGCAAGGTGTTTGAGGTTGGACTCCATGACAGATCCAGGCGTCCCGCGGCAGACCAATGGGAGCGCGCCTTGTATCGGACATTCGACATCATTCATCCTTCACCCGATGGGAAGAACTGGTTCGTTCTCGCGCCGGGCATGCCATTGCGCTGCCCCTTCACCGGACAAAAACTTCATGGAATGGTTCCCTACGCCCAGTTGTATTCGGAAAGCAAGCCGGGGAATTTCATTTTCGAAAAACACCACCTGGTGATTTACCACAACATGCTAATCCATGACTGGCACATTCGTGCGAAAACCCAGCCCGGGGAAACTGCGGATCGGAACCCGAAAGGATACTGTTCATTCCACAACGGACGCTGGTATCTGGTGAACACCAGCGGCGAAGCCATGCAAATCGTTAATGGCCAGAGCGTCCCGAACGGCCAGTCGGTTGAGATCCAAAAGGGAGTCCAGCTGCTTGTATCGAACGGTGAGAAACGACGCCTGTTTGTCTTTGATTTCATGAATCCCTAGGGTCGGCAATCGCGATTCCTGTTTATTGAAAACACCATGTCATTGCCAAACATCCAGGAAGAGCTTGATAGACTCGTTCCCGGCGGAACCCTGGCGATGGAACGTGGCGACTATGGTCCATGTGTGATCAACAAGCCGGTGATTCTCCTCTGTGACGGAGCGACATTTTGGACCGATGGGAATGTGCCTGCAGTCGCGGTTCAATCCCCTGGCGTCGTCATCAAGGATGCGAAAATACGCGGCCTCGTCACGGCATCCCATGTGGTGATCTCGGCAGCCAAGGACAGCCACCCTCTCTTGCAGAATATCCGGATCTTCGGAAAGGCCGCTGGGGTCGAGCTCAAACCAGACGAGTGGATACTCCCCGAGGGAATTCATACCGGGGAAATCCCTCCAAATCACCCTGGTTTTTTCGTGGACGTGGCAGTGCCGCAGCGCTCCCAGATCATCTGCCGGATCTCCGGTGTCTCATTGGATCCATCGGCGCTCAGTCAGGGAATCAACACGGTCAAGCTCCAGATCAGCGATGCCCTTCCGGATTCCATCCTGATCGGTGAAATCGAAGTTATCGGCAGCGTGCTTACACACGTTATCCCGTTTTTCGCACGAATCACGGCAAGCGTCTCACCCAAATCATCAGGTGATGCGGTACCTTTAATCGAGATCCCGGCGCAAGAGCAAGAGCGGTTCCAAAAAAGCCTTGCCGGAAGCGTACCAGCAGGCTTGCAACCCTCATCCACCCAAAAATCGCCAGCTGGTCCTCAAACTGGCAAGCAAAAGACCCAACCAGTGCCCGCCGTCGAGCTTCCCCCGAAACAATCTGCTCGGGTCAGTAAGCCGGCTGACAAGACTCAAGCTAATCCCGGGAAACGGAAGCTCACTCCAGCGGCACAGGAGGATCCACTGAAGCTCGGCGGGGCTTTTGCAGAGTCTGGCCCTTTACCCATGTCGGAGACTATATCCATTAATATACCTACGGGATACAGATCCACAGACCCTAATTTTCCAGGAAAACCTTCGCCCCTATTCGGAGGCAATTCTCTTGTCGACAAGCAATCAGAACCCAGCAATCGAACGGAGGCCGACCAAGGCCAAGCCAAGGGTGATAAGCATAAAGCCCCGGAGGCATCACACCTATCAACACTGTTCACCGATTCCAGCGATTAGACCCATTGCCAAAATAAATTGCCGTTATTTTGAGTGGGTGAGACAGATGGATCGGATGGTTTCGGGCTGATCCAGCAGGCTACGGATGGAGTCGTAGACCTTGTTGCTTAGCTCTTGGCCGCTCTTCGTCAGGTAGCCTGCCAGATAGTGGCTTTTGAGATGCTGCCAGAGCCGTTTGATCGGATTGAAACCGGGGCTGTAAGCGGGCAGGTAAACCGCTACGATGTGGTGCCAGTTCAGGCGCTTGGTTTTATGCCAACTCGCGTTGGCGAGCACCAGCACGACACGCCGACCACGTTCTGGCGGATGTGGCCTCCGAAGTATCCCTGGGTGGGACGCGCCGCTTGACCCATTTCGCCCGCGGACGCGGATCGCCTTCGAAGCCGGCTTCATCCCCGAAAAAGACCAATCATTTGCACACTGGCCTGACGCGAATGCGGAGAGACCGGAAAGTAGGGATTTACCCCATGGCGCTTCCGAGCCGCAGCTCGCATCGTGATGCCGCTATGAAAACTACGAAAAAGATAGTGATCCCCCTCGCGGCTCTCGGTTTCGCATTTTTTGCGAATATATCACAAGCCGCTAGCATTGCGTTCACACGAGTAACCTCGAACTCGTCGGTGGACATATCGGAGGATATCTTCCTCACAGTGACAGACGGCGGATCCCAGCAGGTTCTCTTCTCATTCTCAAAGGGAAGCTTGTTCGACGGGTTCATCACACAGATCTACTTCCAGGATTCGGTCTCGCTGTTGTCGTCGATGAGCTTCCTAGCAGGTCTTTCATCCGCAAATGTGGTCTATGACAGCCCGGCGACTCCCAGCCACCCTCCTGGCGTGAACACATTCAACACGGCATTCTCCCTGAAACCGCGCAATCCCCAACCTACCAATGGCATCTCTGCCGGTGAGACAGGCGTCTTCGTCGGCACCCTGGCGAGCAATAAATCCTATTCACAGTTCGAAGAATCCGTAGAGAACGGATCATTCAACGTGGCTCTGCACGCCCAGGGGCTTGCGGGTGGTCAAAGCGACACCTGCGCATCCGTTCACGCACCGGAACCCACTGCATCACTCCTAGGGGGGATAAGCCTTATCATCCTCCTCACCCGTCGCGTCCGCGCGCAAACCATGGCTGGAGGCTGATACCAAGGGGCTTTCGAATCTGGACTCTTCAACCGCAATCGAGCCATACGAGATAGACTCACGGTTGATCCCATTCGATTTGAGTCAAATGGACAGGATGCACACCGATGAAGAGGTTCATCAGATCGTCTAAAATCGAGAGGACTTTGGTATGATTCACACACTTAGAAAACGGTGCCTCGCGGCATGCTGGGTGCCGAGATCGAGCAGCGTGGTGGCGTCCGCACCAAGCTCCGTTCCGATCACCTCATACTCGTTCTTGAGGTTCGTATGGATGAGGTAAGGGTTGTCGGTGTTGATGCAGTAGGGGATGTCATTCGCGGCGAGATCACGGACGAAGTTTGCTACCGTGGCGTAATCAGGGACGACCCGAGTCACGAGGTTCACGGTTGGACAGATCTCCAGGCAGATGTTTTCCTCGCGGAGCAGTGTGATGAGGGCGTCGCGTTGCTTGCCGTGGGCATTCCTCAACTCGATGCCGTGGCCGATGCGATCGGGGTGGATGGCTTCGATGACCTTTTGGATGCCCTTCGGTCCGGTCGCGGCGCTTTCACCGACGTGATAGGTGATCTTGAGGCCCGCTTTTCTCGCGGTCTCCATCATGGCGGCCACTTCGCTCATCCACGGCTTGCTCAGTTCGAGGGAGCGTGATTCTGGCCCCGCCATGTCAATGCCGACCACTCCGTTCGCGCCATTCAGAGAGCCGCGGCTGCGCCACTTGATCGCCGCGTCGATGATCTTCCAGTTTGCTTCGAGGGAAAGATCGCGACCGAGCGAGAGGATGATGCCGGTGGCGACGCCGTAATGGAGGGTCGCTCGCTCCAGTCCCTGCATGACGGCGAGGATGATGGCGTCCATCGTGTGCAGCCCGTGGCGACGCCGCTTCTGTGGGTTGAAACGCAGCTCCAGCGCCGTGACCTGGGCGCGGCGGTAGGCCTTCGCCACCACCTGATAGGCCGACACGCTGGCGGCGGAGGGCGAGGATTGGATTTCCTCGGTCAGCTGGAAATAGCGGCCCAGAAAGTCATCGAGCGACTTCACCTGATCCGGTCGCGCCGTCAGTGAATCATGGAACGAAGTGAAATCGACGAATTCCGTCCGCAGTCCGTTGTCGCACAGGATTTCCCAGAGCACCGAAGACGGCACTGCCCCGCCGAGGTGGATGTGCAGGTCATTCATGGCGGTTAGAGTGGAGGTTGTAACCACCCATTGGCAATGCCGGAGCTCGTGGCGGATTTGGGACAAACCGACGGTTCATGCCCGTGAACAGCTCGTCGCGGGCCAGATTGCGGGCAAGCGTGCGTTCCAGATTCCCCAGCGCTTGATGTAAATCGGTGAATGCCCAACGCCTCAGGACCCATAATCGTCGGATCTCATGAAATCATCCATCATTCGCGGCTTCTTCCTCTCCCTGGGGTTCGTGAACCCGTCCCTCGCCGCGCCGCTGAAGGTCTTCATTCTGGCGGGCCAGTCGAAAGCCGCCTCGATCCGCAAGGCCCACGAGGCTGCGGCGGTCAGGCCCGAGTTCAAGGGCAGCGTGCTTTTCGTTGAGACCCGCGACTTGGTCCGCAAGGCAGAGGACTCGCCGAACACCGGCCATGGCGATCATGAGTTTGGAAACGCCGAGATCTACTTCCTCGTCGGGGATGCGCCCGGGAAAGGGATCTTGAAGCTGCAATCGAACTGAAGGGTCAGCGCGGGCGGCCCACTCTAACAACATTGAGCCCTCACACGGCTTCGGCGATCGCCAGCACATCGGCGAAAGGGAGATCAGCAAAAAGGGCGAAGGCGTCGTTGCGGGTGAGCCTGGCCCGGGTGGCGGCGGGACTGGCCATGCCGCAGAGGAAGCGTGCGAGTTGTCGTGGGGAATTGAGCGCAGCGTGTTTTTCGTCGGCCAGTTTTCTAACAGCCTCCAGATCCGAGTTGCCGGGGCGGCGTGGTTTGGGTCGCTTGATCGCCTTTGCGGGAACACCCCGGCAGCGATCGCAATGGCCGCAGGGTTGATCGAGCTTCTCGCCGAAGTGTTTCGTAAGATAGCCCGTGAGGCAGCCGCGATAGGCGGAAAGCCCGAGGACCTGACGAAGCCGTTCGAGATCGGCCAGCTCGCGGGCTTGGAATTTCTCCACCAGCGAGCCGGTGAGCGCGGCCAGATCACCGGGGTCCTTTTTCATCCGATAACCGTGGCGCACGCCGGAGACCGATAGCGTGATGTCGCCGACGGTTTGCAGGCTGTTGAGGGCGGAGACGATCTTGTCGCGGGAGACGCCGAGTTTTTGAGCGAGTTCGGTCGGATAGAAGTAGAGCCACCAGCGTTTCATTTCCCCGGAGTCGAGGATCTGTTTGAGGAACTTCCGTTCAGCGGGGGCGCGACCGACGAGCAACTTTTCTTGGGTGGTCAGGAGTTTGCTACGATAGGTGGCGTAGAAGGTGCCGGTGGCTTCCAGGATTCCGGCGATTTCCAGGTAGGTCATCACGGTGGACACCACGCCGGGGCGGATGTCGCAGACGGTGGAAAGCTCGTAGGGTGAGACATCGAACACATCACCAAGGCGCAGCACACGGTCGATGAGGTTGCCCAGCGCGCGCGGCGTCGGCGTATCGGAGTAAATGAAGTTTTCGAGGACGGTGAGGTCGTCGCCGCAGGCGAGCATTTCACAAATAGCGGGTGCGCCATCGCGACCAGCGCGACCGATTTCCTGGGTGTGGTTTTCCAGGCTCTTCGGGAGATTGTAGTGGAAGACGGCGCGGATGTTGGCCTTGTCGATGCCCATGCCGAACGCGATGGTGGCGACGATGACGCGGGTGTCCCCGGCCATGAATGAGCTCTGCGCATCCGCCCGGAATTCTGCGGGAAGACCGGCGTGGTAGGCGCGTGAGGACAGGCCGTTCTTGACGAGGAAGGTGGAGACTTCCTCAGCGGTTTCCTGGCGGGTGACGTACACGATCGCCGGGCCGTCGATCGCGAGTAGTTTTTCTAACAGAAGCTGTTTCCGCTCTCCGATTTTGCACGGCGTCACACGCAGATCGAGGTTTGGCCGGTGGAAGCTGAGCTGCACGTGATCGGCCGCTGCGATGCGGAAGGCCTTGCGGATGTCGCGGGCGACCTTCGGGGTAGCGGTCGCGGTGAGGGCGAGCACGCGCGGGACTTTCAAGCGCCTGCAAATCGTCGCGAGTTTCAGGTAGTCCGGGCGGAAATTGTGGCCCCATTCGGAAATGCAGTGGGCCTCGTCGATGGCGGCAAGCTGGATCGGCAGGTGCTTGAGGCGTTGGCGGAAGGCTTCGTTGGCGAAGCGTTCGGGCGCGATGTAGAGCAGTTTCAAGGTCCCCGCTTCGAGGCGTTCATACACCTCGCGGACCTGATCGGCCTCGAGGGTTGAATCCAGCCTCGCGGCGGCAATGCCCTTGGCCACCAAGGCGTCGACCTGGTCCTTCATCAGCGCGATGAGTGGGGAAATCACCAGCGTCAAACCATCCAGCAGCAAGGCCGGAAGCTGGTAGCAGAGCGATTTCCCGCCACCGGTGGGAAAGACGGCCAGGGCCGAACGACCGTCGAGCAGGGCGCGGACCACCTCCTCCTGACCGGCTCGCATCGACGCGAAGCCGAAGCGGGATTGGAGGGTTTCGAGGACTTGGTCGCAGGCCACGCTGGGAGTGAAGGTTGGGATGGAATGCAACACAACATCCGCTTTGCATTGAGCAACACGTGCATGGTCAATTGACCGAGGCGGCCCGATGATTCCGCTCATGACGAACTGCGACCATTGCGGTACGGCGTTCTCCCCCCGGACGGTGGTGGAGCGTTTCTGCTGTCGTGGTTGCGAGTATGTGCACGAGTTGATCGGGGAGAACGGCTTCGACCAGTTTTATGATCTGAAGCGCGGACTGGCGGCGACGCCGGTGAGAAGCCGACCTTTCTAGAAGCACGATTTTTCCTGGCTGCCAGCACAAGTTGCGGCGGCTGAGGCGCAGGCTGCGGTGCATGGAGGATCGGCGCATCTGGATTGCTCGCTGGAGGGCATTTCCTGCGTTGGCTGCGTGTGGCTGATCGAAAAGCTTTTTGTCCGTGAAGCTGGATCGATCCGGGCAGTAGCGCATCCGGCGAGTGGCCGACTCCACCTCGAGTGGCAGCCGGAGGCCTGTGATCTGGAGTCGTTCATGCGGGAGCTTTGCAAGTTCGGCTACGTCGCCGGACTGGCTGGCGCAACCTCTGGTGACGGCGAACGGCGGCGCCTGGGCGCACGAGTGCCCCGTGCTGGCGGCGATCCTGATGCCCCTCAGCTCTCTGGTCTCCATCGCCATCGTGGCGTCTCATTTGCGGCTTCGTGCGACATAAGGTTGATATTGGGGTGGGTTTTCCTAGTCTGCGGCGAGGAGTTTCGCCCCCACCATGCCCGTCGCCACCCAAGCCCACCGGGAATTCGAGGCCGGTCTTTTCGAGCGCCTGCAGGTTTCCGAGCGTTTCCTCATTTATCAGAATGCGTTCAGGACCGCGACCGGCCTCCCCCTCAGGCTGGTTTCCGCCGATCCGGAGCAGTGGTGCCTCGATGATCAACGCGTCAACCGCAGTCCGTTTTGCGAGATGCTGAACCTCTGCAAGCGGGCCTGCGATGCCTGCGTGGAAACCAATCGCAAGCTGATCAAGGAAGCCGAAGCGTCTGGCCCAAGCACCTGCCATTGCTTCGCCGGCCTCTCCGCCACGGCCGTTCCGGTGAAGATGGGGACTGCGGTCGTCGCCTACCTGAAGACCGGCCAGGTCTTCCACCAGATGCCGGATGAGGCCCGGTTCAATGAGGTGGTGGGTGCGATTGGTCGCAAGACTCTCGACGGCCCCATGCTCAAAAAGCTCCGCACTGCTTACTTCGAAACGCAGACGATCGATCCGCAGCGCTACAACAGCATGGTGAAGCTCCTGCACAGTTTCGCCGAGCAACTCGGCGCGCAGGCGGAATCCCTCGCCATCATCAATGAGGGCAGCGAGCCCGCCGCCATCGCCAAGGCCCGGCAGTATATTTTGGCGAATCTCGACCAACCGCTGCCACTGGGGGACGTGGCGAGGCACGCCGGTCTCAGTGCCTCCCACTTTTGCCGGATGTTCAAGGACTTCACGGGCCTGACCCTCACGGACTATATCAACCGAAGCCGGGTGGAGTGGGCGAAACGCGAATTGTTGAAGCCCGAGGTGCGCATTTCTGAAATCGCATTTTTGGTTGGCTACCAGTCGCTTTCCCAGTTTAACCGCAGCTTTTCCCGGATTGTCGGAGCGTCGCCGACCGAGTACCGGCGGGAACGTCTTTACCGGACCGCGTCATGATCCAATTTTTCATGATTGCCCCCTGACGCCCTCAACAGACAAACTGTCGGCCGGTTCGAATCAATGGACGATCGCTACGAAATCAGAGGCAAAATCGGCCAAGGTGGCATTGGTGCGGTCTATCGTGCGTTTGACCAGCGGATGAACCGCGAGGTCGCGATCAAGCGCATTGTTCAGGACAAGCCGAAGAACGCTGGCGAAGAAGAAGATGCGGCGCGACAGATGACGAAGGAGGCAGGAGCCCTGGCGGCCCTGCAGCATCCGCACATCGTCACGGTCTATGATGTCGGCATCGACGAGGATGGTCCGTATGTCGTGATGGAGCTTCTAACAGGGAAGACCCTTGATGAAGTCGTGTCGCATGCGCCGATGACCTGGGCGGACTTCCGTGAGTTTTGCCAGCAAACCCAGGAGGCCCTCATCGCCGCCCAGGAACTCGGGATTGTTCACCGCGATCTCAAGCCAGGCAACGTGATGCTCACCTGGCTGCCGTCCGGAAAGTTCCAGGTGAAGATCGTGGATTTCGGTCTCGCAAAATTCTCGCCGAAGGCCTCGCTCCAGACGCTCGATCAGACCGACTCGATCTACGGCTCGATTTTCTTCATGGCCCCTGAGCAGTTCGAGCGCGTTCTGCTCGATTCGCGGACCGACATGTATGCCATCGGCTGCGTGTACTACTTCACCCTCACGGGCCAGAACCCGTTTGATGGCGATACCGGCCCTCAGGTCATGGCCTCGCATCTGGGTCACCTGGTCACCCCGCTGAATGAATTGCGTCCGGACCTTCCCAAGTGGATTTGCGATTGGGTGATGTGGCATATCAACCGCCAGCCAGCCGACCGACCCAACGATGCGCGGCAATCCCTCCAGGTGTTTCTTCAGAATGATGCGGCTCCGCCTCAAGTCGTGGAGCACGCCCGCCCCGCGCCGCCGACCCGGCCGCGTCTGGTCATTCCCGGGGGTGGCCCCATCCAGACTCCCCAGAGTGCTGTTGCCGTCACCACGGCAGCCCCCTTGCTCCCGCCGGGCCCGAATACCCAGGCCATGCCGCAGTCGCTCGCGCCTCCTGAAGGAGCGCCGCCAAGCATCCACACCACCGGCGTCCACCCGGTGCTCCGCGACGATCGGCCAGATACAGGCAGCGGCCCGATCATGGTGGGAATCCCTGTTTCGGAGGGTGCAGCAGTCGTTTCTGTCGCCCCCACTGGCCCGCTCAGTGCCGGAGGATCGGCGCTGAATCCGCCCGCCCGCCGGGCGGCGGCCCAAGCGGCGGCCCGTACTCAGGGGCAGGCCACCAGGCAGGCGACGGCGACCCAACAAGGGGCCGTGACCCAACAGGGCGCGATGCCGCAGCAGAAGTCCTCCAAGAAGCCGCTCGTTTTCAGCATCCTTTCGGCGCTGTTCATCGTCCTGATGGCCGGTGGTTATTTTGTTTATAAATCCATTGCCGAGAAGAAGCGTGAACTGGCCTACCAGGCGCTCCTGACCTCGGCCGAGGACCCGAGGACCACGGAGGTCGAGCTCACCAAGGCGGACCTGAGCCGACTGCTCGAATCCTCGCTCACTCTGAGCAATTTTGGCGAGCGCCAGAAAGTTCTGAAGGCACTGGCAATCGGCAAGTCCGTGAACGGCGAGAACATTGACGAGCAGGTGATCGTGCTGGCCACCAAGGCGGATACCGATCCAGAGCGTCGCGAAGAGTTGTTCCGTGAGGTGATCGCCGTGCGCAAGAGCCCTTCCGCCTTGCCGGCCCTGATGGATTTCATCCGTGAAAGCACCGACGAAGCGTCAGTGACCTCTGCGATCCAGGCCGCGACGCCTTATGCGACCGATAAGGAATTTCCTGGGTTTCTTGGGGTCCTGAAGTCCGCGAAAAATAATCAGACCCGCGTGGCGGCGGAGGCAGCACTTACTCAGATCCTCAGCAAGAGCGCCACCCGCGACGGGATGAGGAAGACCCTCAAGGAGATCTACGAAACCACCGCCAATCCCGATCTCCAGCGTTCCCTTAAGAAGCTCCTCGGCCCGTGAATCACGGCGTGTAGACCGTCACCGGTCCAACTCCGAAGCCCTGCACCCGACGGAGTTTTTCCACGGATTTACCAAGGGCCGTTGCCGCTGTCTCCATCTCGGCGCGTGTATTGAGAATTGAGAATCCGAAGCGCAGGCTGCTCTTTGCCTTCGCATCGGAAAAGCCCATCGCTTTCTGCACGTGTGACGGTTGTTGCTTGCCGGTCATGCAGGCGGATCCAGCGGAGCACGCGATGCCGAGGTCATCCAATAGAATCAACAGGCCGGCCGCTTCGCATTGCTCGAAGGAAAGATGGCTGGTGTTCGGCAGGCGGTGGGCGGGATCGCCATTCGCTTCCGAGCCGGGAATTCTGGCCAGAACGATGGACTCGAACCCATCACGCAGATCTCTAACAGAAGCCATCCCGCCGCGCGCCGTCGACAGTTCCGCCGCCTTTCCGAGCCCCACGATCGCCGCCGTGTTTTCAGTCCCACTGCGACGATCCTTCTCCTGTCCGCCGCCGCGCAGCAGCGGCTCGAAGCGACAGCCGCTGCGAATGTAGAGGGCGCCGACGCCTTTCGGTCCGTGAAATTTGTGTCCGGAGAGTGAGAGAAAATCGACCGGCACCTCGCGGACGTTCACTGGAATTTTCCCGATGGCCTGGATCGCATCGCTATGGAACGCCAGGCCGTTTTCCTTCGCGATCGCACAGGCTTCGGCGATCGGTTGGATCACGCCGGTCTCGTTGTTCGCCCACATCACCGAGGCGAAACCACCGCCGTCCTTCGCATTCTCGCAGGCCGCGCGGAATTCTTCGAGGTCGAGTCGGCCGAGTGGGTTCACGCCGCAGCGGGTGAGGGGATAGCCAACGTCGAAAAAGGTCTCGCAGGGTTTGAGTACCGCGCTGTGTTCGATCGCCGTGGTGATCACCTTGCCGGTCTTGCGCCCGACCAATCGAGCCAGCCATTTCAAGGCGGCGTTCGTGCTCTCGGTGCCGCCGCTGGTGAAGACGATTTCATTCGGCTCCGCGCCGATGAGGGCCGCCACCTGTTCGCGGGCGGTGTCGATCGCCTGCCGCGCCGCCTTCGCCCCGCGATACGAGGCGTTCGGATTGTGAAAGCCCTCCCGCAGCCACGGCAGCATGGAGTCGAGCACCTCCGGCAAAAGGGGCGTCGTGGCATTGGCATCGAGGTAGATCACGGCGGGAGTCTAGCCACACGAACGGACATTTCCAGCCTTTGGAAATGGGAATGGAAGTGTCTCCAATCATCGGCTAGAAAAACCCCGAACACCCAACGTCGTTTCCCCTCCATTCCTGATGCTCCCGGAATTCGCCCATTCCCTATACCAGCGCTTCGAGCGTGAAGGCATCCCGCTGCTCCTCGCAGGGGGCTGGGCGGTGTGCCATCACGGGTATTCGCGATTTACCCGTGATGTGGATTGGATCTGCTCCCGGGCCAATGAAGCTCGTGCAATTGCGCTGATGGAGTCGCTTGGCTTTGGGATCACTTTTCAAGCCATGGCGACCCGCTTCCAGTTGAAGCGGGATCCAGCCTATCCGCCGGTGGATCTTCTTTGGGTGAGTCCTGAGAGCTTCGCGAAAATGGAAATAACCGATGAACGGGCGGGCGTTCACCGGGACATGCTTGTGATTGATCTGCGGACTCTGCTCGCCATGAAGCTCAACGCCCTGAAGGACCGCGAAGAGCGGCATGATAAGGACCTCCTCGACATTCGGTTCCTTTTAGAGGAAAATCCCGATGGTTTGAGCGATGATGAACTGCGCCAGCTCTGTGAAAAATTCGCCGGACCGGATGCCTACAACCTCATTCGAATGATCCCATGAACGCCCTTGATCTGGAGTTTCCTGATTTCTCGAATCACCCGCCGCCGCCGAAGTTGACCTTCGAGCAGTATGAAAAGTGGATCTGCGAGGAGATCGTTCCTGAACTGGCTCGTCGTGGCGAAATGACGCGTGAAAAGATCATCGCCGACTTCATGAAAAACGAAGGCCGCCAGACCGAGGAGTGGCCGGATTTTGGGGATGCTTGAGCCAAACAAATCAGGCGGAGCATTCGCCCCGCCTGATCGAAGAGTCAGTCGCTTTGCCTGAGGCTCACTTACCCCAGCGTTCGAGCAGGGTCTTGGCCATGTCGGAAGGAGTTTCCGCGACGGCGATGCCGCACTCGGCGAGGATGCGCTTCTTGGCCTGGGCGGTGTCTTCCTCGCCGCCGACGATGGCACCGGCGTGGCCCATGCGGCGTCCGGGAGGCGCGGTGGCCCCGGCGATGAAACCGGCGATCGGCTTTTTGCAATGCTCCTTAGCCCAGCGTGCGGCGTCGGCTTCCGCGTTGCCGCCGATTTCACCGATCATGATGATGGCCTCGGTCTCTGGGTCCTCGTTGAACATCTTGAGGATGTCGAGATGGTTGGTGCCGTTGATCGGGTCGCCGCCAATGCCGACGCAGGTGCTTTGGCCGTATCCAAGCTGTGTGAGCTGCCAGACGGCTTCGTAGGTGAGGGTGCCGGAGCGGGAGACGACGCCGACGTTGCCGCGCTTGTGGATGTAGCCGGGGGCGATGCCGATGCGGCAACCGCCATGGGATTTTTCGCCACGGCCGGGAGTGACGAGGCCGGGACAGTTCGGGCCGATGAGGCGGGACTTGGAACCGCGGAGGGCTTCCTTCACACGCATCATGTCCATGACCGGGATGCCTTCGGTGATGCAGACGACGAGTTCCACGCCGGCATCAAAGGCTTCTAGGATGGCATCGGCTGCGAACGGCGGCGGCACGAAAATGGCGGAAGCCGTGGCTCCGGTTTCGCGGACGGCCTGCTCGACGGTGTCGAAAATCGGCACGGCATCTTCGAATTTCTGGCCGCCCTTGCCGGGAGTCACGCCGGCGACAAGCTTGGTGCCGTAGGCGAGGGAAAGGCTGGCGTGGCGCGCACCGAAACTGCCGGTGATGCCCTGGACCAGGAGCTTGGTGTTTTCGTCAACGAGGATGGACATTTGAAGAAGTTTTAAGGGTTCAGTTTGAAGTGTTCAGGAGGAGCGGGTCCTGGTTCAGCTGACGGCGGCGACGATCTTCTGGGCTCCGTCGGACATGGTGTCGGCGGCGACGATGTTGAGGCCGGAGGCGGCGAGCGTGGCCTTGCCCTTTTCGACGTTGTTGCCTTCGAGTCGAACCACGAGCGGCAGTGGCAGGCCGGTTTCCTTGGCGGCGGCGATGACGCCTTCCGCGATGATGTTGCAGTCCATGATGCCACCGAAAATGTTGATCAGGATGCCCTTCACCTTCGGGTCGGCGAGGATGATCTTAAACGCGGCCGTGACCTGTTCTTTCGAAGCTCCGCCGCCGACGTCGAGGAAATTGGCCGGATCACCGCCGTAGTGCTTGATGATGTCCATGGTGGCCATGGCAAGGCCGGCGCCGTTGACAAGGCAGGCGATGTTTCCATCGAGCCCGATATAGTTGAGGTCGAACTCGGAAGCAGCGACTTCGCGAGGATCTTCTTCAGACTTGTCGCGCATGGCGACGATGTCGGGGTGGCGGTAAAGTGCGTTGTCATCGAAGCCGAACTTGGCGTCGAGCGCCAGCACGCGGCCGTCAGGGGTGGTGACCAGAGGGTTGATTTCCAGCATCGAGCAATCGCAGGAAACGAAGAGTTTGTAGAGGTTGCCGAGGAGCTTGGCGAACTGCTTGGCGTTGTCGCCGCTGAGGCCGAGCGCGGCGGTCAGTTTCCGGACCTCATAGCTCTGGAGTCCGAGGAGCGGATGAATGAACTGGCGGACGATTTTTTCCGGAGTGTTGTGAGCCACGTCCTCAATGCTCATGCCGCCTTCAGTCGAAACAACGATGACCGGCCGGGAGGTGTCGCGATCCATCAGGATGGCGAGGTAATACTCGTGGTCGATGTCCACGGCTTCGGCGATCATCACCTTGCTGACCAGCTTGCCAGCCTCGCCGGTCTGGATGGTCACGAGGGTTTCGTTGAGCATCTTCCCGGCAAACTCGGCGGCCTGCTCGGGCGACTCGATGAGGTGGACACCCCCTTGGAAGCCGTTTTTGAAATGGCCTTTTCCGCGACCACCTGCGTGGACTTGGGCTTTGATGACCAGCTTCGAGCCGGCGAATTCACGGGCCGCGGCGGCGGCTTCCTCCGGGCTTGAAGCCACTTTGCCTCTTGGGCTGGGGACTTGGAATCGATCGAAAAGCTCCTTCGCCTGGTATTCGTGAATATTCATGGGATCGCGTGGACGGGCGGGACGCTAGGGGGCTGATCCGAGGCGGTCAAGCGGCCGTCTGGAGAGAATTGACGGCTTTTCCGCCATGTAACGCTGCCTGGCGCCCATGTGGCTGCCCGACTCCGGGGTAAAAGAAGTCGCGCATCCCGATCCGGAAGCGGCTAGGGTGTTGAAGTCGCCCAGCCCTTCAAGCCATGAGATCATTGCACCGCTTGTGTTTACTTCCCGTCCTTGTGCTCGCCAATTGCGCCACCCTTGCGAGCAAGAAGCCGGTTCCGCTCGCGATCACCAGCAATCCAACCGGAGCGAAGGTCGTAGTGAGCAATCCGGCTGGGAAGGTGCTTCATGAGGGCAACACGCCGACCAGCGTCACTCTTCCCGCCTCCGCAGGTCCTTATAAAGCCGCCAGCTACAACCTCGTGTTTTCCAAGAAGGGCTACCCGACGAAAACCGTCTTACTGAAAGCCGGAATCAATCCCTGGTATGCCGGGAACCTTCCAATGCCAGGAGGTAGTCTCGGAATGCTGGTGGTCGATCCACTGACCGGCGCAATGTGGAAGCTGGATGAAAAGGTCTGTGGTGACCTGCGTTGACAGTCAGTCCTGCACCCGGCTGCTGACCTGCCCGTCCTTCAGTTTCGTGACCAAGAGATCGCCCGGTTGCACGTCCTTCGTCGATCGCACGAGCTTTCCCTTCGCATCGAGGGTGATGGAAAATCCCCGCTGGAACGCGGATTCGGGTCCGAGTGTCCGCAGCAGTCCGGCGAGCCGGCGCACCTGCTGGTCACGACGTGCGAGCTGCTCCTCGGACAAGCGCGAAAGCTGTCGGCCGAGTGAGGTGACATGGGACAGCCGGCGCTCGAGCACGTTCGCGGGATGCTGGGCCTTGTGGGTCAGCGCGGCGTGAGCGAGGCGTGACGCCGCCTCCTCGAGACCGGCGCGGACCGATTGGGAAAGACGGGAACGCAGACCGTCGACCTGCATCGTCGGCTCGCGTAGAAGCCGTTCGCCGCCCCGCTGAAGTGCCCCGCGTTTTAAGACCTCCACCGAGCGTCGCGCAGCCGTGAGTCGCTCGACGGCTTTCCGCGCCATCCGCCGACGGATCTGCGCGAGACGCGAGAGTAGTTCCTCGCCATCCGGCACGGCCAGCTCGGCGGCGGCGCTGGGCGTGGGCGCCCGGAGATCCGCCACCAGATCCGCAATGGTGAAATCAATCTCATGCCCCACGGCGGAAATGATCGGGATCGGGCAGACCGCAATCGCCCGCGCGACAACCTCCTCGTTGAAATTCCAAAGATCCTCGATCGAGCCGCCGCCGCGCCCGACGATCATCACGTCGCAGCGCGGGTAGCCGAATTTTTCCGGACTGCCCATCTTCTCGATGGCCTTCGCGATCTCGAATTCCGCGCCCTTGCCTTGGACCCGGACCGGGAAAAGGACAGGCTGCACCCACGGCGCGCGACGCCCCAGCACGTTGACGATGTCCCGGATCGCAGCGCCGCTGTCCGAGGTGATGATGCCGATTACTTGCGGAAATTTCGGAATTGGCTTCTTCCGATCGGCGTCGAACAAGCCTTCCGCGTGGAGTTTCCGCTTCAAGGCTTCGAACCGTGCCTGGAGATCGCCCTGACCGGAGCCTTCGGCCTGTTGAACGATGACCTGAAGCTGGCCCCGCGCCTCGTAGACACTGACCTCGGCGAAGACCCGGACCAAGGCACCGTCCACCAGCGCCTCATGGCCCTGTCGCTTCCGTGCGCCAAACATCGCGCACTGGATTTGCGCGCCGTCGTCCTTCAGTGAGAAATACCAGTGGCCGCTGGCCTGCTTCTTCAGGTTGGAAACCTCGCCTTCAATCCACAGCTCGCCGACTTCGATCTCGACGACGTTCTTGATCCGCCGACAGAGCTGCGTCACCGAAAGGGCTCGCGGCGCGGCAGGCTTGGGCTTGGCGAAAAGATCGTCCACGGCGCGAACATGGAACGATTCAGCGGCGCTGCCAACTCAGGATGCGACACCTGACCTTTCTGACTTCTGGTCGAGGAGGCGAGCGCACCCGCAGCCGGAAAGAAAATCTCAGATTTGACATCCATTAGGTAAGACGCCATCTTACTTCCATGGTTACCAGTCTTTCCAGCAAGGGGCAAATTGTCCTCCCTGCCGAATTTCGCCATCAGGATGGCATTCTCGCGGGGCAAAAGTTCGAAATCGAGCGTCTGGACCGTGGTGACTATCGCCTGATCCAGATTGCCGCTCCCGCCAATGAGGGCCTTGTCGAGTGGCTCCTCGCCTGCCCCGTCAAAGGCTGGTTCGTGCCGATGGAATCTGAATCAACCGACAGCCTGTGAAGTTCCTCGTTGACGCCAACGTGTTGAGCGAGGTGACCCGATCAAGCTCGAACGCCGCGGTGTTGGAGTGGCTGAAGCTCAATGCATCCGAAATTGCAGTCGATCCGGTCATTCTCGGCGAACTCCGATATGGCATCCTTCTTTTGCCCAAAGGAAGAAAACGCACTTCGCTGGAAACCTGGTTTACCGCAGGCACGGAGAAGCTCCTCTGCCTGCCATGGGATCGCGAAACAGGCCTGCGCTGGGCGGAGCTGTTAGCCGCGCTGAGGAAGCGGGGAGCTCCGATGCCGGTGAAGAACAGCATGATCGCCGCGACCGCCCTCGCTCACGGACTCACCGTCGTCACTCGGAACACGGTGGATTTCGCGAAAGCGAAGGTTCCGACGTTCAATCCGTTTGTTTAGTCGCTGACGCGGTGAAGATTCGGGTGAGATTACATACTCGTCTCTTCCTCACCACACCCCCTGCTCCTTAAGCTGCTTCTCCGCGGCTTCGGCCCAGCCTCGGTTGGCGGCGGGGGAGGCGGGGGAGGGGTGGAGGATGCGGCCGATCTGGTAGCTGCCGCCGGTTTTTTCCGCCGCGCGGCGGAGGCGTTCTTCAGCAAAGCCACCGACGCCGATCAAATACTGCGGCTTTAGTAGTTGGATGACGTCCGCAAGGTGATCGAGGCAGACCGCTTCGACGGGTTCCATTTCTACTGACGAAAGCTTGTCGGGCGTGAGGTTGGCCCCGGTGGTGCTCATCCACACGAGCGGGCAGAAGTTGGCGACGTAATGGGCGGCGAAGAAGTCTTCCGGCTTGGGAAATTTTTCGGAGAAGAGCCCCCAGAGGCGGCGGCCGCTGACTTCGGATTTCGGGCAGTTGAAGCCGTCGATCGGGCGCTTCGGGTGCTCCGGCACGGGCTTGCCAACGGGGGCGGTGATGCCCATCCAGTCGCGCACGGCGGCGATTTCGCCAAACGGTACGCCGGTCTGGGCCATGCCGAAGGGACCGGGGTTCATGCCGAGCAGGAGGACGCGCTTTTTTCCGCCGCCGAAGCGTTTCAGGAAAGCCTCGTGGGGGGCACGGGCATAGTCGAGCGGGTTGTAGGTGTGGGAGACGGGCGCGGAGAAGCGGAAGCCGTCGAGGTCACGGGCAAGCTTCCGGGAGAGGTCGATGAGGGTGGCGGCGGACACAGGGCCGACTCAATCCTTCGGCGCGGCTCAGCGCAATCCCCAAGCCCCGGCGCGGCGGTCGCGGGCCTGGCGTTCGAGCGCGTGGAGCTGGTCCTTGCGCTTCGCCATCGGGGTGCCATCGGGCGTGCCCGCGCCCTTGGTGAAGATGCGGCAGAGGCCTTGCTCGACGAGGAGTTCATCAAGCGAGCGGCTGCGGCCGTTTTCCTCGATCTCGATGAAGGCGTGGTAGCGCTGGTCGTGGTAGGGGCTGTCCCAGAGCGTGTAGAGCGTGAAGGGCTTTTCCGCGAGGCGATCGAGGGTGAAATGCTTGCCTCGCTGGCCGATCTCGACGGCTTTCTCGGGCGTGATGCCGAAATACTCGGCTTGTTGTCGGATGCGGTCGTGGTTGGTTTCTCCGCTGGCGTATCCCTTGAACTCACTCTCGGGGGTATCGACGAAGTAGAGGCGGAAAATTTCCGTGCGGCCGTCGGGAAGCTTCACTTGGAAGCTGTCGCCGTCGTTGTGGCGTTCGGCATCGAGTCGGCAGTTACGATAGACCTCGTAGCTGCTCAGGGTTTCGCTCCGGGTGTCCGGACGTTTCGGCTTTTCCGGGGTCTGTCCGGAAGTCGGTCGGGAAACCGGGTCGGGGTGGGCTTTCTTCCAGCCATCCAGTCCCCACACGATGGCGGCGACGACAATCAGCAGGACGAGCTTTCCGGCGCTCGCGGGCTTTGCCTGGATGGCCATGGATCAGAGGCCCTTGAACCCCTGGTACTCGGGACAGGTGCCGATCGGCACCGGGACATTCCCCCACTCGCGGTTGAGGCGGCGGTATTTGTTGATGAAGTCCTTGGGGACGGCCCAGTTGTTGAAATCGCGCGGCACGTTGTCGCGCAGCATGCCGATGTTGATGTTGTGGCGGATCTCGAAGTGGAGGTGCGCCGGATACATGCCGAAGTTGCTGCCGATGGTGCCAATCTGCTGGCCGCGTTTGACCATCTGGCCGAGCTTGACCTTGAGCTCGTTGAGGTGGCCGTAGAGGGAGTCGCAGAACTTCACCTGGCCTGACGCGGGGTCGCGATAGGCGTGACGGATGATGACGACATTTCCCCAGCCCTGATGGACATTGTAGGCCCAGACGACCACGCCGTCGGCACAGGTGTAAACGGGATCGCCGAGGTCGGTGTCGCCGCCGCTGCGGCCATTCCAGTCCTCACCGTAATGAATGGCACCGCTGAGACGCACGCCGCGGGCGGTGTAGTAGCCGTCGGCATTGGGCTTTCCGACCGGGAAATCGAATCCGTCCGCGAGCGCCATCTTGATGGTCTGCTGGGCGTGGAGGCCGGCGGAAAGCAACACGAAGAGCGCGAGCAGGAGGGCCTGCGTGCGGGATATCGTGTTTCTAAGGACAATCATGGCTTCGAAGTCCACCCGGCGGAGTGGGAGGGGGCAAGCCTAAACGACCCCGGATTCAAGCTGGAAGAATCTGGACGAGAATCAAAAACGCCACCACGGCCCCCGCCAGGATGCGGTAATAGCCGAAGACTGCGAGGCCGTGTCGCTGGAGGTAGGTGACCAGCCATTTGACCGCCAAGGCAGCGGAGATCATCGCCGTGAGGCTGCCGACGAGCAGGTTCAGAGTTCCAAATTCATGCAGCATCAGCTTCATACCGCCAAACATCACATGGTAGGTATCACCTAACCCATCGACTTTCCAAAGTGCCTTTTTCGCCGTCGCCGCTGTTAGGGTCAAAACGCCGAGCAGGAAGGAATACTCAACCGCCGCGCTGACCGAGAGGCCGACGAGCAGGCCACCGCAGATCGTCATCAGGCTGCGGCTGGTGCCTGGACACATGGCCACGCACTGGAGCAGGCCGATGGTGAGAGCCATTTTCAAGGTCAGTTCGCTGAGTTCCTTGCCGCCGCCTTTCGCCGGATTCCGCTTCCGCCAGGCAGTGACCACGAGAATGCCGATGCCACCAATAATCCAAGCGGCAACAACCGGCTTAATTCCGAAAAGAATTTCCTCAATTTTGTCATTAAATTTCAAACCAATGACCGCCGCAGGTAAAAAACCCAGCAAAAGAATCATACAGAGCTTCAGCCCCTCGGAATCTCGGCCCACCAGACCCCGAATCATTTGGACCACGCGCTTCCAATAGAGCCCGAGAACGGCGAGAATGGCTCCTCCTTGAATGCAGACAGCAAACGCATCCGCACTCTTTTTTGCCATGTCGATCTGCTGTTCGGTCATTCCAGGGGAATGCATGCCGA
>Ga0209829_10001318_pt1 | contig 20474 bp, 18 predicted proteins | sample C_140205_EF_Meta_FD_187311 | JGI IMG/M metagenome (GOLD analysis project Ga0209829, IMG submission 187311) | Freshwater microbial communities from Lake Croche, Canada to study carbon cycling - C_140205_EF_MetaG (SPAdes) (version 2) | ecosystem: Environmental > Aquatic > Freshwater > Lake...
GGGCGACATGCTGCCGGGCGAGTATGAGCTGGCGCGGCGCCTGTGCGTCAGCCGCCCGACGGTCCGCGCCGCCCTCGCGCGGCTGGCGGATGACGGCTTGATCTCGATCCGGAAGGGCTGCCGCACCCGGCTCTGCTCCACCCGGATCCGGAAGCAGAGCGGCGCCCCGCCCACGGTCTGCCTCGTGGTCCCGTCCTCCCGGGAGTCGCACGGGTACAACGCCCATCCGGTCCTGATGGAAATGCGGGCGCAGTTTGCCGTGCGGGGGATCGGCTGGGAGGAGATCTTCGACCGCACGCTGGGCGGACGACATCCGGAGGCCCGGCTGGCCAGCATCGCGAACGGCCGGCACCGTGTCTGCTGGGTGCTGATGGGGGCCTCCGCCGCGATCCAACGCTGGTTCCAACAGGCGCGCCTCCCGACGCTTGTGCTCGGCTCGTGCCACCAAGGCATCGAGCTGCCGTCGGTTGACGTTAATTATTACGCCATCGGCTGGCACGCGGCGGGCTGCCTCGCCAAGAACGGCCACCAGCGGGTGGCGATGGTCCTGCCGCACCGCCCGCTCGCGGGCGATCTGGCCTGCCTGCGCGGGGTCACGGAGTACATCAAGCAGCAGGAAAAGGAAATCTCCGTGGTTCAGGTCGCGGCCGGCCCGAGTCGGGCCGGATTGATCTCGAGCCTCGACCGCCTGCTCGGAAAAGCCCAGCAGCCCACCGCCATTCTCTGCATTCATGTCGAGCACGTGCTCATGGTGCTGGTGCACTTGCTGCGCTCGGGTCGCCGGGTGCCGCAGGATGTTTCCCTGCTGTGCCGCGAAAACAACATTTCACTGGACCTAGGCCTGCCGGAGATTACCCGTTACCGCAGCCCGGTCATGAAGCAGGCCCACCAAGCCGTCCGCGTCGCGCAGAGCATGCTCGCCGGCCACCACGTCACGACCGTCCCCTGTCTCATCATGCCCGCGTTCGTCTCGGGCGAAACCCTGGCCCGCGCCGGCGTGGACGCGTCGGCGGTGGTGCGGAGATAGGCCGCGGCCGGTTCTGGCGCACCTTGCGTTTACCTTCCGTCTGCTGGAGCGAAGGCGAAGGATCGCAGTGGTTCCGGGCTGTCAGCCTGCGCTCGTTGCCGCCACTCGCGCGGGATGGGTGGCGGCAGAGCCGGGGCGGGCAGCTCTCCGGGGTTGAACCGCACGGTGAATTCCCCCGGCATTTTCAGGATGGCGGGGGATTACCCGGGGACCGGGTACCGGGTGTCGGTGGCGCTAGCGCCGGGCTGCCATCGTGTCCCGGCCGTCGGTGAGCCATTCCAAGTTAAAGCGGGCGAAGGTGATCTTCTCGTACGCCTTCTGGTCGCCGCATTCATAGAGGCAGGCGGCAGTCAGGTCGGAGAGCACGGTCATGCACGAATAGGCGGCCGGGCCGGCGTGGATCGTCTTCGCCGCCGCCCACGTGCGGCCTTCGTCGTAACTGAGCCGCACCGTCATGTTCTCCCGCTTTAGGCTGGCGGGATTGGAAAAGAGGAGCCGGTTTTTATCGGACGTGAGGGTGTCGGTGTACACTTGCAGGCTGCCCTGGCAGCGGGACTCGATCAGGGCGGGATCCTCCGTTACCTTGGACCAGGTGGCGCCGCCGTCGGGGCTGCGCGCTACCTTCCGCGCGTTGCCCGCCATGCCGCGCATGTTGAGCAGCAGCGTGCCGTCGGCGAGTTCCGCGACCTGGCACTCGTTGGTGTTGCCCGCGCTCTGGACCAGCGCGCCCATCTTCCAGGTCCGGCCGTGGTCGTCGCTGTAGCAGACGAACGAGTCCGCCGTCGTGGGCGTGGTGCGAGGCTTCCGGTAATCGGCGTTGTAGCGCGGCAGGACCAGGCGGCCGTTGCGCAGCTGGATGCCGCGGCCGACGCCGGTGGAACCGGCGGCCCAGCCGGGTTGCTTCATCATCGGGGTGAAGTCGATCGGTGCGGACCACGTTGCGCCGTCGTCGTCGCTCTTGACCGCCTTGAACTGGAAGGTCGGGCCCGTGAGGCCGGCGTTGGCGTTGGCGCTGCCGATCCCCGCGGGAGCGTAAACGCTGAAAATCCAGAGCGTGCCCGTCTGGCGGTCCACGATCCCGCAGGAATCCGCCGCGGCTCCCTCGCCATTGTCCACCAGCGTCTGGAGCGGGCCCCACGACTTGCCGCCGTCGTGGCTGCGCTTCAGGACCAGGTTGATCTTGTTCGGTGGATCGCCGACATTCTTCATCCGGCCGTCGCAGAAGGCCAGCAGCGTGCCCCGGTTTGAAGTGAGCAGGACGGGAATGCGGTACTCTACTACGCCGTCCTGGCCGGCCACGAAGACCGCGGTCTGCTCAAACATCGGCTGGGGGGCCGCGCGACCGGTGAGAGTCACGGTGACGCCGAGGATCACGGCGGGCAGCAGGGTCAGGCACAGGGAATGAATCGGCTTCATGATTGCGGGGAGGGGTTGATTTTCGGACGAAAGACGAGGGTGCGGGCTGGCGTTCAGGGATGCAGCGCGAGCAAGCGGGAGAACCCGGCACCCAGCGCGAGCAGGGCAGCGCCGGTCCAGGCCCAAGCCACCCACGGTGCCCGGCCCTTGACCGGCAGCAGGCTGAAGAGGCAGCCCGCCGCCAGCGAGACGATCAGGGCCGTCGGCCCGATCCACTGGAAGCTCAGTTTGGGCAGCCCGGTGAAACTGTCCCAATAACCGACGGCAATCCCGGCGCCCAAACCGTAAATCGCCCCGAGGATGGCACCCCGCGCGGTCGCAAAGCGCACGAACAGCGCCATGAAGAAGAGACCGAAAATCGGGTAAAAAAAGACATTCACCGTCTTGCCCGAGACCTCCACGAGGTTCCCCTGCACGCGGCCCATCGCGAGGCTGCCGGCGATAATCACGCCGCCGATCACCAGCGCCAGCCAGCGGGCCAGCCGGATCTTGGTGGTCTCGCCGGCGGGGCCGGCGGGAATAAAGCGGGTGATGAACTCCTGGTTCACGACTGCAATTACCGAGTTGATGCTCGGGCTTACGCCGGACACTGCGGAGGTGAGCAAACCGGCGACGATCAGGCCCGACACCCCTTGGGGCAACCCGTGGCTGAGAAAGAACGGGAACACGCCATCGCCGCCGTGGGCGAGGCTGATCCCTGCCGGCAGCTCGCCCGGGAAGAGGCGGTAGTAACCAAGGAGGGCGGTGCCGACCACGCCGAGGCTGAGCAGAATCACGCCGACGGTGATGTGGCCGAACAGCACCGCCCGGCGGGCGGCGGCGGCATTGCGCGTCGTGAGGTAGCGCTGGATCGCGACCTGGTCGGAGCCACCGGCGCACACCGTGGAGATGAAATACGACACGAACGTGGCGACGGCGGTCACCCGGATGTGCGGGTCGAGACTGAAGAAAGGCTGCGGCGCCCAATGGCTGGGAGCGTGTTCCGGCCACCACGCCATCACGCCGCCCGCGCGGTAGGTGATCAATGCCACCGTCAGCACCGCCCCGAGCAGCAGCAGTGCGAACTCGAGCACCGCGGTCGCCATCACGGCCTCGATCCCGCCCGCCAGGGTGTAGAGCGTGGCCAGGATGCCGATGACAGCGCCGATCAGCGGCATCCAGCTGCGATCGCAGCCGGTGACATTTACCAGCACGGCTGCGGCGGCGTACAGGATGAGGGCCATCCAGACCAGTCGGACACAGATGAAGGTGAGCGAGGCGGCGAGCCGGACCGGACGGCCTAGGCGGGACTCCAGCAGCTCATAGCCGCTCGTGATCGGCAGTTTCATGAACGCCGGGATCAGGAACCGGCCCAGAATAAAATAGCTGAATGGCAGCACGCAGACCGAGGCGATCACGAGGACCGGTCCGTTCTGGACCACCTCACCCGGGACGCCGATGAAGGCCACGAGGGTGAACAGCGCGGCGAAGAGCGAGACGCCCGCGAGGATCGGGCTTTGGTTCCGGCCCGCGACGAAGTAGTCCTCCGTCGTGCGCTGCCGCCGGGAATAATAAAAACCGATCCCGATCAGGACCAACCCGCTGGCCACCACGATGCTCCAGTCCAGCAGGCCAAAGCTGTGGTTGGCCGGGATCGTGACCTGGGCGATGATCATTGGCCGGCGGGCAGATCCACCCAGCGGCGCTGCTGGGATGACATGAGCATGGCGCGGCAGATGGCGACCGCCACCTGGCCATCGCGGCCCGAGCCGAGCGGGACCATGTCCGGTGTCGTGGGTTCACCCCGGATGGCGCGGATGAAGGCCTGCATCTGGTCGCGGTACGCCTGCATCCGGGCCTCGCCGAACGCCGTGTCTGCGCTTTCATGGCCGACCGCCGGCTGCTTCGAGACGAGGCGCCAGCCTTTCGCATCCGCGATCCGCAGCTCGTCGTAGGGATCCAGGTCGATCAGGCCCGTGGTGCCGACCATGCGGCAGCGGAAGCCCTCGCCGGGAAAAATCGGGGTCGGCAGTGCCCGGCTGGAATAGAGCGACGCGATCACGCCGTTGGAAAACTCCGCCAGCGCCATGGTCGTGTCCTCGACCTTGATGTCCGGCAGCAGGGTCCGGCAAAACGCCGACACCGTGGTGACTTCCGAGCCGGTGCACCACCGCAGCAGGTCGAGGCCGTGGGGAAAACTGTTGATCATGTGCCCGACGCTGGCGGGGTCGTTCCACCAGTTCCAGTCGCTGCCGAAGCTCGACACGCCGACGGGCTGCTGGGACGGCATGGAAACCTGCACGGTCTCGAGCCGACCGATGGCGCCGGATCGCACGAGGCGCTGGGCCTCGCGATTGTTCGGGCGGAAACGCTGGTGGTAGCCCGTGGCGAGCACCCGCTGGGCGGCGGTGGCGGCCGCAATCATCCGGTCGCAATCCTCGACCGTGGTCGCGAGGGGTTTTTCCACCAGGACATGCTTGCCTGCCTTGAGCGCCAGCACAGTGGCTTCGGGGTGGAGGTGGTGGGGCGTCGCAACGATGACCGCGTCCACATCCGCCCGCCGGAGCAGGGCCTCGGCGGTGGGTTCCTCGGTGATGCCGTAGCGCTGCGCGAGCCCGGCCGCGCGCCGGCCGCCGGCGATCGCCGTCAAAGCAGCCTGGTCGCCGAGTCGTAGGATGGCCTCGGCATGCGTGCGACCCATGTAGCCGGAACCCAAGATTCCGAAACGAATTTTATTCATAAAAGGAGGAACGATTCAGGTGCCGGCGCGATACTCGGACCAAGGGCGGAGCGGCCGGCGCGGCTGGACCGCGGGGTTGGTGGGGAAGGGCGGCCAGAAGCCGCGGAGCACGGCCTCCACCGAGCCCGCCATCGTGTGGTGCAAGTGGGCCATCGCATCCTGCGAGGCCGCGGCGTAGTGCGGCGTCAGGATCACCTGGTCCATGCCGCGCAGCGGGCTGCCGGCGGGCAGGGGCTCTTCCTCGAACACATCGAGCGCCGCGCCGCCGAGGCGTTTCTCCTGCAGCGCGACGGTAAGCGCGGCCTGGTCGATGACGCCGCCCCGGCTGGTGTTCACCACGAACGCGGAGGGTTTCATCGCGCGGATTGCGTCAGCCCCGATGAGATGCCTGGTCGCGGGGGTGAACGGCACGTGCACGGAAATCAGGTCGGACTCGCGCAGCAGGGTTTCCATCGAGACGAGCTCCACCTGTTCGTCGGCGAGGATGGACTGTACATAAGGGTCGGCGACCAGGATGCGCATCTGGAAGCCCAGCATCTTGCGCGCGACGGCGCGGGCGATGCGGCCCCAGCCGACGAGGCCGAGCGTGAGGTTGCGCGCCCGGCGGATGGGCGGGACCGGCTTGACGCCGCCCCACTGACCGGCCTGGACCCAGCGATCGAGTGCGACGATCCGACGGACACTCGCGAGCAGGAGGGCGGCCGTGTGGTCGGATACCTCCTCGGTGCAAAAATCCGCCGCGTTGGCCACAACCACGCCGTGGCGGGTGGCCGAGGCTTGGTCCACGCTCTCAATGCCTACGCCGTACCGGATGATCGCGCGGCAGGCGGGAAGGGAGGAGATTACGCGGTCCGACAGCGGACTGTCGTGAAATTCCAACAGGATAACGGCGGCCTCGGCGCATGCCGCGATGATCGCGTCCTCCGTCCGCGCCGGCCGCAACACGAGTTCCCCGCCCGCCGCCTCGATGCGGGACCGCTCGAGGTCGTACGTGAAATTGCAGTCGACGTTGATGACTTGGGGGCGGGAAGCCATGGGACGGATCAGACGGCCAGCGGGGTGAAGCTGCGGCGGGCGGGCAGCAGGTCTGCGCGATAGCCGAGGCCGTCGGAACCGCTCACGGCGCCCTTGATCTGGGCCCGGCACAAGTCGGTCAGCGGATAGCCGAGCAGGTTGTGGTTGGTGCTGAAGATGCCGAGTTGGACGAGCAATTCCTTGAGGCCCGACATCCAGCACTCGATTTTGGTGCCGCCATACACGCGGTACATCAGGTCGTTCATGCGGGTCTGCAGCGCGTTCGCGGTGGCGAGATCGTTCGCCTTGACCGCGGCCATGAGCTTGATCGCGAGCGCGGCATTGAAGATGCCGCCCCCGAGGAGGACTCCGTCGTAGCCGCCGGTCAGGAATTCCACGCAATCGAACTCCGAGCCGGAGAAGAGGACGAGGTCGGGACGCGCGTCCCGGGCCTTTTTGTAGGCCTCGCGCCGTGACGCCTGCTGGGCACTGTCTTTCACGACCACAAAGTTGGGATCGGAAAGCAGGTCGGCGAGCATGGCCTCGGGCACCACATACGGGCTGGCGCCGCCGCGGTCGTAGAGGCCCACGGGCAGCGGGCTGCGTTTGGCCACCTCGGCATAGTGGGCAACGAGCCGGGCCGGAGTCGGATTCATGAAGAAAGACGGCGCCGCCACGACGGCAATCTGGGCGCCCCAGGCCGCGCCTTGATCGATGTTGTCCAGCACGCGGCCGGCGGAATTGTCGGTCACCTGAAGCGCGATTTGCAGCTTGTTTCCCGCCGCCTCAACCGCGGAACGGACGAGCGCCTCGCGGTCCTGCTCGCGCAGCCAGGGTCCCTCTCCACAGGTGCCGGCGAGCATGACGCCGGTCACGCCGAGATCAATATGGTGGGCCACCATGCGCTGCACGGAGGCTACATCCACGCGGCCGTCGGCCGTGAAGGGAGTGGGGGTCGCGGACCAGACTCGGCCGCGCTGGATGATGGCTGGTTTCATTGGTCTCCTCAGATACGCGCAGCCGCCCGATGACAAAAGAAGCCACCGCCTGAGAAATAAAATGACAGCCTGCGGTCCCGCCGGGTCTTTGCGGACCCGAGCGGGGGGAGTGGTTTGGTTACGCCCTCGCGACGACCGCATCGCGACGCGACTCAAGGGCAATACTTGGAAGGGACCCTTCCCCCTGCCCCGCATGCTGGGGTAGTGCGCCGGACTCGTGCGTGAGCTGCAGCGCAAGGGCGCCTAGTCCTGCCTCAGCCGGGGCATCCGGGAGAGGATGGCCATGAGGAGGGCGCACAGGAGTACGCTGCCGAAGGCGAAGTGGAACAACTGGGTGACATCGAGCTGGGCGTCGCGCACCCACCCGGCGGCGTAGATGCCGAGACCGCCGATAAAGCAGCTGAAGAGGGAGGATACCCCCCAGCTGGTCGCCCGATAGCGAGGATCCACGAACAGACACAGGACCGGCATCGCATTGGAATCCGAGAAATATCTCGCACCCGCGTAGAGGGCGAGCGCGCCCAAGGCAACGGAGAGCAGGGTGGTATGGGTCAGCAGCAGGATGGCTGGGGCGGCGAGCGCGAGTCCGATGACCGAGACAAAGACCGGGGCGCGCGGGTCCCGCCGGCTCCACCGTCCCGCCCAGGCACCGCCCAGCAGCATGCCGGCAAAGGCGGCGGTGTTCATGCACACGGTCGTGGTGAGTCCCGCTGCACCCTGATTCATGGCGAAGCGTTCCTTCATGAAAGTCGGCATCCACCCCACCATGGACCAGCCAACGATGCCCAGGGTACAAGCATAGCCCAGGATGAGGAGATAAGCCCGGTTCGTGAACAGATGCCGGAAGGCATCAAGCAGGCGTGGTTGGGGCGCAGCCTGGGGAGAGTTCGCGGCCTTCGCTGGGACCGGCAGGTCGCGCAGCAGGAAAACCAGCACCACCGCGTGGGCAATACCGATCCAACCGAAAATCGCGTAGGCGTAGGTCCAGGGATGGCGATCGGCCAGCCACCCGCCCAGTCCGGCCAAAGCGCCACCGCTCATCGCGCCACTGAGCAGAAGCCCCGAGGCGAGGGACCGCGTGGACCCCCGGTGGTAATCCACGATGAGCGCAACCGAGGCCGGCATGCAGGCCGCTTGGGCGATCGCCAGCAGGATGCGACTGGTCAGCAGTAGCCCGTAGCTAGTCACCCACGCGGTCGCGAGAGTGACCACTGACCAGAGGAGTACGCTCGTTATGATCACCCGGCTGCGACTGACCCGGTCGGCGAGGAAACCGGCGAAGGGACTGGCGATTGCATATACAATCAGGAACACGGTCGTGAGCAGTCCGAACTGCGCGTCGGTCATCGGAATCGCCTCCTTCAATGAACTGCGCATGGTCGTCAGCACCAACCGGTCGACGTAATTGAGCGCAGCACTGACCCAAAGGAGGGCAACGATCAGCCAGGCGCGGGGGGGAAGGGCGGCGGGAGTCGTCACGAGCTCGCGGCAAGATGAAGGTGGCGGACGGCAAGTCGAGTGAATCGAGGCGGGATTTCACTTGTCCCCACCATTTGTGCCCGATACCCCCCTGTATACACGACGGAATCGGCGATTCATGGCCCAAAAAAGCCAACTTTTTATCCGCCCTCCGTCCCTACGCATGAAGATCCTTCGTTTCGGCATCATCGGCTCTGGATTCATGGGGCGCACGCACGTCGAGGCGTTGAAACGCCTATCCAATGTGGCGGTAGTCGCTGTCGCCGGGGGCAAGCGGGCCCCGGGCCTTGCACAGCGCTATGGCCTCGAGCAGGTCGAGGCCAAGGAGCAGCTGCTGCGACGCCCGGACATCGACGCGGTCGTGATTGCGACGCCTCATCACCTGCATGTGGACGAGGCGCTGGAGGCGATCGCCCATGGCAAGCATGTCCTGGTGGAGAAGCCGCTCGCGACGAGCGCCGACGACTGCGCGCGAATGATTGCGGCTGCGGCCAAGGCGGGCGTGACCCTCGCGGTCGGCTACCAGCAGCGTTTTCGCGTCAACAACCAGAAAGCCTGCGAGCTGGTCCGCTCCGGCGCCATCGGTCAGGTGCAGGCCTTTCAGGTCAACATGCCGATGTTTGCCGGGGCCATCAAGAGCGGCGGCTTCGGCGGGGACTGGGCGTGGTGGAATGATCCGGCGAACATCGGCCACCTCCTGAACAGTTCGCCGCATGCCATTGATCTGCTCAGCTGGATGATGCAGGCGAAGGTGAAAACGGTCTCCGCCTTCTCGCGTACACTCCTGCCGGACTTGAAAGTGGAGGACACCACGGTGGCGTTGTTGGAGTTTTCCAACGGGGCCATCGGGACGCTGTTCTCCAGCCGGGCCTTGCCCGCGCCTTCGTTTCCGGGCGAAGACTTCCGCTTCCGCATCATCGGCAGCAAGGCGCTGCTCGACCTCGACGCCTACAGCGAGCTGCGGCTATCGGATGAGAACGGCTGGCGGGTGGTCTCCCAACAACCGCCCGTCAAGCATGAGGGCGCTGACACGGCCTTTGCCGATGTCCGCATGCAGGCGTACCGGGACCAGATGGCCGCCTTCATCGATCGCATTCACGGACGGTCCAGCGAGGTCGGCACCGGCCAGGAAGGCCTCGACGCCGTGGCCGCCTGCCGGGCCATGCTGCAATCCTCGGCGGAGCGCCGCTGGATATCCCTCTGAACGGGCGAACTGAAACGGGCCAGTTCCTCGAACAATGAATTCAGCGACTAACTCCCTGGCGCGGCTGCTCAACCTGGACGATGTCGAGGCCCGGGCGCGCGAACTCCTGCCGGAGGTGGTCTTTGATTTCGTCGCGGGCGGGGCGGCGGACGAACTGACCGTCCGCTGGAATCGCGAACGCTATTCGGACCTGAAGCTCAGGCCGCGCGTCTTGAGAGACCTTTCAGGGCTCGACTCCTCGGTGACCCTTTTTGGGCAGAAAATGCCCATGCCCATCCTGCTCGCCCCGACGGCGGGCCATCGCTACACTCATCCACAGGGAGAGATCGCGACCACCCAGGGGGCGGGTGCGGTAGGCGCAACCTTTGTGCTGAGCTCCGGCACCCACACCGCCATTGAGGACGTCATGGCCGTGGCCCGCGCACCCGTTTGGTACCAGCTTTACGTGCTGAAGGACCGCGCGATTACGGCCGCCTTGGTCGAGCGCGTTCAGGCTGCGGGCGCCCAGGCGCTTTGCGTGACGGTGGATAGTCCGCTCGATGGAGCGCGTTATCGCCAGCAGCGCCAAATCCTGCAGATCCCGCCGGGGGTCACTTATCCGCACCTGGCTGGGGTGCGCGAACCCTCTTCAATCCAGACCCTCGACCAAATCCTACCGGCCAATCTCACGTGGAAGGATATCGAGTGGCTGCGCGGCATCACCCGCGTACCGCTCTTGCTCAAGGGCATTATGAGCGGAGACGACGCCGCGGCCGGCGTCGCCGCCGGAGCGGACGGAATCATTGTTTCCAACCATGGCGGCCGCTGCCTCGACACCTTGCCGGCCACGATCGAAGTCCTGCCTGAAGTCGTCGCCGCCGTGAGCGGTCGCGTCCCGGTACTGGTCGACGGGGGCATCCGGCGCGGCACCGACGTCGTCAAGGCGTTGGCGTTGGGCGCCTCCGCCGTGCAGATCGGCCGTCCCTATGTCTACGGCCTCGCCGTGGGCGGGGCGGCGGGAGTCGAGCATGTGCTCAAACTCCTGCGTCAAGAGCTGCTCATGGCCATGTCGTTGCTGGGTTGCCCGACGATCCCGTCCATCACGCGCGACGCCCTGTGGCGGCGCTGAGCCGTTGGCGGGGGTTTGGCTCAACGCTCCAGGATCAAATCGGCCCACTCCTCGTGGCGGTGGTAATTCGGTTCGGATAAGTTGGCCGTGGACGACAGCATCTCCGCCCCGCGACTGCGATCATAGCGGCAGACCGCGATGCCCAATCCGGGCAGGCGGGGCGCTCCCGCGAGCCCCAGGCAGGCAAACGGTACGAACGCTTGGGCGGTCCAGCAGTCCGCGAGGACGTTGGCCGCGCTCTCAATCCAATTTGGATCGGCGATGAGAAAGTCCGCCAGTGGCACCTGGCCGGCGCGGAATTTTTCGATTCCGCCAGGCGGCCAGAGCACCTGGAGCCGGTGGTTTTCCGGGGTGACATGCAGCTCGATGTAGCGCCCGGTCCTGCGGTCTTGCAGGAAATACTCGGCGATGTCGCCCAGTTCCCAAGTTGACTCATTGAGCGAGCGGGCCCGGTTGGAGGGACGGGTTTGGACGAAGAGGGTTTCGAACTGGAGCCCAGCGGGGTTCCAGCGGATGCGGGCCCACCCGCGGTTGAAGCCGGTTTCCCGCACGGGCCGCCAGGATTGGCCCAATTCGCGCCAGTCGGCCCCGGGGTCGGAGGGAAGGACTGGGCGGGGGAGGTCTAAGGATCCGGCGAGCGGCCGTGCCATCCACGACGAATCCAAAGGTGTGGCCGGCGGCGGGATCACCAGATGGTCCAGCCTCCGTCCACCACCAGGCTATGGCCGGTGACGAATGAAGCGCCGTCGGTCAGGAGAAAGAGGGTGGGTCCGACGATTTCCTCGTTCTGGCCCACCCGATGCAGGACGGTGCGGCGGGTGAGGTCTTGCACGAACGACGGGTGGTCGCGCTGGACTGCCTTGTTCGGAAAGGGTCCTGGCGTGATGCAGTTAAACCGGACGCCGGAAGGGCCGTAGTGCATCGCGAGGTAGCGGGCCATTTGTAGCGTGGCGGCCTTGCTCGCGCCGTAGTCGATCGGGTTGGGCGCCATCGGTGCATGGTAGATGCTTTTGTCCGGGGCCACGACGCCATACATGCTCGAGAAAAGGATCACGCTACCCGTGCCGCGGACCTTCATGCGTTCGGCCAACGTGCGGCAGAGGATAAAACTCGGGGTGAGCGCCAGATCGAATGTGCGCTGGAATTCATCCGGGGAGAGTTCCTCGAGGCGTTTGCCCGAAGAGGAGGCCGTAACGAGATGCACCACGCCGTCCGGCACGCCGTGCTCGGTCAGCAGACCCTCGAGGATCGCGGGCAGCGTCTTGGCATTGTTGATGTCCGTGCTCAACGGCACCGTCCGCTTCAGGCCCAGGTCCCGGACCAGCGCCTCGGATTTGCCCGGCAAGTCGAAGCAAACGACCTTCTTGCACACCTGGTCGAGCTCGGCGGTGATGGCCGACCCGAGATAGCCTGCGCCACCGGTGACCCAGATGGTTTTTTCCTCAAGCGAATACCAGCGTTTCATTTGGCAGTATGGCCGCCGTCGACCGGAAGGTTGGTTCCCGTGATGTAGGTGGAGGAGTCGCTCAGCAGGAAGATGACAGCGCCGCCAACTTCGGACGCGTCGCACATGCGTCCCAACATCGTGATCTTGTTGTAGCGGGTGATGAATTCCGCCGCCTGGGGGGTGTCGGGATTGTAGATGCCACCGGGGGACACGACATTCACGCGCACCTTTTGCGCGCCATAGTGGGAGGCCAGGTAACGGGTGAGGTTGATCATGCCGCCCTTGTTGAAGAAATAGTCCGGGGCGACGCCCATGTTCGTGCCCTCGTAGAGAGACAGGTTGCTGCCAACCATGCCGTAAATGGAGGCGATGTTGACGATGCTGCCGCCGCCCTGCTTGGCCATGGCGTCGCCAAAAACGCGGCAGGTGGCGAAAAAGCCCGTGGCGTTCGTCTCCATCGAGTCACGCCACTTCTTGAGGTCATCGTTCATCGAGCCCATCGGGCGGCTGACGGCATTGAAGACGATTCCGTCGATGCGCCCGTGCTGGGCGAGGACGCGGTCACGCAGCGACGAAAGCGAGGCTTCGGAGCTGATGTCCGTCTCCTCGATGAAGACTTTGCGGCCGCCGGCGCTTTCCGCGTCGGCGAGCGACTGCAAGGCGGCGCGGTTGCGCGACGCCACGACGAGGGTGGCTTGGGCCGAGGCCAGGGACTTCACGAGGGCCCGGCCGAGCAGGCCAGTGCCTCCAAACTGGATGATTACTTTGTCAGTGAGGCAGATTCCGGGATGGGCGGTCATGGATGGGTCGGGGGGTGAAGGGACGGGGCGGGAAAAGCGTCAGGTGGAATACCGGTCAACGCGAACGCGCGCGGTGAGGGCGTGGGCGTGCATGCGCTCCACCTCGCACTGGCGGGCCGTGATCGCGCCGATCTCACGGCTGGCGGCGGGCGTCATGCGCTGGTGGGTGACGGTCTTGAGGAATTTGCCCACCCAAACCCCACCCGTGTAGCGGGCGGAACGGCTGGTCGGGAGGATGTGGTTCGTGCCGATGCTCTTGTCGCCGTAAGCCACGGTGGTTTCCTCGCCGATGAAGAGGGAGCCGTAGTTCCGCAGGCGCTGGAAATAGAAATCCGGATCGCGCACATGGAGCTCAAGATGCTCGGGAGCGTAGTCATCCGACAAGCGGACGGCCTCGTCGGGGGTTTCCGCAACGTACAGCTTGCCGTGGCTCTGCCACGATTGGGCGGCAATTTCGCGCGTGGGGAGTACGGCGAGCTGGCGCTCGAGTTCGCGGAGCACCGCTTGGGCAAACGGTTCGCTGAGACACACGCAGAGCTGGCCGCTGGCCGGGTCGTGCTCCGCCTGCCCCAGCAGGTCGCAGGCGACGAGCGACGGATCGGCGTGGTCGTCGGCGATCACGGCGATCTCCGTGGGACCGGCGAGCAGGTCGATCCCGCACTGGCCAAAGAGCTGGCGCTTGGCCTCGGCGACAAACTTGTTGCCGGCACCACACAGGATGTCCACGGGGTCGACCACTCCCATCCCGAACGCCATGAGCGCCATGGCCGGAACACCGCCCAGGACAAAAATGCGGTCGGCGCCAGCCGCCTTCATGGCATTGATCGTGGCGGGGTAGTAGCCGCCCTCGCGCATCGGGGGCGTGCAGCCGATGACCGTGGTGACCCCCGCAACCTTGGCGGGAATGATGCTCATTTGGGCGGAGCCGAACATCGGGTAGCGTCCACCGGGAACGTAACTCCCGACGCCCTGCACCGGAATGTGGCGGTGACCGAGCCAGACGCCGGGCTGGGATTCAACCTCCAGCGGCTGGAACGTCTGAAGTTGGGCCCGGGCGAAACGGCGGACGTTGTCCTGGCAGACAGCGGTGTCGCTCACGAGCTGTTCCGGGCACTGGGCGATGGCCGCGCGGATCTCGGCGTCCGTCAACTCGAAGCTGGCTGGGGTCCAGCCATCAAACTTTTGGCTCATCTCGCGCACGGCTGAAAGGCCGTTGCGGCGCAGCTCGGCCAGCAGGTCTGCGACGTAGCGCGAGGTCTCAGGATCGGTTTCGAACAGGCGATGCCCGCCCTCCTTGATGATTTTCATGGCGGGCGGTCAGATGCAGCGTCCGCCGTCCACTTCGAGGCAGACGCCGGTGATGAATTCCGACGAGGCCTCGGCGAGGAACAGCGCCGCGTTGGCCACATCGGAGGCGCGGCCCAGCCGGCCCAGCGGGATGGAGGCGGTGAACCGGGCGCGGTTCGCCGCGGTGTCCGCTGCGCCCATGAAGGTCGTGAGGAGCGGAGTTTCGGCGATGGCCGGGTTGATCGCGTTCGCGCGGATGCCATCCGGGGCGAGTTCCACCGCCATGGACTTGGTAATCATGACCACCGCGCCCTTGGAGCCGTTATACCAAGTCAGGCCCGGACGGGGGCGGACGGCCGCCGTCGATCCGATATTGATGAAACAGCCGCGGTTCTGCCGCCGGAAGACAGGGACGCAGTGCACGGCGGACAGGTAGAGGCTTTTCACATTCACCTGAAAGATGCGGTCAAACTCCGCCTCGCTCACGTTGAGCATCGGCTGGTTGGCGTGGCTGATCCCGGCGTTGTTGACCATGACATCGACCCGGCCGAAGCGGGCCAGCGTGGTGGCGACCAAGCGGGCCATGTCGGCGTTTTTGGTGACGTCGGTGGGTTGGAAAATGGCGGCATATCCGGCGGCGCAGAGCGCGGCGGTGGTTTTTGCCCCCAGGGTAGAATTGACGTCCGCCACCACGACGCTGGCGCCCTCGCTACAATAGGTGCGGCAGATTTCCTCGCCGAAACCGGAGGCTCCGCCAGTGACGATCGCCACCTGGTTTGTCAGTCGCATGTGGCCGTTGGGTCAGACGTAAGGCGACTGGGCCGGAGGCCGGACGGCCGCCGGCAACTCGGCGACGAGCCCACGGATAAGGTCGAGGCGCTGCTTCACGTAACCGGTGAGGGCGACGACATCGGCGCCGATGTTCACCACGCGGTAGCCTTCCTCGACGAGTTCCGGCAGCGGGGCGATGAGGCCGGCGGCCATGGCAAACTTGCCATGCTTGCGCGCGACGGCGGCCACGCGTTTGCGCGCCGCGACCACTTCGGGCGCATTCAGCTGGCCGGCCTTGCCGACCCGATGGCTGAAATCGCCCGGGCCGAACAGGATGCCGTCGAAGCCCGGCACGGAGCAGATCTCCTCGACGTTCTCGAGCGCCTCGGGTGACTCGATCTGGAGAATGACAATCCGCTCCGTGTTGGAGTGGGTGAGGTACTCGTTCATCGGCACGAGGCAGAACTCGCCATCAATGTTGCCGCCATCCAAGGCGCGCTTGCCAATCGGGTGGAAGCGAACCCAGTCAACGATCTGCCGCGCGTCGGCCTTGCTGGCGACGTGGGGCACGATGATGCCGGTCGCGCCGGCCTCGAAGGGTCGGATGTAGTCGCTGTAGCTGCCCCGGCTGACGCGCACCAGGGAGTCGATGTTGTGGAGCCGGGCGGCGCGGATCTGGTTCTCCAACCCGATCCAGTCGTTGGGGACGTGCTCGTTGCAAAGCCAAACGGCGTCGACGCCGCACAGTCCGGCGATCTCGATCACGCGAGGTTCGGAAAGGTTGACCTTGAGGATGGTGGGCAGCTGTTGCTCACGCAGCAGTTTCAGGATTCGGCAGGGGCGGGTGCTCATATTTTTGATTAGATTTCGGAAAGAAGAACTTCGCGGCCGCCTTCGTCGCGGCTGCGGATACCGGCGATGAGCAGCTGCATCAGCTCGACGGTTTCAGCGACGGGGAACGGGCGCAGGCCGGTGCGCAGGTAGCTGATGAAGGCCTCGAGTTGGGACTTGAAGGCGAAAAAGGAGTCTCCCGACGTGACGTTCACGTGGCCGGCGGTGCCAATCAGCTGGAGCAGACCGAAGCCGCCGAACATGTCGTAGTTGGCCACGACCACGATGTCGGCGCCGTTGCGATGCTTCAGGTGCACGAGATTGCGCTCCTTGCTGCCCACGTTGCGCGCGCTGATGAATCCCGGACCCAGGATCGGGTACATGCCCTCCAAGGCGTGGATGCCGTAGGTTTCCCAGCTTTTGGGCGTGGTGATGCTCACATAGCGTAGGTCCCCCAGCTCACGCGTGGAGAGGCGGTAGGGGAGGTATTCCTTCGTGTAGCGCATGCTGCTCGACGACATGATCGCCTTGCCCTGGTCGAACCAGCGGCGAAACACCTGCAGGTCGGCTACGTTGTCGGTGAGGGGCTTGTCGATGAAGACGGGAATTCCCGCTTCGACGAAGGGCCGGGCCCGCGCTACGTGTTCGCTCCCGATGTCGGTGGCGATGATGACCGCATCCACGTGGCCGATGACGTCCGTGGCCTTGGCGACCACGTTCGGGATGAGCGAGCACTTGGCGACATGCTCGGGCGTGAAGCCACCTTCCCCCTCGCAATGGATGTGCGTCACCTTTGCGCCCGGGATCACAAACCCCTCGGTGGGCTGCTTGTTCAGGTAGACGGGAATGCCGGAGAAGGCGCATTCCTTGGTCATCGCCTCGCGGTTGTAGCCGTTGAACATCGCACTCCAGGAGTAGGGATGGCCGTTGCCCGGCGTGCTGCCGAGGATCGCGAGGCGGATGGCGTGGGGTTGCGGGACGAGGCTCATGGAGGGGAAGAGAGGTGAAATTATTCGACCGGGAGCGTGAGTTTCCCGGTGAGGTATTCCTGCTTCCAGAGCTGGATCACGTCCGCGGTGTATTGTTCGAAGGAGCGTCGCTCCCCTGCGTGCTTGATCAGTTCCGGCAGCCAGCGCTTCCCGAAGCGCACGTGCTGCGTTTCGTCCGCGATATCGTAACGCACGAACTGCTCGCTCAAGGTATCACCGGCTTGGTGGTGGGCTTCGACCCGCCGGTGGCGGTAGGGGAAGGCGTGGACCTCATTGCCCATCGTGAGCATGCAATATTGCATCAGCGGAGGAAACTGACTCCGCCACTTGTAGATGTGAAGATATTGGGGGGACTGAAAAGGGTCCATGTCGTGCGCCCGCATCCATTCATAGCCCATGAGGCAGTGGCGGACTTCGTCATAGAGGTGCCGGGCGGTATCATACTGGAACTCCCAGGGCATGCCGTGAGTGGAGAAAAGCACGAGACCGACCGTTTCGGCGGCGAGCATCTCGGTCGAATAGCGTTCGAATTCCTCCACCGTATGCTCCCGGTAGTTTTCTTCCGTTGGCATCGTGTTCTGGTCGGCGAACGGTGTCGTGAAGCGTTCATCCCGCGCGGCCTCCCGCGGGGCAACGAATTCCATCCGGCAGGCCGGCGGTCCGGCCGGGCCCGGGCGGCGCTGGTCGAGGCCGCTCACGCCGCCACAGGCGGCGAGCAGCCGGGCGATGTAGCGCTCCCAGGCCCGCGTGGCTGCCGTGAATTTGCCGGCGCGTTCGGCTTTTTTCAGCAGCGGCTCAATCCGCCGCCGCTGGGCCTGCAGGTCGAGGAGGGCGTGGTCGATGAGATGCACGCTCGGCTGGTCGCTGTTCGGGAAGGTGGCGGTCCCATGGCTGACCAACGCGGCCATGAGGGACGGCAGCACGACCCGGTACAAGCCGCAGCAGTAGGCGAATTCGTCCGGCGCGTGGATCAGTTCTGCAACCAACCGGACCAAACCCTGATCCGACGGTTTCTGGAAGGCCGGCGACTGTATTTCGCGGAGGCGTAAATAGAGCGCGTTGACGTGTTGCGAGTATTCCCAGAGCGAGCGGCCCATCTCGCACTTGAGCTCAAACGTCGCCGTGCGGGGCAGCCATCCGGCCAGCTGCAGCATGGCCTCGTGCTCGACGTGGCGATAATTGTTCAGCAGGCGCCGGTTGGCATCGAGGTCGATTTTGCACTGGGCCGGGGCCGTGCGGGCACGTGCCGCGTGGCCACGCGGTTTGGGGCGGGCGGAGACGGGGCGCGAACGGGTCCTCGATTTCATCCGGCGGAGGTCACGCCTTGACCTGGGCGCAGACCACGCGGGCGCCGGAGTCGGCGGAGGCGAGGGCGGCCAGATTGAAACGCAGGGTCTGGATGCCGGCTTCAAGCGAGCAGAGCTGCGATGGCTTGCCCTCGATCAGGTCGAGGAAACGGTTGGCTTGTTCGATGAAAGGACCGTCACGATCCTGGGGTGGCACCTCGTGCCAGGTCCAATCACTTTCCCCGAGACGGAGAATGCCCCAACGTCGGTTGTGCATCTCCAGCTTCACGCTGCCGGTCGCGGTGTTAAACTGGTAGGTGGCTTCGTTGGGTGCCTGAAACTGGTTCAGCGTGTAGTTCACGAGCGTGGCTCCGTTGCGCGCGCTGAGGTTCACCGTATCCTCCACGGTCACCTCCGGCAGCGCTTGGTGGGCACAGTCGCACAGGACGCTATCTGTCGGACCCAGGATGCTTTCGACCCAATTGACGGTATGCGTGAGTGCGTCCTGAATTGCGCCGCCACCGGTCTTGCGGTCGCGATAGTAGGTTTTCGAGTAATGCACCGCGTGGGCGGGCCGCCCGGCGGGAAAATACTGTCCGCCGGTGAAGGTCGCATGCAGCACCGGCCCCAACGCGCCGCTGAGGAGGAATTCGCGGGCCGCCGCCAGCAGGGGATAAACGTGGAGGACATAGGCTACCGCCACCTTCCGTCCCTTGCGTTGGTGCGTCGCGACCAGTTCCGCCACGCCTGTGAGGCTCTGGGAGAGGGGCTTTTCGATCAGGACGTGCAGTCCGCGGTTGAGCAGCTCAATGGCAATCGGCACATGCAGATGCGCCGGCGTGCAAATAACCGCGGCATCGAACTGGGTCTGGGTCAGGGCCTGCATCCAATCCGTCGTGACGGCCACGTCATAGCTTTTGGCAATGGATGCCAACAGTTGGGGGTTGGCGTCGCACCCCGTGACCGCGGCCCGGCCGGACCGCGCAAAGCAACGCAGATGGCGCTCGCCAATGCTACCGCAGCCAATGATAAGAATTTTGTGCATCGGATCGAGGACGGGGTGGGGGAGGGTTATGAAAGCTTGGACCCGGGAGCGCCGGGCTTTTTAACATTGCCTTATGTGTATACATTACTATCTTAAGCTGCCGTGAAAAGTGTCAACACCGATGTTGCGTATGATTATATCCGGAAGCGCATCCTTTCCGGGGAATTTCCGCCGGGAAAAGCGTTGATGACGGAGACCCTCGCCGGGGACATCAAGGTCAGCCGCACGCCGGTGCGGGATGCTCTGCGCAAACTTGAAACGGACGGCCTGGTTACGATTCGCGCCCACATTGGGGCCAGTGTTAAGAGGATGACCATAAATGAGTTCAGGGAGATGTCGGATTTGCGGCTGGCCTTGGAGAGCCACGCGGCCGGATTGGCGGCCGTGAACCGCACCGAAACTGAGTTGGCGGCGATTAAATACGCCCTCGAAGCGATGCGGGGCCTGACGCAGCAGATCATCGCGGCAGACCGGGATCAACCGCACCTCGACCAGCTTATGCGGGAGGATATTCGCTTTCACATCGCCATTATGAGTGCCGCCAAGAACGAGCTGATGAAGCGCGAGATCATCCGGCTGCACCTGCTGCATCATGTGATTTCGGGCCCTTCGGTGTCCCAGTCGTCGCCGACCCCGAAGGCCGAATCCGACGCCCGGCGCCGCGCCGTCCAGGCGAAACATGAGGACATCTACCACGCGATCGCCGGCGGCAAGGTCGCCCTCGCCAAACAGGAGATGGAGTTTCACCTGCAGGAGCTGATCGACCACAATTTCAGCCAGATGGCCAAAACAGGCGCCGGCGGCATCATGCGGGACAATCTGACGGCCGAGGAACTGCTCTACAGCAGCAGTCGGTAAGCCCAGCAGGGCAGGGCGGGGCGGAAGGAGAAAACCCAGCCGCCCGGCGTCGCGCGCAAAAACTAATTGACGGCAGTAAAATTTCAGTATGATTGCGTATACAGTTAAGTCAGAAGGTTATTACCAACCCTCTCCCCAACACCACCCCAACCACATAGGTCCTATGAAATCCATCGTTCGAAGCGTCAGTGTCAG
>Ga0209829_10001320_pt1 | contig 20441 bp, 13 predicted proteins | sample C_140205_EF_Meta_FD_187311 | JGI IMG/M metagenome (GOLD analysis project Ga0209829, IMG submission 187311) | Freshwater microbial communities from Lake Croche, Canada to study carbon cycling - C_140205_EF_MetaG (SPAdes) (version 2) | ecosystem: Environmental > Aquatic > Freshwater > Lake...
GTGCCGGTGGTGGGCTGGAGGCGGAGCGATTCGTCGATCGCTTCCTCCGCCTCGTCGAAGCGGTCGAGGTTGGTCAGCAACCAGGCGCGCTCGCTTAGCGCCTCCGCCCGGCCCGCGGGAATGGCCGCCGCACGCACGAAGAGTGCGAGCGCCTCGTCCGCCCTTTGGAGATTCCGCGCCGCGCCCGTGGCACCCCAGAGCAGCTTGCCGAGATTGATCGAGACGCGCGGGTCGCCTGGCGTTTCGGTTGCCAGCTCGCGCAGGATTCTTTCCGCCTCGGGCTGGCCGGGCGCGCCGGTGCGCCGCAGGTAAACGGCCTTGGCCAGACGCGCCTCGGTGGAGCTTGGATTTAGCTTCAACGCCCGCTCGGCGCGCATCCGGCTGGACTCCGCCCGCTCGGGCGAGGCGTCGATTCCGGTGCCGATGAACGCCGCTTCCAGTTCGGAATACACGGCCCAGACTTCCGCGTCGTTCGGATCGAGTTTGAGCCCCTGCCGGCAAAGGTCTTCGGCGAGCGAGAGGTCATCCCGGGTGACATTGCGATTTTCGAACAGGGCGCGCGCTTGCGCGAGGAGTTTGCGCGCCTCGGAAACGGGCGCGACGGATTTTTCTGGGGTGGGCGGGCGCGTCTCGGCGCCGGTATTTTTCGCTATGGTTGGCGCAGATTCCATAGGACGCTTCAGGAAAAAATATCCGACGGCGATGAGTGCCACTGCGACGCCCGCTGCGATCCATGCCGCCGCAGGGACGCGGCGGCCCACCTTGGGCGTAGCACGGGTCTCCTGACCCGTGTCAGCCGCATCCACGGGCTGGAAAGCCCGTGCAACGTCCGAGGCCTCCTGCTTCACCGTCCCGGTGCGTTGCGACCACAGTTTGAGAAATCGCGCCTGCACTTCCGGCGGCACTTCGCCGCCGCGCAGCTTCGTCCATTGCACCATCCGAAAACGATCTGGCACGAGCGCGTCGGGCTCGCGGGTGTCGTCGATCACGATGGGCAAGATGAACGCCACGCCGCTCGCGAACCCCATCGCACGTTGGGCGGCGAGTTCCCATTCGATGCGGAAGTAGCCTTCGTGCCGCGCCTGCGTGTGGACCGAAATGATCGCGATGAAGAGCACGCACTCCCTGATCTGGCGGCGGATTTTCGCGTCCCACTCGTCGCCATGTTCGAGCCCGCCCTCGACGTCGAACCAGACCTCGATGCCGCTCGCGCGCAGCGTTTCACAGATGCGCCGCGCGGCCTCCGCGTCTTGCGACGCGTAGCTGAGGAAGACGGCTTTGGTGGGTTCGGCGGGCACGGGGGGACGGAGACGTGAGCGTGCGAGTCGGACCGCGGGAATCAAACTTTCCGTCGGGGCGGAGGCGCAGTTGTTCCTCGTAATCGTTCTTCTTGCTCGATCCGATCCGACCAGGCCGGGGCGGGAGAACGAGAATGATTACGAGAACGAGAACGAGTCGGAGCGCCTCAATGCGCGGCGGGCAGGAAATAGAAGAGCACGCCGATGATGAGGTAGAGGGCGAGGAGTTGGACGCCTTCGAGCCAGTTGCTCTCGCCGTCGCCGGCGATCTGGTCGGTGACGAACGCGGCGACGACCACGGCGACGATTTCGGGCATCGTGAATTCGAGGTTGAGCCGGTGGGTGAATCCGTAGCTGGCGAACACGAGCACGGGAGCCACGAAGAGTGCGATTTGGAGCGAGGAGCCGACGGCGATGCCGAGGGCGAGGTCCATCTTGTTTTTCAGCGCCATGGTGATCGCGGTGGAGTGCTCGGCGGCGTTGCCGACGATGGCGACGATGATCACGCCGACAAAGGTCTCGGTGACGCCGAGGGAGTGCTGCGCGGCTTCGACGGCGCCGACGAGAAACTCGGAGACCCAGGCGACGGCGATCGTCGCGCCGAGGAGGACGGCGACGGCTTTGCCGACGGACCAGGGTGCGGCGGTGTGGGCGTCGTCCGCGTTGCCCACGTGGTCGTCCCCGATGTCGGCCTCGCCGCCGACGAAGAGCTGTTTGTGGGTGACGAGTGAGAAGACGAGCATCGCGCCGTAGGTGGCGATGAGGACGACGGCGATGGCGAGGGAGAGATTTTGCTCGGCCTGCGGAGTCCAGCCGCCGGGGGTTTGCGCGGCGGTCTGGTGAAATACGCTCGGGATCACGAGCGCAGCGGCGGCGAGGATGAGCGCGGTGCAGGAGACGCGGGCGGCGGTTTTGTTAAAGCGTTGTTGTTTAAATTTCAGGCCGCCTGCAAAAATGGATACGCCGAGAACGAGGAGGAGATTGCCGATGATGGAGCCGACGATGGACGCTTTCACGACCTCGAGGTGGCCGGCGCGGAGGGCCATGAGGGCGATGATGAGCTCGGCGGCGTTGCCGAAGGAGGCGTTGAGGAGTCCGCCGATGCCCTCGCCCATGCGGTGAGCGAGTTGTTCGGTGGCGTGGCCCATCCAGCCCGCGATGGGAATGATCGCGAGGGCGGAGACGAGGAAGAGCGCGGTTTGATTTTGCCACGCGGGAACGTAGCGGAGACCGAACGCGACGGGCACGAAGACGAGCAGCCAGTCGAGCGAGGGGCGGAGCCAGGCGGACTTTTGGCCGGGAGAAACGGAAGCGCTCATGCCCACGACGCTGTGGGCGGAAAGCGGTGAGTCGAGCGGAACTGGCCGTGGGTCAGATTAGTCTTCCACGGCGAGTTCCCGACGGAATTTTTCGTCTGCGGCCCCGTTGTTTCGGCGGTCGGCTCGGTGGCGGCTGCGCTCGCGGAGCATGCGGTCGAGTTTGTCGACGAGGAGGTCGAGGGACTTGTAGGCGTCGTCGCTGGCCACGCTGGCGATCAGGTCGGGGCCGGCGATCTCGATGTGACCCTTGGCGAGGAAGGCGGCGCGATCGCCCTTGGTGTGGTCGTGCTCGAGGTCGACGCGCACCCGCACGATGTGATCGTTGTGGCGGAGGAGCCGGGTGGATTTTTCCACGACGGCGGCGCGCAGGGCGGCGGTCAGTTCGAGATGGATGCCGCGGACGATGATCTTGTCGTTGAGGGGCGGGTGGGCCGAGGAAGGGGCAGCGGGGGGTTCCAGGATGGTTTTGGATTTCATGCGCGGCGTTGGACGCTGCGCGCGCACGGACGTTCGGTGGAAAAAAAGCCGGCGATTCGACACGCAGCCTTCAGCCGCTCGTGTAAAGCGAGGCGAGGTGGTGCCGTGACAAGGCGCGATGCGATCAAGACTCCATCCGCCGGCTCTCAGCGTTTCTTGTGCAACGCGGCGGCGAACCAATCGTTGTTCACGGCGGCGGGAGGGCGTGGCGCGGCGGGCGCACTGCCACCGGGGCGTGGGCTGCCGCCGGGCGAACGTTGACCGCCGGGGCTGCCGGTGTTGGCGGTCTTCGGGCCGAGGGTGGGATTGCTGCGCATCGAGAGGGCGATGCGGTTGCGCGGTAGGTCTATTTCGGTGACGGTGACCTGAACTTTCTGGCCGGGCTTCACGACGGCGGAGGGCTCTTTCACGAAGGAGTCCGCGAGTTGCGAGACGTGCACGAGGCCGTCTTGGTGGACGCCGATGTCGACGAAGGCACCGAACGCGGTGACGTTCGTGACGATGCCGGGGAGTTTCATGCCGGGCTTGAGGTCCTCGGGTCGGTGAACGTCGGCAGAGAAGGCGAAGACCTCGAATTTTTCGCGCGGATCGCGGCCGGGCTTCGCGAGCTCGGCCATGATGTCGGTGAGCGTGGGCAGACCGACTTCGGGTGTGACGTAGGCCTCGAGTTTGATTTTGGCGCGGAGCTTTCCGTCGACGATGAGCGCGGAGACGGTGGTGCCGAGGTCGGCGGCCATTTTCTCGACAAGGAGGTAGCGCTCGGGGTGGACCGAACTGGCGTCGAGCGGGTGGGCGGCGTCGCGGATGCGGAGGAAGCCGGCGGCTTGCTCGAAGGCTTTCGGACCGAGGCGCGGGACTTCCTTGAGGTCGGCGCGGGATTTGAAGGGGCCTTTTTCGTTGCGGCGCGCGACGATGGCGGCGGCGATGGCGGAGTTGAGGCCGGAGACGTAGCTGAGCAGTTGTTTCGAAGCGGTGTTCAGTTCGACGCCGACGCCGTTCACGGAGCTGACGACGGTGTCGTCGAGGGAGCGCTTGAGCGCGGCTTGGTCGACGTCGTGTTGGTATTGGCCGACGCCGATGGATTTCGGGTCGAGCTTCACGAGCTCGGCAAGCGGGTCCATGAGGCGGCGGCCGATGGAGACGGCGCCGCGCACGGTGAGATCGTGGTCGGGAAATTCTTCGCGGGCGACGTCGCTGGCGGAGTAGATCGAGGCGCCGGATTCGTTGACCATCACGATGGGAATCGCGCCGGACAGACCGAGGGTGCGGACGAAGGCTTCGGTCTCGCGGCCGGCGGTGCCGTTGCCGATGGCGACGGCCTCGACGTTAAAAAACTTCACGAAGCCGGTGAGTTTTTCCTTGGCCTCGACCTCCATGCGGTCGGGGAAAACGACGTCGTTGTGGAGGAGTTTTCCCTGGCGATCGAGGATGACGACTTTGCAACCGGTGCGGATGCCGGGGTCGATGGCCATGACGGCTTTTTGGCCGAGGGGGGCGGCGAGGAGGAGCTCGCGCAGGTTGTCGGCGAAGACCTTGATGCCAGCTTCGTCGGCGCGCTTTTTGGATTCGAGACGCATCTCGGTTTCCATCGCGGGACAGAGGAGACGTTTGCAGGAATCCTGCACGGCGAGGACGACCTGTGCAGCGCAGGAGTTGGGGGTTGAGGGCTGAGAGTTGAGCGCTGGCTTGATGAAGAGCTGCTGCACCTCGGCGAAGGCGGTGGCCTCGTCGGGGAGCTGCACGCGCATCATGAGGAAAAGTTCCTTTTCGCCGCGGCGCATCGCGAGGACGCGGTGGCTGGGAGCTTTGTTCAGCGGCTCGCTCCACTCGAAGTAGTCTTTGAACTTCGAGGCTTCGACGGAGCTGTCTTTGCCGGTGAGAACTTTCGAGGAGATGACGGCGTCCTTTTGGTAAACGGTACGGAGTTTGGCGCGGGCGTCTTTGTCGTCGCTGACGCGCTCGGCGATGATGTCGCGGGCGCCGGCGAAGGCTTCGTCGGTCGAGGCGATCTTGGAGACGACGTTCTTGCCGTCGTCAGCGGTGTATTCGTTGCCGACGTAGGCTTGGGCGGCGGCGAGGGCATCGGTGGCCGGGTCCTGCACCCAGAGGAGTTCGGCGAGCGGTTCGAGGCCTTTCTCCTTCGCGATGGTGGCGCGGGTGCGCTTCTTCGGGCGAAAGGGAAGGTAGATATCCTCCAGGACGGAGAGGGTGTCGGCAGCGTTGATGGATTTCTCGAGGGCGGGGGTGAGGAGATTGCGTTCCTTGAGCGACGAGAGGATCGCGGCGCGGCGCTCGTCGATGGCTTTCATTTGTTCGAGGCGGTCGCGGATGGCGAGGACCTGGACTTCGTCGAGTTCGCCGGTGACTTCTTTGCGGTAGCGGGCGATGAACGGCACGGTGGCCCCCTCGGCGAAGAGCTGGGCGGTGGCCGCGACTTGAAAGACCTTGATGTTCAACTCGGCCGCGAGGCGGAGGACGTGGTCGGGATTAGGTTGAGTGGTGGCCGGGGAGGCGACAGCGGACATGCGTGGAAAAGGGGCGAGCAGAGCGCGCTACGGCGAGTGCGCAATCCCGAAAGCGATCGAGCATCCGCTTGCCTCTGAAAAAATCCGTGAGGCGGATTCGCGGCGGCCGAAAAAGCGCCGGACCGTTTGACGCGGACGCGTGTCCTTATTTTTAACCAAGCCTTGTCACGAGCGGGTGAATGTGCGCCACTTTTGGTTCTTTTACGCTCCAACTATGTCCGCCATCAACCGCTTCCTGCTCGAAAACAAACTCCGCATCGCGACGAACCCGTGTGTGTCGCCGGATTTCTGCCTCGACTGGTCGGCGCTCCGCGACGAGCTCCGGGCCGGCAAAGCGATGAAGGTTTACGCGAAGAGCCGGTTGGAGACTGCGGCCGGAGCGTTTACGTTGGTGGAGAACAGCCAAGGCGATTGTGCGTGGCGGCTCCAGGGCGACGCGACGAAGGCGAGCGGGTTGGATGACGGTGCCGCCCTGTCGGATGGCACGACCGTGTTTCCCGCGACTTTCGCCAATCTTCTGAAGTTGAAGAACCTCATCCAGGCGCACCATCCGGCCTCGACGATTTTCCCGACGGCGGCGGAACAGCTCGGCCGTAGCACGCTGGGAATTGGCGCGCGTTTCACGACGCTGCACTGGCCGGCGGTCGAGTGGGCGATGAGTGCGCTGAGTCTCGGGATGACGGCGAACCAGAACTCGATCCCGCGCGAACTCGTTTACGACACGAACGTGATGCTCGCGGGCAAGCTCGACACCGTGCCGTTCCCGTTCATCGGCACCAACGTCCCCGAGGGCCACCAAGGCCAAAGCGTCGAAGGTATGAGCCATGGCTGCGTGCTTTCAAAATTGAAGACGGGCTTTCACCGGCGCGGAATTCCGTGGAGTTTCAACGCCGACCACCAGCCGATCGGCGGCAAGTTCGACAACCGGGAAGACGCCCTGGTTACGGGTTGTGTGCTCGCGAGCTATATCACGTTCGATCTCTCGCCCGAACTCGCGCAGACGAAAGTCGCCGATGACGCCGGCGCCTGGGTCGCCACCAATGTCCCGGCTGCGCTCGTCGCGACGGTGAAGGCCCGGGTGGCCAAGGCCGGACTCACGCTCAACGAGGCCGACTTCGCCAAGCTCCTCGCCTACGTCTGGCCGTCGCTGCAAAAGATGAAGCGCCGGGATGAGAAATACGCCGCCGCGCGCGCGAAGCTGTTCACGACCGACGTCGGTCGCGCCTACCTGCGCGAGCTGTCCATCGACGAATTGCCCGGTCTCACGACGGCCGAGACAACCGCCATCATGCTCGCGCTCTGTGAAGCGCTGGCGATGAAGATTCACTTCGTCGCGCCCGCCTTCGGGTTCCAGAAAAACATGCCATATCCTGACAACGCCGCGCTGCGCTCGCTCATCGAGCAGCAGTGGGCGGTGTGTCAGAATTTCGGCGCGAGTATCGGTTTTCACTCGGGTTCCGGCAAATCTGCGGAGAACTATCAGGTCATGGGTCAGGTCACGGGCAGCCGGCTCGAAATCAAGACGAGTGGCCGCTACACCTACGAGATGGGCCGGGCGCTGTTTGCCTCAAAGAATGCCGCCGACCAGGCTTTGTGGCGCGATTGGTACAAGTTCACTTTGGAGCTCGCCCTCCTCGGGGCCTACAGCGCCGACGCCACGGAGCAAAAAATGGCGCGGGTATTCATCACCGACGCGCTCGCGAAATCCGGCAGATCCACCGACGTGTTCGCCAGCCCAACCGCCACGCGCGGTGCACTCGAATCGCTGGCCGCCAGCCCCGAGCACATGTTCTGGTTCGAGTATAATTTCCTCCACGTGCTTGCCGCCGGCGGTCGCGCCGAGAAGGCCGCGCTCGGCGACCATACGCCGGCCGGTTATCAGCAACGCGCGCGTTTCTACGCGATCAGCGACGAGGGCCGGTTGAACTTCTCGAAGAACATCGCGACCTATATCGTGTTCCTCGCCGAAAACACCGGGCTCGCCCCGGCTGCTACCTGCGCCGCCGCGAACAAACTCCTCGCCGGCTACACGTCGCTCGACGCGATGCTTAACGATATTTCCAAGTAAGCGTTCGCCACGGTTCTGCGCCCATCCAAACATCGCTCCCTCCCCTTCGATCAACGCCTCCTTCCATGCCGAAATCCCGCTCTCTCATCCACGACGATTTCCTCCTGACCACCAAACAGGCCCGCGAGCTCTACCATCGCTATGCGAAAAACGAGCCGATCTACGATTACCACTGCCACCTGCCGCCCGACCTCATCGCGAGCAACCATCAGTTCGCGGATCTCGCTGAACTCTGGCTCGGCGGCGATCACTACAAATGGCGCGCCCTCCGGACGAACGGCGTCAACGAGCGCTTCGTCACCGGCGACGCCACGCCGCGCGAGAAATTCCAAGCTTGGGCCGAGACCGTCCCGCACACGTTGCGCAATCCACTCTACCACTGGTCGCATTTGGAGCTGAAGCGCTACTTTGGTTTCGATGGCCTCCTCGATGGCAAGTCCGCCGAGAAAGTCTGGAAGCAGGCCAACACCAAACTCGCCAAGACCCGGGTGCACGACCTCATTAACGAGTCGAAGGTTGCCGTCATCTGTACGACTGACTGCCCGGCCGACTCGCTCGATTTTCATACGAAGATCCGCACCAACCCCGGCAAGCTGAAGGCGCGCGTCTATCCCGCGTTCCGTCCCGACAAGGCCCTCGCGGTCGGCAATCCGAAAGGCTTCAACGCGTGGCTCGAGAAACTCGCCGGTGCCGCCGGCCTGGCGAAGGGAATCAAGACTTTTGACGACCTCATGGGCGCCCTGAAAAAACGCCACGATGACTTTCACGCCGCCGGGTGCCGCGTATCGGACCACGGCCTGGAGCATGCACTGTCCGAGCCGTGCACGCATGCGCAGGCCAAGAGCGTGTTCGACGCGGCGCGCGCCGGACGCGTGCCCGAGGCCGACGCGATTGTGCGCTACGGTTCGTATCTGATGTTCGAGTTTGGGCGCTGGGACGCCGCGCGCGGATGGACGAAGCAGCTCCACCTCGGCGCCCTCCGCAACAACAACGCCCGCCTCCTCGGCAAGCTCGGGCCCGACACGGGATTCGATTCCATCGGTGATTTCCCGCAGGCCGTGGCGCTGTCGCGTTACCTCAACACCCTCGATTCGACCGACCAGCTCCCGCGCACGATTCTCTACAATAACAACCCGAACGACAATTACGTCCTCGGCGCGATGATCGGGAATTTCCAAGACGGCTCGATCGCCGGCAAGGTTCAGTTTGGCAGCGGCTGGTGGTTCCTCGACCAAAAGGAAGGCATGGAGTGGCAGATCAATGCACTCTCCAACCTCGGTCTGCTCTCGCGCTTTGTCGGCATGATCACCGACTCGCGTAGCTTTGTGAGCTATCCGCGCCACGAGTATTTCCGTCGCACGCTTTGCAATCTCCTCGGTGGCGATATGGCGCGTGGCGAAATCCCCTCCGACTACCAGCTCGTCGGCGGCATGGTGAAAAACATCTGCTTCGGCAACGCCCGCGACTACTTCGGTCTCGAGTTGGCGCAGGAGTTTTCAAAGTAAGTCGTCGGGAAGGGGCCCCGGCCCGCCCTTTTTTCTTCACGCGAATTCTTCCGATCCGGGGCGGTTCAGAGACCCCGCCCGACCTCAACCTCGCTCCTCCGCCCATCGCTCTCCCGTTCACCCAAGCTCTCCCGCTCATGTCCACGACCCCGACCGCTCCCGCCTCGCCCGCCACCCCCGTCCCGAAATCCGGTAATTACCGCTGGAGGATCTGTGCGATTCTTTTCATCGCGACGACGATCAACTACGTGGATCGAAACGTTCTCTCCTTTACCATGCTGGATGACGGCTTTCGCCGCGTGATGCTCGGATTGCCCGCTGGGGCGCCGCTCGGTCCGGCCGAGGTGTCGATGTTCAAGGAAAAAATGGGCTATGTTGATGCGGCCTTCAAATTTGCCTACGCGATGGGCTTTGTGCTCGCCGGCTGGATGATTGATCGGCTCGGAACCCGCCGGGGATTCTCGATCAGTATTGCAGTGTGGAGCATCGCCGGCGTTTTGCACGGTCTCGTCAACAGCGTGATGGGCATGTCGTTCATGCGCTTCTTGCTCGGAATTGGTGAAGCGGGTAACTTTCCGGCTTCGGTCAAGTCCGTCGCCGAGTGGTTTCCGCGCAAGGAACGCAGCTTCGCGACCGGTCTCTTCAATGCGGGGGCCAACGTTGGTATCATTCTCACCGCAGTTTGCGTGCCCCTGATCATCGCTGCGTGGGGTTGGCGGGCAGGCTTCATCATCACGGGTGCGCTGGGGGCGTTCGTGCTCATCGTGTGGCTCATGGCTTTCTACAGGCCGGAGGAACATCCGAAAGTCACCGCGGCTGAGCTCGCCTACATTCGTTCGGATGGCGAACAAGACAGCGGCAAACCGGTGAAGTGGGGCCAGTTGCTGCCGTACAAAGCCACGTGGGCGTTCGGCACGGCAAAATTTCTCACGGATGCGGTGTGGTGGTTTTATCTGACTTGGCTGCCGAGTTTCTTCAACGACAACGCGGCCCTGACGACCAAGCTCGACCTCAAATCGGTTGGTTTGCCCTTCATCATTATTTATCTGGTGTCCGATGGGGGCAGTATCTTCTTCGGCTGGCTCGCGACGAAGTTTATCGGCCTCGGCTGGACGGTAAATCGCGCGCGCAAGACCACGATGCTCATCTGCGCTCTCTGCGTGGTGCCGATTTTCTTTGCCTCCATGACCTCGAGCATCGTGGTGGCGATTGCCCTTATTTCGCTTGCGACGGCGGCGCACCAAGGATGGAGCGCTAATCTCTTCACCACGGTGTCGGATATGTTTCCGAAACGTGCGGTCGGTAGTGTGACGGGCATTGGCGGTATGATGGGCGGCATCGGCGGCGCATTGCTCGCTGCCTTCGCCGGTAAGATCATCGCAACCACGGGCAGCTACTTGCCGCTCTTTATTTTCGCATCATGCGCCTACCTCATTGCTCTTTTGATTGTGCAAACACTCGCACCGAAGCTTGAACCGGTGAAATTGGCCGACTGAGCGGCCCTTTGATTTCGCCGGAGCGTCGCCCGCTCTAAAGCCCGCCTCGCCCTGCGCGATGCGGGTTTTTTTCTGATTCGGCCCGGCGGCTGCTTGGACCGGTCTCTTGTTTTTTCGTCTCTTTTGGATAAAAGATATGTCTCCTCTCCGCTCAGTCTTCGTTTCTATGAAATCACTGCTGTCCCGCCGTTCCGCCCTTGTTTCCGTCGCCATGCTGGCCTTGGCCACTGGCCTCTGCGCCCAGCCTCCCCCTCCCGAGCTCGTGCTCCCGGATTCCAGCCCGGCCGCCACGCTCAAGCAGCGGGTCGGTGTCACGGACATCGAGATCGTTTACTCCCGGCCCGCGCTCCGTGGCCGCACGGCCTTCGGCGGTTTGGCACCTTTCGGCAGCATTTGGCGCACCGGGGCCAACAGCGCGACACGCGTCACCGTCAGCACGGATGTCAAAGTTCAGGGTGCCACGCTGGCGGCCGGCACCTACGAGCTTTTCTCCATTCCGGGCAAGGACGAGTGGACCATCATCTTTCAAAAGCCCGCCAAACAATGGGGCTCCTATAAATATGACCAGACCAACGATGTGCTCCGCGTCACCGCTAAACCCGGCGCAGTCACCGCTCCCGTTGAGTCCTTCACGATCAGTCTCGGCGATCTGCGCGACGATTCCGCCACGCTCGCACTCGCTTGGGAAAAAACCCGCGTGGCGCTAAAGCTCCAGATCGACACGGCCGGTATCATGGTGCCGAAAATCGAGGCCTATATGGCGGGCCCTGCCGCGAAGAAACCCTACGTGCCTGCCGCGATGTATTACCTCGACAACAACCTCGATCTGAAAAAAGCCCTGGCGTGGATGGACGCCGCGATCGCGGAAAACCCCAAGGCATTCTACTTCGTTTACCGGAAAGCCAAAGTGCTCGCGAAGATGGGTGACAAGGCCGGCGCACTCGCCGCGGCGCAAGCCTCGCTCGCCGGTGCCGCTCAGGCTGGTGGCGAGATCAAAGACGAATACACGCGTCTGAATAACGACCTCATCGCGAGCCTCAAGTGAGGCGCGCCCAGGCGGGGCGCGTCGCCTCGCTCCCGCGCGTTTAGCGCGCGACCCGTAGCGCGGTCAGCCTGACCGCGCTTTTCCCGCCCTGCCGCGCGAGGCCCGCGCACACCGCAGCCGGCAAATCCTGGTCGCAACGATTTCAAGAAACTCCTGGCTCGCTCCACCGTAGCGGCAGGCCTTGCGTCCGCCCGGGGTGGGCGTGGTCCGGCCACGCCCCCGCGAAAACCGAAGCCCCACCGCGCCCGCCGCTACGTTCATTCAGGAAATCCCGCCGACGACAGGCCGGGGAAAATCTTCAGCGCGTTCTTGTAGTAGAGTTTTTTCAGCACGTCGTCGGGCAGCGCGAGGCCGTATAGTTTCCAGATGCCGTGGTATTTCCGGATCGGGTCGAAATACTCGTCGTCGGTCTCGAGTAGGCGGAAATAGACGTGATACTCGGGCACGCTGTAGAGGTCCTTCCCGAAGAGGATCCGGTCCTGGTATTTCACGAAGAAGCGGTGCGCGGCGCGCGGCTGGCGGCCGAGCTCGCTCGTGATCGCGCCGATCTCGGCGTAGACGTTGGGCAGCCGGTCGAGGAGTTCGGCGAGGCGGCCGAGGTCGTGGCCGAGCCAGCCGAGGTGGGCGTTGATAAACGTGGTCTGCGGATGCCGCGCGAAGAGCCGGTGCTGCTCGTCGATCAGCTGCTCCCACGTGTAGTCGGTCTGCTGCGACTGGTTGCGACGGGCCTGGATTTTCAGCTCGAGCCAGCGCTCGTTGTTCTTGTCCATCGGTTGGAAGAGGCCCCACGGGTCGGCGGTGTGGATGAGGACGGGGATTTTGTGCTTCGCGCACATCGCCCAGACGGCGTCAAAGCGCGGGTCGTCCACGTGGATGCGGCCCTTGGAATCGCGCAGCGTGGTGCCGAAGTGTTTCCAGACCTTGAGCCCGACCGCGCCGGCGGCGATGTCGGTCTCGAGCTGGGCCGCGGCGCGCGCGGAGTAGTTGGGGTCGTCGAGGTTGCCCTCGTCGATGTTGGTCATCACCGCGAAACGGGTCGGGGCGTGCTCCTTCATCGCGGTCACGGCGCTCGCGACCCATTTGCCGCTGCCGCGGCTCACGGGCGAGTTGATGAGGATGCCCATGTTCAGGCCGTCCATGTCGGTGACGAGCTGTGTGAGCTTGGCGGGGCTCACGTCGCGCTGGTGATTGTGGACGTCGATGAACGGAAATTTCGCGCGCGTGGGCCGGTGCTCGGGGACGCGGAGGGTGGACTTCGGCTCGAACTCTTCGATCGAGATCGACGGGCCCGGCGGCTGCTCGGCGGCGACGGCGATACTGACGAGGCACAGGAAGACGGGGAATGGTGGGCGCATGGAGAGGAGGTGAGGAAAGACACGTTGCCTTCGCGTTGTCATGACGCTGCCGCCCGACGCGTCAAACGGCGAAACGTGACGGCAAACCTCCCGCGCGCGCCTCGGGCGCGAGCAAGCCCGGCGCACCGATCCGATCACCCCGGTCGCGCCCTAAATCGCACGCGCCCTGTGCGACGGCACGGAATATGGTTCTGGATTGGATTTCTTCGGTGAACCCGTCCATGGTCTACGCGTCATGCCAATATTCCCGACTCCCACCCTTTTCCCCGGCATGATCGGTTGCGCTGCGCGCGACCGGGCGGAGCGCCCCGGGTCGGCCGGGACGATGCCGTCATGACCATGCGGCCTCCGCCCGAAGAACCGGAAGATTCCGCTCCGCCCGATGTGCCGTTCTTCCGCACGTGGGGTGGCGTGTATTGGTTCACGTTCGCTGTCTTTGTCGCCGTCGTGGGCGCGCTGACGCTCTTCACCCGCGCCTTCGCATGAACGTCATCGACTGGCTCGTGCTGCTCGGGACGATCCTCGGCATCGTAGGCTATGGCACGTGGCGCACCCGCCACACCGACAATCTCAACACCTATCTCAAGGGCAACCGCTCGACCAAGTGGGGCACGATCGGACTCTCCGTCATGGCGACGCAGGCGAGCACGATCACGTATCTCTCGCTGCCCGGTGTCGCTTCGGAAAACGGCATCGCTTTCATCCAAAATTATTTCGGCCTCCCGCTCGCTTTGATCGTCGTGTGCGCCGTCTTCTTGCCGATCTACCGCAAGCTCGGCGTCTACACCGCCTACGAATATCTCGGCCAACGCTTTGACCAGAAAACCCGACTCCTCGGCGCAGGTCTCTTCGTGCTCCAACGCGGCTTGCAAGCAGGCATCACGATCTACGCGCCGGCCATCATCCTCGCAACCGTCTTGGGCTGGCGACTCGACCTCACGATCATCTGCACCGGTCTGCTTGCTATCGTCTACACCGTCACGGGTGGCAGCGCGGCGGTGAACCTCACGCAGAAATGGCAAATGGCGGTGATCTTTGGCGGCATGGTCACGGCGTTCGTCGTGCTTGTGACGAAACTTCCCTCCGATGCGCTCCACATCGCCGGCGCGATGGGAAAACTTCAGGCCGTCGATTTCACGCCCGACCCCAAGCTCCGCTACACGGTATGGACCGGCATCCTCGGCGGATTCTTCCTTTCCTTGTCCTACTTTGGCACCGACCAATCCCAAGTGCAGCGCTACATCGGTGGTGCGCGGCTGCGAGAGGGCCGCCTCGGCCTGATGTTCAACGCCGTGCTCAAAATCCCGATGCAGTTCTTCATCGTGATCCTTGGCGCGCTGCTCTTCGTGTTCTATCAGCTCCAGCCGAATACCCCCGTGCTCTTCAATCAGGTGCAGTGGCAACAGCAGGCCGCAGGCCCGCAGGGCGCCACGTTCCGGGCGATCGAGGAAAAACACGCCGCACTCCACGCCGACAAGCAGGCTAAGATTCGCGCCTGGGTGGCCGCCCACGACAGCGGCGATACCAAGGCTGAAGCCACCGCCCGCGCCGCGCTGACCGCCGCGCAGAAAGCATCACTCACGGTCCGCAACGAGGCGCGCGACACCCTACAGGCGGCCGACCCTGCCGCCAAGAAAACGAAAGACTCCGACTACGTTTTCATTTCGTTTATTTTGACCCAGCTCCCGCACGGTGTGATCGGCCTCCTCCTCGCCGTGATGTTTTCTTCCGCGCTTTCGTCGAAAGCCGGCGAGCTCAACGCCCTCGGCACCACGTCCACCATCGACCTCTGGCGCCACTTCCGGCCGCTCGCCGCGCACGACGAAGCTCGCAACGTGCGCGTCGCGAAATGGCTTACCGCTCTCTGGGGACTTTTTGCCATCGGCTTCGCGCTGTTTGTGAGTTTCGCGGAAAATCTCATCGAGGCGTTGAACATCGTCGCCTCGATTTTCTATCCGGCGCTCCTCGGGGTGTTTGTCGTGGCGTTCTTCCTGAAGCACGTGCAGGGCTCGGCCGTTTTCTGGGCCGCCATCGCCGCGCAGATTGTGGTGCTGGCGATTTTCTTTTTCGGCAAAGCCTACCCCGCCTGGGAAATCGGCTACCTGTGGCTCAATCCCATCGGCTGCGCGGCGTGTGTGCTGTTCAGTCTTGGGTTGCAGGTCTTGCTGGGAGACCGGACGGAAAAGAATATTTAAATTTTTTTGTTCATGAGCGCCCCCGTCATCTGTTTCGGCCAGCAACCCTGCGGGTTTTTCCCGCGCAGGTTTCTCTACGCGAAATTCGTCACTGCCCGGAAGCTTCAGGCTGAGATCGGCGGTGAGATCGTGTTCTTCTGCCACGACAGCGACCACGATCCGCGGGAGACGCAGACAACGCTGCGCCATCGTAAAACCGACGTGCCGCTCGCGATGAATTTCGCTTTCGAGAATAAACTGCAGCGCAAGTTTTCGCCTCTGAACCTGAAGCGCATTCCCGCCGGCTGGCGGGAGAACACCGCTCGCCAACTCGGAGCCTACGTCGCGCCGCCGCTGGTCGAGGGCTTCAAGACCAATTCCGCCACCACTGCGGGCGACTTCTGCCTCGAGATGTATCGCCGCATGGGGTTGCTCGACGGCATCCGCGTGGTGCGTTCGAGCGACACGGTTGTGCGAACGGCGGCCTGTGACATCACGGAATGTTTCGTCGATGTGCCGCATCAGGGCGAGATCGTGCGCGCGCGCCTCCTCGACGGTGCACTAAAGCTGCACGAAGGCGGCGAATCTTACACCACCCTGCCACTTGTGCCGTTCACGAAGGCTCAAGTGAGCCCCACGCGCGATTCGCGGCTGGGCTGGATGCAATCGGTGATTCATTGCACCCACTACATTGCGGGAATGGGTGAACAGGCATACTTGAACAAAGCGGACGCACCGGACATTACGTTCGTCACCCGTGAAACCATTGACCGTTCCGATGAAGCCTACGCCGAAATCTCCCTCCCTTGACGGACCGCTCCTGCTGGCGTTCGGCGCGCACCCCGACGACATCGAGTTTGGCTGCGGCGGAGTGATCGCACGCGAGACGCAAGCCGGGCACGCCGCACATTTTATTGTCTGCTCGCGGGGCGAAGCCGGCACCCACGGCACACCGGCCCAGCGCACCGTCGAGGCGAAAAAATCTGCCGCGCACCTCGGGGCCACGCTTGAGTTCGTTGAGCTCGGTGGCGATTCGCATATGGAGCACCGACTCGCCCACGTGCTGGCGTTTGCCGCGATCATCCGCCGCGTGCGCCCGCGCATCGTGCTCGCGCCGACGACCGTCGAAAACCAACATCCCGATCACGTGGTCGTCGGCCGCATGGTGCGCGACGCCGCCCGTCTCGCGCGCTACGGTGGCGTCGCCGAACTGATCAAACTCAAGCCGCACGCGATCGAGCAGTTGATGTTTTACGCCGTGACCGTCGAAGCCGAGCCGGCCGACCGCTCCGCGATGTTGATGGACGTTTCCGATCAGGAGGTCGTCGCGGCTTGGACCGCCTCGATGGAGGCCCACGCCTCGCAGGCGAAGACGCGGCGTTACGTCGGCCTGCATCTCGCGCGCGCGAAAATGCACGGCGTGCGCGGTGGTGCCGGCCATGCGATCCAACTCTTCCCGAACGATCCGCTGGTGTGCAGTTCGCTCGCGTCGCTCGGACGCGGCGCGCGGCAATTCTGACATGGCTGCCCCACGCCCGCTGAAGATTGGCATCACCTGTTACCCGTCGGTGGGTGGGAGTGGGATTCTGGCTTCAGCGCTCGGCGTGGAACTCGCGGCGCGCGGCCACGAAGTGCACTTCATCAGTTACGGCCGGCCCTTCCGTCTGCCCGCCCATGCGCCGCGGTTGTTTTTCCATCCGGTCGTAATCAACGACTACGGCCTCTTCAAATACCCCGATTACACGCTGCCGCTGTCGGTAAAAATGGCGGAGGTCAGTCGCGACTACGGGCTCGACGTGCTGCACGTCCACTACGCGGTGCCCCACGCGACGGCCGCGATTCTCGCCCGTTCGATGTTGCCCGCCGGGAAAAAGCCGCGCGTCGTCACGACGCTCCACGGCACCGACACGACGTTGCTCGGCCGCGACGCCGGCTACGGTCCGGCGATCAGCCACGCGCTCGCGCAATCCGACGCGGTGACGACCGTCTCGGAATTTCTGCGCCGCGAAACCGAGCGACTGCTGGGCGTGACCCGGCCGATCGACGTGATCCATAATTTCTTCGATCCGAAAAAACCCACGCGCACTCGCGCTGCCGTCCGCCGCGAACTCGGTGTGGGCAACGAGGCAATGATTCTGCACGCCTCCAATCTGCGTGCGCCCAAACGCATCGACCTGCTGCTCGAAGCCGTCGCGCGCGTGCGGCCCGCCGACGCGTTCAAGCTCGTGATCCTCGCCGGCGGCGACTTCGCGCCGTTCGAGGACGATGTGCGCCGACTGGGATTGGGCGATCGCATCGTCCTGCGGCAAAACGTGTCGGAGATCGAAGACTACTTTCAAGCGGCCGACCTCGGCTTGTTCACGTCGGAGTCGGAGAGTTTTTGTCTGAGCATTTTGGAAGCAATGAACTTTGGCTGCCCGAGTGTGGCGACCGCCGTCGGTGGCATTCCGGAAGTCGTCGAGACCGGCAAGTCCGGCCTGCTCGTGCCCTTCGGCGATGCGGATGGTCTCGCCCGGGCGATGGAGTCATTGATCGCGCATCCCGCCCGCCGTCGGACGATGGGTCGCGCCGCGAAGGAACGGGCCCGCGCGTTGTTTTCTGCCGCGAAGATTGTGCCCCGCTACGAGGCGCTTTACCGCCGCGTGTGCGTGGCGCCGGGTTGCGGCGAGTAGGTGTGGGCGCCCTAAAAGGACAAGGCGGGCGCGTAGTTTTGCAGATTAGAAACCGGTTTCTATTCTGCAAATGGTCGGGGCTCTTGAACTATGTGAACAAAGCAGTTCTCGGATCAAAAATCGAAGTCGCTTCGCTGGCGATTTTACTGGAAGGGTTGGCCGGTCAAATCACATGAGTGAGCCCAATCAAGCCGTCTTCCTCAGCTACGCGTCGCAAGACGCGGCGGCGGCGACGCGGATCGTCGCAGCGTTGCGGGCGGCGGGGGTGGAGGTGTGGTTCGATCAAAACGAACTCGTGGGCGGGGATGCTTGGGATCAGAAAATCCGCGGGCAGATCAAGGCGTGTGCGCTGTTTGTGCCGTTGATCTCGGCGGCGACGCAGGCGCGGCGGGAGGGGTATTTTCGGTTGGAGTGGAAGCTCGCGGCGCAGCGCACGCACATGATTTCGGTGCGGCAGGCGTTTTTGTTGCCGGTGGTGATCGATGCGACGAGCGATGCGGCGGCGGATGTGCCGGAGGAGTTTCGCGCGGTGCAGTGGACGCGGTTGCCGGGTGGCGAAGGTGCGGCGGTGGAGAAGTTTTGTGCGCGGGTGGGGAAATTGCTGGGTGGGGAGGTTGCTGTGGCTGGCTCCGAGGTAGGGGCGCGGCTCGACCGCGCCCAAGAAGACGGGCGTGGACAAGCCACGCCCCTACGCAAACCGGCGCGCGCATGGCTCGTGCCGGGCGTCGCTGCGGGGGCGTTACTCATCGCGGGGGTGGTTTATTTTGCGTTGCGGCCGCGCAGTGGGAGCGAATCCGCAACAGCGACGGCGGTGAACTCGCGCGCCGTCGCGTCGCCCGCCGGGGAGACCGGTCCGCGGGCGGAGGTCGCGGCGCTCATGGAGCGCGTGCGGGCGTTGACCCGCAAAACGGACGTATTACGCGCGGAGTTGGACGGGGCGGTCGGCTTGTTGGAGCAGGCGGCCAAGCTTGATCCGGCGGACCCCGAGGTCTGGGCGGCTTGGGCCCTGATTGATTGCCGCTACGCCAACGAACGGCTTGATCGGTCATCGGCCCGTTTCGACCTGGCGCAACGTCACGCAACTCAGGCGATGGGACTCGACTCGAAGAGTCCGACGGCGCGCTTGGCGCAAGCGACCACCATGACTCTTTTGAGCAGCGACCGGGCGACAAAGCTGGCGGCCATCGGCATGCTTGAGCCACTGGTCGGAGAGACGGGAGATTGGGCGGATGCTCTGGTGCTATTGGCCAATCTGAAGTGGGATCTGGGCGACGCTGACGAGGCGTCCTCCTATCTGGATCGTGCGGCCAAGTATCCCGGCCGGCTCGGCCAGGTGCATTACCAACGTGCGACCCGGTATCTTTTTTCCGGTCAGGTCCAGCGGTCACAGGAGGAAATTGACCGGGCGTTGGCGGTCGAGCCCGCCGCGAAATTCCAGCTTTGGAAATCGTATTTGCTCATGATCTGGCAGGGCGATGTCGAGGGATCGAGACGGGTCATGCGAGAGATCCCGCCGGCCATGCTCGTTGAGGATTTCCCGGCGTCAGCGCGTTATTTCGTTTCGCTGTGGGCACGCGATTACGACGCCGCGGTCGCGGCCATGCGGGCGGTGCCGCGCGACTATCTTGAATCCGGCGCGCTCAGGGGGCCGACCGGATACTTCAAAGGATACGCGCTCGCCCGTTGGGATAAACCGGCGGCGGCGGAAACGGAGTGGCGGGCGGCGTTGGATGTCGTTGAACGTCGGTTGGGCGCGCAGCCGAATGATCGAGGCCTGCTTTCGTTCAAGGCATTGTTGCTGAAATCGCTGGGCGAAACGGCTGCGGCGGAGAGGACGTGGCGCACCCTACGCGAACTCTATGGCGCGTCCATCGAGTCGTGGGAGGATCACTTCGCTCGTCTGGAGATTTTGCCGGACGAGGAGGCGATCAACTACCTGGCCGAAGGTGCCAAGCAATCCCAGCCCATGACGCTCGCCGCCAGCCTCCGGCTTGATCCGTTTGTCGATCGCTTGCGGACGAACCCGCGGTTTGTCGAATTGTTGGCGCGGATTGAAGCTGACCCTCGATTGTCCCCCAAGGCCAAGCCAGCGACCGCTGCGGGTGCCGCCGCGCTTGATCCGAAATCCGTCGCGGTGCTGGCGTTTGAAAACAAGAGCGATGACAAGGCGAACGAGTTGTTTTCGGACGGGTTGAGCGAGGATCTGATTGGGGCCCTGGGACGCGTGCCGGGGCTGACGGTCACCGGTTGGACGTCGTCGCTGTTTTTGAAAAACAAGGCGCTGCCGACGGCGGACATCGGCAAACAGCTCGGCGTGGCCTACGTGGTCCGCGGGAGTGTTTATCGATCGGGGAATTCGGTGCGGATCACCGCACAGGTGAGCCGGGCGGCGAATGATGTGCTGGTGTGGTCGTCCGAGCCACTCGAGCGGGATTTGAAAGATAGCTTCAAGGTGAGGGATGAAATCGCGGGGCTGATCGCGCAGGCGTTGTCGTTGAAGTTGGGCG
>Ga0209829_10001322_pt1 | contig 20431 bp, 20 predicted proteins | sample C_140205_EF_Meta_FD_187311 | JGI IMG/M metagenome (GOLD analysis project Ga0209829, IMG submission 187311) | Freshwater microbial communities from Lake Croche, Canada to study carbon cycling - C_140205_EF_MetaG (SPAdes) (version 2) | ecosystem: Environmental > Aquatic > Freshwater > Lake...
TTCCACTCTCGGTGCCGAAGCATTCGATACGTTGTACCTGACGGATCTTGCGGGCCAAGCTCTAACGCAAGAGCGCGCCAAATTACTGGCCAACCAAGTAGAAAATATTCTTAGCACTCACCTATAACTAGTACGCTCTGCCCATGTTTGATTCGCTCTCCGCCAAATTTTCTACGGCATTTGCTAGTTTGCGTGGCAAGGGTCGAATTAAGGCAGGTGACCTAGATGAGATCACCTCTGAGATCAGAAGCGCGCTCTTAGATTCTGATGTCGCCGTTTCTGTTGTAGACACCTTCATATCCCAAATCAAGGAACGTTCATTACCTTTACTTGATGAGCTAAACAAAAGTACGAATCCATCCCAGGCAATTTTCAATATTGTAAATGAAGAGTTAGTTGGAATCCTTGGTGGAACGGCGCGCCGAATTCGCTATGCCAAGAAAGCGCCAACTGTAATTCTGTTAACTGGACTTCAGGGCGCAGGTAAGACATCACTTGCCGGAAAGCTTGCGAAATATCTAAAGGATCAAGGCAATACTCCAATTCTAGTTGCTTGTGATTTGGCCAGGCCAAATGCGGTAACTCAACTACAACTTGTTGGTCAATCCATCTCGGTACCAGTATTTGCGCCAGAAGTTGGAAACGGTACTGGCGATCCAATTCGCGTTGCAAAAGATGGCGTTAAGTTTGCAACCGAAAAGTTACATAACATCGTGATTGTTGATACGGCAGGTCGCTTAGGTATTGATGCCGAGTTAATGGCACAAGCCAAGAAGATTCGTGAAGCGATCAACCCAGATGAAGTTTTGTATGTGGTCGATGCCATGGTTGGCCAAGACGCAGTACGAAGCGCCCAGGCATTTGACGATGGAGTCGGGTTTGATGGTGTCGTTCTGACCAAACTTGATGGTGACGCTCGAGGCGGTGCTGCACTCTCTATAACTCAAGTAACAAAGAAGCCAATTATGTTTGCCGCAACTGGCGAGAAGGTCACTGATTTTGATCTCTTTTATCCAGATCGAATGGCCTCTCGAATCCTTGGCTTAGGCGATATCCAAACTTTGGCTGAAGCTACGAAAAACGCTTTTGATGGTGATACCGCGGCAAAACTAGAAAGCAAATTTGCAAGTGGCGAAGATTTCACTCTTGATGACTTTCTCTCGCAATTGGAAGCCATGAAGAAGATGGGTTCTATGACGAAGTTACTGGGCATGCTTCCTGGCGCGAATTCTGGTGCTATGAAGAAACAACTAGAACAATTTGACGATAGTGAATTGATTCGCACGCAAGCAATTGTTCAATCGATGACCCCACTAGAACGCCGAGACCCTAAAGTTTTAAATGGCTCACGTCGTGCCCGAATTGCTAAGGGGAGTGGGCGCGCAGTTTCAGATGTGAACTCGTTAGTCGAAAGATTCACAGGTGCGCAAAAGATGATGAAACAGATGCGTTCTGGGAAGGGTGGTTTGGGAAATATGCAGCTGCCTCCTGGCATGCCACAGTTCCCACCCACCACTGGTGCCAATTCAAATAAAGGCCACGCCCCAAAAGCGAAGAAATCACGCTCTGGAAACCCGGCGAAGCGCGCTGCCGAGAGCTCGTAAACCTCGGCCAATTCACAATTTGGGGATATCCAAGTGGGCTGGCAAGATTGGCCTCCTGCAAGGGGCCCTCTACCCCCGAGCTATCGTGGTCAAACTGTCACGATAAACCAAGGTTTGAAATTTGAAGTGACGCTCCCACTGTCACAACAAAGTTCTACCAATTAAATTCAAGGAGAAAGCCTACGTGGCCGTAAAAATTAAGTTGATGCGTTTGGGAAAGATCCGGACTCCGCACTACCGCATTGTTGTTGCTGATGCTCGTACAGCTCGTAACAGCCGCGCTATTGAAGAGATCGGTCGCTACTCACCAATTTCAGAACCTTCATTAATTGAAGTTAACTCAGAACGCGCACAGTATTGGATGTCAGTTGGTGCACAACCAACTGAAGCGGTAGAGGCGCTATTTAAAATTACTGGCGATTGGCAGAAAGCTAAGGGACTTCCTGGAACAGAAGGAACTCTTAGAAAAATTGCTGAGAAGCCACACAAGCGAATTGCTTACGAAGCAGCTGTGAAAGATGCAATGAATGAGCCAGCAGATGGCGCAACAACAATGAAGAAGCGTGCGGCCGAAAAGCTTGCTGCTAAGTCGAACCCTGTTGTAGAAGAAGCACCAGCAGCCTCCGAAGTTGTGTCCGAAGTTGTGTCCGAAGTGGAATCAAATACGGACCAGGCACCAGTTCCAGAGCAAGCGGCTACCGAAACCCCAACCGAAGAAGTGGCCGAATAACGATGATTGATGAGGCACTAGAACACCTCGTTAAGGGAATTGTTGATAATCCTGCCGAAGTTGTAATCACAGAGAAGACTCATCACCGTGGAACAACTCTTGAAGTTCGTGTTCACCCAGATGACATCGGCAAGGTAATTGGTCGCAATGGTAGGACTGCTCGCGCACTTCGTACTGTTGTAAGTGCAATTGCTGGCCGCTCAGTCCGCGTCGATCTCATCGAGGCCGACGAGGCTAGATAAAAATGCTTCTTGTCGTCGCTCGAATTGGGCGCGCACATGGAGTACTTGGTGAAGCAACAATTGAAGTTCGTACCGACCAGCCGGAAGACCGTTTCAAAGTTGGAACGCGTTTAATAACTGATCCAGCAACCATCGGTCCGCTAACTATCGCATCGGTCCGTGATCACAACGGGACGCTGCTTCTCGGATTTGAAGGTATCACTGACCGCAATCAAGTTGAGGTGCTCCGCAATGTCCTATTGCTTTCCGAGGTCGATATCGAAGCGGGTACAACTGAAGATGACTTCCATCTGCAGCAGTTACTTGGTTGCCTGGTAGTAACGGGTGATGGTAGTGAACTAGGCCCGGTTACTGATGTCGTTACCTTACCTGGACAGAATCTTTTAGCGGTTGATTATTTGGGTCGGGAGATTTTGATTCCCTTTGTTAAATCCATTGTTCCTGAGGTAAGTATCAAGGATCGCAAGATCACAGTTCTCCCACCAGAGGGGTTACTTGATGAGTGAAGTCAATCGTTTTGATGTAATCACAATTTTCCCGGAATATCTAGCGCCACTAAAGCTCTCGCTAATTGGTAAAGCATCCGAATCGGGTTTGATAGAAATTGGCGTTCATGATCTGCGCGCACAAACAACCGATGTACATGGTTCGGTAGATGACACGCCTTACGGCGGTGGTGCTGGAATGGTTATGTCACCAGAACCTTGGGGTAAGGCAATTGATCTGGTCGCGGAGTTATCCGATGAACCGGTGCATGAGCTAATAGTTCTAACGCCCGCAGGAGCTAAATTGACGCAGAAGGTTGCGCAAGAGTTAACGAGATCAAAGCACTTAATTTTTGCTTGTGGTCGCTATGAGGGCATTGATGCGAGAGTTACTGCGTACTACCAAAGTCAACCCAACTTTAAAGTTCGCGAGATTTCGATTGGCGATTATGTTTTAGGTGGTGGTGAAGTAGCAACGCTGGTAATTATGGAGGCGATAATTCGTTTGATTCCTGGCGTGATCGGAAACCCACAATCCCTCGCGGAGGAATCACACTCATTGGAAGACGCAAATTCAACTTTGGTGGAGTATCCAACGTATACAAAACCAGCAGAGTGGCGTGGGTTAAGCGTTCCCGAAGTCCTGTTATCGGGTAATCATGGCGCGATTGCGGCCTATCGACGTGAGCAATCTCAAACCCGTACCGATAAATTGCGAAGCAACCCCGAAAAGTAACTAGCGAGTAACAACGACTTATGCGGTAAGTTTCAACCATGGCCAGCATCGATCCGGAAGTTCAAACGCGTTTAATTCGCGATCTTGAACCAGTCGTCGCTGTTGAATTAGATCGACACCTTGCTACAACAAAAGATTGGTATCCACACGAGTATGTCCCGTGGAGTGAAGGTCGAACTTTTGCTGGTCCGCTAAATGGCGATGCCTGGGAAGCGAAAGATTCTAAGTTAACGCCAATTGCGCAAGACTCATTAATTTTAAATTTGCTTACCGAAGATAATCTGCCGAGCTATCACACCGAGATTGCAGTTTCGATGTCACGCGATGGTGCCTGGAATAATTGGTTAAATCGCTGGACGGCGGAAGAAGCCCGACATGGCATTGTTCTTCGAGATTATTTAATGGCAACCCGTGGCGTTGATCCAATTGAATTAGAAGATTTGCGGATGGCCCATATGCAAGTTGGGTATGAGACCCCTTACGACAATGACATGCTTCACACAGTTTCATACGTAACATTTCAAGAGCTAGCAACTCGAATTTCCCACCGCAACACCGGACGAATTTCTGATGATCCGATCTGTGAAGGCATGTTGGCGAGAGTTGCACTAGATGAGAATTTGCATATGTTGTTCTATCGGAACTTGCTCGGCGCTGCCTTGGATATGGAGCCCGATTCTGCCATGATTGCTATTAAGGATGTTGTTACTAATTTCCAAATGCCAGGTGCTGGTATGCCCGGTTGGGGTCGCAAGTCAGTACAGATTGCCCTCGCCGGAATTTACGATCCAAAATCTCATCTGGAGGATGTTGTTGCTCCGGTGCTCCGCGCCTGGAAAATATTTGAGCGCGAAGATTTCACTGCGGCGGGCGAGATGGCTCGAAATGAATTAGCAGAATACATTTCCGCAGCGCAGGCTGATGTCTCGCGCTTTGTCGAAAAGCGAGATGCACATTTTGATCGCCTTGTTGCACGCGGGCAGAGCCCAATTCGCTTAAAACCTTAGCCCCTCATAACGCGCCGTGAATAGTCGGGGAATAATTCCGACACGCCGAAGGTTGATTAGGTAGTTCCACTACTTATAAGACACTATCCGCCCTGATAGCAGTAAAAAGGGAATCCAGGAAATCTAGAAAATCTAGAGAACCTATGAAACTAGCGCAAGAGAAGCAAGTGGAGGAGGTGCCATGGCAACGGATTACGACACACCGCGAAAAACGGATGAAGAACTCCACGAAGAATCTCTCGAAGAGCTAAAAGCTCGCCGAGTAGATGCACAATCGGGACAAGTTGATATTGATGAAGTAGAAGCGGCTGAGAATCTTGAACTTCCTGGTGCTGATCTTTCAGGCGAAGAGCTAACCGTTCGGGTTGTTCCAAAACAACAAGATGAATTTACTTGTTCTAGATGCTTCTTAGTTCACCATATAACGCAACTTGCTCGCGGCGAAGGCGCCAAGGCGGTTTGCACTGATTGTGACTAATAACGGCTACTAATGAGAGTTAAGAACCTCTGCAAGATTACTCGCTCTGCTGGTGCTAATTAACCAGTAGGGCGTTTTATCTTTTGGATCGCGCAAATCAACCTTGATGGCCGAGCTAATCCAGAATCGCAATTGCAGAAAGGCTGCAGGGTCACCATCGACTCCTCGCACTTTAGCTAATTCATTGAAGGCTAGGGGAATAAAGCTTTTCAAGTAAGCCCGTTCGATAGCCGCTGGTCCTACTAGAAGCCAACCTTTTGTGACAGTGATAAGGAGTTTAGTTTTTACTGATGCGAGAATCAGAAGTAAAAACTCGGCGATAGAAATCACGATTGTTGCCATTGGTGAAATTGCAGCCCAAACGGCAAGGGAGATCGAAGCACCAAGAAATAGCGCGAACGCCCAGAGCCACCAGCTCCATCCAATTTTTTCTTGATAAAGCGGGGCACCATAGTTGGCATCGAAATGTCGCTTGCTGTTGCCCATGGCGGCACGCTACTGCATTAGGAGTTAGGCAAGGGTGGTTGCATTACAGTTCAGGTATGAGTCGCATACCAAGTACCGTTCCGCCAATTGGCTCAGAGATACCCGCGCGGCATGCGAAGGCGCCACAACCTGGCACAAAGATTCCATCCCACTTCGGACATTGTTTTGGTTGCGGTGAATTACATCCGACCGGACTGCATCTCGTCGCACATGCCGGGTCTGGTCAGAATTTAACTGCAGTTTTTACCGTAACCGAGAATCACCAAGGTGCACCAGGACTGGCGCATGGTGGCTTACTCTCGCTCGCGTTTGATGAGGCACTTGGAAAATTAATGTGGCTGATTCGTGCGCCTGCCGTGACTGCCAGACTAGAAACAGATTTCTTATTGCCAGTGCCAATGGGAACAACTTTGCACATTAGTGCGGAGATTACTGGTCAAGTCAATCGAAAAGTTTATTGTTCTGCGCAAGGTCGAATCGGAGATCCCGACGGCCCGGTTGCAGTGAAGGCCTCGGCGCTGTTTGTAATAGTTCCCATGAAACATTTTCTAGAAAATGCACCAAAAGAGTACATCGATCACGTAACCGCACATCCAGAACTTCTTGCATTCGTCGATCCAGAATTTGAGATAAATCCTTGAGCGCACAAGTATTGATTAAGCGATTAGACCCGTCGGTTCCACTTCCTAAATATGCTAAACCTGGCGATGCCGGAGCGGACCTCACAACTCGTATCGACATCACCCTTGCGCCCGGGGAACGCGCGCTGGTTCCGACCGGAATTTCAATCGCGCTACCTAATGGATTTGTTGCCCTGGTACACCCGCGCTCTGGTCTTGCGATCAAACACGGAGTCTCAATGGTTAATACCCCGGGAACCGTAGATGCTGGCTATCGCGGTGAGTTACAAATAATCTTGATTAATCACGACCCTAAGGAAGCGGTCTCTTTTAAAAAGGGTGATCGAATTGCACAACTCGTTATACAACAAGTGGAGATCGCAGAATTTATTGAAGTTGATAATTTGCCCGGTTCAGATCGTGGTACCGGTGGTTTTGGTTCAACTGGGAGGGGCGCCTGATGCAAGAAGAAGATAAATCTAAAGTCGTAGCTGCTCTGGGCGGCGCAAAAGGCATAATTGATTCAACGCTACCTTCGTTGATCTTTCTCTTGGCCTATGACATCTCTAAGAACCTTAAAGTTTGTCTCCTCGTTTCAATAGTTGTTGCCGCATTACTTGCGCTCTATCGGCTAATTCGCCGGGACACCTTGATGCACGCGGTAAGTGGATTTGTTGGTGTGGTTTTTTGTGGCTGGTTTGCTTGGAAATCTGGAACTGCGAAGGCTTATTACGCGCCAAGCCTCTGGAAAAATTCTGCATTCCTCATTGTGTATCTAATTTCGATAATTGTGAAGTGGCCTATCATCGGCGTCGTACTTGGGCCAATTCTTGGTGAAAATTTTAATTGGCGTAAAGATCCTAAGCGCATGCGCGCCTACATGAATGCGAGTTGGATTTGGTTTGCGCTCTTTGGGATCCGACTTGCAGTGCAATATCCGCTTTATAAGGCGAACCAACTAAACGCACTTGGTGTTGCTAATGTATTTCTTGGCTTCCCACTTTACTTATTGACGCTCTGGGGAACCTGGCTGGTCATACGTTCGGTGCCGATAGCTAAAAGTGAAGCAACTACTGAGCTATAAAGCATTCCTTTAGGAGTTCTTCAGCCGCTGCGGTTGCAACAAAAAGCAGCTCATCGCCTGGTGAAAATACATCGTGGCTGTGGGGTGTAATAACGTGACCATCGCGAACTATTGCGGCAAGTGAGGCATTTTCTGGAAGTTTGATCTCATCAACTGTCTTTCCGCAGGCCTTAGCGGTATCTGGCAATGTGATTTCAACAAGACTCGCCTCGCCTTTGCGAAGTGAGAAGAGGCGAACAACATCGCCTACGGAAACGGCTTCTTCAACAATGGCCGAAATAATTCTTGGCGTGGAAACTGCAACATCAACGCCCCATGAACTATCAAACATCCACTCATTTTTCGGGTGATTTACGCGAGCCACAACACGAGGTACGCCATATTCGGTCTTGGCTAGGAGAGAGGCAACAAGATTTACTTTGTCATCACCAGTAGCGGCAATAAGAACTTGGCAGGTGTCTAGTTTGGCATTATCAAGTGAGGTAATTTCACAAACGTCCGCCATCAACCATTCAGCGCTTGGAACGCTCTCCATTTTAAGCGCCTTAGGATCGCGATCAATCAAGAGAACGTGGTGGCCATTTTCCAAAAGTTCGCGGGCGATAGAGCGCCCAACATTGCCAGCTCCTGCGATAGCAATCTTCATGGCTTAAGCCTCTTCCGGCGATTTAGCGAGTGATTTTTCGACATTTTCCAATTCTGAATTACTAACCATTACGTGGATCAAGTCCCCCTCTTGAAGGACAGAATTTTCATTTGGGATCATGCCTTCACCAAGGCGGGTAATAAATGCGACTCGGGCTTTGGTTGAGGTTTCGATAAGTGAGACCGGTTGGCCAAACCAATCGTGATGTAAATGAACTTCACAGAGTTGGACAACGCCACTTGCATCGCGCCATTCCGAACGCGAACCTTCTGGAGCGAGGCGACGCATAATCTGATCTGTAGTCCAAAGAACTGTTGCAACTGTTGGGATACCAAGGCGCTGATAAATTTCGGCGCGCGCTGGGTCATAAATTCTTGCAACTACATTTTGTACGCCATAAGTTTCGCGCGCGACTCGTGCTGCCAAGATATTTGAGTTATCGCCATTTGAAACTGCTGCGAAGGCTTCTGCTCGATCGATACCTGCCTCAAGAAGAATATCGCGGTCAAATCCAACCCCAGAAACAGTCATTCCCTTAAAATCTGCGCCCAATCGGCGAAAGGCCTCACGATTCTGGTCAATGATGGAAACAGAATGGCCGCTAGCTTCGAGTTCTCGCGCTAGGCCGGAACCGACCCGACCGCATCCCATGATTACTACGTGCACGAAGTACACCCTACACCCTTAAGGTTGCCCTTATGGAGACAACCGCGCCCGCCGATCTAAAAGTAGGGATGCGAGTAACAGTTGATATTGGTCCGGTAGCACATGGCGGCCACTTTGTGGCACGACATAATGGTCAAGTTATTTTTGTTAGACATGCGATAACTGGCGAACGTGCTGTCGTAGAAATTACATCTATCTCATCTCGACTTGCTCGTGGTGATGCGATTGAAATTCTCGAAGCATCCAAGGACCGTGTTGTCGCACCGTGCAAATATGCGGTGCCTGGTGGTTGTGGCGGTTGCGATTTTCAGCATGTAGAAATTGGCGCCCAACTTGAATTAAAGCGCGCCGTAATTCGGGAACAATTTTCTAGATTAGCAAGAATGGATATTGATTTAGATGTGCTCGCAGTCGCACCCGAAGATGGTTTGCACTGGCGCTCTCGAATGGACTTTGCAATTTCAAAAAATGGCAAGCTAGGCCTCTTCTCCTCGCGAAGTAATGAAATTACCGAGATAGAAAGTTGCCAAATCGCGCTCGATGCGATTAATGACCCAGTAATTTTTGACAGAACCTGGAAGGGTGAGGATCGACTTGAAGTAGCTGTTTCAAATTCTGGTGAACGAAATGTTTCTAGAGGTGGTCGAAGTATTTCGGGGCCAACCCAACTCCATGAAAAAGTTGGCGAATTCACTTATGAAATTTCACCGACTTCATTTTGGCAGGCACATGTGCGAGCCCCAGAAACGCTTATGAAACTCGCAATTGATTTACTGGCGTTACGCCCGGGCGATCATGCTTGTGATTTATACGGTGGAGTTGGGTTATTCACCGCTCCAATGCTGGAGGAAGTCGGCGACATTGGTCGCGTTCACCTAATTGAATCAAGTCATCGGGCCACGCAAGATGCACTTCGTATTTTTGACGGGAAGAAGAATTTAACAATTCACTCTGGTCGGGTAGAACAGAAACTTCCACTTGTGAAACGTGCTGATGTGATCTTGCTAGATCCACCGCGCACTGGTGCAGGCGAGATGGTCGTTAAGGAGATGCTTGCAAAATCTCCAAGAGTTATCGTCTATGTATCCTGCGATCCGGCCTCCCTGGCACGTGATGCGAAAGCGTTGGAAGCGGGCGGATATCACCTAGATCACATCGTAGGCTTCGATCTCTTCCCGATGACGCATCATGTTGAATGTGTGGCCCGGTTCAGTCGCGGCTAAGATATTCCCGTGAGCAAGAATTCGTTCGACGCAAAGAGCACGTTAAACGTTAGCGGTCAAAGCTATGAAATCTTTGATATCTCAAAATTAGACCAGGCAGATAGCCTGCCTTTTAGTCTTAAAGTTTTGCTAGAAAACTTGTTGCGCACTGAAGATGGCGCAAATATCACTGCGGAACAGATCAAGGCCTTGGCAAGTTGGAATCCAGATGCGCAGCCAGATACTGAAATCCAATTCACGCCAGCACGCGTCATCATGCAAGATTTCACTGGCGTACCTTGCGTAGTGGATCTTGCGACAATGCGCGAAGCAATCTCTGAGTTAGGTGGCGATCCAACAAAGGTAAACCCACTTGCACCAGCTGAACTAGTTATCGATCACTCGGTCATCGCCGACAAATTTGGCACCAAAACGTCTTTTGAAGAGAATACTGATATTGAGTATGAGCGAAACCAAGAGCGTTACCGTTTCTTGCGCTGGGGCCAGAGTGCATTTGATGAATTTAAAGTTGTGCCGCCCGGAACGGGAATCGTTCACCAAGTAAATATCGAATATCTTGCTCGTGTTGTTATGACAAGAAAAGTTGATGGAGTTCTAAGAGCCTATCCCGACACAGTCGTCGGCACTGATTCACACACAACTATGGTCAATGGACTCGGGGTCTTGGGCTGGGGAGTCGGTGGAATCGAAGCTGAAGCTGCACTTTTAGGTCAACCAGTCTCTATGTTGATCCCGCGAGTTGTTGGTTTCAAATTAACCGGATCTCTTCCGATTGGAACGACCGCAACGGATTTAGTTCTCACAATCACCGAGATGCTGCGTAAGCATGGGGTTGTCGGAAAGTTTGTAGAATTTTATGGTCCTGGTGTGAGCGCTTTGCCAATGGCAAATCGAACAACAATTGGAAATATGTCCCCGGAATACGGATCGACCTGCGCAATTTTCCCAATTGATGAAGAAACAATTCGCTATCTCGCCCTTACTGGCCGCACCGCTGATCAACTTGAACTAGTTGAAAGCTATGCGAAAAAGATTGGGCTCTGGCACAATCCAAGTGCGGAACCAAGGTTTTCCGAGAAATTACAGCTGGATTTAGCAACAATCGTTCCCTCAATCGCTGGACCAAAGCGTCCGCAAGATCGTATCTCTCTTAGCAGCGCAAAAGATTCTTATGAAAAGATCGCACCATCCTATTTTGGTGAAAAAACAAATAGTGAAAAAATTGCAGTAAACGTAAATGGAACCGCAACATCAGTCACCAACGGCGCTGTTGTAATTGCCTCGATTACTTCTTGCACAAACACTTCCAATCCGAGTGTCATGATTGGCGCCGCTTTGCTTGCGAAAAAAGCAGTCGAAAAGGGGCTGAAATCAAAGCCATGGGTCAAGACAACACTTGCTCCGGGTTCAAAAGTTGTAACTGATTATTATGATCGTGCTGACCTAACTAAATATATGGAAGCACTCGGATTTAATTTAGTTGGATATGGTTGCGTTACCTGCATTGGAAACTCCGGGCCGCTGCCAGTTGAAATTAGCAAAGCGATAAATGAGAATGATTTGGCGGTAACTGCAGTCCTCTCTGGAAATCGAAATTTTGAAGGCCGAATCAGCCCAGATGTCAAGATGAATTACTTAGCCTCACCACCACTAGTTGTTGCTTATGCCCTTGCAGGGACAATGGACCATGATTTTGAGAATGATTCTCTTGGTGATGATTCTTCAGGTAAGCCAGTTTTTCTAAGTGATATTTGGCCGACGGCCAGTGAAATTCAGAGCGTGATCGATAGTTCAATCTCTTCAGAAATGTTCACAAAAGATTACGCAACCGTCTTTGAAGGCGATCATCGTTGGAAGTCTCTTGCAACGCCAACTGGAAAAACTTTCGATTGGGATCCTAAATCAACTTATGTTCGCAAGCCACCTTACTTTGAGGGAATGCCACGTAATCCAGTTCCCGTAACAGACATAGCAAATGCTCGAGTTTTAGCAATTCTTGGTGACTCCGTGACTACTGATCACATATCTCCAGCCGGAAATATAAAAGCAGATTCTCCAGCAGGTAAGTACTTGGCTGAGCATGGAATTGAACGTGGGGATTTCAACTCATACGGATCTCGTCGCGGCAATCATGAGGTCATGATTCGGGGAACTTTTGCGAATATTCGTCTGAAGAATTTATTGCTAGATGGTGTAGAAGGTGGATTCACAAAGAATTTCTTGGCTGATGGCGAGGCGTCAACTATTTATGATGCTTCAATCGCTTACCAATCAAAAAATATTCCACTTGTTATTCTTGCTGGAAAAGAATATGGCTCAGGTTCTTCGCGTGATTGGGCCGCAAAGGGGACCGCGCTACTTGGTGTCAAGGCCGTTATCGCAGAATCTTTCGAACGTATACACAGATCAAATTTAATTGGCATGGGAGTTTTGCCACTGCAATTTCTGCCGAGTGAAAACCCTAAAGCGCTAGGTCTATCTGGCAGTGAAGAATTTTCAATCACTGGCATTGCTGAGTTGAATAACGGGATTACACCAAAGCAGGTAACGGTCAGCGCGAATGGTAAGAGTTTCCAAGCCATCGTACGAATCGATACTCCAGGTGAGGCGGACTACTTCCGCCACGGTGGAATCATGCAATATGTATTGCGTTCACTGCTCAAATAATTACGCCTTGAACTAGACTAATCCCATGAGTAAACGCCTGGAGTCGCTCCAGAGTCCAGCCGACTTAGCGAAGTTCTCCTACCCAGAGCTTGAAGAATTAGCGGGCGAGATTCGCGGGTTCTTAATTGAAAAAGTTTCAAAAAGCGGTGGCCACCTTGGGCCAAATTTAGGAGTCGTTGAACTCACAATTGCAATTCACCGAACCTTTGAATCTCCAAAAGATACCGTGCTATTCGATACTGGCCATCAGAGTTATGTACATAAAATTCTTACTGGCCGGGCGCAAGGTTTTGACAAGTTGCGCCAGCGAGGTGGAATTGCTGGTTATCCAAATCGTGCCGAGAGCGAGCACGATGTAATCGAGAATTCGCATGCATCAACCGCACTTTCTTGGGCAGATGGAATTGCAAGAGGAAATGCAATAAATGGTCAAAGTGATCGGTCCGTTGTTTGTGTTGTTGGCGATGGCGCACTTACTGGAGGCATGTCGTGGGAGGCGCTTAACAACATAGCCTCTAGTGAAAATTTAAATTTAATCATTGTTGTTAATGACAATGAGCGCTCTTACTCGCCAACGATAGGTGGCTTAGCAACCTATCTTTCAACCCTACGAGCAACAAGCGGGTACGAGAAGTTCTTGGAGTGGGGCAAAGGTGTTTTAGAGAAGACACCAGTTGTTGGAACACCAATTTTTGAAACACTCCACGGCGTGAAAAAAGGAATTAAGGACATCATTGCGCCGCAAGGTATGTTTGAAGATCTTGGTTTAAAGTATTTAGGGCCGATCGATGGCCATGACATCGGTGCGGTGGAGAAAAGTTTGCAAAGCGCTAAGCATTTTGGCGCTCCCGTGATCGTCCACGTCATTACTGAAAAAGGTCGAGGATACGCACCTGCGGTTAATGATGAGGCTGAGAAATTCCACGCGGTCGGAATCGTTGACCCCGTAACTGGTATTCCAGTATCTAAATCGAACCCAAGTTGGACCAGTGTTTTTTCTGATGAGCTGGTTTCACTTGGTGCAAAACGCAAGGATCTTGTCGCCATAACCGCAGCTATGCTCGGGCCAACTGGGCTTGATAAATTCCAAGAGCACTTCCCAGAACGTACGATCGATGTTGGTATTGCAGAACAACATGCCGCCACGAGCGCAGCTGGCTTAGCATTTACCGGTTTGCATCCGGTTGTTGCGGTTTATTCAACCTTTTTAAATCGCGCATTTGATCAACTATTACTTGATGTTGCGCTCCATAAAGCTGGAGTAACTTTTGTGTTAGATCGTGCGGGTGTTACCGGAGATGATGGCCCGTCGCATCACGGTATATGGGATTTAGCCCTAACTGGAATTGTCCCAACCCTTCATGTTGCTGCGCCACGAGATGGTGAGCGGGTTCGCGAGACGCTGCGAGAATCAATTGATATTTCCGATGCGCCGTCACTAATTAGATTCCCTAAGGGCGCCGTTGGTCCAGATATTCCAGCATTTGAACGACGTGATGGAATTGATGTTTTATACCGAGGCGAGAGTGCGGATATTTTGCTGATAAGTATTGGTGCGATGGCCCACCTCTGTGTTGAAGCGGCGGCTCAGGCTTATCGTGAAGGCGTTGGAGTTACCGTAATTGATCCGCGTTGGGTGAAGCCGCTACCTGCAAGCTTGGTAACAATGGCTCGCAGATATAAGAGTGTTGTCGTTGTTGAAGATGGAATTCGCCATGGCGGAATCGCCAGCACAATTTCCGAGATGTTCCGCGATGCAAATCTTGGCGTTCCAATTCACTCGATCGGTGTACCACTTACATTTATCGAACATTCTAAGCGCTCGGAAATTTTAAGTGATCTAGGAATTACCGCAAAAAATATCAGCAATCAATTAGTCACTTGGAGCAGTTCAGTAAAAGATGACCTTACGCCGGCAGCGATGCAACTCCCGCTGGATGAAAGCGTTGACCGCAAACCAAATCGCTAATACCTTCGCGATCTAGGTAAGGCAAGATTCCACCTAGGTGCAGCGGCCAGCCGCAGCCCAGCAACATACATAAGTCAATCTCAGCAGCACTTGAAACAACACCTTCATCTAGCATCATGCGAGCTTCCTGTGCGAGTCCAGATAAGGCACGAATTCTTACCGCATCTTGCGTTGTACAAGTTGGCTTATTTTGGGTGGTCTCTTCAATAATCTTGATCGCCGCTGGATTGGCAGTAAGTGAACCATCATCGTTTTTCAAATAGAAAGCACGAACGCCTTCGCTAACAAAACGTTCCATGCTTGGTGATATTCGGTAGCGATCACCCAGACTCTTATTTAAAGTTTGCGCAACATGCAGTGCAATTCCTGGACCAACAAGGCCAAGTAATTCAAGGGAGGTCATAGGCAACCCAAGAGGTTTCATCGCAGCGTCAGCAATTGCTGGGTCAGTACCTTCATCAATGCAGTCGGTAATTTCACCCATGAAGCGGGTAAGTAGACGGTTGACAACGAAGGCGGGCGAATCTTTAACGATCACCATGGTCTTCTTGAGCTCTTTACCGATAGCAACCGCGGTAGCAGTTGTTGCATCATCGGTGGCTGGGGTACGAGCAATTTCTAGAAGTGGCATAACCGCGACTGGGTTAAAGAAGTGGAAGCCAATGACGCGCTCCGGGTGCGCTAGGCCTTGGGCCATCGCCGTAACTGAGAGTGATGAGGTGTTGGTTGCCAAGACGCATTCTGGCGAGATTATCGTCTCTAACTCCTTGAAGAGTTTCTTTTTTAATTCAATCTCTTCAAAGATTGCTTCAATTATGAAAGAGCAATCTGCAAAAATTGATTTATCTACCGAGCCAGAGACTAGCCCGGAGATTCGAAGCGCGGTCTCTGGACTCATGCGCTTTTTCTCAACCAATTTCGTAATTTCACTCTTGATGTAAGCCAAGCCTTTATCAACTCGCTCTTGATCGAGATCTGTAATAACTACAGGTACTTTCAGATTTCGAAGAATGATCAAAGCGAGTTGGGACGCCATAAGCCCAGCACCTACGACACCAACCTTGCTTACTTTTCGCGCCAGCGCGGGCTTAGGTGCCCCTTCAACTTTCTTGCGCTTCTTTTGAATTAGGTTAAAGGCATATAGCGAGGCACGTAGTGGATCACTCATAGTGAGAGTTGCCAGCGCGCTCTCTTCAGCATCAAATCCTTCGGAGAGCGAATTAGTTCGTGATGCCGTGATTAATTCAAGAGCCATTGCAGGTGCAGAGATTGGCGCACCACCATATTTTTTGGCAACCGCAGCCTTGCCAGTATTGATTGCGCCCTCCCACTGCGCAACATCGGCAGTGTGGTCAGGGCGGGTGATTTTCTTGGCACCAGAAAGAACTTGCGCAGCGAAGCGCACTGAGTTCTCAAGGAAATCTGCCGGCGCAAATACGGCATCGGTAACACCTAGGGCCAACGCATCATTTGCTTTTAACATGGTGTTGTTATTTAACGCGTTCAAGATAATTACCTGAACTGCTTTTTCGGGGCCAATTAACTTAGGCAAAATTGTTGCCCCACCCCAACCTGGCACAAGTCCAAGGAAAACTTCAGGTAGGCCGGTGAAAGCGGTAGTTGCCAGAGTTCGATAGTTACAGTGCAGCGCAATCTCTAACCCACCACCAAGTGCCAAGCCGTTAACAAAAGCAAAAGTTGGTTTCGTGCTCTCACCCAGCCGACGAAATACATCATGACCGAGCTTTCCGATGGCGAGCGCTTGGGATTTCTCAGTTAGAAAAGCGAGCGCAGATAGATCGGCGCCGGCAGCAAAAATAAATGGCTTACCCGTTATAGCGATAGCGACTGAGGAGCTTTGCTCAGCTGCAGTTATCACTTGCGCAAGTGCGGCTAGTGAGGCTGGACCAAAAGTATTTGGACGATTGTGATCCATCCCGTTATCCAAAGTAATCAACGAGAGTGAACCGGCCTGCCCAAAGGCACTCAGATCAATTTCACGCAAGATAGCTTTTGTGATTACTTCCTCTGGCGCCCCGTCTGGAAGTTTAATCTCACTCATTTGCTAGCGCCCTTGCCAGTACCGTTGCCAGTGAAGTGCGGGTTCTCCCAAATTACTGAGCCACCCATGCCAAGTCCGATACACATTGTTGTTAATCCGTAACGAACTTCTGGGTGCTCCTCAAAGCTTCGAGCGAGGTTAAGAATTAAACGAATGCCTGAGGAGGCAAGTGGATGGCCAACTGCGATCGCACCACCTACCGGATTGACTCTCGGATCATCATCGCTAATTCCAAAGTGATCTAGAAATGATAAAACTTGAATCGCAAAGGCTTCATTCACTTCAAAGAGTCCAATGTCCTCAATCTTTAGGCCGGCCTTGGCAAGCGCTTTGATCGTGCTAGGAACTGGTCCATATCCCATGATTTCTGGTGCAACGCCTGCGAATGCAAATGAAACCAATTTTGCCTTGATGCTTAAACCAAGTTCTAGCGCCTTTGATTCACTTGCGAGTATTGCAGCAGTGGCACCGTCATTTAGGCCAGCAGCATTTCCAGCGGTTACGCGTCCGGCAGCACGAAATGGCGTCTTAAGAGCGGCAAGTGCTTCCAGTGTTGTGCCCGGACGTGGCGGTTCATCAACCGTAGCAATACCCCAACCGAGTTCTTCTGAGCGGACTGCAACTGGAATTAAATCTCGTTGTATTTTTCCAGCAGCATACGCAGCTGCTGTTTTATTTTGCGAGGCAACGGCATATCTATCTGCGCGCTCCTTCGTTAAATGGGGAAACTTGTCATGTAAGCGCTCGGCAGTTGCACCCATTTGCAGTGCATCAGTGTCGACCAATTTTTCAGCGAGATATCGTGGGTTGGGATCCATGCCATCACCCATCGGATGATTTCCCATATGTTCAACGCCACCGGCGATTGCAATGTCGTACTGTCCCATCGCAATTGCACCAGACACAGTTGTCACCGCAGTAAGCGCGCCAGCACACCAACGATCGATTGAATAACCAGGAACCGAATCTGGAATTCCGGCGAGAAGTGAGACGCTACGGCCTATGTTCATTCCTTGATCACCAGTTTGGGTTGCGGCGGCAATCGCAACATCATCTATCTGATCTGGTGAAACCTTAGGATTTCGCTCTAGCAGTCCGCGCAAAGTACGAACCATGATGTCATCGGCTCTGGTTCCAGAATAGAGACTTCCGGCCTTACCAAATGGGGATCGGACTGCATCGACAAGTACAACTCGCTCGCTCATAACCCTAGGTTACTAGTGAGTAGATTAAAAAGGAATGTTAAGCGGCTACTAGTTTTTCCGCTGGCTTAGCGACTGCCTTTGCCAAGTAGATCCGGAGGGAAACAAAAAGGTAGGCGCCCCAAACTAGAATTTGAAGCCAAGTCAGGCTGGTTCCGATTCCGATCGTTCCATCTAGAACGGTAGTCAAAACTGAATTAGCACCGCGCCAGTTCCAAATATAAGAGTTAGCACCTGGAAGAGCACCAAATTTTTGGAATTCAGATATTCCGTGAGAGAGCACGCCACCGGCGACTACTAAAAGCGCGGAACCAGTAATCGTGAAAAACTTTCCTAAATTCAATTTAATACTTCTGCGATAGATACCAAAACCGAGTCCGATAGCGGCAAGCAATCCGAAAATAAGTCCGATCGAAGGAGCGCTATCTTGTGAAACCGTTTTGAAGTTCGTGAAAACAAAGAGCGCAGTTTCTAGCCCTTCGCGCGCGACTGCAAAAAAAGCAGCAGATACTAAGGCAAATTTTCCAAAGCCCAAAGCATGATCTACTTTGCCTTGTAATTCATCGCGAAGTCCACGTGCGCTGTTCTTCATCCAAAAAACCATGATGGTTACTAATGCCACCGCAGCAAGTGAAGTGGTACCCGCAAATATTTCTTCACCACGCGTTGAAAGTTGAGTTGAGGTAAAACTCAAAAAGGCTCCTAGGCCCAGACTGAGAAGTACTGCGCTTGCCACTCCAAGCCATAACCAAGGGAGCGAGTTCTTGCGCCCAGTCCGCGTTAAGTAGGCCACGAGAATTCCGATGATCAGCGAAGCTTCCAGACCCTCGCGAAGGGCGATTAAGAATGTGCTCAACATGGGGTAAGCCTAAATCTAAGTTGTGGAATTACGCAACTGCAATGTTGCGTAATTAGGCGTTTTCGGCCACTTCCGCCTCGGCTGCCTCCTCTGTTTGGTCTTCGGGCGCTATAACAAGTGGCTCGGTCGCCAGCAGCGCCTGTGCGAGCTCCTGGCTTGTCTGAGAGATCTGCCAAGGACGCACACCTAGTTCAAGGAGTTTGGCGCTTACGTAGTCGCCGAGGCTGGCCAGTTCGGCAGGTGGCTGGGCCCAGCACAACCTTCGGACTGCTTCCGGCGAGATTAGGTTTTCTACCGGCATAAGCAGCTCCAGCGCCTTCTCGGTAATCGCGGCGCGGGCGTGGGTAACCCGAGCAAACCCAAGTGGATTTCGGGCCGCCCACAATTTAACGGGTGGCAATGAATTGGAAGGAGTTCGCAGTTCTGGAAGTTCTGATTCCGGAGTTAATAACGCGCTTTGAAGAATTTCAAACCAATCCTTAATTGGTGGATCCACTACTCGTGAGCGCTTTTGAATAATTTTCTTAAATTCATCAATCTGTGCCGGGCGCTTTGTGGCAACTTCTACCAAAGTTTCATCATTGAAAACTCGGCCCGGGGCCAAGTCGATTTCTTTGGCGAATGAATCCCGAGCCTGCCAAAGATCTCGAATAATCCCTAAGGTGCGTCGGTCACGAACTTTGTGCATTCCGGAGGTACGACGCCAAGGGTTTTCTCGCGGTGGTGGTGGAGGAGCCGCAAGTATCGCCGCAAAGTCAGCAAGCGCCCAATCAAGTTTTCCTTGGGCCTCGAGTAATTTCCAAACTTCATCGCGAAGTTCAATTAAAAGTTCTACATCCAACGCGGCGTAATTTAACCATTCATCTCGCAGTGGGCGAATCGACCAATCAACGGCGCTATGTTCTTTAGCCAGTTGAACTTCCAACAAACTTTCAGTCAGCGGCCCAAGGCCAACGCGCTCGCAACCTGCAATCCGGCCGCCTAATTCGGTATCGAATATCTTGGTTGGGTTGATTCCTAGTTCGCGCAGACATGGCAGATCTTGCGTGCTGGCATGAATAATCCATTCTTCTTCTTGAAAAGCCTCCGACATTTTTTGCCAGAGATTTGTTGATCCAATAGCGATGGGATCTAGGAGGTGTAAGCCACCACCATTTCTTTTAATTTGAATTAAGTAAGCCCGCGCCGAGTATTTATAACCAGAAGCGCGTTCCGCATCCACCGCAATTGGACCGACCCCATTTAATAGTTGAGCTATTACTTCTTCTAAGCCAGATTCGCTAAGTACAAGCGCAGGAATGCCAGCGCTCGGTGCTAATAACGGTTGCGCCATTTAGATACTTAATTTTGGTTTGCTAATTTTGCCCGGCCGAGCTGCGTTACACCTTGTGGGATTGGTTGCAGTCCAGCAGAGAGTTCTAAAAGTTCGAGCCACGCCATTACATTATTAACGAGTTGTATTCCAGAATTAGGTGTCCATGATGCTCTAACTTCTAATTCAGAACCATCGTCAATATTTTCTAACGTTCCATAAGATGCACTTGCAACCCGAGTTACGGTGCCACTCGGTGCGGTGTAGTCACAGTTATTTCGGGCCAGAGATTCCATTAACCAGGTCCAACCAATGTCGCAGAGCAGTGGATCACTCGCCATTTCATTATCAAT
>Ga0209829_10001325_pt1 | contig 20402 bp, 20 predicted proteins | sample C_140205_EF_Meta_FD_187311 | JGI IMG/M metagenome (GOLD analysis project Ga0209829, IMG submission 187311) | Freshwater microbial communities from Lake Croche, Canada to study carbon cycling - C_140205_EF_MetaG (SPAdes) (version 2) | ecosystem: Environmental > Aquatic > Freshwater > Lake...
CATTTGAACCTTTAGGTCTTGCACCTGTGGGATGAGTCAAACCGTCGCTTACGCTTCCGGCTCAGAATTATGTGTTCTTCATTCCGTGTTAATTCGTGGCAAATGCTTCTGCCGTTTTAATGATTATTTAGAATCTACAGAAGGCTTTGATTTTAAGCCCGCGGTGTTTACCGCGATTACACGGTAGGTGTGTTTCTTTCCTGCCACCGCTTTGGTATCGGTGTATTTCATGGGGACAAGCGGTTGGGAGGGTGTGTCGCTGTATTGCAGGTTCTGGAAAATGGGTCGGCCAAAGGGGTTCTTCCCAGTCTCTGGAAGGTTTGCAAGAAACTTCCCATCTCTCTCGATGATGAAACTTGCAAGTCCGCTTTCAAGATCAGCTTCTGCTTCCCAATTCAGTTCGTTCCCCTTCACCTTTAAATTCGTTGGAGCAGGTGGCAAAGTTGAATCGCTCACCAAAGTATCCTTTACATACTGCATCCAAGACTTTGCAATTGCTTCGTTTGGTAACCATGCAGCTTTTAGGGGTTCGCCTGAAAACTTTGCCATGGGTTGTGCCTCGCCGCCAGTGATGGGGGCCAACCATACTTGATCGGTGGGCATGGCATTAAGTGGGTCCATAGCAACCTTAGTCAGGCGGGCGCTTAAGCAAGCATCGAGCCATACGATTGCAAGGTAACGCTGGTTGCCACACTCGTGGCTGGATAGTGGATCAACTGCAACACTTATTAGGCCACCCTTAGAGCGAACTTCGTTGAAGAAGGTTTCGTTGGCAGACCATACTCCACCGAAACGAGAATCTTTAACAGTAACGCCTTCTTTGGTTCCTGGGTTGCACATGACGGGAACTTTTAAAGCTGCATCGGGAAGCGAATGGGCCTTGATGGTAGAGCGTTCTGCATTAGCTTTAAGAAGTGGGACACCTGAACGAAGCCAAGCTGCTGCAACGCGTTCGGGATGCATGAGCACCATGCCGCCTGCCCAATGCCCACCACCGCTATGGCCCCAAAGCGCCCAAGGTAATTTCGACAATTCGGGATGCCCAGATTTTGTACCCAGATCGACAAGGCATTTTTGAAACGCTGCGCTTGAACCATTGCGCGGATCGCACCACATTTGGCAATCGCCTTTTTCTGGTTGTTCGTAGGAAGGCGCAAGCAGAGCACAATCATGTTTTTTTGCAAGTGCCTGCCAATGAAGATCGTATGCACCTGTAAGACCAGATTTGCAAGACCCTTCGCCACAACCATGTTGATGAACAATCACTCCCCGGAGATTCTTTACATCCTTGGGAATCCAAATCGTGTAGTTGACGGGGAAGGTAAGCTCGCCCGGATTGGTGGAAGCTTCGTAGCGTACACGGTAGTAGGGGGCTTCTGCGGGTGGAAAAACATCGTAGGGCGCTTTTTGTGCGTATAAGCTTGGCGTAATGGTGATGAGCAGAAGATTTGCAAGCCAAATGAATTTTGTTTGAGTCATGGATCAAGTTCCGGTGGGGGTTAAATTTTCAGTCTTCCAATCAACAATAGTCTAAGTAATAGGGCGTAGTAAAACCAATCAATTTGCGCTACTCATGAAAGTTAATGCCTTTAGTTTGATTCCACCACGAGGTTGGGTCGTGCTTTGCGGAGTTGTTCAACTCCAGCGGGTGTGATGTTCTTGCAACCGCTCAATGATAGCTTTTTCAAAGACTTGGAAGTTGCAAGTGTTTGTAAGCCTGCATCTGTAATCAGCGCACTACCAAGTTTAAATTCTTCCAGCTTAGGCATTTGGGCCACCAGCAGCAACGAGTCATCTTTAACGGTGGGGGCATGCGAAACATCAAATCGAAGTAATGTTGCGATCTTGGATGCATGAGCAATTCCCACAGCATTTGCTTGGTTATCCAGCAAGGCCAGATCTTCCAGTGGTTGTTTGGTGAGAGCAGCGACGGCTTCGCCTGAGCTAGCTTTGTCGGCACTGCCAATGCCACATCGTTTTAGTTGGGTCAAGTTTTTAAGATGTGTGGCCCCTTGATCGGTGAACTTGGTATGAGCGAACCAAAGCCTGCCTGAAAGCGGGAGTTGGGAGATTGCTTGCAAGCCAGCATCGTTTAGAGGTGTGAAGTGGAAGTTTACATTTTCAAGTTTGGTAAGCGACTTAAGATAAGTGAAACCGGTGCCTGTGCACTGGGTGGAAGCCAGGCCTAGATTTCGTAGTTCGGTCAGGCCGGAAAGATGTTTGAGAGCTTCATCATTTACGGGGGTTAAAGTGAGGTTGAGTTCGCGTAGGTTTTTAAGTGAGGAAATATGTTTTAAGCCTTCACCTTGGATGGCACAATTTGCGAGATCGATTTTGCGCAGGGTAGAAATATTTGAAAGTCGTTTGAGCCAATCATCAGTAACGCGCTCGTTTTTTCCGCCTTTGCCCTTGAGTGGGTTGTTGCCGTTGTAGAGATCGATCGCTGCGGGAACATCAAAGATATCGGTGGCAGTATCAGAGGTAGCAAGGTATAGCCATTGGGGGCCGGCAGGAGTGCAGATTAGTTTACCTCCGAGTTCCTTGATTTCTGCATCTAGCAAAAGGGTGCTGCGTCGCAACTTTGCAGCATCTTCGATTTCAGGTAGTAGTACCATTAGTTTCATTTTTAAGTTCGGGTTCGAAATCTTTGAGATCAAGGATGAGCGGTCGACCTTTTCGTCGATGGAAAGAATCTGGGTGAGCAGGGTTTTGTCGCTCGCGGAGGCACCAAGTTTTGCCAGCACGCTATCAAGGTATTTCTTCACCTCGGGGTCCAGCTTTTCGAATCCCGCTTGGGAAAAAGGTTGGCCCATTGCGAATCGCATTGCATTATGGGCAAGGTATTTTCCATGGCTATGGGTTAAGTGAATATCATCGCGATACAATTCTGCAACATTTTTGATTGGGGCATGGTTTGCTGAAATATCCTCTGCGATAGAGGCAAGCAGGTTTTGGGCAAGGGTCTGTCGTAATTCGCGCCCGGGATGAAGCTTTAGTAACTCTACAATCAATGCACGGATATAAACGGGGCTATGGGTCATTTGCTCAGGTGATGCATAACTTGCAAATTCATCAGCACGCTTGGTATGCCATGCCCAACCTGAATGAATGACAAAAACAGCCTTGGGTTGTAATTTCATCCATGCAGATATTGTTTCAACATCCTGTGCAAGGGTCGAGCCATAATGGGGTTGTACCGATATGAAGTCATATTGTTTATCACGGAGGGCAGTTGGCCAAAGGGTGGATTCTTTCACACATGGCTTTTCGGGGTGGGCATAAATGAAAGGTAAAGGGACTCCACAATCTACATGCCATTGAACATCCCCGCTCAGCAACCTAGGTGAGGTATCCCAGGTTAGTGAGTTTCCAATTAAGTAACATCGTGACTTGGCTTTATCTTGAGCACTTATGGAATTAAATATTGCGAACAAAAAGAGTGGAATCAAGAGTAAAGTTTTAATTGAACGGTACATGAAGTTTCTTTCGTAAGGGTCGTTTATTACATGAGTTAAATTATTAGGGGAGGTCAATCTTTCTGTGGGTACAATTACAACCGATTTTAAATGTACCAAAAAGTAGAGTAAGAATATGGTCTCTTTTTAGAAAACGAGTTTAGTTTTGTTTGAGTTAGTGCTTATTGATTTGCAAAAGTCATTTAAATAAAGTAGGTTGCATGAAGTATAAACCTTCCGTTTTATGGGTGCTAAACACATGTCAAAAAAAACAGCTTTTACTCTTATCGAGCTTTTGGTGGTGATAGCAATCATTGCCATTCTGATTGGCTTACTATTGCCTGCGGTACAGAAGGTGCGTGAGGCTGCGGCCCGTACTCAATGCACCAATAACTTTAAACAACTTGGTTTGGCTCTTCATAATTTTGAAAGCACCTCGGGGGGCTTACCTTGGCATCAGGGCCAGTTAAGTGCTGTAACCGGGGGCGTTAATTTCAGGCAGAGTGGACTTTTGCTTCTTTTGCCTTATCTTGAACAATCCTCATTGTTTGGCAAAATTGAAGCTGTGGATGGGGATAAAGACCCATGGAATAACTTTGTTAATCAATACCAAAAAATCCCGGGATTACTTTGCCCTTCCGATCCTGCGCCAGTTCCAGGAAGTACCACAACCCAACAAACCAACTACATGTTTTGCTTGGGTGATTCGATTGATCAGATTCAATCTGCTCGTGAGCGTGGAATGTTTACGTCCTATCAGTCTACTGCATTATCAGGAAACCGGGTTGGACTAAGATTAAAAGATGTTACCGATGGTACCAGTAATACGCTTGCTATGGCGGAACGTAGGCGGGCCTTAAGTGGTAGTGGCCGTGATATGTCCATGACTTATATTCAAGCAGGCAATTGGTTCACCACCCCGAACCAATGCAGGGCCTCTTTTGATTTTACCATCAATGCTTTTCCCGCTTCGGTTGCACAGGGGGATCTTACAACTTGGTCTGGGGTTCGCTGGCATGATGGTGGCTCAGCATTTACAGGAATTTCCACTAATGCTGCTCCTAATAGTAGCCCCTCCTGCTGTTATGTAAGATGGGATGCAGGTTCTGGGTTGTACCCGCCCAGCAGTGCCCATACAGGTGGAATCGTTGCAGTTTTTGGTGATGCCTCAGTTCGATTTATTAACAATAACATTGATTCTGGAAACCAGAATGCCAACGGTACCGGCCTTACCGGAAAAAGTCCTTTTGGTGTTTTTGGTGCCATGGGTACCCGCGCGGGCGAAGAACCTATTTCCGAGTAATTCTTATTTTCTTAGAAAGAATAATCATGAGACTTTATCTTCCTTTTGCATTCATCCTTGGCATGACTGCAGCATTAGGCTGTGGTTCTAATGCACCCAAAGGCCCTGTAAAACTTTCTACCACTCCCGTAGATGGTATTGTAACACTCAAAGGTTTACCCGCTGCTGAGGTTTCCATTTCTTTGCATCATTCCGAAGGCAAAGTCGCTCCTCGTGGCATATCGGATAAGGATGGCAAGTTTATTATCTTCACCTATGGCAAAGATGATGGCGCCCCCGAGGGGAAATACAAAGTGACCGCAGCAAAAAATATGACGAAGGAAATCTCGCCCGGCGTGCTAGCACCACCTCCTCCAGGTGGTTTCAAATCCGATATCCCAACCAAATACGAATCGGTAAACACCACCGATATTTCCGTGGAGATCAAAGCAGGCGAAAAGGCTTCGCTTAAAATTGATCTTAAGTAGAAATCGTTCCTATTCTCTCTGATTAATAAAAAGGGGCCGGCTCACTGAAGTGAACCGGCCCCTTTTAAAATACACTCAAAACTGTTTAGTTTTTCAGAGCTAGATCAATTTCTTTACTGGCTTTCTTGAAATAAGAAATCAGCAGTTGATTTTCAAAGCTAGGGTTTCTAGTTGCATACATGATCTCTATGGAATAATCGATCGCCTGCTTGGCCTGCCTTAACTTTTTATTTGATGCATTGGTATCTATGCTTTGTGATTGTGAATTAAATTCTTTTCCAGTCGGCATCGCTTTGATATTTTTTGTTTGTGGCGCATAAATGTTGATCATCTTTATGGCTTTGTCCAACTCTTCTGTAGCTTTGCCTTTGTGACCACCATAAAAAGTTCCAGCGGATGCCAGGTTTGATTTGGCTGTGCCTATCGAGTTCATAAGGTTTGTCAGTGTGGGGGAAAAAGATTGACCGGGGTTTCGATTCAACTGAGAACTAGAAATTGTTTTAGATCCAACCGTACAGGTCGATCGCGAAGGGCCGGTGCCTCAGGCGCCCCAGGTATCATTAATATAACCTAAAGATAAAATAATAGCTGTCAAAGTAGTGAATCGGAACATATTGCACCCCTTTGTTTTTGCCAATCACTTGATACCATTGTAACATCTTGCAATAAAAAAGATTAAAAATGCGATCTTAAAAAGTATTAAATATAAAAATAGGTTTTGTCACACTACTTAGTAGAGCGACAAAACCTTTCTAAAGGGGCCAAAATTATTTGAACATTAATTATTTGCAGGTTTGTTGCAGCAATAGCGTGATTTCTACTTCTCTGAAACCTTGCTTACGCCAACCACAGAAGCTTTACCTTGGCGTAGCGCTACTGCAATCGCAACTGTCATTTCCTTATCGCCAATTTTTACCTCTAACAAAACCACCCGGTCGCCATCCTTTAACACCTCATCAATTTTTTCTTTGTCTTCGTTGATCTTTTCCTTGATGTTTTCGAAGGAATGGATTTCTTTGACCGAATGGGTAAGGTCATCTACTTTGCCTGCATTCTTTTTAAATTCTTCAGTGAAATGTTTTTCTAGCTCAGCCTTGTCTTTAATCAGGTCGCGATTTTTTAGATAGAAAGGAGTAGTTGTAATTTTCATTGCAGCTTCAACTTTGTTGGATTTAAATGCATCGAGAAAATCGCCCGCAGTTTTTTTTGCCAAATCATCAGCGGTTTCCGCTGCTTGTACCGACATGGTTAAAACCAAAAATGCCATTACGCCAAACAGGTACTTTTTCATGATTAATCCCTTTCCTAAGTAAAATATGAAACTTACTTCTTCAACACTTTTTCAAGAAACGAAAACAACTCTTTGGTTGGTACATCATCAACCTTTCCAAGGTTTGCGTTAATGCTGCCATGGGTTTTAGCCTCCGATGGATAGGCATTAGTAGAAACCCCCGCAGCTTGTAATTCTTTAACCAATCGCTGAGATTGACCCCTGGTTTCTGGATGGCCTGCTACATGCAATATTAAAAAAGAAGGAATGCTTTTTGCATTAGGTGGAGCGAATAGATCAAGGGTTTGCTTTTCGTTCTTTGTTTCAGTGTAAATAATATTGGGAAAGGCTTTGGGCTCTGCTGCAAATAATGGGGGCAAAAGGATAAGCATGGTAAGCATGGGTATTAAGGTGGTCCGCATGGCCGTTATCCTTAGTGGGAAATATACGGTGGTATAGTACTCGTTTTGTTTCTTTCGTAAAAGGCGAATAGTCGATCCATATACCCTATCTTCTTGAATAAATAGCTTTCATACAAAAGAAGGCTACCGTTTTTTCTCAAATTACCAACTCCAAAACAGATATTGATAATTACGGGAAATTGCTATTAAGTGCTAACTAACATTCGTAGATGAAAAGCTTAAATGGGCTGTGTGGAATATGACAAAAGCATCCGGGCATTACCTTTCTTTATCTCCTTACAGAAAAATCGTGCTCGATCTTATGCACTTCAGTGCCAAGATTCCGATTGCAACTGTTGAAAGAAAAATGAGCTTATCTTCGGTAAAAATTGCCAGGCAGATGAGCCCAGATAAACCTAGTTGGACCAGTATTTTTGCAAAGGGTTATGGTTTGGTCGCTCGGGATTTTCCCGAATTGCGCAGAAGCTTCATGAGTTTCCCCTGGCCTAAATTTTATGAACACCCCCATAGCATTGCCTCGATTAATGTTGAACGGGTTGTCAATGACGAAAATATTGTGATCTATGGCTATGTGCGTGGGCCAGAAAATCGCACCCTTGTGGAAATAGATGACATCATCAGGCATCATAAGGACGACCCGATTGAAGAAGTCCGCTCTTATACCCGAACCCGGGCCCTTAGCCTTGTACCTTCAATTATCAGGAAGTTCATTTGGTGGTACACCTTGAATGTGGAAGGTCCTAGGCGATGCCATAACTTTGGCACTTTTGCCATTTCTTCCGTGAGTTCCATGGGTGCAGGTTTGCTTAATCTTATGCCTATTCTTACCACACAGATACATTACGGCATGCTTGATAAAGAAGGGAACTTGGATGTTCGCCTGACGTTTGATCATCGTGTTTTGGATGGTGCTACTGCTGCGCGCGCACTTGTTGCCCTCGAAGATGTCATGAAATCCACACTTGTCCGCGAGATGAGTTCTGAAAAACGGATGGCTGCATAACTAGCATCATACCCTTCGGCCCTTTTCATGTTTAAGGCCATGGCTTTTAATCAAATTCTGCTTGCATGTGATTTTTGAAACCTTCATGATAATTAGAATCTAATTATTTTCATGGAGATCATGTGATGCGATTTTCAGCTTTGATGGCTTTGCTTGTTTCAGTTTCTGCAACCCTTGCTTTTTGGGATGCCCCAAAGTTGGAACAGTTGCCTACTTCTGAAAAAGCAAAAAAAATTGTCCTCATCGCAGGTAAAGCTGAAGCCAAACCATCAGGCGAACATGAATACTTCGCAGGCATTGTTCTTTTAGCGAATATGCTTGAACAAACCCCCGATGTGCATCCTATTTTAGTGCGGGATGGCTGGCCAAAAAATGAAAAAATCTTTGACGATGCTTCTGCGATTGTCTTTTTCTTAACAGGCGATGGTAAACAAGCCTATCTAGAACCTTCCAAACTTAAAGTGATCGAAAATGCAGTTTCCAAAGGTGCAGGTTTGGTTCATTTGCACAATTGCATCGAGTACCCTGCAGATCGTAAGAGCCTTGCTTTGGAATGGGCGGGTGGCGTTTGGGAGAAAAGTATTTCTTGCAGAGGCCATTGGGTTTCAACAGTGGATCAATTTGCAAAACATCCAATCACACGAGGAGTTACGCCATTCGAAGTTGATGAAGGCTGGTTGTTTCATATGAACTTTGCCGCCAAGGGTGTTATCCCATTGGTGATGATCAATCCTCCTGAAAAAATGCGAAGCACGGCTTCAGCTAAAAAGAATGCACCAAATCCCGAAACCGTTGGTTGGGCATTTGAATCCTCAAAGGGAGGTAGGGCTTTCTCCTATACAGGGGGCCATTTGCAATCTAATTGGGGCAAGGATGGTTTACGCCAGTTGGTTGTCAACGGCATGTTATGGAGTGCAGGGTTGGAGATTCCAGAAAAGGGCGCACCTAATAAACTAGACCCTGCTGATCTTAACAAGCACCTTGAAAATAAAGTTGCACCAAAGAAAAAGTAGAGCGTAAAAGATTAAATAACAGTTTAAATTTAAAATAGCGTCGTGAAAAAAAACCAGAAGTATGTTGGTTCAAGAATGTGTGAACATTAAGTTTTTGTGGTTGTTAGAAAATATCTTAGATGTATCCAAAGAATTTCTTAAAGGAAAGTCATTAAATTTAGAGTTTATAATGAAAACGTTTTGAGTTAATCTAATATTGTATTTATATTTTACCCTTTAATAAAACTAAGTGACCTCATAAGCATGTCGGAAAATTATAAAGACCATGTGCCCAAGGTATATGTTATTGCTGGTCCCAATGGTGCAGGTAAAACAACTTTTGCTAAAGAATATCTCCCTGGTTTTGCAAGGTGTTTAGAATTTCTAAATGCAGATTTAATTGCCGCAGGTTTAAATCCGTTTGCCCCAGAAAATGAAAATGTTCGTGCAGGCCGACTTCTCCTTTCACGTATTCGTGAATTGCGACAGGATGGCAAAGACTTTGGATTTGAAACAACATTAGCAGGTCGCAACCATGCCCAGCAAATATCTCAATTAAAAGCCCTAGGCTACCGTGTAATTTTGTTTTTTCTTTGGTTGCCGGATGCCAATTTTGCAGTGCAGAGGGTTTTAGCTAGAGTATTGCAGGGCGGTCATAATATTCCTGAGGTTGATATTCGCAGAAGATTTGAATCAGGATTGAGTAATTTATTTGAATTATACAGGCCTTTGGTGCATGAATTGTTGATTTACGATGCTTCCCAACTAATTCCTAGATTGATTGCATGTGAGATAGAGGGTAAAATAGAAATCATTGAGCCTGATTTATTTAGCTTTATATCATCAGCGCATAGAAGAAAAAAACAATGATAAATCAAGATGTCCCAAACAATAAAAAATCTACAAGTTCTATGCTGCTCGAAGTCCAAACAGCATTCAAGCAGGTAACTATCAAAGTAATTGAAAAAGCACGCCAAACCAATACGCCAATTATTGTGTGGGATAATGGAAAGGTAGTATCGCTTTCAGCGGATGAAGCTGAGAAGTTTCAACAATAATGTGATTTTAAATATTGCTTGACCCCGCTGATCTTAACAAGCACCTTGAAAATAAAGTTGCACCCAAGAAAAAGTAGAGCGTAAACAAACTGTTTTAATTACTTGTTTGTGTCGTAGAAGTTTTGGGGAACCAAGGCATCATTCGGCCATTCAAAAGCCATCCAATCCAAGTCGAACGAACCAGCAAATGATAACTGACAAGAAGCAAGGTGATCGTCGCAATATTAATCAGTAGGAATTTTAATAAACCATTAATAGGCCATTCTCTTACGAGAAATTGCAACACTACCACCAAAGGCAGATGGATAATATAAATCCAGTAAGAAGAATCAGATAAGTAACGGATGAGGATATTTTCTTTTTTGATAAGTGCATGAAACATTCCCATCATTCCAAACACCATGTTCCAAATTAAAAGTGTTTGAAATAAAAGGTTCAAAGGTAACTTGTCCTTAAATACAATCGCTGCAGGAAAAATTATAAACAAAGCCAAAGGTAGCATGATGTACCAAAAGCGTGTGAGTTTACAGGCGGAATCATTAAAGTCGAAGTAGATCAAGCCGAAGCCGAAAAAGATCATGTAATAAAACAACAAGTGTGGAGGAGGTAGTATCCCGGTATAAGTGTCTGGGCCAAGGATTTCCCCCATTAGGCAAAGGGGCAACAAAGGGGCAGGGATAAAAATATAAAGCATCGCCTTTTTAAGAATGCGCATGGTGTTGGTATTTAATTTGCAAAATAATAGGGAGCCTAGCTTGAAAAAAAGTAGAAATATTGGAAGCATCCAGCAGAGAAACCAAAGAAACCAGAGGTGATCAAAAATACTGGTTTTAAACAAATGAACTGGTTTATTACCGAAATGTATCTGGAAAAAAGTTGAAGTAAGCCAGGAGTGATAACGCTTGTAGAACTCATTTTGTTCTTTGGGTTTGGTTATTTCTACTGTCTTGGGTTCGTTTTTTGAAGCGGGGGTTAAAAACTGGTTGAACAATAATCTTGTGCGAACGCTGATTCTTCCCGAGGTTAAATCAGTTTCATTGGGTGGTTGAATGCCAAGAATATTTAAAATTAAAGTTGTGGTTGCTGAATCTGCAAAGGTTCCTTCCAGAGGGGTGAAGCCAGCTTTGCTGCGTTTGCTGGCATTGGCACCATTTAATAAAAGCAGTTTAACAATTTCATCTTTGCCTAAAAAAGCTGCGCCATGCAGTGCGGTAGTATCGTCCTTGTTGGTTAAATTTACATCTACACCAAGCTTGATTAATTCGGATACTGTTTCGAGATCTCCTATCATTGAAGCCCATGAAAGGGGTGTTACGCCTAATCTTTTGTCAGGTTTTTCAATTTCATTTGGGTTGATGAGGAATAGGTTGATGGTTTTTCTGTCGCCTTTACGGATTGCCCCTGCAAGCGAATTTTCATCCAAGTGCACACTTATCGAACCGGCTTTGACTGTTTCTCTTGAAACAACACCTAATAGTGGAACAATCGTGAAACATCCAATCAAGCAAGGCAGAAGAATCCGAAGTGTTCTTTGTAAAATCAATGATTTGATATTTCTTTTGCGAAAAAGCATCATGGTGAAATAACCACTCAGCAGAAAAAACAAGGGCATTCGAAAGCCATGAACAAGAACTATGAAAAAAATAAAAATGGGAGGTTGTGTAATATCCTGAACAGGCCAAGGAAGTGAAACAAAACTTAAGGATGCATGCAATCCAATGCCAAGAAACATGGCAAATGCACGCAATGCATCCAAGTCATGCCTGCGATCTTGATTTTGAATTTCTGGTGTTTTAATGGCGATATTTGGGCTCAACGGTTGTCCTAAAAATATAAATTATGTATTGCGGGCAGCGTTAATTACAAATTGACACGATGGATAATTCGACACCGTACGGTCAGTAGCTTGGCAGTACACTTCTGAAAGATTTTTGTCAAAGGCTCCAGCCAGTTTTAAAGAATGTCCGCCTTTTATTGGATTAAAAAGATGGCTAGCGTTATAGTTCTCATCCTCAGATTCAGCGCGTTTTAAGGTTTCGAAACGAGCCTTGGCATCTTTGTCGGTTTTAATTAGCTCCATCAACTTAGTGCCTTGTTGGGCGTTAAGGCTTATCGGGTTTTCTGCCGTCATAAGGGCTACTGCAAGGGCAAATAATAGGATTATTGTTTTCATCGCTTAATTAAACGTCACTTTTTCTTGATTGTCAAATGGGTTTAACATGAGGTATTTTCAAAAATATGGCTAAAAGATTAATTAATCGTAAGGAAAGAAGATGTAGGTTGACCAATCAATGGGTAAAGCTCAAAGTTATCTTTTAATAAATTAGTTATTCTTTGGCAAAGGAAGGAATCCTATATTGTCAAAATCTTCGGGTATTTTTTTGACAGGTTCTACAGGTCTTCTCGGCCAATACTTATTACAAGATTTGTTATTAGCTCGTAGTGAAGTAACAGTATTGGTACGGGATGCTGGTAATTTAAATGCCAAAGAAAGAGTGGCTCAATTAATTGCCCGTTGCAGTGAAAGAATTGGGCATAAGTTACCAAATCCTACAGTAGTGGTTGGCGATCTTAATCAAAAAAATCTTGGTTTAACTAGTACCGACAAACAATGGCTGGGTAATCATTGTAAAACTATAGTGCATTCTGCTGCAAGCCTTTCATTTCAAAAAACTCATGCAGGCGAGCCATGGAAAACAAATGTTGATGGAACAAGAAACTTATTGGATCTTTCGCTGCAATTAGGCATTTCAGAATGGCACTATGTTTCTACAGCTTTTGTTTGTGGTAATCAAAAAGGAATAATTTTTGAAGATGATCGCAACAAATGCCAGGCTTTTACAAATCGGTATGAAGAAACCAAGTTCGAGGCAGAACAATTACTTCGGAATTGTACTGAAATAAAGGCAACGGTTTATCGCCCTTCGGTGATTGTAGGTAACAGCCGAACAGGTTACACCTCTACTTTCAATGGAATATATCCTTTCTGGGAATTGGTTTCTCGTCTTGCTACATTAAATTGTAAAAACAAAAAAGGCTTATTACCATTGCGAATTCCCCTTACGGGAAATGAAAACTGGAACTTGGTTCCAGTAGATTGGGTTTCAAAAGCAATAGTTGAATTACAGGCGAAAAAACAATTGCATGGTAAAACATTTCATTTGGTTGCTAAAACACCAGTATCAACGCGTTTAATTAGGGATATCGGGCTAAATATTTTGGGTATTCATGGTGTAGTTTTTGCAGGATCAAATGGTATTAATGAACCATCTGATTTTGAACAAATTTTTTTAGAGGGAATCCAAGATTATTTACCTTACCTCAAAGGGAATCCGTCGTTCAACTCTTTAAACACGTATACTGCTTTGCCATTCCTTCCTGCCCCTACTGTCGATCGTGAAATGTTGAAAATTTTAATTAACTACGGATTAGCGAATCGGTGGGGTCGTGGAAATCGTAAGGGGGCAAGAATTATCATTAACGAAACCCAAGACGCTTTTTTTTCGAACTATCTAGAAAATATTTTCCCCCAGCAAGTTCACCAATCTCAGTTAGCTTTTCGCATAGGTCTTGATCTGAGCGTTTGTTTAAAACTTAATGGTGAATCAGGGGGCGAATGGACTTGCAAATGGGAAAACGGGACTCTTGTTCATGTTGTTAAAGGGTTGGATGAAAGTGCAGTAGTTACTTTTCACACAGACACAGAAAATTTCCGATCAATAATATTGGGTACTCAATCTTTGCAGGATGCTTATTATTCCAAGAAAATTGAAATAATCGGAAATCTTGAGGTGGGCCTTAAATTAACTTTTCTATTAAGTCAATTTCTACAGGAAACTATTTTAGAAAATTCTAATAAACCATAAAGTTGTTTAATGATAAATAAAGAAGAGTATGGAATCCAAATTGTTACTGAAGATGTTTTCTTCATGTCTGATTCTTACCTATTGCATGGTGAGTTGACATATCCAAATACAGGAAAAGTAAATTTGGCTGTTGTGATTGCCGGCCCGCACCCTTTTTTGGGCGGTAATATTCAAAATAATGTTGTTAAATCCGTTGGTAATGGACTTGCGGATCATGGCGCAATGACTCTTCGGTTTGATTATCGAGGGATTGGAAGAAGTCAGGGCCCAGAAATTGATCTTGGGGAGCATCTTGCAGATTTTTGGAAAACCTCTCATGTTTCTGGGGAAATGGATTTTTGGAAAGATGTGCAAGCCGCTGCAGATTTCATTCATCAAACTGATCCATTTATACCATTGGTGTTAATTGGGTATAGTTTTGGAAGTTGTCTTCTTCCTTTTGTTAAAGCTAAAGGGCAACTTTCAAGAATGATTTTGATTGCTCCAACTATAGTCAAACATGATTACGACTTTTTTAAATCTGTGGTTGTCCCATTGTTGATAATTGCTTCCGAAGATGATTTTGCCACTTCTTCAGAACAGATCAGGGAATGGTTTGAAACTCTTATCATGCCTAAACAATTAATGCTTCGGAAATGTGATAACCATTTTTTTAGAGGCCATGAATCTTGGCTCATTGATTCCACAGTTGAATTTTTATTTCCAACTGGGAGCATATAAAAAATGGAAGAAACAAAATCAGTCAATTCAATCGGTAGTTTTAATGAAAGAGTTAAATATTTAATTTCTTTGCATTTTCATTCAGTGTGGGGAAGCCCTTATTGGCTAAAACGCCAAGAGCAACTTGGATGGAATGTGCAAGATAGAATTCGATGCCTTGAAGATTTATGGTTGCTTGGGCCGATGCCTTTAGACGATCTAAGGCGATTTTCTGTAAACGCATTTATTCCTAAGAGTTTTGATAAACAGTTGCACCGGTTTATTGTTGGAGAAACTGCGGGCACCAGCGGCAAACCATGCGCAACAGCTTATCGTGATGATGAATTTCAAACCGCATTTATAACACCATTTCTAAAAGTTGCTAAAATTACAGGTTTTCCAAGTGGAAAAAAATGGCTGTGGGTTGGTCCATCTGGCCCGCATATTATTGGAAAAGTGGTTCGAGAATTAGCAAAACAGACCGATTCCATGGATCCTTTTAGTGTAGATTTTGACCCGCGTTGGGCTAAACGACTAGCAGAGGGCTCTACAGCACGCCAACGATATCTTGACCATGTAATTAATCAGGTTCTTGACGTTTTGGATCGGGAAGAAATTAGTGTTTTATTTATTACTCCACCTACTCTTTCAGCTCTTTTATTGCGCCTTAAAGATTCTCAGCGTGAAAAAATAAAAGGAATTCATTATGGGGGAACCTGCCTATCTCCTGAAATGGTGAATAACTTTCGTAATGCTTTTCCCGAAGCCGTGCACCTGGCAGGGTATGGGAATACACTTTTTGGCGTTGCCATGGAAGTTGTTGATGTTCATCGCACTGCTATGGATTACTACCCGATTGGCGATCGGCTTATTTTCAATGTTGTAAAGCATTCTGAAGAAATCGAAACGATTAAGGATTGGCCCCCAAAGTGTTTAAATCCTTTTCAAATTGGTCGGGTGATGTTTCATCGTTTAGATGAAAGTTGTTTGTTGTTGGGAATATTAGAGCGTGATCAAGCCGAAATAATTAGTCCCAATGATAGTGCTATTTCTGTAGGTGGAAGTTTAAACGGTGTACGAAATCCTCAGACCCCAATTTTTTTGAATGGGCGAATTCAAGTCGGCTTATATTAACTTAGAAAGAAAATATGTTAACTGCTAAACCCCTTTCGATTGCGTATACCCCAGATAGTGATGATTCTTTTTATTATTACGCATTGGAATATGGCAAAATTCCTTTTAAAGGATATTGTCCAACTTTTATTCCTAAGCCAATGAGTGTATTGAATTACGATGCCCTTTCTGCAAGATATGATGTCACTGCAATTTCTTCTGTTCTGTATCCACAAATAGCTGATGATTATGAAATTCTTAGCGTAGGCACTAGCGTGGGCCGTGGGTATGGCCCTGTGTTGGTATCGAAAAATCCCATGAAATCGAAATTGGAAAATTGCAAAGTGGGAGTTCCAGGAATTCCAACTACAGGATGGTTTTTACTAAAAAGTTTTTTTCCTGAAGCAGTAGCTATAGAAATGCCTTTTGATGAAATTGCAGAAGCAGTTGCCGCCGGTATTTTAGATGCCGGAGTAATGATTCATGAAGAACTGCTTTATTACCCTAAGAAGGGTTTACAGTGTGTAATGGATCTGGGTGCGGAATGGTGTAAGCAACAGGGTTTGCCTTTGCCTGTTGGGTTGAACGTAATTAGGAGAAAAATCCCTAATAATGTCAAAGAACATATTTGCCAGATAATCAGAAATAGTTTGGAGTATGGACTAAATAATCAGCAAGATGTTCTTTGCCAGATAAATAAGTTAGGAAGAGGAGTTGGTGGGAAATGTACCGAGCGTTTTGTTGAAATGTTTGCAAATGCAGATTCCTGCATGATGCCATCTGATGTACGCACAGCTTTAAGAGTTTTATTTTGTCAGGTCGTAGATCTTGGCATAAACCCTTATATTCCATCAATCGATATTATTGAAGGGTGTTCGGAGCATTTAATTGTTCAGTCGAAGTAATTTTATAAGCGAAACGAGTTAGAGATGTTGTCTTTATCTGAAAGTTTAATTGCAACCAAGAATGAATTTCTTGTTCCTTGTGTTTATCATTTCTACAAAAGGCCGCCAGTTTTGGTACGTGGTGAAGGGGTTTATTTGTTTGATTCAGATGGCAAAAAATATCTTGATTGTTTTAGCGGGGTGACAGTGGTTAGTGCCGGTCATTCCAATCCCGAAATCATAAAGGCGGCAATAGATCAATTGCTACTTCTCCAACATACAACCACAATATATTTAACCAAACCAATGCTTGATCTGGCGCGAATGATTGCTGAATTAGCACCGGGTAATTTGTCCCGAAGTTTTTTTTGTGCCAGTGGGACTGAAGCAAATGAAGGAGCCTTACTTTTGTCTACCTTGGTTACTGGTAGAAATGAAGTTATTTATCTCAAAGATGGATTACATGGAAGAACAAAATGGGCGATGAGCGTTACCGGAGCAGAGATGTGGCGAACAGATCCATATCCATTGGTGACTGCGAATGTTGTACCAGGCCCAAGAGACCCAGCAAGTCTTTATGAAATAGAAAAAATTCTAAAGCAGAAAAAAGTTGCAGCTATCATTGCGGAACCGATACAAGGAAACGGTGGTATAATTGTTCCTCATGAGGATTATTGGCCAAGCTTAAGGAAGTTATGTGATGTCTATGGAACTCTTTTAATTGCCGACGAAATTCAAACCGCATGGAATCGCACGGGGCAATGGTTTGCTACTAATCATTGGAATGTGGTTCCAGATATTGTGACAGTTGCAAAAGCGCTTGGTAATGGTTTTCCAATCGCGGCTTACATTACGACGAATGAAATAGCCTCTTATTATAAAAAACCGGGGGCAGCAACATTTGGTGGAAATCTTGTTTCTTGCAGGGCAGCAATAGCAACTTTAAATTTTCATAAGACGAATGAACTAGGTAAGAAAAGTTTATACCTTGGGTGTTATTTAAAGAATAGTTTTCTAAATATGCAAAAACGTTTTTCATTAATTAAAGAAATTAGGGGCATTGGGTTAATGCTTGGAATGGAATTAAATGACGGTGCCGAAAATACTGCTGCGATTCTTACTGATCTAATTTTGGAAGAAATGAAAGATGCAGGCTTTTTGATTGGTAAAACTGGGCCTGGGCGAAATGTTCTTACTTTCATGCCTCCTTTGGTGATAAGCAGTCAGGATTTAGATTCATTAATTGAAAATTTATGCAATGTTATTGAAAATATAAATTAGAAACCTAAGTAGTTTTAATTCGAGAGCTCATTAAAAATGTATTTAATTTAAACTTCTGATAAGCCTATTCAATTACCTTTGATTTCAAAATTCTCGAATTTCTTCTAATTCACATATTACGCATCTTGCGGCTAATTATTTAAATAATAAGTGGAAGACTCCATAACTCCATTGACCACGATTCTTTTCTTTGTTAAAGAAAGCCACGGAAATAATACCTTGTTGTCCTTATTTCTTACGAAACCGTTAGATTCAAATATTTGTAAGGAATAGTATGAAAGTTTTCTCAAAAACAATTACTAAAGAAACCATTGGTTTTATGTTTGTTTTTGCAATCCTTCTTATTGAGGGATGCCAAACCATTAAGCAGAAATTGTCTGATAGTTTATCGCATTGGAATATGCTTGGCCAAGAAGCTCTTGAAGATCCTATTAAGGCTGTTGGGGGGGATGGAATTGTTTTTACTCCTAACATCGATTCCAGCCCGCTTGACCGTAAAAAGCTTTCGATTTCCTCGCCCGAAGTACTTGTAAGTTACTACTCACCAATATTCATTCAAGAACGGGTTGATTCTAAAGCTAAACGATTTCCATACCCTCCCGAATATGACATGATCGGCCAGGCTCATTTAAGCTTAGAGCCTAACGGAAAATTAAAATCATATGTGGCTGGGTCTCCAGTGGTTTATGCCATATGTAAAAAAGTTTCAATTAACGGCAACGATCGTGTTCAATTAACTTATACAGCTTGGTATCCATCACACCCTAGAATGAAAACTATTGATTTGGAACAAGCGGAAATCGACAGTTGTGTTGTTCGGATTACACTAGATGCGGATAACGTTCCAATTTTTTATGAAACAATTGCAGCTTGCGGATGTTTTCATAAAGTTTTTGTTGAACGATGGTTGGAAGATGCCGCTAGTAAAAACTTTGGCGCACCTGAAAAGGGGAAAAAATTCGCTGTTGAAGGTTCAGTAAAAGGTTCTATAGGTTGGGAAGTTGCAGGCATTGTTGATCAACCTAAGAATAATCCAAGGCGACCTGTTGTCTTTCTAAAGGCGGGTGATCATAAGGTAATTGGATTGGGTAGCTCTTCTAAACTTAAGGTTCCTGCAAACGCAGATAAACATCCGTACGAGATGGTTTCATATGCCGATCTTTATGAAGTTAAAATTGATTCGACAGATAAAAAAGCAGCATTTTTTGACATGGAAGATGGTGGAAAAGTTCGAGGCGCTGAACGGAAGAAAGAAAAATTCTTTTTGTCTTTTGCTGGTGTAGATTCTGCAGGACAACCCAGAGCAGATGATCAAATTAAAATGCATTTTGATGAAAGCACTTGGGGAGACCCGACTATTTACAATAAATTTTTGAGGTTGCCTCCAGGTGCTCCGTAATCTGCAACTTAGGCATTTATTAGTTATTTGAAATTAAACAAATCGAGGAATAACTTTCATGTTAAAAATTATAAAACCATCTTATTTGCTTCTATTATGTTTTGTTGTTGTTATTAGTGTAATGCTAAATCAAATTGCAGTTGGAAAAAATACCCCTGTCGAAAAATCACCAAGTTTGGATCAAGCAATTGGAATTCTTAATGAAGCGCGCCTTAGCTTTAAAAGCATTCAAGATTACGAGTGTCGATTAATAAAAACTGAGCGGATAAATGGTGTGTTACTGCCACAGGGAACCATGTCGATGAAGGTTCGTAATAATCCCTTGAGTATTTATCTTCGTTCAGAAAGTCCTATGGATGAAAAAGGATTGGAGGTTTGCTATATCGATGGTCGGAATCGTGGAATGATGCGAGTTCATCCAACAGGGTGGCTTAGTATTTTAGGTTTTCTTTCATTGAACCCTAGGGACCCAAGGGCTTTACAAAAAAGTCGGCATTCCATTACGGAGGCCGGCCTTGGTAATTTGTTAGAATGCACAGCTAAATATTGGGAGTTGGAAAAACAATTAAATAAAACCATTGTGCAAATTACTGTTGAAAACCTTGAGGGTTACACATGCACTCGAATTGATACCTTTCATCCAGATCGCAATCTAGGAAATTTTTACGGGTATCACTGTATTCTTTGGTTAGATAAAAAAACGTTATTGCCTATCGGAGCAGAAACTTACGACTGGCCGCAATCTGGCGGTACACAAGGTGGCGAGTTGCTAGAAAAATACCGATTTTTAAATATACAATGCAACGTCGGGCTAAGTGATAAAACCTTTTCTCATTAAATACTTCGTGCTTTATTAGGCGAGATTAGGTTTTTTATTTATATGGTAAAACAGGAGTTTGTTTTCCTAAATAGCTATCACACCTTTATAGAATTTATTCTATTGTTATTTAAGTAGATATTTAAATTAGAGTATATTGGCTTTTGCAAAGAAGTATGCGCCAGAAATAAAAAAATAACCCCCCTTAAAATAGCCATGATTTAAAGGGGGGTTATTTAAACAATGCATTAAGTAATTCTTACTTAATGGTTAAGATTTCTTCGCTGCAGATTCCTTGGCAAAGTGAGATAGCCTGTGGCTAAGAATTAAAAAAGTGGGCGCCCATAGGCCCACGAAAATACCAAATCTTTCG
>Ga0209829_10001326_pt1 | contig 20391 bp, 14 predicted proteins | sample C_140205_EF_Meta_FD_187311 | JGI IMG/M metagenome (GOLD analysis project Ga0209829, IMG submission 187311) | Freshwater microbial communities from Lake Croche, Canada to study carbon cycling - C_140205_EF_MetaG (SPAdes) (version 2) | ecosystem: Environmental > Aquatic > Freshwater > Lake...
CAGGGCCAGCCGCTCGTTCTCGAAATCACCGCCGCCCAGTTTATCTCCGACGACACGTTCCATCACGAAGTCTTCGGCCCGTTCGCGCTTCTCGTCGTCGCGAAGGACGCCACCGAGCGTGACGCGGCGATCGCAAAACTCGGCGGACAATTGACCGCCACAATCTACGGCGACGACGCCGAACTGGCGAATGCGCAGGGGCTGGTCGCGACACTTGGCGGACTGGCTGGTCGCGTTATCTTCAATGGCGTGCCGACCGGCGTGGAGGTCTTTCACGCCATGCAGCACGGCGGTCCGTACCCGGCCTCGACCGACTCGCGATTCACCTCGGTGGGCACGGCCGCCCTGTTCCGCTTCGTTCGTCCGGTGTCTTATCAGAACGCGCCGCAGTGTCTCTTGCCCCCGGCGCTTCAGGATACGAATCCACTCGGCATCACCCGCCTGGTCAACGGCCAGCCCTCGTCGGCTTCGCTCTAACAAGGGGCATCGGATGCAAAGAGGTCATGGCGTGAGCCAGACCCGCAGGTGGTAGAACTGATGGGGGCGTCTGATCGCGGTCGTGCAGGTGACGGTCTGTCCTGTCGCCACGATGTCCTGATAACCTGTCACGGCGGTCCAGCTCCCAACGCCAAACGAGTCAATGGATTCGATGGCGTAGTGGCGGGTCTTGCCGGCATAGCCGCTACCGCTCGCGGCTTTGGCAACGAAGCTCAGAGTGAGATTGGTGCTTGTGCGGGTCATCGAGGGCACAGGCGATGGGCTGCTGACAAGAGGCAATAGGCCGAGAATGTATTCGTTCTCGTTGGGGATGCCATCGCCATCTGGATCGGCGGTCGCTCCTGAGATCAGCGGATCAGCCAGTTGAGCTGGAGTGAACTGGGCGCTTTGCCAGTTGGTGAACGTTTCGCTCGTGATCGTCACGACCGCGGTGTTGGAAAGCGCGCCGCTGGCGTTGGCCGCGTTGGTGACCTTGACCCAGTAGCTGGTGCTGGTGGTGAGCGGCCCGGTGGAGTAGGAGTTCGAGTTGCTGCCCACCGGGGTGGTGGTGGTGCCGCTGGCGCCTTGATACCATTGATAGGTGAAGGGCCCGGTGCCAGTGGTGGTGACGCTGAGAGTGGTGGTGCTGCCGCTGTTGATCGTGACTGAGGCCGGGTGACTGCTGATGGAAGCCGGTTGGTTGACCGTGATCGCGGCGGTGTTGGAAAGCGCACCGTTGGCATTGGCGGCGTTCGTGACCTTGACCCAGTAGCTGGTGTCGGCGATCAATGCACCGGTGTTGTAGGAACTGGAGTTGGTGCCGACCGGGGTGGTGGTCGTGCCGCTGGCACCTTGATACCATTGATAGGTGAACGGTCCGGTGCCAGTGGCGGTGACGCTAAGGGTGGTGGAGCTGCCGCTGTTGATGGTGGTGGAAGCCGGGTGGCTGCTGATCGCGGCGGGTTGGTTGACGGTGATCGTGGCGGTGTTGGAAAGCGCACCGCTGACATTGGCGGCGTTGGTGACCTTGACCCAGTAGCTGGTGTCGGCGATCAATGCACCGGTGTTGTAGGAACTGGAATTGGTGCCGACCGGGGTGGTGGTGGTGCCGCTGGCGCCTTGATACCATTGATAGGTGAGTGGTCCGGTGCCGCTGGCGGTGACGCTCAGCGTGGTGGAGCTGCTTCTGTTGATGGTGGCCGAGGCCGGATGGGTGGTGATGGCGGCGGGCTGGTTGACCGTGATGGCGGCAGCGTTGGAATTCGCGCTGTTGATGCTATTGGTGGCTTTTGCCCAGAAACTCGTCGAGGTGCTGAGTGCCGGAGTGGTGTAGCTGGCGGTGGTGGCGCTGGCACCTGCAGCAGGAGTGGAGATGTCAGGAGGTGAACCGACATACCATTGGTAAGTGGGGGTGGGCGTGCCTGAGGCGGCCACGGTCAGGGTGGCGGTGGCTCCGCGGTTGATCGTGGTAGAGGCGGCGGGCTGAATGGTGATGGCGGCGGGCTGGTTGACCGTGATGGCGGCAGCGTTGGAATTGGCGCTGCCCGAGGTGTTGGTGGCTTTTACCCAGAAGCTCGTCGAGGTGCTGAGTGCGGGAGTCGTGTAAGTGGCGGTGGTGGAAGAGGTTCCTGTGGCCAAAGTGGAGACGTCGGGAGGTGAACCGACATACCATTGGTAAGTGGGGGTGGGGGTGCCCGAGGCGGCAACGGTCAGGGTGGCAGTGGCTCCGCTGTTGATCGTGGTGGAAGCGGTCGGTTGGGTGGTGATGGCGGGGGCGACTCCGATACTGACGGTGGCGGTGGTCGAGTTGGCGACGACCGGGTTCGTCGTGGTGGTCATTGTGCCACGGGTGACCTTGACCCAGTAGTTGGTGGCGGTGGTGAGTGCTGGAGTGGTGTAACTGGCGGAGGTGGCTCCTGAAATCGGAGCGGTGGTGACGCCGCTGGCCCCCTGATACCATTGATAGGTGATTGGTGTGCCGGAAGCGACGACACTCAAGGTGGTGGAGGTATTGCTGCTGATGGTGGGCGAAGCCGGCTGAGTGGTGATGATGGCCGTGCCAACGGTCATCGTGAAGGTCTTCGCGGACGAGCCTCCGGTTGCATTGGTATTTTGCCAAGCGGTGGTGGTGACTGAGTAGCTGCCTGCGGTGGTCGGTGTGCCGCTCAGTGAGTCGGTCGAACTGTTCTTTGAATTCGAATGAGTGAGTCCCGCAGGGACGGTGCTCATGGTCCAGCTTCCGGGTGTGCCTGGAGCACCGGTGCATTGCACGATGAAGGTGATTGGAGAACCAACTGCTGCGGTCACGGACGTGGTTCCCGCCGTGCTGTTGGGGGCCAACTGGGCCACGACGGTCGCTCCCGCGACGGTGTCGTAGGCACCCAATCCAGCGACGGTCGCGACGGTCCATTTCGCCACTTCACCGAGGCCAGCGCCACCGAGGACGCGGGCTTCTGGAAACAACATCTGCACGATCGGCGAGCGCTGGAAGAGCAGCAGCAGGGAGCCGAGACGTGAGGAGAGAACGCGCGCTTGGGTTGGCGAACGTAACAGATGGTACATGGCTGAGTGGTGGTTGATTCAATTCATTGATGAAAGACGAAGGCGGCGGTCTTGAAGCTGCCCTTGATGCCGCTGACGGGGACCTTGATCAGGCCACAACCGGTGATCGCGGCCCAAGGGTCGTCCTGAACGAGAACGGCGCTGACAGGCGCGGCTCCGCCGGGCAGGGTGAGCGTGCCACTAACGGCTCCGTTTGTGCTGGAAGCCTTGCCGCTCCAAGCGATAGGTGCAGGGGAGACGGGTGCGGAGGTGGCGAGATTGAATTGGTCATCCAGCGAGAACTCGGTGGGGAGAGGAGGACTGGAGGTCTGAGGATCCCGGTTGGAAAGTCCCGCGCCGTCGATGCTGACCGAGGCTGTGCGGTTGTTCCGCCAACCAAGGGAGGCACCCAGGGCGGTGGCGGTGGAAGGGGTGATCCATTTGCTCGTTCCTAGGGTGAGGGCCATGCCGGGAAAGCCATTCGGATAACTGAGACTCTTGGCATCCGCAGCTTTCGACCACCAGGCCGTGTCGGCAGGCCGCGTGCCGGTGAAGGCGGGCAGGCCGAGATTTCCCAGGGTGACGAGTCCTGCGAAGTAGGAGTTCTTGTTGGCATAAGGCTGGGCCCAGAGAATGGCCTGGCCGGTGGCTGTTAGATGGAGCGAAAGACTGGAGTCCGTTCCATCGCCGAGCATGCCGGTGAACGTGCCGACGCCGAGAGTGTTGACGCTGCCTTTCATCCAACCGAGGCCCGCGGGGACGGTGATTCCATCGCGGACTCCCTGATCGAGCACGAGGCTGTAGTTGGAGGTGGATGAGGGGAGCGCGGAGCCGCTTGCGAGGTGGAAACCGAGAACGCTGCCGCCGTTGAAAGTCCCGTTGAACGTGGGGGTGCCCCCGTTGACGGAAATCTGGACGGTGATCGCTCCCGCGCCAGAGGCGGCGGGAAAGACGGCGGTGATGGGGGCAATGGGGGCACCTTGATCGAGGATGAAGCTGCCTTTCGCCGTTCGTTTCGAAGCTCCTTTGCAAAGCAGACTCGCGGTCCACTGGTCGGCATTGGTGATGCTGATCTGGCAGACACCGACGGGAACCGAGCCGGAGTCCTCGAGCAGGGCCTCGTAATTTCCGATCAACGATCCGGGAAACGCGAGCACAGTGATCGGCAGTGAAACGGTGCGGAGGAGGGTCTTGCCCTGGTAGATCTGGACGGAGAGCGGGTAGGTGCCGGGAGCGGCGGTGATGGTACCGGAGAGCAGGCCGGTGGTGGCGTTGTATTTCAAACCGGCGGGAAGCTTGCCGACGAGCTTGAGGGTGTTGCCCGCGACAGTGAGTTTTTTCAGATCGAAGGTGATCTGGTTACCGACGGCGGGTTGGATCGGAGATCCTTGGAAGACGGCCGCGTATGCATCGGACAAGCCGTCCGAGTTGCTGTCGGCGAGCAGGGGATTGGTATGGGTGGTGTTGAGCTCGAATAGGGTGGTGAGTCCGTCGCCGTCCGGGTCTTCGAGGGCATCGGAGATTCCGTTGGAGTTGCTGTCGACGAGCAGAGGATTGGTGTGGGAGAAATGGATTTCCTGTCCGTCGGTGAGGCCATCGCCATCGGTGTCCGCCTTGTTTGGATCGGTTCCGTAAACGACGATCTCCTCAAAGTTGGTGAGGCCGTCGGAATCGTTGTCAGCCGTGTCCTGGGAGAAGACCGCGCCGATGGTCCTGGCTTGGTCCATGAGCACAGGGAGTGGATTGGCGGTTCCGGTGGTGTCACCGGTCCAACCGCTGAAGACATAGCCAGGGTCCGCCGTGGCGGTGAGGCTGGCGTTGGTCATGTCGGTGTAGGTGCCTGAGCCGGTGATGGTCCCGTGAAGGCCGGAGGCGGACAGCACAAATTGGAGGATCGAGACCGTGGCCGTGGCGGAGTCCGTGTACCAACTGGAGTCGGTGACCCGTACCCAGTAGTCCCGGGGGCCAGTGAGCGCTGGAGTGGCGAACGACGGGTCGGTGGCCCCGACGACGGGAGCCGAGGTGTCTCCGGACGCGCCCTGATACCATTGCCAAGTGATGGGAGGCAGGCCGGTGGCACCGGCGGTCAGGGTGGTGCTGGCACCGCTGTGGATGGCGATGGAAACAGGCTGGGTGCCGAGGATGGGAACCGGCACGACAGTGACGGCGGCGGCCCGGCTGTCGGCGTGACCGGCAGGGTTGCTGGCACGGGCCCAGTAGGCGGTGGAGGCGGTTAGAGGCGGAGTGGTGAACGCTGGATCTGTGGCCCCGGTGACGGGATGGGTGATGTCACCGGAGACCCCTTCATACCATTGAATGGAGGGGGCGGTGCCGGAGGCGACGACTGTCAGCGTGGTGGTCCTGCCGCTGCCGACCGTTGATGAAACTGGCTGGAAGGTGATCGCAGGCGCGATCCTGACGGTGACCGTGGCGGTAGTGGAATCCGCGGTGCCGGCCGCATTGGTGGCGCGGACCCAGTAGTTGGCCCCAGACGTCAGAGGGGGTGTGGTGAAACTCGATGAAGTGGCCCCTGGGATCGGATTGCCGGTGGAGCCGACGGTTCCCGAATACCATTGGAAGGTGGCGGCACTGCCTGCTGCGACGACGTTGAAGGTGGCCGTGGAGCCACTATTGACGATGACGGGTGAGGGTTCGCCAATGAAGCTCGGGGGCGTGATGACATTGGCAGTGACCGTGGTGGAATCCGCAATGCCTGCGGGATTGCTCACCCGGACCCAATAGCTGGTGGTGGCGGAAAGCGCTTGGGTGGTGAAGCTGGAAAGGGTCGCACCGCTGACGGGGCTGGTGGTGGATCCCGTGGGGCCGGTGTACCATTGAAATGTGGGCGTCGTGCCTGTCGCCGCGACACTGAAGGTGGCCTTGGCGCCGCTATTGAGGGTGACGGAGACTGGCTGCGTGGTGATGCCGGGTGCGATGCGGATCGTGACTGCAGCGGTGCTGGAGTTCACCGCGCCTGCGGAGTTGTAGACGCGCACCCAGTAGCTGGTGTTTGTCGTGAGCGTGGGGGTATTCAGCAGGTAAGAGGTCGCTCCGCTCACTGGATTGGTGGTGATCCCGGTATTGCCCTGGTACCATTGATAGTGGGGAGAAGTGCCGGAGGCGATCACCGCCAGGGCGGCGGAGGTGCCGCTGTTGATGATCGTCGGGGTCGGTTGCTTGGAAATGACCGGCGCGACAACGGTGGGCGGAGTGGCCCCGCTGACGCTGTCGTATTCGCCCAGTCCCACGAAAGTGGCGACCGTCCATACGGCCAGATTGCCGAGACCGGAGCCTCCCACGACGGGGGCTTCGGGGAACAGCATCTGGATCAGGGGTGATCGCTGGAACAGGATCATCAAGGATGCGATCCTCGATGAAAGTACACGCGTTCCTAAAGATGAACGAAAGAGTCGGTTCATAAAAAATTTGGTGATGTGGGTTTGACCGTTAGTTGCAGCCGCAGCCGCCGCCGCCGACCCCGCCGCCGCCGAAGCTGGCTTCACGGGAGAAGTAGGCGTGTTCGGTCATGGCTTTCTGGAGAGGATCGAGATTTTCCGCCATGACGGGCTTGGCGAGAACGCCGCGTTCGTAGGGTTTGACTCGGACGAGCTGCTCGGAGCAGGAGCTCAGGGCAGGGACTGCGATGGCAAAAAAGAGCAGGGTGATACGAGGTTTCATGGCAATTGATCGGAAGGGATTGGCAATCATTGGCCGAGCAGGGCTTCGATTTCAGTGACGTATTCGGCCTCGGTTTTCGCACCTCGAAATCCGGCGTGAACATAGCGGATCACGCCTTTGCGATCGACGAGATAGCTCGACGGCATGGAAGGCGGATTGAAGAATCCGGCGGCCTGGTGGCCGGCATCGTGCGCCAGCGAGAAGGTGGCACCCATCTTGGCGGCGAAGGCCTTGTATTTCGCGGCATCTTCATCGACGCCGACGGCAATGATCACGAGTCCCTTCGACGCATACTTGGCCTGAAGGCGGTTGAGCGCGGGGAAAGACTCCTTGCAGGGTCCGCACCAGGAGGCCCAGAAATCGACGAGGACCACTTTTCCCGAGGTGTTTGGGAGGGTGGCTCCGGGCAGCAGTTGGGCGAGCTTTGGCATCTGCTGGCCAGCCTTTGCGGCATCGGCAGCGGACAGAAGAGGAGTGGAGCATGCAAGGGCGAGAGCGGTGATGATGGTTTTCATGGTGTTGGATTCCGAGTGGTTGTTGGAGTGAGAGGTCAAGCGGCCTGGACGAGCCATTTTCCGAAGTTGCGGGTGCCTTCGATGCCGGATTCGGATTGAGCGCAAACCTCGACACCACGGGCGAGCGAGGCGAGGTGAATCCCGTCGCGAGCGCCGAGGATGAAGGTGGCGGTGCTATAGACGCCGGCCTCGAGGCAGGACGATGCGATGACGGTGACCGCCCGTAGGCCGTTGGCCACGGGCCAGCCGGTTCTGGGATCGAGGATGTGACCATACCGGATGCCATTGTGGATGAATTGGCGGGCATAGTCGCCCGAGGAACAGACGGCGTGGTTCGTGACAGCGAGTCCTCCCCAGCAGTTGCCAGGCTTCAGACCGTCCTCGATCCCGACATGCCAGAACGGATGAGAGCCATTTCCACCGAGGGCGAAAATGTCGCGACCGAGATCGATGAGCGCGTCGGTGATGCCGCGCTGGCGGGCAAGCTGCGCAAGCTGGTCGACGGCGTATTCCTTGCCAAAGCCGCCGAAGTCGAGCCCCATGCCCGCTTCTGGGAGTCGGACGGCGCCGGGCCGGCGCTGGACCTTCCCCCATCCTGTTAGAGCGAGTGCCGTGCTCACCTCGCGTTTGTCGGGAAGTTTCTCGTGGACCGATTTCCAATCCCAGACACGCAGCAGCGGAAGAAGGGTGGGATCGAGAATCCCGTTGGTGCGGTGATGGAGGTCGTCGGCCAGATTGAGCAGGTGCTCCATCTCCGGGTCGATTCCTACCCAGTCGGCCCCGGCTGCGGCATTCACGCGGGAGACGAGGGAGGTCGGCCGATAGCGTGAGAATTTCTCCTCAAACGCTCCGATCCAGCCGAGGGCATCGGCGGCGAAGGTGAGGGCGCTGCGCTCGTCGGCGAGTTTGAACTTGATCGAACACTTCGTGCCAAGCGCATGGAACTCCAGATGACGGATGCCCTTGGCGTCCGCCTGGAGTGGCTGTGCGGGTGAAGTGGCGGTCATGAACGGTGGGTGGGTTCAGAATTCGGCGCTGATGCCGATGGTCCAGATGTTGGCGCTGGCATAGGACTGTTCAGGCGAGCGGTCCTTGGCGCTGCCCGATCCGCTCATCACATAGCGCTCGTAGGAGGTGGTGGCGGAAAAGATGTCGTTGAACTGATAGCGAAGGCGCACGCCGCCGCTGAGGGCATTGAAAGAGGACAGCCGGTAGTCGGCGGAGTAGTTGATGCCGCTGCCATCCGGATTCGAGGAAGGGGTGGTGATCGGCAGGCCATCGATGCTATGGACGAAGAAGCTCGCCGCATTCTGATGATAGAATCGGACAAACGGAACCACTTGGAAATGGTCCCCGACGGCCTGCCGCCATTCCAGCTGGATGGTTTGGGAGAAGACACCGTAGTCGTCGTGGGAGAGGCGCAGGATGCCGTCAATCACACCATCCGCCTGGTCGACGTAGCGGCGAGCCTCGAGTTGGAGTACCTGACGGAAGCGGGTGTCAGGGCGGTTTTCGCGATAGAGGTTATCTACCGGAATATCGATGGTCCCACCCAGTCCATCGGGCACGGTCACGATGTCCGTGCGCTGCACGACCTTGTAGGGATCATTCAGGTAACCCTCGTTGTAGCCGAGCGTGAGGTTGGCGGAAACGACGGTGTCCTTGTCAACGATCTGGCTGAGGCCGGTGAACCAATCGTAACTGTATTTCCGGTGTTCGCCGAGACCGGGGACGAGCACGATGTCGTTGAGGAAGTTGAAGCCGTAGGACACCGTGGTGTTCTTTTGATTGAGCTCAAGCGTGTCGCTCAACGCGAGCCCGCGGGAGAGGTAGTCATGTTCCTTGCTGCGTGAAACCTCGAGCTCGACCTTGTGGTCACCGAATTGTCTGGAGATGGCACCGAGAATACCGGTGCGGACGTCCTCGACATTCGCATAAAAGGGCTGGATTCCGCCTGGCAGGGCGCCGGTGGGGGAGGATCCGGTGATTGCATCATTCAGCCATTGGAAGCGGAATGAGGTGGTATCATTGAGTTCGATTTGTCCGCGGATGTAGTGGGACTCGATCTTGATCCGGTCATCGTCTTCCTGATAGAGCTGGTAGCTGTAATCGTAGCGCTGGGGCGGGGTTTCGCCTTGGCTTTGCAGGCTTGGGCAAAGGAGGGTGGCTAGGACGAGTGGTTGGCGCGGGCTCATTGGTTCGGGATCAGGAACAGTCGGCAAGACTACCAGTTGAGGTAAGAGGCCACCGATTGGACTGCGGGATAAGCGAGATTGTCGGACTTTGCAATGTCAGGATGGTTTACAAATGGTTACCCTTCCCGGGAACTCTCTGTGGAGCCAAATCAAGGCCCTTTCCGCAGGGGGGAGCTCCCTCCATTTTCCAGGCTGAAGATCGCCGATGGTGAGACCGCCGATGGAAACCCGAACGAGCCGCAAGGTCGGGAATCCAACTGCGGCGGTCATGCGTCTGACCTGGCGGTTCTTGCCCTCGGTCAGGGTCAGTTCGAGCCAGGAAGTTGGAATGGATTTTCGAAAGCGAACCGGTGGGTCACGTGGCGGAAGGGCCGGTGCGGCGTTCAGCAAGGTCGCGTGGCAGGGGAGTGTTCGATACCCCTTCAACTCCAGGCCACCCTTGCGCAGTGCACTCAATGACTCAGGGCTTGGGATCCCTTCGACCTCTGCAAGATAGGTCCTGGGGTGAGCGGCGGATGGATCGAGCAGACGGCTGTTGAGTCCCGCTTCATCGCTCAGTAGCAGCAGGCCTTCCGAGTCGAGATCAAGCCTGCCGAGAGGGTAGACGTTGGGAGGAAACCCGAATTCCGCCAGCGTCTTTTGGCCGGGCTGATCCGGGGTGAACTGGGTCAGGACTCCGTAGGGTTTGAAAAAGGCGAGCAGCATAAACGACGTGGTGTTACCCTCGATTCGGCGTGGGGGCAAGGACTCCAAAAAGCGACGGCTCCGCCAGCAAGCTGACGGGGCCGTCCCCGCCTGAGAAAACGTCATTGGATCAAGGTGGTGACCTGTTTCCTTTGACGAATAAATTATGGCACGTCGGACGCGGTCGCGCCATTCGTGTTGTTACTTGCGTATTTCTTCGTAGCCGTCCGATTGACAATTCCGGGATCAGGTTCCATAGGTTTTGGCTTAATGCTTGGGACTGCGTTTTTCACCATCGGTCAGGCACTGACGAAGGCGACCCGATTCACCTCGGTTTCGTCGCTGTTGTGTGCGGAGCTGAAGCCCGTGGTGAATGCGCTCGATCTTGTGATCCTCGAGGCCGGCGACCATTTTCCGGAGGCGAATATCATTGGTGATGGGTCGGTGGGAGTTCAGTTGAGAACCAAGCCGGATGGTTTAAGGAAGTGGATGGAAGCCCGAGCGCTGCTCCTTAATGACGATCCCTCGGGGCTGTGCGACGGACCGACTGGCGAGGAACTCGCGTCGATTCCCGGCCTCAGGGAGTGGCTCGATGGAATCGGGTGCACCGATATCATGGGTGGGAACCTGATCCGCGGACGATACCGTTCCGCTTGCTTGGCGGCGTTCCGGCAGGGAGGTCGCTTCACTGAGGAAGAACGGGAGCGGTTTCAGGCGGCCGTGCTGGTGGCGCGCAGCGTGCTCGGACGGATCCAGAACGATGGCTATGACCGCCGTTGTTTTGAGCGCTTGTTGCACGTCCGGCGGGAAGCCTTGCTGGCAGTCTTCTTGATCGAGAGCGACCACGCCCGTCCCTACAATCCAGGTGCAGTGGCCTATGCCGAGACCTGCTGGGGGAAGGACGACATCGAGTATGTGCTGCCACCTGAGGCCTCCGTCAATTTTCATGCGAAGCTCGCCGGGTCTTGGGAGACTCCGGTGGATTCCAACTGGGTGGATGTCGAGATCGACCTGGGAGGAGGTCCCATCACCGTTGGGGCGCTGGCGCGACCTGACGGAGGTGCCTTGCTGCTGTTTTCTCCGCCTCCGCGGCAGGCGGTTTCGGCCGCTGCAGTTCCGATGCTCACGCGCAGGCAGTGCGATATCATGGATTGGATCGCCGAGGGCAAGACCAGTGCTGAAGTGGCGGCGATTCTGGAGATCAGTCCGCGCACGGTGGAGAAGCATCTTGAGGCGGTTTTCCAACGGCTCGGGGTTGAAAATCGGGTGGCTGCGATGCGTAGTTATCTGGAAGCCAAGGGCGGATTCGGTTCCAGTCCCACGAGTTGATCCGGCCAATGATGAAGTGGCTGAAGCAGCATCCGTTTCCGGTCGAGGCGTGGTTCGACCGGGTGCTCGCGCTTTCATTCGCCGTGCCGGAGTCAATCGCGCGGGGACTGATTGCACCACAACTTGAAGTTGATGCCCATGAAGGCTACGGCTTCATCACGGTGGCGCTGGTGTGGACGAAGGATCTGCGGCCTGCGGGATTTCCGAAATGGCTGGGCCGCGACTTCTTCCTCGCCGGATTCCGGGTCTTCGTCCGGATGCGTGATGAGAAAGGCCGACGTTTGCGTGGGCTGAAGATTCTCCGCAGTGAAACCGACCGCGCGGGCATGGTGGTTTCGGGAAATCTCCTGACGCATTACAACTACCGTCTCGCGGACGTGAAGCTGGAGGAGTGCGACGGGGTGATTCGGGTTCGTACGTTTTCCCGAGATGGAACGCCGTCTTTGGACATCGAGGTCGATGCCGCATCGGTGCCCGAGTGTCCTCCGGTAGGCTCTCCATTTCCTGACTGGCGGACGGCCCGGCAGTTTGCAGGACCGATGCCATTCACGTTCGATGACAACGGCGACGGGCGCTTCGTGGTGATCGAGGGCAAGCGCTCGGAATGGACGCCGCGACCCGTGACGGTGAAATCCTGGAAGGTCGCGATGTTTGATGAGGAGCCGTTTTCCGGAATCACACCTGTGCTGGCGAACGCCTTCATGGTCGAGGGGGTGCCGTATCGATGGGAGCGCGGCCGACTCGTCACGCCGGGAGGGACCTCATCATGAAACGCGGAAGGTTCCAGGGAGTATCGGCGATCGTGCGGTTCAATTGGCCGTTCTATGTGGCCTCGTGCCTGGTCATCCTCATCGGCCTGCTTCTCTGTTGGATCTTTTCTGGCTGGATGTCGCTGGTTGTTCTAACAGGGACCGTCGCCGCACTCTGGCTGACGCTTGCCTCGCTGCTCGCCTCTTGGTGGGTGTATGATGTTTCCGACTTGCATCGCTACGACTGGTTACCACGGGCGGCAGGTAAATCCTCCGGCCGCTGGATCAATGCGCACTCGGGATTCGATGAGACGACGCTGGCCTTGAAGGAGCGATTGCCAGGGGAGTGGATCGTGCTCGATCATTTCAATCCGGTCTGCATGAGCGAGCCGTCGATCCATCGCGCGAAGAAACTCTACCCGCCTCTGCCCGGCACGTTGGCGGCTCCATTTGATCATTGGCCGCTGGCAAGCGCATCCATCGATGGCATCTTCGGATTGCTCGCGATCCATGAACTTCGGACCCATGCTGATCGCATGAAATGGTTTTCCGAAGCCCGTCGCGTTCTAGCAGCGGATGGCCGCGTGATCCTGATCGAGCACGTTCGTGATGCGGCGAATTTCATCGTCTTCGGCCCTGGTTTCCTGCATTTTCATTCGGTCGAGACTTGGACCAGGTCCTGGCAGAACGCTGGCTTCAAGCTGGCGGAAAGCTTCCGGATTTCTCCATGGTTGAGAGTATTCATCCTCATTGCATCATGATTCCTCCCGAGACCCTTGAATGGCTGCTGCGTGTGGCCGGAGCCGGATTGATCCTGCTGGCGGTGCTGCACATCCCGATCAGTCGCGAACTCAAATGGAAGGAGGAGGGCAAGCGGCTCTCGCCGATGAACGAGTCGGTGTTCCACGTCCACACCTTCTTTGTCTGCCTTGTGCTGGTGATGATGGGTCTCCCTTCGCTGCTGGCCCCGGAGGCATTGCTGGAGCGCAGTGAAATTGGAAAATGGACGACGGTTTCCTGGTCGATCTTCTGGCTCATCCGGCTCTATTGCCAGTGGTTCGTCTATCGGTCCGAATTGTGGAAAGGGAAGAGGATGGAGACCGTGATCCACTACTGGTTCACGCTGGTCTGGATCTACCTCGCCACGGTTTATGGAGCAGCGGCGGCCTGTCAGTTCGCGCGCTTGTGAAGATTCAGGAATTGTATCCCAGCCACGGAGCCAACCACTTCTCGCATTCCTCGACGGTGAGGCCCTTGCGCTTCGCGTAGTTTTCGATTTGATCCTTCTGCAACTCTGAGATCATGAAGTAGTGGCTCTCCGGATGCGAGCAGTAGAGACCTGAAACGGCGGATCCCGGGTGCATGGCCATGCTTTCGGTGAGGGTGACGCCGGTCTTCTCCGATGCTCCTAGTAGATCGAAAAGGATCGGCTTTTCGGTGTGGTCCGGTTGTGCGGGGTAGCCCGGTGCGGGACGGATGCCACGGTAGTTTTCCTTGATGAGCTGTTCGCTGGTGAACTCGTCCGGACGCTCGTAGCCCCACGCGACACGGGCGCGATGATGGAGTAGTTCGGCGAAGGCCTCGGCCAGGCGGTCGGCGAGGGCCTTGGTCATAATCGACTGATACGGATCGCTGGCGGCATCAAATTCGGCGGCCAGCTCATCGGCTCCATGGATGCCGACAACGAACGAGCCGATGAAGTCAGGACGCGTGCAGGACACAGGCGCGAAGTAGTCGCTGAGTGCCTCGTTTGGTTTGCCGGTCTCTTTCTTGATCTGCTGGCGAAGGGTATGGAAGCGGGCCTGCCCGGTGTTCCGGGAATCATCCGCCCATACGATCACATCGTCCCCATCCGCATTCGCTGGGAAAAATCCAAAGGTGCCGCGCGCGGTGAAACGCTGTTCGGCGATGATTTTGTCGAGCAGTTCGAGCGCGTCGGCATGCAGCTTGTGGGCCTCGACGACGACTTCCGGATTCGTCGATTGGAAGCGCTTTTCATCCATCTTCCAAACGCCGCGCAGCTCCCAAGAGTGGAAGAACGGGGTCCAGTCGATGTAGGAGGAAAGCTCGCGCAGGGTGATCGGGATGATCTCGTTTTCGGCAAATCCGGCCTCGTAGGAACGATCGCGATGGCAGATCTCCGGTGCGATTTCGCGGCTCTCGATCGTGCGGGTGCCGGTGAAGGTTGGCTGTGCGATGTCGACCGTGGTCCAATCCGTCTGGCGGGCGTTTGCGCGGGCGTGGTTGAGCGAGAGCGTCGCCTTCTTCGGGCCTTCTGCATACTGCTTGCGCAGCTTTTCATGCCGCGCGTTGTTCTCTGCCACGAAGGGTGCGCGCTGGTCTTCCGAAAGCAGGGCGGTGGTCACCGGCACTGAGCGCGAGGCATCTAGCACGTGCACCACCGGGCCGCTGTAATGCTGGGCGATCTTGATGGCGGTATGGGCCGCGCTGGTGGTCGCGCCACCGATTAGCAGCGGGATGCCGCGCTCCGCGAACCCGCGCTTCTCCATCTCCTTTGCGACGTGGACCATCTCGTCGAGCGAAGGCGTGATGAGGCCGGAAAGTCCGATGACGTCCGCGCCGATCTCGACCGCCTTGTTGAGGATCTTGTCGCATGAAACCATGACGCCCATGTCGGTGACTTCGTAGCCGTTGCAAGCGAGGACGACGCCAACGATGTTCTTGCCGATGTCGTGGACGTCACCCTTCACCGTGGCGATGAGAAAACGTCCGGCCGATCGCGAACGTTCGGCGCGCTTCAGGGCTTCCTCGTCGCTGATGCCAGCGTGCTCGGATTTGATCCGTGCGATATCGCCTGCAAGCATCTCGACCTTCTCGGCCTCCATGAACGGATTCAGATAGGCCACGGATTTCTTCATCACGCGAGCGGACTTCACCACTTGCGGCAGGAACATCTTGCCCGCGCCGAAAAGGTCGCCGACCACGCTCATGCCGTCCATCAGCGGACCCTCGATCACGCTGAGCGGCTTCTTATACTTCGCCAGAGCCTCGGCGGTGTCCTCGTCAATGAAGCGGTCGGTGCCACGAAGGAGGGCGTGCTCCAATCGCTTTTCGACGGAAACTTCGCGCCACGAAAGATCCTCTTCAGGCTTCTTCGCGCCGGCCTTGCCCTTGAACTGCTCGGCGAACTCCAGCATGCGGTCGGTCGCGTCGGGACGACGGTTGAGCAGCACGTCCTCGACGTGCTCTAACAAGTCCTTCGGGATTTCGTCGTAAACTTCGAGCATGCCCGCATTGACGATGCCCATGTCCATGCCCGCCTTGCCGGCATGGTAGAGAAACGCGGAGTGCATCGCCTCGCGCACCGGATTGTTGCCGCGGAAGGAGAAGGAAATGTTCGATACACCGCCGGACACGCGCGCGCCGGGGAGGTTCTCCTTGATCCAGCGGGTGGCGTTGATGAAGTCGACGCCGTAGTTGTTGTGCTCCTCGATGCCGGTCCCGACCGTGAGGATGTTCGGATCGAAAATGATGTCGTCGCCTGCGAAGCCGACCTCATCAACCAGGATGCGGTAGGCGCGCTCACAGATGCGGATTTTCTCCTCATAAGTCGCGGCCTGGCCGTTCTCATCGAAGGCCATCACCACCGCCGCCGCGCCATACTTGAGGATGGTGCGGGCGTTGGAACGAAAGATGTCTTCGCCTTCCTTCAGCGAGATCGAGTTGACGATGCCTTTCCCTTGCAGGCCCTTGAGACCTTGCTCGAGGATTTCCCACTTCGAGGAATCCACCATGATCGGCACCTTCGCGATGTCCGGCTCGGCGGCGACGAGGTTGAGGAAACGCTCCATCATCGCCTTGCCGTCGATCAGTCCGTCGTCGAAGCAGATGTCGATGATGTTCGCACCGTTCTCGACCTGCTGTCTGGCGACTGCCACCGCTTCCTCCAGATTGCCCTCGCGCACGAGCTTCGCGAACTTCGGCGAGCCCGCGACGTTGGTGCGCTCGCCGATCATGAGAAAGCCGGTGCTTTCATCCGCCGTGAACGGCTGCGAACCGGAAAGCCGCAGCGCGCTTTTCACGTCCGGGATCACCCGTGGCGCATGACGTTCGACTGCCTTCGCGATCGCGGCGACGTGCTCCGGCGTGTTGCCGCAGCATCCACCCGCCAGGTTGAGGAGTCCGGCTTCTGCGAATTCGGAAAGCCAGCGACCCATGTCACCGGGCTCAAGGTCGAAGCCGGTGGGCGACAGCGGGTTCGGCAAGCCGGCATTCGGATAGCAGGAAATGTGCGAGCTCGATTTCGCCGAAAGCTCCTCGAGAAACGGCCGCATTAGGTCCGGCCCAAGCGAGCAGTTCAGACCGATCGCCAGCGGCTTGACGTTCGCGATCGCATTCCAGAGTGCCTCGCCCGTCTGACCGGAAATCATTGTCTCTCCACCCCGTCCGACGGCAGCGGAAATGATCAGCGGCAGATGCAGCTTGTCTTGCTCGAAGACCTCCTGCGCGGCGACGAGCGCGGCTTTCGCATTGAGTGAATCGAAGATCGTCTCGACCATCAGGATGTCCACGCCACCCGCGATCAAGGCGCGGATCTGGTGGGCATAGGCGGCCTTTACCTGATCGAAAGTGACCACGCGGAACCCCGCGTCTTCAGCGTCCGGAGAAATGTTTAGCGAAACGGTTAGAGGCCCGATGGCCCCCGCGACATAGCGCCTGCGACCGGTGTCCGAACCGATTGCGTCCGCCCATTTCCGGCTGAGCTTCACCGACTCGACGTTCATCTCCCACGCGAGGTCATTGAGAAACGGATCCTCGATGATCTTCTGGAAAAACTCCGGATCTTTTCGGCCGCCTTTTTCGCGCGGATCCTCGACGAAGAACTCGCTCTGCGCGATGCTTGTGGCGGAGAAGGTGTTCGTTTCGCAGATGTCCGATCCCGCCTCGTAGAAGCGCTTATGGATGTCGGCGATGATCCCGGGATTTGTCAGCGAAAGGATCTCGCCGTTGTTGAGGATGTCCTTCTCGTTCTTCGCGAAACGCTCGCCGCGTGCCTGGGCCTCGGTCAGCCCGTAGCCGCGGATCGTTGTGCCCATCGCGCCGTCCAGAACGAGAATTCGGTCCTGCATCGCGCGGCGGAGATCAGCGGTCGGGTCGGGAATGGCCATCGGTGGAAGTGTAATGGCACTGAACTCCCCTGCAAGAATCAAATCGTCGCATCTTGATTCGTTGATGCGTTTTGCTTCGTTGCCCGCCATTGTCAGGACTGGGAAAATGGGTTCTGGTGGCGGCGATGGCACGTGATGGAAGCCCGTGGACGCTGGAAGACCTGATCGAATTCGAGCAGGCCCTGGCCCACTCCGCCATGCCGACGTCTGAGGAAAAGCGGCTCGTTTCGGCCAGCATCTCGGGCAAATCCCCAGAGTCCGCCCGCCGGATCGGGCTGAATGAGTGGCTCGACGGACGACGCAGCGGGATTGGCCGGAAATTCACCCTCGCCCTCGACGCTGTGTCGCTCGGGCTGTTTCTGCTCGCGCTGTCCGCCGGGATCACCACGATCTTCGGGCTCTATCGATGGAATGGCATCAACGTGACCATCTTCGTCGCCGTCGTTCTCGGCGTGCAGGTCGCGATTCTCCTCGGTGCCTGGATCGCCTGGCTGTTTCGCCGAAAGGCGGGCGAAGCGTATTCGGTGGTCCAGTCGATCATCGGGGTCCTCGCCCGACGTCTAACAGGCGACCGCGAATCAGTCTGGTGGCACTCGCTGATCACCCAAGGCGGAGCCGGACGACGCGCGCTGCTGTGGCGCGTGGCAAGAGTGGTGCAGACCGCCGGCATCGCCTTCAATCTCGGAGCCATCGCCGCTCTGGTTGGCCTCGTCCTTTTCCGCAACGTCGGCTTTTTCTGGGAAACCACCACCGAGTCCGCGATGCGCGGCTGGCTGGAGCAGGCGGTGAAAGTCATTGCCGCTCCCTGGTCGTGGATCGATCCCGCCTCGGTACCGGATGCGGCGCTCATCGATGCCACCCGCTGGTGGCCGGAGAAATCCGCCTCGCTCTCCCCGGGGCCAGCTGCGTGGTGGAGGTTCCTGCTCTGGTCGCTCGTCGTCTGGGGGCTGCTCCCGCGACTGATCCTCCGCCTGTTTTGCAAATGGAACGAACGCCGCTCGCTGGCCTCTCTCGATTTCCAATCCCGCCCGCATCGCACTCTCTGGCGGGAGCTCACCGGTGGCGAGGTGCGTGAAGAAATCGCCAAGCGCCCGACCGACGGCGCGCTGGTCATCGACGTCGGCGGCGCGGGCTTCTCCAGAGAACTCCTCAGGCCCTTCCTCCTTCAGAAACTCCGCGTCAACCCCACCGCTTGGGAAACCACCGGCGTGCTCGATCCCGAACGGGAGACCGCCGCTCGGAACGCTCTAACAGACGCGCCCGCCGCCATCGTGCTGCTGGTGGAAGGCTGGGCGCTCTCTCCCCGACAAGTGGAATCCCTGCTCGCGAAAGTCAGTGGCCTGAAGGAGGGTCGACGCGTGATCCTTCTCATCGGAAACGCGGAATCCAACGGCGCAATGCGGCCCGCCGAGAAGGATGAACGCGCCAACTGGAAACGCTTTGTCGATGGTCTCGCGGGCAGCGAGGTCGAACTGGTGTTTTACGAAGGAGGTGCGCGATGAGCATTCCGTCGTTTGCCGTCGTCGGCCGGGTCAATGCCGGCAAGACCGCCACGCTCGCGACCCTTCTGGAAGTCGATGACAACGACCTGCTTCGCATCAGCAGCACGCCGGGGGAAACGACCCGCGTGCAGGACTTGCCGGTCGTCTATCAGGGCGAAACGCTCGTCCGTTTTCTCGACACGCCTGGCTTCCAGCAACCGGTGGAGGCCATGCGGGCCATCCAGTCATTCGCCGGAAGCGAAACGCCCGGCCCGGATCAGGTCCGACGCTTCGTGGCCGAGTGCGGCGAACGCTTTCCCGATGAGGTCCGCCTGCTCGAACCGATCATGAACGGCGCGGGCGTGCTCTACGTCGTCGATCCCTCGAATCCCCTGCGCGATGCCTTCGTTGCGGAAATGGAGATCCTGCGCTGGACCGGTCAGCCGCGTCTGGCGCTGCTGAATCCCCAGGGCGAGGTGCCGCCCGACCAGGATGCCGCCTGGCGCGAGCGTCTGGGCGCGACCTTCAACCTCGTCCGCAGTTTCGACGCCCATTCGGCCCGCTACGAGGAACGTCGTAGATTGCTGGAGTCACTGCTCCAGATCGACGAACGCCATGGAGCCTCCATCCGACGCTTGCTCGAAAAGATGGACCACGAGTGGACCGAGCGTCGCGAACAGGCGGCGGAGGCCATCGTGGATTTCCTCGAAAAATCCCTGCTGCTCCGCGTGCACGAACCCCTCGACGAACGCGACGAAGGCCTGCCCTCACGCCTGGAGCGGAAAAAAGCGGAGATGAGCGATCGGTATTTCAAGAAGCTCGCCGCCATCGAACAAGACTGCGTGGCGACACTGCTCAAGCTCTACCGCCATCATCTTCTCAAGGCCGACAACGATCTCTCGCTGCACGAAGGCCTCGATCTTTCCACCGACGAAACCTGGCGCAAGTGGGGCCTCAACCGCACCCAGCTTTCCGCCGCCGGAGCCCTTGCGGGCGGCGCGGCGGGTGCCGTCTTTGATCTCGGCGTCGGCATCCACAGTCTCGGGGCTGGCATCGTCATCGGCGCGATCGGCGGTGGCATCGCGGCCTTCTTCAAGGGCGGCAGCTTGCCCGAACTGAAGGTGAAACTCGGCGGCATCAAGCTCGCGGGTGGCGATGGCCGGAACCTCGTCGTCGGCCCGCCCGGCAGTCCGAATTTTCCCTGGGTTTTACTCGACTCCATGCTGCTCCGCTATCAAGGCATCCTGAGCCGGGCGCATGGACGAAGGGACGCCGCCTCCTTGAAACCACCCTCCAACGAAAGCCTCGTCCGATCCCTTCCCTCCGACCAACGCGGCACGATCCAGAAATGGTTCACATCCTGTTTAAAAGGATCGCCTGATCGCGCGAAAGAGCCGGAAGTCTTCGGGTTGCTTGTCGTGATGCTGGAGTGATCGTGGCTGCGCTTTCCAAGCGCAAGGCCTCTTCATCTGGCTTGGCGGATGGAAATCCGCCGCCACGACTTCAACCGAACTCTTGATCAACGGAACAATGACTCCACGCCCATCGCGGATTTCCTGAGGAACTTCGGGATCTTTTTCGGGAAGCGTCGCTGGAAGAATCTGAACGCGATT
>Ga0209829_10001328_pt1 | contig 20377 bp, 14 predicted proteins | sample C_140205_EF_Meta_FD_187311 | JGI IMG/M metagenome (GOLD analysis project Ga0209829, IMG submission 187311) | Freshwater microbial communities from Lake Croche, Canada to study carbon cycling - C_140205_EF_MetaG (SPAdes) (version 2) | ecosystem: Environmental > Aquatic > Freshwater > Lake...
CGACTGACCGTCGCCATATCCGAGGATGAACCGGGACTCGCCAACGCGGCCATGGCCGCATCGTCACATTGCCACCCGTCTTCTGCATACGTCTTGATGATTGACGCCAGATCGGCTCCACCCAGCGCACGCTGTGCTGTCTGGGCCAGTCGCGCCAGCGGCTGCAACGCCACGGCAAGCGCGCTTTGCCCGATCTGCGCCCAGACCCACTCGCGCCGTTTCCCGTGCTCCTTTTCCAACTCGAGGACGCGCATGCACGCGGCGCCATGGGGCAGCTTGCTCAGCGCGTCCAACTCCTTCGCCAGACGGCCCTCTTCGATTTCGTTGACGGACGGCTGGCGTCCTTCACCCACAAAGAAGTCTTTGGGTGTGACCTCCCGCAGCAGTCGCGCCACTCCGCCATATCCCTTCGGTGCTTCGCAAAACCGCCGCCAAACGTCGTCCCAGCGGTCGCCGCCATTGAGCAGCGCCTCACCGCCGTCCCGCGGATGCGCTTGCTCCGGATCGATGCCAAATTCCCGCCGACAGACATCGCGGAAAGTTAACCATCGCGGACCCGCCCAGAGTTGGGCGCTGCCGGTGGGATCGTTCATCCACATCAGAATGTCCCTCACCGGATCGCCGATGGCCAGCCGGTCAAAGTCCTCGGCCTCCAGGCGCCTTCCTCGCAAGCCGGCCAGCGGCTCGTTGATCAGAAGCGGGAGCGCCCGCAGCAAAGCCTCGCGGGTGCGGGCATCAAGTGCCACGTCGAGCCCCAGTCCCTGCTCCGAGGTCAGGAATGCCTCCGCGGTCCAATCCCGACCGTTGCGCTGGTGCCACATCGCACCGCGGTATTCCAATTCGATGAGCGGCTGAAATGGCACCGGGCATTCGCTGCCTGCCCGGAGGACTTGGCGACTGAGGCCGGGCAGATAGAGCACCGGGATATGGCCGGCGGGCGGACTCGCATCGGGCAGCGTGCGCTCGACCACGCACTTCAACCAGATGGCCGGGCCGACGCGTTTGCCCGGAATAAATTCGCCCAACGTGTAGAGCTCGGGAAACGACTTGCTCAACTCCGCCACCAACGGCCGCCACTGCGCATCCGGGTCCGTCCACAAAATAGCGACCGGCGCAGCCACGCCCTCCGGCGAAACCGCGGCGGCAGAGAGGGAATTCCAGAGGGCTTCAGCGAGAGTGTTCACGTCGGAGATTTTAAGTCTGTGCCGGCACCGGTGCCGCGGCGCCTTGCGGGGCCGGCTTCCGAATCTTCTTTTTGGGTGTGGTCGCGGAATGTTCCTTCAGCAGCGCCAGCACCTTTGCCACGTCAGCTGGAACCAGCTTCAGGTGTTTTACGATTTCACCTTCGTCCAAGTGTGTCGGTAGCTTCTTATCTTGGACCAATTTTCGGACACCGCTCAGAACGAGCTTGGCGTCGCATAGCGCCGTTCCGTCATCCCACTCTTTTCCGATCATTTCTTGAGAGCTTAGGGTCGCCGCCCGGTAATCGACGCCACGATCCTCCTTTTGTAGACGGTCCGCGATGCGCCCCTGCACGTCCGCTTTTTGCGCTTCGAGGAGACCCGGCCACGCCTGCTCCAAAGCTGCCTGCGTGGCTGCGCTCTGTGCAGCATCCTTGAGTTTCGCCACCAGTGCGCCACTCACCGCGTCCCGGTCCATCAGGTAGTTTTCGATTTCGTTGCGGGACCACAGGTGGCACTTCAAGTCCACCTTCAGTCCGGCGCTCTTAGCCTTTTTCTCGATCTCTCGTTGATCAGCTTTGGCCTTTGTCAGGTTGCGATAGTCCCGGTCCCCAATTACGAGAAACCGCGGCTGCCGTCCGGAAGCGAGTCCCTGCAGCCCCTCAGATTCCAGCAAGTCCTTAACTTGCTTGGCGCGGAGATGCGCCGAGGCATCAATCGGATTCTGATATGTATAAAGAAAGGTGAGTCCGCTCCAAATCACCCGCATCTTCGCCTCGCCCCACTTCTTGATTGCGAAGTGTTCGAGCAACTTTCGGTCGTCGCGGTTTTCCAGAAACACCACCGACTTGGTTCGCAGCAGTGGCACCACCTCCATGCGGTCGATGGCGCCGAGACTGTCGAGCAACTCGATTTGCGCCGACGTCACAGCAAACGGATGAGCCTTGCCCTCGATCATCACCCGCAGCGACCCGGTGGGAGCGGAGGACAACAAGTGAGGAGAATGCGAAGCCATGATGAACTGGATGCCCTCCTCCCGCACCAAGTCCGAGAATACCGCCATCATCTCCACCTGCAGTTTGGCGTGCAAGTGAGCGTCCGGTTCGTCGAGGAGGACAAGCGTGCTACCTTGGGCGAGAACGCTGCTGAAAATCTGCAACACCTGCTGAAATCCGGTGCCGGCTACGATGACATCGAGGGACTTTTCAAGTTTAGTGTCTCCATAGTCCGAACGGATGAATCGCTCCACGTCCTTGTCGAATGTGACATCGACGTTTGAATTGGGGAACAGGCGTTTGAGCACTTCCAGAAGCACCTTCCATCGCTTGCTGTGGTTCTCTTTCAAATCCCACAGCAGATTGCGGATGACGCGGCCGTGCTGTTGTTCGCGCAACCGGTCGTTGCGCGCCGGGGCGAGCAGATATTCCTCCCGCGGAGCCAAGCCGGAGTGAATTGGCACGTAACGCGCCCTCCAGTTTTCCAGTGCCGCCGGCTGCGGGCCATCCGGAATCGGTGTGATGCCAAATCGATTGAACGAGTTCTTGATCTCGAAGGCGAGGGTGGTGCCGTCGTCGAACTCGGCCTTCAAACAAATGGGTGAGGTTGTCTTTCCATTGGGCCAGAGATCCGCCGGCGTCGTGACGGGCAGAGGCCCGAACTCCTCCGGGCCGACCGTAGTGGTCTCCAGCGTGATGTGACCGTTCTTTTTCTGCCGGACCGTTTCGAGGCAGTATTGGAAGATGCTCAATGCCTGGAGAACCGTGGACTTGCCGGAATTATTTGCGCCAAGCAGGACGGTGACGGGTTCGAAGTCCACGGTGACCTCGTGCCGGTATTGCTTGAAGTTTTTGAAGGTGAATTTTTTCAGCATGGTGTGACGAGGTTAAGTGTTTTTCGCGTGCCGCTCGCGGGCGGCTTGCTTGGTGGCGGTTGAGTAGTGGCAGTCGTTCCAGCGGTTGCCGTCGGGTTCGCTTCCTGTGCCGAGGAAGGGCTGTTTGCCGGACATCTGGTCGTCCGTCGCTTTTTCCCAACTCCAGAACCAGGGGAAATCCGCTTTGGCGCGCTGGGGCTCTTTGCCGCGGTCTTTGTCCCAACTGACTTTGGGAGTGGAGCGGAGAATGCAGGCGTTTTTTCCGCGGGCGTTGAGCGGCTTGGCGGTGATGAACGGACGGAGGTTGAGCCGCACACCGTCGTTGATGTCGGGATTCCAGCCGATGGGTTGTTCGTGCAGCGGTTTCCAGCGGACGAAAAGATCGAAGGGCGGTTCGCCGGCGAGGATGGCTTTGAGCTGGGTGCTGAGGTGCTCCGCGGCCGTGAGGCGGGCGTCGGCACCTTCAACTCCGGCCTTCTGCGCCTTGCGCTGGGCGTCGATCCATTCGCCGAGGTAGGTAAAGATGAGTTTATCGAGTGTGCGCTTGCCGGCACCATCTCCGGCGGCGAGCCGGTGGTAGTTCACGAGGGCGCTGAACCCGCCCTTCAGTCCGTCCCAAATGTGCCAGATGAAAGGACGCTGGTGGAAGAGATCGCAGTGCTGCTCGAAGAAATCATCGCTGAGCCAGTCGGCGAGCGTCTTGGTTTTCGAGTCGGTCGCGGCCACCAACTCGCGCGCTTTGGTGGCCGACCACTCGGAGCCATAGGCGGCGGCAAGCAGAGCGTTGAGCCGTTCCGCCGCGGGCGCTTCACCCTTGGTAGCGGAGAGACACACGATGCCATCTTTGTCGGCTAATTTTTCCAAACCGTCGGCCTTGAGCGCCGGACAATCGGGAAAACTTGAACCGGTCTGGCGCGGCCACTGGTAGCCGAGCAACCGCGCCACGGCCACGTGCAACGGCTGGTCTGCACCGGCAGGGTGGCCGTTGAACAGCCATTGCGTCGGGTCGCTGGAAAACGGCTTCGGCAAGCCGTGCGGATATTTCTCCGCCGCTACCTTTTGCCACTGACTCAAATCGAAGGGGACCTTTTCTGCGACGGTCGTAGCAACACCCATCTTTTGATCAAGCTGTCGAATGGATTGTTCAAACCGCGGTGATGCGCAGAACTCGTAAATAGCCGGTAAGTGCGACGGATCAAAAGGAGTCAGCACCACGCAGCTCTTGTCGAAAAGTGCCTCCGCATACGGTCCAACCGTCAAACGATTCATTCGACCAATCAAGATACCAGGTTTGTGCCAAGCTGTGTGCCCACGAATCCTGGCGCCAGAGCTTTGGCACATAGCGCTTTTTCCATCCTCCCAAGGCACCATATCGCAATGACCGTCTATGATTCCTCCGTTACGAGGGGCGCCCTGAAAATGGATCCACCCAAAGTCGACTGCCCTTTCGTGCAGCTCCCAAAATTTTCGGAGAAAAGCGTCGTTGTCCCCGGTTGATGTGCCTTCGGTCGCCTTCGCATACGTGCCCAGCGGAGTTGAGCGGTCCATCTCATCAATAACAATTCGAGCATCGGGATTCTTTGTCTGGTCCGATTGCGCAACAACCTTGAGTGAATTATGGGCTCGGAGGAGAACCGCTTTTTCGGCTGCCGACTTCGTTTCGGAGACATCCACCCCAGCAATGACCGCCATCTCGGCCGGCTTGATTTCCGACAAGCTGAGTAAGGCGACGTTTACGACCTGACCGCCAATTGTCTCAAACGCTCCATGCCCGAGTCGTGCTACGAAATTCCAAGTCTGATGAGTTAGTAGTGACTTGCGCAGGCTGGTGTAGCTTTCCAAGAATAGCCAATTCTGCGGTGTTACGAGCGCGGTAGTCGAACCCTTCGAGCAAAACTCTAGGCAGCGCTCGATGAACGCTGTGGCTAGGTCTGCTTGGCCCTTCTGGTAATGCTCCTCCAAATGTTTTTTGAGAGCGTCAACCTGCTTGCCCCGTCCGAGATACGGCACGTTGGTGGCAACGAGACTGAACTGGCCGGCGAGTATGTCTGCCGCTTTGGCCACACCACGTGCGGTCACGGCCATTTCGTGAGCGGTATCGTCCTTGGCCTCCTTTGCCAGTGCCTTTTCAAGTAACGGCTGGAGTTCATGAAACGTTGACTCGAGCAACTCATTTTCGGCGACACGCGGGTTTATGAGACTGCCAAGAACAGGAGCATTTTGGAACAACCGATAGAGCCGCGACATGCCGTTCTGAACGTTGCCATCACCTCCAGCAATTCTGAGCCAATCGGCTTCACTTGTATTTGGTGCAAGGCCGGAGCAGGCCAGGTTCATCGCCGGCAGCTGGCAGTGGCCCACGCGCCGCCACGCAGCCAGCGCGAGGTTGAACGCGCCAATCTGCGTGCAACGCGGGTCGATCTCCAAGCCGAACAGGTTGTCGCGGATGACCGCCGCCACCGCAGCCGCTTCGTCCAGCTTTTCCTCGGCCAGGCGCAAGGCGACGAGGCGCTCGAACATCGCCACCACGAAATGCCCGCTGCCCATGCACGGGTCGAGCGCGCGGAGGGCGGCCGCAGATTTCGGCCAACCGGCGAACGTGCCGGCGGCGGGAGTCCATCTTCCCTTCGTAGCAGCCGACGTGAGGAGGCTCTGATTTTCTTCCGGTTTAGAATGAGCCTCGTTACCTCGGCTGCTACGTGATTCAGAGGCTTCGCCTGTTCGCACGAAGCGCAGGTATTTCCAGGGGCAACCGGGGAGTGCGCAAGCTTGGCGGAGCTCGTCTTCGCTCTGCGCGGTTTCGGCCAGCTTGGGGTTTGCGGCGAGAACTTTGCCGGCGTGCCACGCGCCGAGCGTGTTGTCCAAGAGGAAGTCCACCATGTAGTCCTCGGTGAAGAGCTGGGTGACGGACGGCAGTTCATCAGCGCCGATTTTGTTGCCAGAGGCGTTGACCTCGTCTTTCCGGTCCGCCTGCCAGAATTGATAAACCCAACCGAGGCTGTCGGAGGCGACGAACACATCACGGGGCAAATCGTTGAGCACGTCCTCCAATTCCGAGCGCGTTTCCGGCGGAAGTGTGACCTCCAGCACGGGATCACCGCGACGGAAAATCTCCGGAAGCATGGCCTCGGCATAGCCACAGGCGAGGGGGAGCCAGTCCTTGCCCTGCTCGCGGGCGAGTTCGCGGCACTCATCCATGCTCATCGGCTGACCCGACTCGGGCTCAATCAGCAATTCGTTCTCCGCGAGGTAGCGGGCAAACAGCATCCGGTGCCACTGCTCGTAAGCGACCTCACCGGTGAGTCGCGAAATACTCTGCGTGCCACGCTTGTCATCACGCACATCACCTAGCTGCACCCCATGCGCCCGCAGCCGATTGCGCAGCCGGCGCTGCTCGGGCTTCAAACTGCCCCACGGCTCGTGGTGCCCGACCGCGAGCAGGTCGAGGGCCTTGCCCGCCCCCGTCTCCGCCGCACGTCGTGCCTGCTTGACGGCGTTTTCGAGTTCTTTGCGAAGTTTGGAAGCAAGTGAGGGCATGGGGTTATTTTTCTTGAGCGGAAGCGTGTTGTAGGCGTTCTGATTTAGCATTCACCCCGCCGGCGATAGCACCGCCGGCCCGACGCCCTGCGAAAGCGGGGCGTTTCGTTTTGTGGGGATTCGAGGTGAACGAACTCTGACCTCGACCCTGCCCTCGACTCTGACCTGGGTCGTGCCCCGGGAACAGGACACGCGAGGGATGAGCCAATTGAGCCATTTATGAGCCATTAAATTTTCCCGCGCTTTGTGAGCCCACCCGGAATACGCGATGCCATCGGCTCCAGTGCTGACTCTGGCCCCACTCTGGCCTGACTCTGGCCTCAAGCGCCGTGACTCTGACCCGACCGCTTCGCCTGCCGGAGTCAGCACCGGTGTTTGAGGTGAGCGACGTTCTGCGGCCCATGTCCCAAATGTCCCATAAATGTCCCCATTCGATGGAGTGGCCACAGACGGAAACGACTCATGCGAGGTGCGGTAAGCCTTGGCTGTGCTGAATGTGGTCATGAAGGGTTTGAAGGGTTTGTGACGGGTTTGATAATTGGCGCGTTTGGCGCATTCATGACGCGTTTGAAGGGTTTGTGACGGCCTTCTTTCCGATCACGTAGTAGGCGTTGCGCCCGGTCGCGCCCATCCGCTGGATCACTCCCTTGGCTTCCATACCGCCAAGGTCTCGGAGGGCCGTGCTTTCGGAAACCCCGGTGAATTGCTGATACTCTCGATTCGTGATGCGCCGGTGACTCTTGAGATGAGCCAGAGCCTTCAATTGCCGCTCGTTGAGGTTCAGCCTGTCCAGCACCGATCCCGTCAGCCAATCACGCCAGACGGTGGTGACGAACTCTCCGCCGCGCTGCGCAAAATCCGGCTCCGGCAGCGCGTGGGCGGCGGACTCACGAATCATCATGAGGGTGCCGGTGCCGAATTTCTCGATGTAGCGGGCGAGGAAGAGCGCCTCGGCAATCCGAGGATTGTGCGCGATGGAGCGATGTGGGTGGCGGAGCCCTTCCGGAGTGAGCGGCGGGGGCAGCAGGCCGGGATTCCAAATCTCAACCCGGTCTGAAAAAACAGAGATCTGCACGGCTGCTCCCGAAGTGTAATCGCGGTGCGCAACGGCGTTGACGATGGCTTCACGGATGACGTCGGGCGGAATCTCGAATATGACCGGGGCCTGGGCGCTCAACGCCCGCGTGCCCACGCCACGGTTGAGCACACCGAGGGCGAAGTTCGTCGCACGGTCCACCTGTTCAAACAGCGAACCTTGGAAAATCTGATAATAGGGCGCGGGCCGCTGAATCTCGGTGCCATGAAAATGCATGCAGCGCACCTCGGCCGCTGGCGTGAAGCGTTGGGGCTGCCGGCCGAAAAGCAGCAGGGCGGCCTGCGTGGGCTGTTGGTCGCACAGCAAATTCAAATGCGTCAGCACCGTGGTAAGCGGAGCATCGGCGGGGAGCGGAAACTGGCGCTCCGCCCGGGCGCGGCGCACGAAGGCGGCGACCGCCCCGGCGTCAATGTCGTCGAGGGTGGCCCCGGGTGCCGGGCGGTCCTCGAATGGCCGGCTCTGGATGGTGCCGCGGGCATCCAGGAATCCCACCAAGCTGGCATAGAGCGCAGCGGTCAGTTCCGAGGTGTTGCCAAACCGCCGGCGAATGAGCTGGCCGCCCGCCTTGCGGATGAGGGCGCGCATCTTGGGGTGCCGCGCCTTGTCGTCCGTGCCCTTCACGAAAATCAACCGCGTCTTCCCCGCTGCGGAGGCCCGATCAAACTCCTGCTCGGTTGGCGATACCCCGGCGGCATTCTCGAAGCCGTAGTCGTTTCCGAACAAGCCGCAGTAGATGGCGCAATCGTCGACTTCCGCCAGATACACCTGGTCGGCCCGACGGTCGGACGCAGGAGTGTCCTCGAACAAAAACACCTCGAAAAAACGACTGAGCAACGGGTCGTTGTGAACATACTCCTTCAAGGCGCGACGCTCCGCCGCGAGTTCCTTCTGGACGGAACTGACGAAGATCAGGGACTTGGAGGAAGTGGGCATCGGCGGAGATGGGCTAGGAAATCACGACGGGGCCGCTCTTGATGCGCTGAAGAAGCGTGGCCTCCTGACCGGCGAGCCATTGCTTCACGTCGGCATCGGTGCGGAGCACGACACTGCTGAGGTGGACGTGCTGAACTTTGGGCTCCAGCAGCTCGGCGGCTTCTTTGGCGGCCTGCGCAAAACGCCCAGGGAGCGCGGCGATCTTGTCGTGCCACCACGTAAGCGGCGTGGTTTCCAGGGTGGAGAGGAGCTTTTCGTCCGTGGAGACATCGGGCGTGGCCGGTTTTGCGAGGCCAGACCCGGCGATGATGCGGGTGCGAGCGGCCGCGTCGATTTTCTGCCAGACATCAGATGCTTCAAGCGTGGCGAGTGACTGGGCGTATGAGGTGTCGAAGCTGCGCTGTGCGGTTTGAATGCCGCTGCGCAACAAATCCGCCAATTTCCGACGAAGCGGTGAGACGGCATCCTGCGCCTGCAGCAGTGAGCGCTGAGCGCGGATCGCCTCAATCTGTTCGGAACACTCCTTCGCCTCGGCCAGACCGGAGGACTGTCCGGCCAGGCGAACCACCAGATTCCACGACGGCAGCCGGAGGGCCGAGAGGTCGCGGGCGGTGGTCCAATCCTTAATGTTGGTTTCGAGTTGGGTGGTGGCGGCCCGGATGGCGGCCAACTGCTGATTGCCGGCAAGACGCTGCATGTCCTCGATGGCCGTCAGATTCGGCACCGCAGGAAGTGGAGCATCGCCCCCGGCTCCCCGGGCAAGAACCAACATGGCCTGCAGGAATTCGCCGGATTTCGCCGACTCTTCACCGCTCTTGCAGGTGACGCCGGCCTGACCGAACAGCTTGCGAAGAGCCAGTCGGTCTTGGACGGAAAGCGTGGCCTGCTCGACCCGGAACGCGGACTTCGGAATTTTGTTCTGATCCAACTGGCCCAACGCGACCGGGGCGCCGTTCAACGTGACGCTCAAGTGCTGGGAGCGATGCAGCGCGATGAGCGCGGCATCAATGGCGTCGCGGGGCCAACCAAGCGGGCTCGCTTGGAGAAGTTTGCGGACCTCGGTGCCGGTCTTGCCTGCGCCGATGGTCGCGATGACTTGCAGACACACCGGATGCTTTTCGGTGGCATCGGTGTGCCCGGCGGGCTGAAACGGATGGTCCGCGCCGTCGCGGGCACGCTTGAGCACGACCTCCCACGCATTGGAATCACCCTCCTTGAAACGGGGAAAGAGCCGGATGAGGGATTCGTCAGCGGCATCGCCAATCTTATCCTCCAACGCGATTCGGATAACCTCGCTACCACCGCCCTGGAACACTTTGGCGTTGGCCACGATTTCGTTGATGAGTCGATCACGGGCGATGACCGCGTTGGCCATGCGGCTTTCCATGCTCTGCCGCGCCTCCTGGCCTTCCGGAGTTGAGGGAATGCCCCGCAGATCCAACGTTTGCTGGGCGGCATCGGCCTCGACCACGAGGCGGCGAAGATCCTCGGCCGATTGACGCGGGACGAAAACTGCAAGCAGAGGACTCTCGGGGCCAATGACACGAGTAGACTCAACCACTTCTTTTTCCGCGCAGGACCATCCATCGCGCACCCAGATTGGAATATTGGCCCCATCGCCGGCGGGAACGGTGGCGTCGCGGCTTATGATGAGACTGCGTGACTCTTTGCTCAGACCTTGGGTTTTCTTGACCTTGCGGATGACTTTTTCCGCTTCGCCATAAAGCAGTTCATCGCGGCGGAATTGGATGGTGGCATCGTCGTTGTTGAGCTTGGTCTGGCGGTTCCGGAATTCCCGGTCCCACTCGCTACCTTCGCGGGTTTGCAGGCGATACTCGTCGCCGACGGTCATGAGAATGCCCTTGTCCGCGAGGTTTTTCAGGGCGGCTTCGACCTCGGAACGCAACTTGCCATTGTCGGCAGCCAAGTCGTCCACGAGCAGGTCGGCGATGTGATCCTTGTTGGCGCGGACGCCGGTATCCAGACCGTCACCGCGTTTCAGTTTTCCGATAAGAAACACGAGACCGCAGATGCGGCGCGCAAGGAGCCCCTGTTCCTTGCCGACCTTGATGATACGCTCGTTGCTCTCGCGGAGCAGGACGCCGGTGTTGACCAAGTTTGGAGCCAGCGAATCGAAGAGTTCGTCGGCCGGAACAACCGCGCCCACGTCGCGGCCGGAAACCTTGGCCACCGCACTGTGGATGATGCTCAGTTGCGAACGCAGCTGGCTCTGGGTGCCGGCGGCGTCGACCTGACGGAAGCAATGCTCCCAGAAACGGCGTCGCACCGGTAACAACGGATAATCTTCTAGAATGGTGGCACGGTCCTCCGAGCGCTCAGCAAGGCGGGTGCCCTGAAGATGGCGGGAAACTTCGCCGGCATGGGTCTCAAACAGGCGGCAAATCTCCGGGATACCCGTGGGCTTCTTTTGCAAGAGGACCTTTCGGGTGACCGTCTCGACTTCGATGTCGGACAGCGGCACGCGGATCGTGAAACGGTCGAGGAGCTTGTGCAGCAGCGGGACATCGGTGAGCGCACTCTGACCGGCCCCGACGATAATCACCTGACTGTCGAGTTGTTTGGAAACTGCCTCAGCCACTTCGGTAACGAGGGTCGCGCGAACATTGGAGTCGCCGATGTATTGCTGAACCTCGTCGAGGATGAGGATGGTGCACGGCATGCGGCCGTTTTTCCCCACGCGCCGCAGTGCGTCTTTTGCGGTTTTGAGGAAGGCCTCGGTGGTGATGTCGGTCGCTTGGGGTGGGAACTGAGCCTTGATGCTCTGGCGGGCCTCGCCCTCGGAGTTGGCAAACTTTGGGTCGCACTCCAAAATGGCGCGCGCGAGGGCGCCGCTGACGTAGAGATCGTTGAGTTCGCGGGTAAAATTCTTACCCGCAGCAGCGATGCTCTTCTGCACGCGCTCATACCACCCCTCGGACTCCAGCCAGAGACAGAACCGGGCTTGGGGGTAGAGACCGGGGAGTCCCGTCGCCTTGAGGAGAATCGAGAGGATGGTGAGACGGACATTCTCGGTCGTGCCACTGGGCAAAGCACCCGCCGCGGCGAGCAATCCGCCGGCACGTTTTCCGGCGGTTTCCAACTCCCGCAGGAGGGTGCGCACGTCTTCCGGAATGTTGGGCACCAAGCTCCGAGCAGTTGCACCGTCATCGAAGGTCGTGTCCTGCCAGAGGCTGGCCGCCATTTTCAAAGCGTGGGATTTGCCGCTGCCGTAGAATCCGCTGACCCAAACGCCCTTTTGGCTGGTGCGCCCGATGTTTTCCAAGAACGAGCGGAGAATCCGGATCAGCCCGTCGGAAAATTGGCCTTCACACACGAAGGTGGAGAGTTCACCGCGGAGTTCTTCCCGCGCCTTCGGGTCGGACTCGTCCGATATGCGCGCCTGCCCTTGATTGATGAGGGGATATTCGGCGGGGTCACGCTGGAGGATGTCGTGGATTTTCATGGAGTAAATTCGTCGGAGTAGTGCGTGATGGGGATGGCGAGGTAGTTCCACCCGTCGCGGGCATCCAATAGGCGGTAGTTGTTGTGCTCGTATTGTCCCGGGAAGAACACGAGGAGCCGGCCGCGGATGTCGCGATCCACCTTGCGGACAATCTCAGAGAAGCGGGCCAAGCCGAACAGGGTCGCAACGCCTGTGACGGCCACCACGGTGTTTTCCGTCACAGTTGGGGCGGTCAAAGCGCGCCGTAGCTCACCGGCCACGAAATCGGGGAATTCTGAGTCGAGTTTCAGGCTGAGGTCGTCCGGCTGAGCAAAATAGGCGTCCCGGTATTCATCACTGGCCATCCACGTAGGGAAGGCGGCACCCAGGTCGACCTCATGCCACGTGTGCCCGACCTCCAAGGTGGCGGTTTCGAACAGCACTTTGCGGGCACGCAGGGTCCGCTCCAACTCCTTCTCGTATACCACCATGATGACACGTTGCGCACCCGACATGGTGCGTTGCCACGGGGTCGAAATGTGCCGGGAGTAACGCTCGGCGAGTTCTTCGATGCGGGACATTATTTTGCGGGGGACGAAGAGAAGCTGGGGTCGAGACGTTCCAATTGGAGGTCGACGATTTTGTCGGAAATACGGAGGTCGAGCAGGCCAGCGCGCTTAGCCTCAAGGGCGAAGTTTCTGGCGGCACCCGGGTCCACATCGAGCACCCGAATCCACGGGCAATTGAAAAGCGCCTCACCGCGGAATCCTGCCGCGTGTCCAATCGCCAGAGCCATCGTGACCGAAACGAAGTGGGGCTTGATCTGTTGGCGGTGTTTGAAGGTTCGGCCCAAAAGGTGACCCGACTGCGCCCATGAGCTGGCGCAATTACGGACCACTTTCGCCAGGATATTGTCGTTGAGTCGACCGTCGGTAGCAGTCCGCAGGGCAGCCTCCGCTGCAGACCTTGCGAACGCCTCTCCTACTTTCAAGTTGAGGACAGCGGGGACCGAGGAGCGCAGAAGTGGGTCCCTGGCCAACGCGACGAGAATGGCGAGTTGAGGCTGTGAGCCGACGTCCATCGGCCAAAGCCGGCGAAGCAGGCGGAAAAGCGTAACCTGAGGGTCGAGCGCATAGAGTTCCGACAACCGCTGGAAGGACAGTCGGCGAGTGGAGGCGGTGGGCTTACCAAGGCAATTGTCCTCAACGACACAGCGCTTGTAGCCGGCGCGGTCAGTAGCGCCTGCGGTGTCCAGCACTGAGCGTAGCTCAGAGAGCATCATCGTCCGGCTGCTATGAGTCCCGACCGAGCCAAAACGGAACCCTGTTTCGACCTGAGACGACTCCGGAGAGTTTGAGCTGAAAAAACTGTTGGGACTGGAAAGGCTTCTCATTCGCCGGCAAGTTTGCCGGCGAACTGCGCAAATGTCAAGGCCAATCCGGCGCCGGCCTACCGGGTATCCGGGCGGAAACGCCGTGATGAGATCGAAAGCACGCCATTATCAGAGCCAAAATAAACACAAAATTATGATGAACAATTGCTTACTATTACATAGGTGTCTACGTGGCTGCACGATTGCTCTCGGCGGTCACAGCTATCGAATAATCTCGGTTCTACGAACGCAACCAGCTACAATAGGCTACGCCAGAGTAATTTATGCTGGAACGATACCTTGCTTTCATCCCGAACCGCAGGTGGCTCAAGTGTTTGGTCTCAACGGGCGCCGCTACCTAAACCTATGCCATGGATGGCTGCAAAACGGCCACAAAGGCGTCATTTGTGCCTTCGCTGAAGTGCGTCGGCTGGGAATTGCGCAAGGGGAAAATCGGTGGCTGCGCGTATGCACAAACTTCCCGGAGATCCCGTCCGCCAAGACCGCGAAACGAGTTTCGGTCCCATGGCGGCGGCGACGGAATGCAGCGATTACCACACGCGCGAGTGCCGGTCCCCTTCAAAAACTCGATACTGAAGAACTGGACCTGTTCAGCGCGGAGGTGACCGGATGATCACCGGCGACCACTCCAAGAAAGCGCCAGAAGTCCGCATCTCCCTCGATTGCTACGAAGGTCCAGACGGCAAGGGACCGGGCGCGCTCGATTTCGACGAGGAGTGTATTTGTCGCCACCTCTTCTTATGCGGCGCCACAGGCTCCGGGAAGACCACAATGCTACGGGCCATCACGCGCCAACTGATCGCGAGCCATACTGACGATCCCGACCTACGTCCGGGACTCGTCATCCTCGACTTCAAAGGCGATGGAACCGTGGAACACGTCCGGGCCGCTGCTGCTGCGGCGGGAAGGTCCGCTGACGTGCGGGTCCTATCCCTCGACAGTGACACCAGCTACGATTTCTTCGGCGAATGCCGTAGCATCAAACACGCGGCTGAATTTGCTGAACGCCTCCAGTTTGGTTGCGGAGGCATGATCGGCGGGGCCGACGTTTTCTGGCATGAATTTCGCCACAACCTACTCGCCGCCGCCGTAACTTGGTTGTCCAGCATTCACGGGGCCAATCGCTCTTTCGCAGATTGGATTTCGCACGCGTCGGCATGGTTGCTCACAGAGCGCCTGAGCGGACAACACCGCTCCGAAATCGAAACGCTCCGGGAAAGAGCCGCAGAGCGAACCCCGGGGACGTCGGACCGTATCGCACTCGACCATACCTTACGACTCGTCGAGGAATGGGACGGCGTGCTGGACGCCCGCACAAGGGGCAATGCCCGCGCCACCTTACACAACGCACTGCGACCTCTACTGGAGGAGCCGGTTCTGCATCTGTTTCGTTCGACAGCGGAAAGGAAATTTCGCGTGGCGAGCGCAGTCTCCAAGGGTCGGATACTTGTCGTTTCAATCAATGCGTTTCTTCACCCCCAGCTGGCTGCACTCGTCGGAAGATGCATCAAGGCTGATTTCTACAGCGCGGTTTTCTCACGCAAGAAACGCGAGCGCCTGGTCACGCTGATCGCCGATGAATTCCAATTGATCGCAACTGCCGGCAGCAGCCGCTACGATGACGCTGCCGCACTACCGTTGCTCCGCGAGTATCGCGCCGGCATGATCGCAGCAACGCAGACCCTCGTGAGCCTGGACAAAGCCATCGGCACGATGAACCGCCGGCTGCTGGTTGGAAATTTCAACACCCTTGGCTTCCTCCGCTCCACCGAGCCCGAATTGGCATTGTTTGCCGAGCAAGTGTGCGGAACGGTTGAAACTACCGTGACCATTCGAGAGCGCTACCGCGACGACACGGACAGTGGTTCATTTTCCCCGGGCTACGAGCGGCATTTAACCAAGCGGGTCCAGCGTTCGGTCTGTCCACGCGGGGCGCTCGCACGTTTGGAACCTGGCCAAGCCTACTTTCTACGGCCGAGTGGCGAACCATGCCTTCACCCAGTTTGGGTGGCCGCAAATGAACACTAAGACTTCGGCGTAATCCCGATTTCGTATCCATCATTTAATTTCCCACCGGCAAACAAAAATTTGCCGATGAAAAAAATAACTGAGAAGCAAATATACTGGGATGACCTCCCATTTGTCGCGATAGTCGCCGCCTTGGATGACGCCGTCATTCAATGTGCCATCATGGATGAGGAGGGCCGACAGCGGGCCCATTTGTTCATGATGCGAGATGGGCTGCTAGCGCTTACCGAGATAGACCTAAAAAGCGATATTGAGCCCAGCAACGACCTCCTCTTGGCGATAGCCAGAGTCCAGGTCTCCCACCTCCAGGCCTGCCGCGAAGGGAGGTCCATCGTATGAGCGACGAACCATTCACCTTCGACGGTGGCATCAGCATAACGTCCGATGGCAGTATCCTAGATGGTTATACTCGCATTAGGGCATGGCCATATCTGCGGTTCACACCGCAAAGAACACTGGCGCTTACGCGCGAAATACTCTGCGCCCAACCAGGGGACCGCCTCTGGCCCTTCACTTCACGTATTCCGAAATCAATGCTGGAAATCGCGCGCACCGCGCCCACGAACGGCTGGGAACTTCTAGAGATGGCCGCAGCCTCGCCGGAAAGAGCCGCCGAACTGATCCGGCAGTGTCCAGCCCTTGCGCTTCTCATCGCGCGCTCTTGTGCCAGCAACTGCGAAGATCGGAGCGCATTCTATGCGAGAGCGCTCGACCTCACCTGGCGTCAGATGCTTGGCCATGTCGGACTCCCCTCGAAACCGAGCAATGTTCGGCTGCTCAAGAAACTTCCTCTCCTCCATTGCCGCGAGGAGACATTGGAGAACCTCGCCTGCATAATTCGCCAGGGCCATCCTCACCTCCGGACGTTATCGCACCTGCGACAAATCTCGCGCGACACGGTTGCGCTGCTCTCGATGCCTCCGCGGTTGGTGAACTCACACCTCCTGATCGCCAGCACGAAGTCTCCATACGACGCCACTCCGATCACCTGGTGCGTGGAGACCGTGGCTTGGTTGACGGAAATTGAAACCCCGGGCCGTGAATGGCCCTACGGGCAACTCGATGCGGAGAAATTAGCCAGAGTCGAAGAGCGGTTACGAAAACGACTGGTCGAGGAGGAACCGCATTTTGCGCCATTCCCACCGCCTCCCTTGCGCGGGCTTCCGGGTGTAATTACGCCCCTGCAAACATACTGGGACGTCGTCACCGAGGGTCACCAGCAGAACAACTGCGCTTCGTTGTTCGTCGATGAAATCGTGGCCGGTGATTGCTACCTTTACTCCGTAACCACGGGTGAGCGCGCGACGCTCCTCCTGCGGCGCGTGGGCGAAAGCAACATCTGGGTCATCGGGGATCTGAAGGCCGAGGGAAATAAGGCGGTGACTCCAAGCACCCAGTGGTGGGCGGAAGAATGGCTCCGCAAAGAGCAACGTAACTAATCCCCGAATACAAAAAAATGCCTATGAAAATATACTTCAAACTACCGATAGAAGACCTTGACAGCAAACGTCGGCGCAATGCGCGCATTCGGACAATTAACCGACGAATCATTCGTGCAGAAAAATTGCTGCGCGGGTGCGAACTCTGCGGAAAGCGCGATCTACCACCGCGCGAGCTGCATTTTCATCACCGGGACCCTGCACTTAAGCGCCGCAAAATCAGTCACATGATTACGACGGCCACAAGCACACTGGTCGACGAACTTTCACAGTGCCGGCTCTGGTGTCGCTGGAGTCACAACCACTTTCATCAAACGGGCGAGATCCGTTTTTGCCCTCAGGCATTTCATGCGCCGAGCGGAAATGGAGGTGAATCATGATTACAGAACATGAATTCGGGCTCGGACGCTCATGCCCTATGAAAATTGTCCACTCCCGTGCGGGGCTGCCGCGGAACGACCGGCATGACTCGTTTGCCGTGTGGATGCGCAGCGAAAATGAAAAGTTGCGGACCCTCGCTCAGCACCTTTTCCCGGATGCAATTCGGACCGATGGTTCGTGGCTGAAAACGCAAGGAGCCTTGGCGGTGCGGCGCACAGTGTCCGGAGCAGCACTGCAGGGAATGCAAGCCGAGTGTCGAGTCGACTTCATCGAGATGGATGGAGCGGTGGTGCGATTCTACACGATTGTCCCCCGAGCCATCGACATGGAGCGACACCGATTCGGACTCGAATTCACGCACCACTCTGGGCGCCTGCGTCGGGAGTGGCGCGAGCATTTTGAGCGCATTGCTTTCCGAACTATGGTTGCAATGGAGCTCTTTCCGGAACACCGGATTGTTCCGCTGATAATCACACCGGTCACCGGCGTACCATGCGCGGTAGAGGGGCTGCACAGGCACTTTTCCGATGAAGACGGGCAATTGAAGATTGGAGACCCACTCGCAGCAGGTGAGGCCTTCCGCCTGCTCCGCACGATCTGTGTTGAAAAAGAAATCGCTCCGATGGTCGGCCGCGTGGCGTCGCGTGTGGAGTTCTTGGAAGCGTTGCTCGCGAACCCGCTCAAGCCCGATATCGGTTATCACTGCAAAAAATGTGAGTTTCGAGTTTCGGGTACGGAGAGCGGATATGAAAATTGTTGGGGACCGCTAGCCCGCGTCGTACCGCACATGTTCGATCTCGCCTACATGTTTTTTATTCAAGACGAGGATGGGGCTCCAATCGCGAACCGGCTGGCGCGGGAAGGACGGGTTAGCATGCACGACGTTCCCACCGAGTTAATCCGCGGAGACTACGCCGCGCGGCAACGCATGCAGCTTGAGGGCACAGTAACCGGGCAAGAAATCATTCGCCCGGAATTGGCAGAGAGCATGGCACGCGCAGTGTACCCGCTAAACTTCATCGACATCGAAACCGTTCGTTCGTGGTTGCCACTACACCGCGGCTCACGCGTCAACGACCTGACCATCTTCCAATTGAGTGTGCATTCTCGCCTGACTCCCGACGGCAAGCTTGTCCACCGGGATTGGTTGAATTCCGAGCCGTCAAATCCGAACCAACGGTTTTTGCGGGCGCTCCGACAAGCCGTGGGCGACGAAGGAACGGTATTCGTTTGGACACGATACGAAGAAATGTCGTTCCGCGAGCTGCTAACCGAACTCATCGCCTGCGGCGTCGAGGGCGCGGATTTTGATTGGCTAAGGGACTTTCTTGTTTCGGACCGCCTGTTCGACCTGAACAAACTCTGTTTCGATTATTACTTTCACCCGCTCATGCGAGGGCGCACGTCGATAAAAAGCGTTTTGCCGGCTGTGTGGTCGGTTGATTCACCTATCAAGAATACCGAGCCATACCGGCAATTCCCTATCGAGCCGTACGCGTACCTCAAATCTTTGGGGGCAGTAGCGGACGGGTGCGCAGCGATGGAGTCTTACCTGGAGTTGCAGCGGCAAGACTTCCACCCGGCAGCCAGGGGTGAGCTCCTCTTGTATTGTAAAGTGGATACACTTGCGATGGCCTACTTTTGGGATTTTCTTGCGTGGCGTCTTGGTCAAAAAACCAGCGAGGAGGAGGCCTCCGTGGTGAAGGGAGAGGTGAAATGACCGCCATCGCTTTCAGGCCCGATTGCGCTTCGCGCACCAACAAACGGTGCGGCGCAATGAAACCAAAACTACATCTGAAGTTTTTCGGAGGACCCATTGGGTTACTCCACACGAGCCGGGAACACGTCGCTTATGACTGCGATACCGTCGTCCGACAGATTCTCGGCGCGCTAAAAATGAGTGGTGTGCCGACCACGCGTGAAAATCTGATGCTATCGCTGAGACGTTTTCAGCCCGAAAGCCCTTACGTCGATGGGGTCTTTGTGTCTCATGAAGCTCTGGGATATTTCATGTACGCGCCACCTGAAATGTCCGAACGAGAAATCGATTCCTTTTTGCAGGAATATATCAACTTGGTTCCCTACTACCTAACAAAGTGTGACGGAGACTTGTCCCGGATCTTCTCGGAGGACGCTCTACCGGCATTCCCCGAAATGCCACCACCCATCACCGTGACCTGGTCGGAAGCCGAGGGAGAGGCACTCATCGCACATGGCCGCTAAATCTCTCACGACCATGACCGAAATCGACCTTGTAGTTTTTCAGATTGCGCGGGCGCGCGTGGAGCGGAGGGAAAGCCGATGGATCGCGGACCAATTTGATGCTGAAGCGATGCCGATGGAGCAACTCCGCTGGTTGCACGGCCGCATTACGTGGTGCATCTGCGGCTACGACTCCGACCCCACTGAGCTGCACGGCATCGCATCGGTCCGACGCTTCCTTGCTGCGTGGCACCGTCGGAGCCCAAACTGGCTGTTCTTCGGGTCGCTAGAAACGGACAACCTCAAAGTGATGTATGTCTCACTGCTCCAGAACGCTTCCGCAGTGAGCGACACGTGTTCTGGCCGCTGTCAGGTTGAGTTTGATCGGACTGAGTTGGGGCTACTGCTCGCACACGACCTGGAAGTCTCGGACAGAATCTCCGAGCACCTCGGTTTCAGTCCGGCACAACGGCTGACCCGAATGAAGGCGGTCCTGGAATATTTCAGCATGAAAAAAGGAGAAAACTGGTGAGAGCTGACCGCTCCAATCAGCTGGGCCGCGAGCCCAGGAAGCGAGGCACCACGGGTCGACCTCGCGCTCACCAGCACCCCCAGTTCAGGCGAAATGCCGGCACTTCCGCCGGGCTTTTTCCGACATCAAGAACGCTCGGCGACATCGGCGTTGGTCGGCGATTTATTGTCACCTGCATTGTCACTTTGCCGATTTTTGAAAATGCAAAACCCACATCCTCCGCTGGATGTGGGCTTTGTAAAGATGGCGTCCCCACGGGGATTCGAACCCCGGTTCTCTCCGTGAAAGGGAGGCGTCCTAACCGGGCTAGACGATGGGGACTAACCGCGGAGTCGGGGACGCT
>Ga0209829_10001331_pt1 | contig 20337 bp, 20 predicted proteins | sample C_140205_EF_Meta_FD_187311 | JGI IMG/M metagenome (GOLD analysis project Ga0209829, IMG submission 187311) | Freshwater microbial communities from Lake Croche, Canada to study carbon cycling - C_140205_EF_MetaG (SPAdes) (version 2) | ecosystem: Environmental > Aquatic > Freshwater > Lake...
GGCGCAGTAACGGTTGCGACAAATATGGCCGGCCGCGGAACCGACATTATGCTCGGTGGAAACCCAGAATTTATGGCCGACTTTGAATTACAACGTCGCGGTCTTAACCCAGTAGAAACTCCAGAAGAGTATGAGGCGGCGTGGGGCGCCGAACTGGCCAAGCAAAAAGCCGCTGTTGCAAAAGAGCACGAAGTCGTTGTTGGACTAGGCGGTTTATACGTTCTAGGTACTGAGCGTCACGAATCACGTCGTATCGATAATCAGTTGCGTGGTCGTTCAGGTCGCCAAGGCGACCCGGGAGAATCTCGTTTCTATCTCTCGCTTCAGGATGATTTGATGCGCCGCTTCAACTCTGGCCTTGTCGAACGTTTCTTAGGTGCGGCTGGTATCGCAGATGAAGTTCCAATCGAGTCAAAGATGGTTTCAAATGCCATCCGTTCGGCACAAACTCAAGTGGAATCCCTGAACTTTGAAATGCGTAAAAATGTTCTTAAGTATGACGATGTGATGAATCGCCAACGTGAAGTTGTCTATCGCGAGCGTCGCGAAGTTCTCGAAGGCGCCGACATTCAAGTTCAAGTTCAAAAATTTATTCAAGATACCGTTTCGGCATATGTCATTGCGGCCACCAGTGATGGATATAGCGAGGAATGGGATCTACCTAAATTATTTACCGCCCTAGGTTCCCTTTACCCAATGTCATTTACGGTCGAATCCATCATTCAAGAAGTTGGTGGCCAAGCCGCACTTGACCAAGACTTCTTGCTTGATCGAGTTCTGACCGATGTTGAGAGGGCTTATACAGATCGCGAAGAGACTCTTACGCCTACAGTCACACGCGAACTAGAACGTAAAATTTTGCTATCAGTTCTAGATCGCAAGTGGCGTGAGCATCTTTATGAAATGGATTATTTGCAAGAAGGTATTGGTCTTCGCGCGATGGCCCAACGTGATCCACTCGTTGAATACCAAAAAGAAGGCTATGACTTATTCGCCGCGATGATGGATGCAATCAAAGAAGAGATGGTTGGCTTCCTATTTAATGTTGAGGTTCAAGTTGAAGAGGGTTCCGGCGATGTTGAAGCCAAAGGTTTAACGCCTGAAGTTAACCAACCAACGCAACTTCGTTACAGCGCAGCTGATGAGGATGGAACGCCAGTTGCTTCAGGTGGGACTTCCCGAAACTCCCCTTGTCCTTGTGGTTCTGGCAAGAAGTACAAGCGTTGCCATGGTGCCGCTTAATATTTAGCGCTGATTTATTTAATCTTCACGAGATTAAAGTAAAACTAACTCGGTACAGAGCCAGCGTTTATCGACGCCTTCAAAGCGCAAGATAAGTGAGCGAACTCGCTCGCCAATGCGAAGGGTTACGGTTGTTTCTGCAACACCTTCAATCGGTTGACTAATGTAAATTTTTCTAATTTTTGGTGCCACAGTTATTGCACTGGATCTATTCACTAGCTGCTTATGAACCTGCCGGTGACACCATCTTGAAAGTTGCATCGCTGATCTACGATCACTCCATATCTCAACAACACTAACTACAAATTTTCGTACCCAATCTTCAATATCTGGCAAATCCGAAGTTGGCGTGGGTTGTGGCGCAAAATCCGGATCACTCTTCTCATCAATTCCAATAAACTCTAAAGTTGGAACTAAGTAAAGCTTGGTTGGAATTTCCTTATGGATTTCACGTTCGGCTTCCTGATAAAAGGCCAGGAGTGGGTGTTTTGAATTATGAAAATCGTTAAGCGCGAGGTATTCAATTGGAGTTACCTCACCTGGGGCTTGAAATGTTAAATACTTGAAACTTGTAACTAAAAGTTCTGGATTAAGGGTCTCTAATTCATTTTCACTAGTCATAGGGATACCTTGCCTATTTATTCTTGCCGAGCAACCATCCGAAAGGATTACTTTTGGCCTCGATTACCCGCCCACTTGGAGGAGATAAATACTGGGCGTAACCCTGTGGAGAACGGTCGCCACTAGAAAAGGTCCACTGCTATGAATACGCCATGAGATTTTCAAAATTAGATATTCCATCGCTTAACTTCACTTCATCAATAAAAGGTAACCCTCGGGCGCTATTTGCGATCGGCCTCCTGGCTCTCTCACTCATCGCAGCAATCGCAATCACGGGGCAGGCCAATAGGTCGGTATTGGTCTGGTCGGCTACAAGAGATTTCACAGTTGGTGAGACGCTATCTGGAACGGATATCAAGAAAACAAAAGTGATGTTGCCAGAGAATTCAACTAAGTATTTAGCCCTCTCTGCAAAGCTCGTCGGCTCTGTTGTTATTCGCCGCGTAGGTGTGGGAGAACTTATTCCAACCGCTTCACTTACTAGTTCAGGCCACACGATGGAGTTGCGAAGTGTGCCATTTCGAATCACAAAAAATGATCTGCCAAATGATTTAGCCGCCGGACAAATCGTTGATTTATATGCCTTACCAATAAAAGATCTTAATAGCTCAAAAGGGAGCCCGACTTTGCTAATTGCTCATGGTGTAAGTGTTGAAAGTATTGATATCAAGGCTCGTGACATCGGGGGAGATGTCGGGATCGTCCTACGCATACCAGATAAGTCAGTACTAAACATTTTAGACGCTGCCGCAATCACTCGAGTTGTGGTGGTGCGAAGTGCGAACTGAAATTCCACAGCTCCAAGTAGTTACTGCAATTGCTGATTCTGATAGTGAGGATTTTGTATCACAACTCCTCTTCTCCCAAGGATGGAGCATAATATTCCGAGCAATTGATAGTAAATCACTAGTAGATTTCCTCGCAAATCGTGGCGAAATGTTGCGGACTGTAATTATCTATCAAAGTGACCTACCGGGATTTGAACTTGGAATTTTCGAAAGTTTGACGACGGTCACAGTTACCACCATTTGCGTGGATGAAATACCCATGAATTCTCACCTACTGATGACACATATTCGAAGCCAGCTACGTTTACCGCTTCTCATAAGTGCAACAGCAACGGCTAAAGCGGGCGCCCTATCTGGAAATTCTGAAAAACCTTTGGAATTCAATCAGGCCGATCGGGCTAAACAAGAGAAGGCACCAACAAAAGAAAAGAAGCAGCGCGTAATTACACTGAGTGGAACAAGTGGGTCGCCAGGTCGTAGCTGCATTGCATTTAATATTGCTAGCCAATTGAGCGCCACTGCAAGTGTTGAATTGGTTGATGCCGATTTTAGGGCTCCGGCACTCTCATACTTTTTAGGGCGAAGTGGCCCCGCGAATCAAACCTTGAAATTGCGAGAATTAAGGGGCGGGGTGGAACAAGAGAAATTCATACCTACAAAAAGCGTCGAATTCTCAATAATTGATCTAGGAGCGCTTCCGCCACTAGGTGATGTGGTAAATGACAGAAGGTGGCCGGGTAAATTTATAAATAGTGTTTTAGAGGAGACTACTTCACTTATCTACTTATGTAATTCTTCCGGCTTAAGTTTGATCAGGCTCGAGGCCTTCATGAGCCAATTCCCCATTTTGCTACGAAAGATTCCGATCATTTATCTTCTAAATCAGGCCGGGAATTCGAGGGAAGATCGTGCCATCGGGAAAGCGTTTCAAAGTTTGACCAAAGGCGAAGTCAATTTTGTACTTCCAAGTGATCCGAGGTCAAGAGATGGATTCAACTCTGCAAGCAGACGCGGCACCCCCTTCACCAAAGAGATTGGTAAGATCGTGGCAGAACTTGGCTAGAACTGACAAATAAAATCTGAATAAAATCTGAATAAAATCGGGATAAAATCCGAATAAAATTGGAATGAATTTCCTGGGGAGCGGCAATGCCATCGATAGCGGAACGCATCACGCAGCACAGTGCGCTGACTACGGCAGATCGCGCGCGTTTGATGGAGTTGCTCGCTGAGTGGCAGTTGCTTTCAGATCTTTCCTTCGCAGATTTGATCCTCTGGGTCCCAAAGCGCAAAGATTATGTAAGTTGGCCAGATGGACATATCGCCATCGCACACATTAGACCAACAACAGCAGCAACAGTTTTTGCTCATGATGTAATTGGTGATGAACTTACTTGGGGTGAGAATCAACGGATAGATCAGACGCTTTCAACTGGCGAAATTAATCGGGACTCGGAGCCAGAATTAGTTGGGGATATTTGGATAAAGGAAGAGAGCGTTCCAGTCCTCTTCGATAATCGGGTAATAGCGGTTATTTCACGCCACCGAAATTCTGAACTTATGCGTTCACCATCACGTCTTGAACTGAACTACCGTGAGATCGCACATCGAATTTATCGGATGGTTGCGGAAGGTACCTTTCCAATTCAAAACAGCATCTATCGAGCTGAATCGGCACCACGAGTTGGTGATGGCCTGATTAGATTAGATTCTGCGGGACAGATTTTGTATGCAAGTCCTAATGCCCGCTCAGCATTTAACCGTGCTGGTTGGAGTGGGGAGTTAGAGAATTTCAATCTTGGTGAAATTATCGAGAGCGTAAAGCCAAGTACCGCGACACCAACTGATGAATCCTGGCGCAGCATCATGAGTGGCAAACATTTGCGGCGAGAAGAATTTGAAAATGAAGCGGGAATATTTGACCTCCTGACCATTCCCTTGATTGAGAGTGCGGATCAAATTGGAGCAATTGTTCTCATTCACAACGTCACTGAACTAAGACGGCGCGATCGCGCACTTGTTACGAAAGATGTGACAATCCGTGAAATCCACCACCGCGTTAAAAATAATTTACAGACAGTTTCGGCGCTATTACGTCTGCAATCGAGGCGAGTTGATGATCCAATAGCCAAGACCGCATTAGAAGAGGCGGTTCGACGGGTTGCTTCAATTGCCTTGGTTCATGAAACCCTTTCAACGAGCTCCACAGAGACTGTTGCATTTGATGAGATTTTTGACCGGATTGTTCATAACGCCATTGAGTTAAGTAGTGGGAAGATAAAAGTGGAGAAAGTCGGGACATTCGGAATTTTCGACGCTCAAATAGCAACACCACTTGCCTTGGTGATAACCGAGTTGATTCACAACGCGCTAGAGCATGGACTTGGGGAAAGTGGTGATCGATTGAGTGTTGAGGTATCGCGATCTGATGGTTATTGCAACGTTAGAGTTATAGATAATGGTGTTGGACTACCAGCCAACTTTGAATGGAACGCATCTTCTAACCTTGGGCTTCAGATCGTAAAAACCCTTACGGAGAACGAGTTAAAAGGTGAGATCACATTGAACCGAATCGGCGATGAGACACAGGCACTGTTGAAATTTAAGAGCTAGTTTTTAGGAATTTTTTAGAAAGTGTTTTGATTTTCAATCATACGAGCGCGATTACGAGCGGCACGACGTTTAAGTGCCCGACGTTCATCTTCTGAGAGACCACCCCAAACTCCGGCATCTTGACCGCTTTCAAGCGCCCAAGCCAGACACGGCTCTTTAACAATGCATCGATTGCAAACCTTCTTCGCCTCTTCGATTTGGGCCAAGGCAGGACCTGTGTTGCCGACCGGGAAAAATAGTTCCGGGTCTTCATCACGGCAAGCAGATTGATGTCGCCAATCCATAGTCCAGTGGCTCCTCTTTTAAAACTAGGGAAAAGATAGGGAAGTAAAGGGCGCAGAACGCCGCTTACAGGTTCATATTCTCCCGCGTAATGCACAACATAACAAGGACATTATGAGTTTCATTTCCAATTTCAATCCAATAATTGCGTGATTGTCATTACTAAATTGTGAATTGTGTTTCAGTGGATGTACGGACCGAGAGGAAAATCTAAAAAGCCGAAGAAATGAGTGCCCCCGGCAGGAATCGAACCTGCGCCCCCGCCTCCGGAGGGCGGTGCTCTATCCCCTGAGCTACGGGGGCATGATAGAGATCTGCTTAAAACTATTGAACGGGCTAACTCTATCGTGCCAAAGAAGGCAAGACCTGAGAGAATAGCGGCGTGAGAAATGAAACTCGTGAGATCAATGAAGGTATGGCGCGCGCATATTTTGCCACTGGCTGTTTCTGGGGCGCCGAGCGGCGCTTCTGGCAATTGACCGGTGTTCTTGAAACGAGTGTTGGTTATCTGGGTGGAACAACGTCAAATCCTACATATGAGGCAGTTTGCACTGGCAAGACCGGGCATGCCGAAGCAGTGGAAGTTGTTTTTGATCCAGCAGTTATCACCTATCAAAGATTGCTTGAAGAGTTCTGGGTCATGCATGATCCAACTTCACTAAATCAACAAGGCGGGGATATCGGTACTCAGTATCGGAGCGCAATATTTACTACTACCCCGGAACAACAAGCCCTTGCGATGGCAACAAAGGCGGAATATCAAAGTGCGCTCGCAAGTGCAGGAGCTGGGGAATTTGGTGAGATCTGTAGTGAAATTCTGCCAATTGGTGATCAGACTTACTGGCTTGCGGAGCTGGGGAATTTGGTGAGATCTGTAGTGAAATTCTGCCAATTGGTGATCAGGCTTACTGGCTTGCAGAGGAGTATCACCAAAAATATTTGGCAAAAAATCCAAATGGCTATGACTGTCACTCGAGCACAGGTGTTGCCTATCCAAATTCAGTGACGGCACAATAATTATGAGTTCTGATCAAATTTCTGGGCTCCGTCCCGACGGTACGCCGTATCCAATTCAAGTTGATGAGGCAAAACTTGCCACGCAATTAGATCCACTCTCTTATGAAGTACTTCGTAACGCAGCTACCGAGCGACCTTTTACGGGTGAATATACCGATGCCGAAACTATCGGCGTATATAAGTGCAAAGCTTGTGGGACTAAATTATTTAAGAGTGAAACAAAATTCCATTCTGGATGTGGTTGGCCATCTTTTTACGCACCAACAAAAGATGACGCGGTCGTATTGATTCAAGATTTCTCACTCGCCCCAAGAGTTCGGACTGAGGTTCGTTGTGCTGGTTGTGGCTCCCACCTAGGCCACGTATTTGAAGGGGAAGGCTATGACGTTCCTACCGATCAGCGCTGGTGCATTAATTCTGTTTCACTAATCCTGGAGCCCAAGCCTTAATTCAGTAATTATTTCTAGCTGATTAATAATTACCAGTTCGAGCTATCGCCATCAGTGGCCCGCCAGCAATACCAAGCTACAACACTTTGATATCCGGAAAAATTAGCACCAAGTAGGTCTAACTCTTTTTGGGATATTTGTTCTGGAAGATTATGCAATTTCTCCCAACCGCGACGTACTGCCAAGTCGCCCACGGGCCAAATATCGAGCCGACCCAAGTGGAATATTAGAAACATTTCCACAGTCCAGCGCCCAATTCCCCAAATTGAAGTTAGAAGTTCGGAGATCTCTTCATTCTTCATCTTTGGAAACTTTTTAAAATCTAGCCTGCCAGACATAGTCGCATCGGTAAGTTCGGCAATCGCTCGAGCTTTAGCGCCAGAGACACCCGCACTTCGTAGTTCGGTAGCGGTTAAATTCACAATGTTCTCGGGCGTAATTGCACCACCTGCCAACACCTGAACACGTTTAATAATGGTATCTGCCGCCTTGATAGCAAGTTGTTGTGAAATTATTGAATTAATTAACGTTTCATAGTGGCCCCGGCTATATTTTTTAGATGCGATTGTGCAAAGTGGCGAATTCTTTATCACAGGGATAAATGCTGGATCAGCCCGTCGCAACTTTCGAACAATCTTGGCCATCTCATCGGGGGTCGTTAACGCCACAAGAGCAAACTACTGTATTTTAGCGACCATGAGCGCAATGGCCTGGACAGTCACCTTAGTTGGACTAACTCTGGTCTTAGGCTTTGATTTTATATTTGCTTTTCGCAACCGAAACAAAGTAACCACTATGAAAGCCGCTGCCGCTTGGACATTTTTCTATTTGTCACTTGCGATTGCCTTTGGCATCTCACTTGGGGGATGGGCAACCGAGCAGGCGCGTCGTGAGTTTTTTGCCGGCTGGTTAACCGAGTATTCGCTCTCATTTGATAATTTATTTGTTTTCATATTAATCATCGCTCGCCTTAAAGTGGCAAAAGAGCGTGAGGAGATTGTGCTATTTATTGGAATAGTTTCATCACTATTCTTGCGCGGTATTTTCATCGCGGCGGGCTCTGCAGTAGTTAATCGTTGGTCCTGGATTTTCTTCTTCTTTGGTGGCTTTCTTATCTACACCGCAATCACTTTGATCCGAGAGAGTGAAGAGGAAGAGTGGCACGAGGGTCGATTGATTAGTTATATCAGGAAGCGCGGAGCTTCTACCTTCGTCGTAGCTCTCGTGGCGATCGCAACCACAAATGTGCTCTTTGCCTTTGATTCGATCCCAGCGATTTTTGGACTGACGAAAAATGCTTACATAATTGTTACCGCAAATATCTTTGCTTTAATGGGATTGCGCCAACTTTATTTCTTAATTGGTGGACTAATGAAGAAGCTGGTTTATTTAACCGAAGGCTTAGCGTTGATCCTGGCCTTTATAGGGTTGAAATTAATCATTGAAGCTGGCGCATCTCAAGGTTGGCACAAAATTGCGGGCGTTCACATCCCCGAAATATCACTTGAAGTAAGTTTGGGATTCATTGTAGGAGTGTTAGCTCTGACGGCTATTTTGAGTCTTTTCAAGTCAAATAGGGATGAAGCCAAGACAGAGTCCTAGAATTTCATCGGACTAAGTGGAATACTCCACACATGTTTAAATCAAATTCTGGCCATCCCACTGTCGATGGCTTGCCGTTAGCGCAGCTTCGAACTCGCAAAAGTTTTAAGTGGCGGGGTTTCCCACAAGATGTGTTGCCGCTACCAGTTGCCGAAATGGATTTTGAGATTGCTAAACCAATTCGCGATGAACTAATTAGCATGTTAGAAGTTTCGGACACTGGTTATCTTGGCCCGATTCCTGAGTTAGGCCTTAACTTTGCCTCATTTGCTGCGGCACGCTGGGATTGGAAAGTTGATCCAGAACAACTTTTCACCTGTACTGATGTTGGTGTTGGTATGGTTGAAATGGGTCGGATGGTCGTTAAACCTGGTGATTTAATTATGTATAACACCCCGGTTTATCACAATATCTTGAATTGGATTAACGAACTTAAATGTGAAGCGGTTGATGCGCCACTAGCAAAAAATGGTTTGCACTACACCCTAGATTTGTCGATCGTTGAGGCTGGTTACAAGAAGGGGGTTAAGGCGCACTTTCTATGTAATCCACACAATCCAGTAGGAACGGTATTTACAAAGTCGGAATTAGCAGCCCTTGCCGAACTTGCTAAGAAATATGGCGTAACCATATTTAGTGACGAGATTCATGCACCGCTAGTCTATGAAAGTGGTGCATTTGTTCCATTTTTATCGGTCAGCGAAACTGCGCGAGAAGTAGGAATTTGTGTCACGGCTGCTAGTAAGAGCTGGAATTTAGCTGGGCTAAAATGCGCAACGATCATTACGGCCCACCCAGACCAAAAGGCTCGCGCCGATGCAATGCCGCTTGCTGTTCATTACCGAGCCTCATTATTTGGTGCGGTTGCAGCTGCAAAAGCCTATGAGTGCACGGATTGGTTGGATGCTGCACTTGTTACTCTGGATCGGAATCGCAAATTTGTTGCAGCGCAACTTGCTGAAAAACTTCCGACAGTTGGTTATCGAATTCCAGATTGTTCATATCTGGCTTGGCTAGATCTATCCTCCTTAAATCTTGGTGAGAAGCCAGCCGACCTGCTTTTGGAGAAGGGCAAAGTTGCCTTCAATCCTGGAATTGATTTTGGCCCTAATTCGGCGCAATTTGTCCGTCTAAATTTTGGAACCAGCGAGGAGATCATTGCGCAAGGGATTGATCGAATTCGCACCGCTTCTGAAGCAATGAATTGAAATTAGCCGATTACTAAATGTCTGAGATTGAGTTTGATGTTGTAATTGTCGGCGCGGGCCACAATGCGCTAGTTGCCGCTTGCTATCTGGGTAAAGCCGGACTCAAGGTCGCGATTCTTGAGGAGGCAACCGGTGATATCGGTGGGGCCAGTGTCAGCCAGAAAGTATTTCCTGATTTCCAGGCTCGCCTCTCTAGATATTCCTACCTGGTTTCACTTTTACCGGATCAAATTGTTAGTGATCTTGGCTTAAAGTTCCAAACAATATCTAGATCCGTTGCCTCTTTTACACCTGAGAATAAGGCTGGAAAAGATATCGGTCTGCTTGTTTCAACCGGCCTAGTTGGCGCGAGTAAGAGTGATTTTGCGAAACTAACTGGATCTGATTCTGAGTTTGAGGCTTGGCAGAAGTTCTATGCCGATGTTGAGCGAATCGCCAAAGTTATTGCCCCAACCATGCTTTCGAAACTTCCAACTAGATCAGAACTGAAAGCGCAGGTTAACCACCCAATTTGGGAGGCGATAATCGAGCGCCCACTCGGGGAGGTAATTGAAGCAATATTTAGCGATGATTTAATTCGCGGCGTTGTCTTGACCGATGGCTTAATTGGAACTTTTGCTGACGCTCACTCGATGCAATCAAATATATGTTTTCTCTATCACTTGATTGGAAATGGCACCGGCGAATGGAAAGTACCAAAGGGTGGAATGGGTGCGTTAGTTTCGGAGTTACACGAAGTTGCAAGTTCAGTAGGAGTTGAAATATTCACAGATTCTCGAGTGACAAAAATTGAACGAATTGATGGAAGTTATGTCGCGAGCACAGCAAACGGGCAAGAGTTTAGTAGCACCTTCTTATTAGCAAATTTTGCGCCGCAAGCACTTGCCAACATCATGCGAACCAGGCCGCCTGCGAGCCTAGATGGCAGCCAAGTAAAAATAAATATGTTGCTAACAAAACTGCCCCGATTGAAATCTGGCGTAGATCCAGCGCAGGCTTTTGCTGGGACCTTTCATTTTGATGAACGCTACTCCGATTTACAAAAAGCATTTGCCCAGGCAATGGTAGGACAGATTCCCGATCGCATCCCTGCTGAAATGTATTGCCACACTCTGAGTGATCCAAGCATCCTCGCACCTGAATTAAGCGCCCTTGGTTATCAAACCTTGACGTTATTTGGCATACATACTCCAGCCGCACTCTTTGATAAGGATCATGACGGCGTTAAAAAGATTATTTTAGAACGCCTGCTATCCCAACTAAATGAATATCTAGTAGATCCAATCGAAGAGTGCCTAGCAGTGGCAAAGGATGGATCGCTTTGCATAGAAATCAAGAGCCCATTGGAGTTAGAGAAAGATATCGGCCTACCTCGAGGAAATATTTTCCATAAAGATCTTTCAATGCCATTTCGAGAGGATGGTACTGAGCCAAGTTGGGGTGTGGAAACACAATTCCCAAATCTATTTCTGTGCGGCGCAGGAGCTATTCGAGGTGGTGGCGTAAGTGGAATACCAGGCCATAATGCTGCAGCGGCGGTTCTTGAGCAATTAAAAAATCAAAAAAGCATTCCACTTAGTAATAAGGTTGTGCCATGAATAACGAACATTCGCAAGAACTCGCAAAATTGCATCCAGATACCCAAATTGTTGCTGCGGGCCGACCAGCGCGCACACCCGATGCACCGCTAAACCCGCCAATTGAATTAAGTTCAACTTTTCATGCCGGTGGCGAGGTTGGTTATGGCCGCTTTGGAAATGAATCTTGGTTTGCCCTGGAAGAAGCGATTGCACTTTTAGAGGGAGCGCCAACGTTAACTTTCGCATCTGGTATGGCTGCAATAAACGCAGCGCTTTCCATACTTGCGCGTGGAGCAGTGGTGATTGCCTCTAAAAATGGCTATACCGGCGCAATGAAAGTTCTTCGAACCCTCGAGGAGAGCGGTGCGATCTCGGTTAGGTATGTTGATGTTTCAGATACCGAAGAAGTTCTCGCTGCGATTCCTGGAAGCGCCATGTTATGGGTTGAATCCCCAACAAATCCAGCAATTGAAGTTGCCGATCTGCCCCTATTAATCGCCGCAGCAAAGCAAGCGAAGGTCATAGCCGCTGTTGATAATACTTTCTCTACTGGATTGATTCAGAAACCGATCGAGTTGGGCGCAGATATTTCAATGAACTCAGTGACTAAATTTATAGCTGGACATAGTGATGTACTGATTGGATCACTTTCGATCTCAAACGCCGAAATATTTAATAAGGTAGTTGATGCACGTAAGTTCGGTGGTGCGATCCCCGGACCATTCGAGGCTTGGTTAGCGCTTCGGGGAATTCGCACGCTAGCGGTCCGGCTAGAGCGGGCCCAAGCTAATGCGATGGAACTAGCAACTCGGCTGGCATCCCACCCTGCTGTAGAAAGAGTTAGATATCCAGGGCTTGCCTCGGATCCGCATCATGAGCGGGCAGCCCGGTTTATGAAGGGGTTTGGCGCAGTTTTATCAATCGAAGTAAGAGGCGGCCCGGCGGCAGCAGATAAAGCTTGCGAATCTTCCAAGTTAATAACTTTTGCAACTTCACTTGGTGGGGTTGAATCGCTCTGGGAACGTCGCCACAGGTGGGGCAGTGAGAGTCCAACCATTCCGGTAAATCTAGTTCGAATCTCAGTTGGCATTGAGAATATCGAGGATTTATGGGCAGATATTGATCAAGCTTTAAGCGTTTCCCAGCGCTAGCCGCGAAAATAATCAGACGAAAGGGTAGATTTATCCCATTATGAAAGCCCTTCGTAGATTAATTGCCTTCTTCGCTTTTGTAGCGATTTTCTTTGGTGTGGTTAAATCAATGTTCAAGTGGCTAGCTCAAAGCGGTGATGACGACCATGAAATTTTTAGCGACGAAGAACACGAGCAGGTCTAAATAAATTGACCTCTGAAAGTGCAAATTTAAATTCCTATCAAGCCGGTAGTTGTAATATCGGTACCGGTGAAATTAGACGCCGGCAATTTGTTGCGCTAATCGGTTTAATTCTCACCGTCTCGTCAACTGCTGGTTTGATCAGTAACCACACAAGTCGAGGTGCCCGTCTCTCAGTTTTTGTGCCAGCTTTGGTCTTTTCAATTGGTTGGATTCAGTCACGTCGCAAATTCTGTTTAGCATTTGGATTGATGGGCACATTTAACTTTGGAAAACTAGGTCAACTATCAAAAGTTGCAAGTAAAGAGGATAGAGCTGCCGATCGTGCTACGGCAATTTCAATTTTGACGCAGGCAGTTATTTTGGCTGGCGCTATTACCGGCCTTATTTACTTCCTGCCGCTCTAGAAATTTTTAGTCTCACCAGCCACTTGTAGGTGAAATAAAGAATCGTTCCAATTGCGATTCCCCAGATTAGATCTACCAAGAGGACAACTGCGGCAGTTATAAGCAAAATTGTGGAATCTAGCCGAGTTGTCCGTAGCGCTTCTCGAAGATTGCCTGGACTCGCAATTCGATATGAGGTGCCAAGTAGCACTCCCGCAAGAGCCGCAGTGGGTATTTTGGAAATAAGTGGTGCAAGTAGTAACACGACCATAATCAAAAATAGCGAATGCACGATGGCAGCAAATCTTGATTTGGCACCTGATCTGATGTTGACACCGGTTCGAGCTATCGCACCGGTTGCTGGCATCCCACCCACCATCGATGCGACGAGTGAAGCTAAACCTTGTCCTACTAATTCGCGATTAGGTTTATACCGGAAGTTCTCTTCATGAATTTTCCCCATCTGATCTGCAACCCGCGCCGAGAGAAGTGATTCGATCGCCGCGAGTGCAGCAATTTCCAGCGCTCCGATAATTAATGGTGAAATTCCGAGTCCCGGTATCATAAAACTTGGCCGAGTAAAATGTGTAAAAATTGATTTTGGCAGTGCGCCAACTTTAGGAATCTCCACTTTGAAAATCAGAACAACAATTGTTGAAATTACAATTGCCAAAAAGCTTGCTGGGATATGAGCCTTAATTCGTAATTTAGGGGCGATTTTTGGATAGCTAAATTTAATTACTAAGGTCAGAGCCACGATGCTTAATGCGCGGGCGTTAAGACCATTATCTATTGCAAATTTCAAAGTCCGCCAAGCAGTTTTAACGGTAGATCCACCACTTACGGAAGAGACTGCTAACGCTGTTGGAAGTTGCTGTAGTCCAATCACCAGGGCGATTCCGAGAGTGAAACCTTCCATCACCGGCCACGGGACTCGATTTATTACAGTTCCCATCTTTATTACTCCAAGCAGCGCAACAATTAGCCCCGCGATAAAACCAAGTGGGACCAGCGCCGCAACGCCATACTTTGCAACTATTGGAACTAGGACAACTGTCATTGCGCCAGTTGGCCCACTAACTTGATAATTTGAACCACCAAAAATTGCTGCTATCAGGCCAGCGAATATCGCTGTCACCAAACCAGCGCCAGCGCCAGCGCCTGTGGTGATTCCAAAAGCCAGTGCGAGCGGCAGGGCAACTATTCCAACGGTTATCCCAGCAATTAAATCCGAACTCCAATTTTTACGGAAATTTCGGTAGTCATTTTTGCTAGGAAGCAATTGAGTTAAGTTACTCATACCTAAGCACCATACCCGACTTTGCTGAGATTCTTTAGTAGATTGACGCTATGGCAAACCCAAGAGCACTCCATATAGTTTTGAATGGAGTTACCGAAGATTCTCGAGTCTTAAAGTGTGCTTGGTCTCTTGGAAATGCAGGATGGGATGTAATCGTTTGTGGCGCAGCGCCAAAGCTAGCCAGTGATACCTTTGAGATTGGCTATGCCAAAGTAATTCGAGTTCCGCTCAAGCCAGTATTTTCTTATACCGTTCTCGCAAAGTTGCTTCGCTTAGCTCGCCGAGTTCAGCGTCGGATTGTAGAAAAATTTTTTGGAAAGGCTAAGCCGGCGGTACCAAACTTGAAGCGTGCCGTTGAATTAATAACACCGATTGCCCTTGAATTTAAACCAGATGTTATTCATGCGCACGATTACACGGCCTTGCCAATAGCCGGTTTGATCTTAGAGACCCTAATTAACAATGGCCATCACGCAAAGCTGGTCTATGACGCCCACGAATATGTTCCTGGAGTTTCCCACCTGACAAAACCACTTGCAAATATTTATACTGAGCAGGAAATCACCTACGTCGCGAAATCAGCAGCAGTTCTCTCAGTGAGTGAGGGAATGTCAGACTTGCTTATTCCACATTTAAAGATTTCCAAGCGCCCAGAACTAGTAGCAAATGACCCATTAGTTATTGGACAACAACCTGCTAAGCGCAACTTGCGTCATGATTGCGGTTTAGATGCCAGCGTTCCAATATTAATTTATTCAGGTGCGGTAGCGCCGCAACGTGGTATTCAAACCGCCCTTGAAGCCCTAAAAGATTTGCCTGGCGTGCACCTTGTAGTGGTAGCCAACCCAGCAAATCAAACGGTTAAAGATTTGCAGGCAAAGTATGCAAACCTATCCGAGCGTTTCCACGTTCAATCCTATGTTCCAAATTCTGAGCTGGTTTCTTATTTATCTGGTGCAACGGTCGGGCTAATTCCGATACTTCACAAACAGAATCATGAAATCTCGCTCATAACTAAATTTGGTGAATATATGCAGGCTAGGTTGCCCATCTTGGTTAGTGATGTGCGCACTATGGCCGCCGAAGTTAGAAGACTTGGTAATGGTGAGGTATTTATTGCCGAAGATGTGGCCGACTTCATTCGCGCAGTAAATCTAATTTTGATGAATCCAGCGAGATATTCTGCTGTTTATACTGATGCAATTTTGCGCGAACGCAGCTGGGAGTTACAGGCCGAGAATTTGCTACGTATTTATAATGAGATTGCTAATGTGAAGCCAGTAGCGCGGGCACTAAAGCCTTTTACAATCAGCGACCCGCAGGCGCACCAATAACTCGAAATGCAACCCCGCTAAAGTTTGATTTATCTAGGGTACGGCGACCGTCCACTAGAGCCTTCACTCCCGGAAAATCTTGCGCAGTTAGCTTCTTATATTCAGCATGATCAGCCTGCAAAATAACGCCATCTACTTGGCCGCCAATTTTGTAAGGTGTAAAACCTAATTTTGCGATCTCTTCATCGGTATACATTGGATCATGCACAAATACTTGCGCACCTAGCGCCTGCGCCGCAGCGACAGTTGGGAATATCCCAGAGAATGCTGATTCCTTAACGCCACCCCGGTAAGAGATTCCAAGAACTGCAATTGTTGAGCCCTTGAGTGAGCCAAGTTCGCCTTCTAACATCGCAACCGCGTGCTCTGGCATTGCCGCGTTTGCGGCTCTAGCAGCGCGAACGACAGTTGCCGCCGGATCATTCCAAAGATAAAAGCGTGGATAAATTGGAATGCAATGGCCACCAACCGCGATACCTGGTTGATGAATATGGCTAAATGGTTGTGAGTTTGATGCCGCGATAACTTTAGCAATATCAATGTTGGCATCCTGTGCAAAGAGCGCAAATTGATTTGCGAGGGCAATATTTACATCGCGGTAGGTAGTTTCGGCGAGTTTTGCCATCTCACTGGCCTCACACGTCAATAGATCCCAGACGCCATTGGGTTGGGTCAAATCTGGTCGATCATCAAAATCAAGTACTGCTTCATAGAAATCGATCCCAGCCTTTGTTGATTTCTCATTAATGCCACCAACTAATTTTGGATACTTGCGAAGGTCGGCAAAGACGCGACCAGTTAATACGCGTTCTGGCGAGAAAACCAAATCAAAATCTACGCCAGCTTTTAAGCCGGAAATTTTTTCAATCGCGGGGGCAAATCTATTCCTAGTTGTTCCAACTGGGAGCGTAGTTTCATAAGAGACCAGAGTTCCTGGTTTTAAACCAGCAGCAATTTTCAGAGTGGCGTCATCCATCCAACCAAAATCTGGAACACCATCGTTATCAACAAATAGAGGTACTACAACGACAACGGCATCAGCATCGGCAACAGCACTTGTTGTATCGGTAGTTGCGCGCAGGTGGCCGGATCCAACAACCTCTTTTAGATATTTGGCAAGATGTGCCTCACCCGGAAATGGCTCGGTAGCGGAATTTACTAAATCAACCGTGTTCTGGTTTACATCGCAACCAATAACGTAGTGACCCTTCTTTGCGAATTGAACCGCTAGCGGTAGACCAATTTTTCCGAGGGCAACTAGGGCAATCTTCATAACGTCACACTCTGATTTGTTTTAGCGCTCTCAAGCATCGCACTTGCAACGGCAACTGTGGCTAAACCTTGCTCCATGGTCACGATTCGCTCAAGTGCGCCCGGAACTCCTAGTACGGCATCACGGAATGCTTCATGTTCAACGCGAAGTGGTTCTGGTTTGGCAAAGGCATAACGTATGACGTCACCTTCGCTGACACCACGAAATGCCGCAACAGAATCCCATTGGGTGGCTACGGAAGCGTTGGCATAGAAAGTTAAATCAGCGGTCAAAGTGTCAGCAACAAGTGTTCCACGTTCACCGGTAACAATTGTTAGCCGCTCTTTAAATGGAGTTAGCCAATTAACCAAATGACTTGTAATAATTCCATTTTCTAATTCACAAACCGCAGCAACCATATCTTCATGTGGGCGACCAGACTTGTGAGTAGTTTGGGCGCTGACTAATTTGTAGTTAGAACGAGATACCCAGGCGGTTGAATCAATATCGTGTGTTGCAAGGTCTTTAATTACTCCAACATCGGCTATTCGAGCCGGGAACGGTCCTTGCCGCCTTGTAGTAATTTGATAAACCGCACCAAGTTCACCGGCATCTAACCGGGCGCGCAATTGTTGAAGTGCTGGGTTATAACGTTCGATGTGTCCGACTGCGCCAACTAAACCGTTGGCCTTGAATGCTGAAGTAATTGCCTTTGCTGCGGGAGTATCCACGGCAAGTGGCTTTTCAATTAGTGCATGCACGCCGGCATCGGCCAATTTAAGTGCCAGCTCTTCGTGGAATGCGGTTGGAGCCGCAACCATCGCATAATCAATTCCAACTTTAATTAATTCCTCAACCGAAGTTAATACTTCGCGACCACCAGCAACTCCGTGCGGATCACCACCGGGATCAGAGACCGCAACAAGTTCTACGCCATCTAGCGAACCAAGTACTCGGGCATGGTGACGACCCATCATTCCTAGGCCAACTAGGCCAGCGCGTAAGTTAGATTTTGCCATTTTTTATAGTGCCGCCGCGACTTCGTTCACGACTGAAACAATTGTTTCGAGCTCGGACTGGGAGAGTGCGGGATGAACAGGAAGTGAGACACACTCTTTAATTACTAGTTCAGTCTCTGGTAAATCCAACTTCAAATTAAAAGAGGGCAGGCGATGTATTGGAGTTGGATAATAAACGCCAGAGCCAACACCCTTCTCACCAATTCGCTTCATAAACTCATCGCGGACTTTGGCATCGCCACCAGCAATTCGAATTGTGTATTGGTGGTAGGAGTGCGTTGAATTCGGCGCAACAAATGGCGTCACAACCCCCTTGAGATTTGCATCAAGGTAGGCCGCATTCGCTTGCCGCTGTTGCGTCCAACCAGTCAATTTTGCGAGCTGAACTCGTCCGATGGCGGCATGAATATCAGTCATTCGGGTATTAAAACCAACTACTTCATTCTGGTAACGAATCTCTTGGCCTTGGTTTCTAAGCAGCTTGAGCATGCGAGCGATTTCGGCTGATTCAGTTACAACCATTCCGCCTTCGCCAGCGGTCATATTTTTGGTTGGATAGAAAGAGAAGGAAGCAACAACGCCGAATTCACCGGAGTTCTTTCCGTTAAGTGAAGCGAGGTGGCCTTGCGCTGCATCTTCAATTATTTGCACACCATGTTTCTTTGAAATCTCTGCGAAGCGATCCATTGCAGCGATATGTCCATAAAGGTGCACTGGCATGATCGCCTTGGTCTTCTTTGTTATTAAAGATTCGGCGTGATCGGGATCTAAATTAAAAGTCCTTGGGTCAATATCTGCAAAAACTGGAACACCACCCGCAAGTACAACTGAGTTTGCGGTTGCCGCGAAGGAGAAAGAAGGAACGATGACTTCATCGCCAGCTTTTATTCCGGCTGCGATAAAACCGAGGTGAAGTGCTGAGGTTCCAGAGTTCATGGCTACACAATGGCGACCACCGACAAACTTGGAGAACTCTTCTTCGAAGGCCGCTACTTCAGGACCTTGCGCCAACATTCCAGAGCGAAGTACTCGATCAACTGCGGCGCGTTCATCATCACCGATTATTGGTTTAGCGGCTGGGATCATTTAAGCGCTCGTCTCCGTCTTGTAAGTAAGTTGATCTAGTTTCGGTAGATCTATTTGGGTTAGATCTAGTTTCGGTAGATCTAGTTGGGCAGTTCTTCTAAAACGTTTGGTGAAACCTCTTGGTAAAGCGAATCGGTTACTGGACAACGGAACTTATTATCTCCAATTGACTCTAACGGATGGCCGGCACGACCCACCCAGCCGACTCTTTTTGCTGGAACTCCGACTACAAGAGCAAAATTTGGCACATCTTTAGCCACAACTGCGCCAGCCGCGATGAGTGCCCAGGCCCCAATTGATACCGGTGCAACGCAAACTGCCCGGGCGCCAATACTCGCACCATCACCAATCTTCACGCCGACGGCTTTCCAGTCAGCGCCGCTCTTTATTGAGCCATCAATATTTACGGCTCGAGGAAATTGATCATTAGTTAGAACTGCTGCGGGTCCGATAAAAACGCCATGACCTAATTCTGCTGGCTCGTACACGAGTGCGTAATTTTGAATTTTACAGTTATCACCGGCACGTACCCCAGAACCGATGTATGCCCCGCGTCCAACAATGCAATTTTTTCCGAGAGTTACGCCATCTCTAATTTGTGCAAGGTGCCAAACACTAGAACCATCACCGATGATTGCAGTGGAATCTACATCTGCACTTTCAACAATTTTTGTCGCCACGAATAGAGTCTACCTTGAGGAGGTTACTGGAAAAGTCAGCTTGCCGACTTCGCGCGCGAAGGCCGCGTATTGCTCATCACTATTTAGCGCAGATTTTGCCCAAGTGAGCGCTCGCTCCCGGATTTTTAATAATTGCGCATTATTTTCGGCATCTTCGGCCCAACCGTTGAGAATATTTGCGACGTCAATTGCGCTATCTGCCGTAACACCACCACCACTTTGCTTTAGCAGTTCTACACACCTTGGTAATGAGGTCGAGATTGTTGCAAGCCCGGTTGCTGCGTATTCGTAAAGTTTGCTTGGCACGGCTTCAACAAATGCCGGTGTTGACTCCAACAAAGTTAGACCAACCCAAGCGCCTTGCGCAAATTTCCAAGATTCTTGTGGAGATAGTCGGCCGTGAAAAACTACTCGATCTTTCGCCGGACTTGTTGCTAGCCACCCCTTAACAAATTCACTATCGGAATCTGAAATATTTCCGATGATGTCAAAGTTCCAAAGCGGAGCTAGTTCGGCACTTTCTAACATCATGTGCAGCCCACGACT